>ENA-OFCI01001283-OFCI01001283.1-metagenomes-genome-assembly--contig:-NODE-1283-length-11565-cov-6.935187_pt1 | contig 11565 bp, 9 predicted proteins | sample MGYA00153391_OFCI01 | MGnify analysis MGYA00153391
CAATGCGCCAATGGAAAGCGGGTTCGCAAGTTTGAAGAAAGAGGAAGTACATCTGACGAAATACGCTACCCGCGCGGCGGCACGAACAGCCATCTTTGATTACGTGGAAGTCTTTTACGCCCCGAAGGAAGTCCCCTTGGGGGATAACCCCGTCAGACGATATTCAAAAATCAACAATCAGTCACCCCATGACTTCGAGCGGCAATGGCATCAGGCGCAATTGAAAAAGCAGCTTAACATCTCAACTCATGGTGTCCGTTTTTTTGAGCCCGTTCATGTCGAGCGTTTTGCGCTAGTCGCAATACCCGTTTGTTAATCAAAAAAGTCTATCTCCTTAAAGTTTGGCGGTGCCAACAAGCACTCAAAAAACTTTACAAAAAATTCACAAATTATGGGTTCAATCAAGAATTGCGACGCTTTGCTCTACCTGCCTCGGCCTGCTGCAAACAATTTGCTTTCATGACGATAATTTGAGATCTCACAGAAATGACCGCAAAATCAAATCAATGCCCGCATCGCCCGATCCAAGCCCTGCACGGTCATCGGGAACATGCGGTTTTCCATCAAGTCTTGCGTGATTTTGATTGACTGTGTCGAAGGCCAATGCGCTTCTGGCGTGGGGTTGATCCACACCGCGCGTCGATAAACTTCGGTCAACCGCGCCAACCATACCTGCCCAGATTCATCGTTCCAATGATCCACGCTACCACCGGGCTGCAAAATTTCATACGGGCTCATGCTGGCATCGCCGACAATAATCACTTTGTAGTCGCGACCATACTTATGCAGCATGTCGAGTGTGGCGTGTTTCTCGGCATGCCGCAATCTGTTATTACGCCAAAGAGATTCGTAAATGAAATTGTGAAAATAGAAATATTCCAAATGTTTGAATTCAGTTTTTGCAGCTGAGAACAATTCTTCGCAGGTGTGAACGTAATCATCCATTGAGCCGCCCACATCCAGCAGTAGCAATACCTTGACGTTGTTGTGGCGCTCAGCTTGCAACTTTAAATCAAGATAACCCGCGTTATGCGCGGTAGCTTTGATGGTGCCATCCAAATCAAGCTCTTCGGGCGAACCGGTGCGGGCAAATTTACGCAGCCGCCGCAGCGCGAGCTGAATATTGCGAATACCCAATTCGACTTGATCATCGTAATCACGATATTCGCGCTGATCCCACACTTTTACCGCGCGGCGATTGCGCGATTTATCCTGACCAATGCGCACGCCTTCAGGGTTGTAGCCATATGCGCCGAATGGCGATGTGCCTGCGGTGCCAATCCACTTCGATCCGCCTTGGTGCCGCTCTTGCTGCTCATCGAGCCGCTGCTTCAAAGTTTCCATCAACTTGTCCCAACCGCCGAGCGCTTCGATCTGCGCTTTTTCTTCGTCTGACAATAACTTCTCGGCCAGCTTCCTGAGCCATTCTTCAGGGATATTTGCCTGAAGCGCGCCATCTAAAGCGGCGTTCAGGTTTTCAACGCCTTTGAAATAGGTCGCAAACGCGCGATCAAATCGGTCGAAATTGGTTTCATCTTTCACCAGACAAGCGCGCGATAAATAGTAAAAATCGTCCACGCTGCCGTAATTATCCGAAATTAAAACGCCCTTTTGCATCGCCTCGCACAGCATCAAATACTCTTTGACCGATACCGGCAGCCCCGCTTGTTTCAGTCCTAAAAAGAAATCAATCAACATGGACGATTCAACTTTTCCTGAAGCCGAGTTTTCACGTTCGGCCATTCAGCAGCGATGATCGAATAAACATAAGTGTCGCGAATACCGCCCTGGCGATCAATCCCGTGGCTGCGCAACACGCCATCGAGCTTCGCCCCCAGCCGCTCAATCGCCGCGCGGCTGACGAGATTTTTATGGTGGGTGCGAAATTCCACCGCCATACAATTTAGCGTTTCAAATGCATGCTGCAACATCATCAATTTCACCTCCGTGTTAATTGCCGTGCGCTGCACCGATTGCGCAACCCAGGTGTAGCCGATTTCCACACGACGATTCAGTGCAGCAATATTGCAAAAAGTAGTCGCGCCCACGATGCGATTGTCCGCAACACGCCGCACCACAAACGGCATCATCGTCCCCCGTTCACGCTCGCCCAAACGAAACGCAATATTCGCCGCCGCCTCATCAGGCGTCGGCACGCTGGTAAACCAAAGATTCCATAGTTCGCCATCGGCTGCGGCAGCCTGAAGTGCATGCAGATGCGAATCGGCAAGCGGCTCGAGGATAGCGTGTTTGCCGTGCAAAGTTAATGGATTAACAAATGCCATCGGTTTTCAGCTTCTTGTGTGTCGCAATGCTAATTTCAAACACTCTGGTTGACAAAATGGTGTTTTCACCAAATCGTCTTAACGTGAGCATAAACGCGAATTTTTCATATTTTGTTACTAACGGCGCTGCGAATTTTCTGGCTGTGGCCACGATTATGCGGTCTGCCGGATCGTTGTGAAAAGTAGCAGGTAAATCCACTGATTTTGTCGCAATTTCTACGCCAACTGGCGCAAATCGTATGTCCTCGATTTCAGCCACGGTAGCAAGTCAGCTTTGCACGTCCATCGCAAGCTACAATTTGCCTCGTTGAACCAGCATCGCGACTTCCCACGCAGAAATGCTTGAGACGATTATTTCGCCACCGTCCTGTTCATTTTTTATTGCCGTCCTAGCTTTCTTGCTCAGCATTGGCGCGCCGGATACCCACCAGGCGAGTGCGTATCGAGGACAATCACGGCGCCGCTTCCCAATCCCCTTCACCAATAGGATCAATTGGATTGCCATAGCGAACGACTGAGCCACGCAGCATGTCATGTGGACCGCGTGTAGCGTCGCGGCACGGTCGCACCTCAAGCGTCGGTTTACCCTGACCGGTGACGACAACGCTCTGGCCAGATGGCTCAACGTGGCGGAAAAATTCAAGCGCCTTGGCCTTGAGTTGAGATTTCGATACCTGATTGCTGCTCATAATTTATCTATATTCATGTGATTGTAGTCATAATCACATGCTAGATGAACGGTTTGAAAAAGAACATCCCGCACCAAAAACTACCCCTTCCGTGACCGCGACAAGAAAATCAACCGCTCAAACAAATGTACATCTTGTTCATTCTTCAACAGCGCGCCATACATGGGCGGAATCATTTTGCTGGCGTCGTTGGTCTTTAGCGCTTCGGGCGGAATGTCTTCGGCGACCAGAAGTTTGATCCAATCCAGCAGCTCAGAAGTTGAAGGCTTCTTCTTCAGGCCGGGCATTTCGCGAATATCAAAAAACACTTCCATTGCTTCTTTTAGGAGCGCTTTTTTTAGGCCCGGGTAATGCACATCCACGATCTGCTGCATGGTGTCGCGACTCGGGAAACGAATGTAGTGGAAAAAGCAGCGGCGCAGGAACGCATCGGGCAATTCTTTTTCGTTATTGCTGGTGATAATGATGATGGGGCGGTGAATTGCCTTAACCGTTTGGCGGGTTTCATAAACGTAGAATTCCATACGATCCAGCTCTCGTAACAAATCGTTCGGGAATTCAATATCTGCTTTGTCGATTTCATCGATCAGCAACACCACTTGTTCCGGTGCCGCGAACGCCTTCCACAACATGCCTTGATGGATATAGTTGGCAATATCTTTTACTTTTTCGTCGCCTAATTGCGAATCGCGCAACCGCGAAACCGCATCGTATTCATACAAGCCCTGTTGCGCTTTGGTGGTGGATTTAATGTGCCATTGAATCAGCGGTTTTCCCAATGCTGCCGCCACTTCTTCGGCCAGCATGGTCTTGCCGGTGCCGGGCTCGCCCTTAATCAATAATGGACGTTGTAAAACGACGGCTGCATTCACGGCCAGTTTTAAGTCATCCGTCGCAATATATTTTTCACTGCCTGCAAATTTCATGTTCGCCCGTAAAAATAAAAAAATTAACCCAAAATCGAATTTCAAACGCTTCAACAATCTGCTGCACAATGCGAGATTATACGTTCAGCCACTTTGGAGCCATAAATGAAAACACCTATGCAAACCAAAATCAAGTTCTCCTCAAAACATTTAAAAATTGCGCCACTCGTTTCGCGCGCTTTGTTGTCCACATTAGTCTGCGCATCCGCATCGGCCGCTTTTGCACAGACCAGCGTCACGATTTATTCCAGCGCGCAGCCCGGTGCTCTCTCAACCGCAAATTTCCAGAGCGGCCAGTCTGATCAAAATGGCGGCAGCAGCATCCCCGGCTATGCGGTAATTCGTCAAGAGCAGGATGTAATCCTGAACAAGGGCCGTACCGTCCTCCGCATTTCGGATGTTCCGTCGCGGATTGACCCGACCACAGTGTCGTTTGAATCAATAACCGATCCTGCCAATACGCGGGTGGTGGAGCAGAGTTTTGAATTCGATCTCACCAGTACCGCCAAACTTTTGCAGAAATATCTGGATCGTGAAGTGACCGTTGAGCAACTACGCGGACAGAGTGTGGAAAGCGTGACGGGCACGTTGATCGGCACCCAGGGAGGCTTGATTTTGCGCATGAATGACAACAGCATCCGCACCATCGGTGCTTATTCCGGCGTGAAGCTTGCCAGCCTGCCCGGCGGGCTCATCAGCAAGCCCACGCTGGTATGGGATGTAAGCGCGGAGCGCGCGGGCACCCACAAGGCGCGCTACGCCTACCAGACCGCCGGTATTACGTGGTGGGCGGATTACAACTTGACGTTGAACGAAGATCAGGGCGGCTGCAAGCTCGACGTGGGCGCATGGGTAACGATTGTGAATCAGAGCGGTGCCACGTTTTCGGATGCGAAGTTGAAGCTGGTGGCGGGAGACGTGCAGCGCGCGGAACCGTCACAACAAGTCTCGATACGTCAGAGCAATAAAATGCTGGCCGAATCTCCACAGTCTGGCTTCGCCGAAAAATCGTTCTTTGAATATCATCTTTACACGCTCGGCCGCCCGACGACGATTGCCAATAATGCAACCAAACAAATCGAATTATTTCCCTCCGCGCGCGGTGTGGCGTGCGAAAAAACACTGGTCTACTATGGACAAGCAGGTCAGTATTTCGGCGGCTATGGCGGGCCACAGACCGATCGAAATTTCGGCAACCAATCGAGCAAAAAGGTGGACGTTTATTTACGCTTCAAAAACCGTGGAGAAAACAAACTCGGCATCCCGCTTCCGGCTGGAAAAGTCCGCGTTGCCAAGCTGGACGCAGCCGATCAATCGCTTGAATTTATTGGCGAAGATTTGATCGACCACACACCCAAAAACGAAACGATTCAAATCAAACTGGGATCGGCATTTGACGTGGTGGGCGAACGCCGACAAGTGGACTATCGCTTGGACACCACCGCCAAATGGATTGAGGAAGATATTGAAGTCAAAGTACGAAACCAGAAAGATGAAGCGGTGACATTAATCGTTAAGGAAAATCTCTACCGCTGGAGCAATTGGACAATCACCAAAAAATCGCAGGCGTTTGAAAAGATGGACGCACGAACCATCCATTTCCCCGTCAAAATCGCCAAGGATGGCGAGGCGGTGGTGAAATATACGGTTCGATATACGTGGTGAGGATCCGCGCTGACTGATAGCCGGCGATACTGGACGACAATCCGCATGGCTGCGCTTGATTGACAATTTTAAATATAAAACCCTAGCATAGGCGGGGCGTTCAGAGTACTTCTGTTCCGAAACACCCGCCGATATTAGGGTTTTATATTGGGCAAGTTCTCGAAACCTAAAATTTTCGTCACCCCAGCCTCCCGGTTTGGGGACGCCGGGGGTAACGGGGTTTTTAGAAGCTTCTATCTGATACCCAAGCCGCATTCATGCTGGATGCTGCGCTCCGCTAGAAATCAAAGTAGTGTCAGCATCAACAGGCGTAAATTTAGCGGCTGTCGTTGCAATACTAGACAATCTTGAATTGACGGATTCAGCCGTAAAAAACGCCACTGCCTCCCCCTCAATCCGGGTGCGTCGCATCGGCGGCAGGCTTTGCCAGATCCGTTTGCCATAGGGCTTGTCGACGAGGCGGTTATCGCCAATCATCAGCACACCACGATCATGTTCGTCGCGAATCAATCGGCCTGCGCCCTGCTTTAATTTAATGGCGGCATAGGGAACTTGATAATGCATGAACGCATTACCGCCAGACTGATTGATCGCGTCAATCCTCGCCGCCAGTACGGGGTCGTCAGGCGCGGCGAACGGTAGCTTATCAATCACCACTACCGACAGCGCATCGCCTTTTACGTCAACGCCCTCCCAAAATGAGTGGCTGGCGACCAGCACCGCATTGCCCAACTTTCGAAAGCGTTCGAGCAACTCCGTGCGCGTGCCCTCGCCTTGCACCATCAACGGGAATGTGATGCCGCGCTGCTCGAATATTTCCTTAAGTAATCCGTGTGCGCGATCCATCGCTTTGAGCGACGTAAACAATAAAAATGCCCGTCCTGCAGCGGCTTCGATCAGTGGCAATGCCGCTTTCACAATCGCCTCAGTATGATCCGGTGTATTCGGCGCGGGTAAACCGGTGGGCAGATACAGCAAGGCCTGATTCGGATAATCAAACGGTGATGCCCATGACGCAGTTTCTACTTTTCCTTCATCTGCACGATCATTGAACGCATCGTCCTCGTCATCTTTGGCGTCTGCATTCATTAAACCCATTTCGGTTTGATAGTGGCCAAATTTGCCCTTCACGGCGAGCGTGGCCGAGGTAAAAATCCAGGCGCGTTTTTTGCCAAAAACTTGTTTGCGAAAAATATTGGCGACTGATAAGGGCGTGAGATGAAACGCAAGCGATTGCGAATAGGCCTCAGCCCAGCGAATCACGCCTTCAATTCCGCCCTCCCCACCGGCACCTTGCCATTGCGCCAGTTTTTGCGAAAGCTCGTCCGCGCGTTCGAGGCAATTCGCAATTTCCGGCGCACGCGCGGATTGACTTTCGAGCATTTCGCGCAGCTCGCCCATTTGCTCTTGTGCTTTGGTGTAGGCTTCAGCAAAACCTTCGCGATCGGCCACGCTGGCACCCGGCATGCGACCAAAATCTTCGCGCACGGTTAATCGTAAATCGCGTGTCGCCAGATCGAGCGCCATTGCCGATTCCTGCAGATTCTTGAAGTCGCCTGCATGCGCCACGCCCGCGAGCCGCGCATCGCGTGCCAGCTCAAGCATTTGCGAGGTCGAAACCGCTTCGCCAAAAAACATCGTGGCGGTATCGGGCAATTGATGTGCCTCATCAAACACAACGGTGTTGCAGGCGGGCAATAAATCCTGCGCACCGTCGTCCTTCAATACCAAATCGGCAAAAAATAAATGATGATTCACGACCACAACTTCAGCCTCCATGGCGGCTTTGCGCGCCTTCATCACGAAGCAGTCTGCATAGCGCCCGCACTGCGAGCCCAGACAATTTTCACGAGTCGATACCGCCGCATTCCACGCGTTTGAACGCTCTGGAACATCGGGCAATTCTGCTTTGTCACCCGTGCCGCCGCCACTGAGCGAGCGTTCAGAAAAGCGTCGAATCGTTGCGATGTGTTTCACATCTTCACGATTCATAAAGCGGCCATCGGCCACCGCCTCTTCCAGATGATGCAGGCAGACATAATTCGCGCGGCCTTTCAGCAACGCGGTGGATACAGGAATGCCGAGTGCCGCAATCACGGTCGGAATATCCCGATGAAATAATTGATCTTGGAGGGTTTTGGTGCCCGTCGAAATAATCACTTTGCCACCGGATCGCAGCGCCGGCACCAAGTAGGCAAAGGTCTTGCCGGTGCCGGTTCCCGCCTCCGCAATCAGCACACCTGCCCGATCAATCGCCGCTTCAATTTTTTCCGCCATTTCGATCTGGCTGGTGCGATGGCGAAAACCTTCAATACGCTTGGCGAGCGCCCCCGAGGGCCCGAATATGCTGCTGAGTTCTGATACAGGTTTTGCCATGGGGCGATGATACCTTGGGGCGGTTTATTTTACGATCAAGCAATTTGCAGGATGGGTGCCTGATTTAGCCTCGTCTCCAATAGGGTGAGTGGCTTAGGGCCTGAGGGTCGGCCCGTCACAACCCTACACCGGAAAAAAACCCTCCACGGACAAGTACCGCTCGCCGGTATCGTAATTAAATCCGAGCACAGTCGCGCCGGCGGGTAATTCTGGTAACTTTTGCGCAATCGCAGCGAGCGTGGCACCTGACGAAATTCCCACCAGCATGCCTTCTTCTCGCGCCGCACGTCGCGCCATCTCTCGCGCTGGCTCGGCGTCCACCTGGATCACGCCGTCGAGCAGCGACACATCCAGGTTTTTGGGGATAAAGCCCGCGCCAATCCCCTGAATCGGATGCGGCGACGGCGCTCCGCCGGAAATAACGGGCGATGCCGACGGTTCCACCGCGTAGACTTTTAGCTGCGGCCATTTTGCTTTCAAGACCATCGCACAACCGGTAATGTGTCCGCCACTGCCGACGCCGGTAATCATCGCATCGATACCATTCGGAAAATCCGCCAGAATTTCCAGCGCGGTGGTGCGCACGTGCGCATCAATATTGGCGGGGTTTTCAAATTGTTGCGGCACCCACGCGCCCGGTGTCGCCGCCGCCAGTTCCTGCGCCCGCGCAATCGCCCCCTTCATGCCTTTTTCACGCGGCGTGAGATCAAATGTAGCCCCATACGCCAGCATCAAGCGGCGACGTTCGATCGACATGCTGTCAGGCATCACCAAAATAAGCTTATAACCCTTCACCGCGGCCACCATCGCCAGGCCAATCCCGGTGTTGCCGGAGGTGGGCTCGATGATGATGCCGCCAGGTTTGAGCGCGCCTGAGCGTTCGGCATCTTCCACCATCGATAACGCAATCCGGTCCTTGATCGAGCCACCGGGATTGCTGCGCTCTGATTTAATCCATACATGATGCGACGTGCCAAACAAACGATTGATTTTGATATGCGGCGTGTTGCCGATCGTATGAAGAATGGAATCTGCGTTCATGTGTATTACCTCGTGGTGATGTCGTGGATTTAATCCACTTATTTTATCCTGCGCGCAATGCGCAGGCGCTGCTAAATTCGAGCACTTGCTTAGTATTTTAAAATGAGGCCGCTATGATGCTTATCAAGCACGTCAAATCCATGAAGTTGATCGAAAATGAACCTTATTGCTGTCGCCACCCCTACGCTATATACCTTTCGCCGTTGTCCCTATGCGATCCGCGCGCGCCTGGCCATTGCGGAGAGTGGCGTAACAGTGAGCCTGCATGAGGTGGCGCTACGCAACAAACCAGCGGAAATGTTGGCAATTTCGCCGAAAGCAACCGTGCCACTGCTATATTTTACTGATGGTCGGGTCATTGATGAAAGCCTCGACATTATGCGTTGGGCGCTAGAGCTGAATGATCCGGAGCAATGGTTGATTGCGGCGGAAAATCGGGAATCAACAGCGCTCATCGCCCAAAACGATACCTCGTTCAAACGCGACCTGGATCACTACAAATATCCCAACCGTTTTCCGGATGGCTTGGCGGCTGATTACCGCATGGCCTGCGAGGAATTCATAAGATTGCTGAATACCCGGTTATTGGTATCCGCATTTTTAATGGGTGATAAGTTCAGCTTCACTGACGCCGCAATTATGCCGTTTATTCGTCAATTTGCTCAGGTGGACAAAGACTGGTTTTATCAATCTCATTACGGCCATGTCATTAAATGGCTGGACATCTGCTTAGCATCCCAAATATTCAACCACGTAATGAAAAAACGTTAGTTGAATCGCAGTGCAATCGTGGCCAGATTGACTGCCCAAAGCGCACACCACCACCACGCGACACAAAGCAAAATCACACAATTCTTCGTAACAGCAATTTTAATTTCAATGTGCAAGCAGCGCTTGCCGATTGAGGTTAACTTGCCTCAAACGCCGCGCGTGTACTAGGGTTTGATAAATCGTTTTGGTGACTGCTGTGGTGATAATTTGCCTCATTTCAAGCCCCTTGAAATTAAAAAACGCGCTCCTATTTCTTGTTTGCAGGCGCTCAATTGAGGCTTGCAGTGGGTGTCGATATTTTCATCGGCATCCTAAATCTATCGCTTACCTATTTAAAGGATATTGACATGAGAACATTTGATCTTTCCCCGCTTTATCGTTCCGCCATTGGCTATGATCGCTTGGCGAATATGTTTGAACGCGCCCAGCGTGGCGCCGAACTGGGCGAAACCACCCCCGCTTATCCGCCCTACAATATCGAGCTGATTGCCGATGATAAATATCGCATCACGATGGCGGTAGCGGGTTTTCACCGCGCTGAAATCGACCTCGAACTCGAGCGTGATTCGCTTAAAGTTGTGGGCCGTAAGGAACGCGACGAGCAGGGCAAAACATTCCTGCATCGCGGCATCGCGGCGCGTAATTTTGAGCATCGTTTCCAGCTTGCCGAGCATGTGAAAGTCGTCAGCGCATCACTAGACGCCGGTTTGCTGAATATCGAGCTGGCACGCGAAGTACCCGAGGCAATGAAGCCACGCAAAATCGCGATTGATGGCCTCGGCAACGACACTAACAATGTAGAGGTGTTGGCGCGGCGTGCTGCATAAACCGCATTGGCAATCCAAATCAACGGACGCGCCGGAGTGTTGGCGTGAACCTTGAACAGCATCACAACCCTTTCGCGGCGAAGTCACGAAGGGGTTGTTTTTTTGTAGCGGAAGCCGTGGTTTTACAAGACTAAGAACCACGAACTAAAAATTACGATCTAGGAACTACAAGACAACATCGAGCATCCCGCCTTTTTGCGCGCCCAATCCGGTCGTTTGGCGGCAAATTTCTCGCGTCCTGACTGCTCGTGGTACGGATTACGCATCACGTCCAATAATTCATGGATCAAACTGGCATCGCCCTGTTCGGCCAAATCAATCGCTTCTTGCGCCAGATAATTGCGCAGCACATAGCGCGGATTCACCTGATTCATCGCCATCACACGCTGATTGCCCGGCTGCCCATCTGCACCCACACGCGTCGCATAACGCGCCAGCCAGGCGGCAAATTCAGCGCGACACTGCATATATTTTTCGTCAACGTAAAACGCGCTCTGCAAGCTGTCAGGCGAGGGCTTTGAAACGTCAACCCGTGCCAACATCCGAAAAAATTCCGTCATGTCTACTTCCGCTTTTTGTAATAGCGCAAAGACATCGTTGATCAAATCGCCGTCGTCGCCACGTAATTCTTTCAGTCCAAATTTTTGCGCAAAGACGCGACTAAATTCATGATTATAAATTTCATCATAGCGTTCAAGACCCGCCATCAGCGCAGCGCCATCCGCAAACACTGAACCCAGTGCATCGGCCAGACGCTCCAGATTCCATCGGGCAATTTCGGGCTGCCGTCCAAACGCATAGCGCTTGCCGCCCGAGTCGGTCGTGTTTGGCGTCCAGCCAGGATCAAAATTATCAACCCATCCATACGGCCCGTAATCAATCGTCAAGCCGAGGATCGACATATTGTCCGTGTTCATCACGCCATGCACAAAACCGACCTGCATCCAGCCAACCACCATGCGCGCCGTGCGCTCACAGATTTCGC
>ENA-OFCI01001284-OFCI01001284.1-metagenomes-genome-assembly--contig:-NODE-1284-length-11565-cov-5.216073_pt1 | contig 11565 bp, 10 predicted proteins | sample MGYA00153391_OFCI01 | MGnify analysis MGYA00153391
CGTATCCGTCGCCGTAACCGTACCCGTTGCCGTTGCCGTTGCCGGTACCGTAGCCGTAGCCGGTGCCGTCTCCATATCCGTGGCCGATCACGTAAGCCTCGACGTCAGTCGTAAGCAGATCAGCGGCACGCATGCCTCGCTCACGAGCGGCATCGTCGAGCACCGTAAGAGCGACGTCGTCACCGTGAGACGCGGCGATGGCAAGGGCGGCACTGGACCTTGCCGGTGTCTGACGGTTACGTCGTCCTGCCGGTGCGCGGCCTGCCCGACGTACGCCCCGGTGACGATCTCGCCGCGCTGCTGGTCGAGCAGATCGCATTGCACGACGGCGATGTGGTCGTGGTCACGAGCAAGGTCGTGAGCAAGGCCGAGGGGCGCCTGCTGCCAGCTGGTGACGACCGGGAGGCCGCCCGCCTGCAGGCGGTGGTCGCCGAGACCGCCCGTGTCGTCGCCCGACGCGGCACGACGACCATCGCCGAGACCCGGCACGGGTTCGTGCTGGCCGCCGCCGGGGTTGATGCAAGCAACGTCCAACCGGACGAGATCGCCCTGCTGCCGATTGATCCCGATGCCAGCGCCCAGCAGCTGCGAGACGACCTCGGGCGGCTGTCCGGCCGCACGGTCGCCGTCGTGGTGAGCGACACGATGGGCCGGGCCTGGCGGGTAGGGCAGGTCGACCAGGCCATCGGCAGCGCAGGTCTGGCCCCGATCCGGGACGCGCGCGGGACTGCCGACACCTACGGGCAGGTCCTGGCGGTCACCGAGATCGCGGTCGCCGACGAGCTGGCGTCGGCCGCCGAGCTGGTGAAGGGCAAGTCCGACGGCGTACCGGTGGCGCTGATCCGCGGGCTTGCGCTGTCGGACGACGGTCGGGGCGCTGTCGCGCTGGTACGGCCGGCGGAGCAGGACTGGTTCCGGCTCGGGACTCGCGAGGCCCAGGCCGAGACGCTGGCGCTGCGCCGGACCGTGCGTTCGTTTGCTTCTGCTCCGGTCGACCCGGCGGCCGTTCTGCGGGCGGTGTCCGCGGCGCTGACGGCGCCCGCGCCGCACCACACGGTGCCGTGGCGGTTCGTCCTCGTGCAGGAGCGGCGCGACGCCCTGCTCGACGCCATGCGCGCGCAGTGGGAGGCGGATCTGGTGGGCGACGGCTTATCTGCAGAGGCCGTCGCGCGCCGACTGCGGCGGGGCGATGTGCTGCGCACGGCACCGTCCCTGGTGGTGCCGTGCCTGGTGCGCGACGGCGCGCACAGCTACCCCGACGCCCGTCGTACGGCCGCCGAGGAGCGCCTGTTCGTGGCTGCCGGCGGAGCGGGCGTACAGAACCTGCTCGTACAGCTCGCCGTGGAGGGCCTGGGCAGCGCCTGGGTGAGCAGCACGATGTTCTGCCCTGACGTCGTACGCGCGGTGCTGGACCTGCCGGCGAGCTGGGAGCCGCTCGGTGCGGTCGCCGTGGGCTTCCCGAACGAGCCACCCGCCCCTCGTCCCGAGCGCGACGTGGCGGATGTTGTCGTGCTGCGCTGAGCTCCGGGTGGTCTACGCCCTGGGCCGACGGGTGGGCGGGGAATGCGCAATGACGGTGGCCTTCAGCCGATCGCCGATACGTGTGACAGCCGAACCGACCGGGCCAGGGGCTGGCGCACCGCACCCGTGGTGGTGCAGGTTCGTCACCAGGCCCCCGCGGTCCAGCTCGGTCCGGCGGTGGGAGATGCTCGATCGTCACGAGAGGCAGTCATGCTCCTGCGCCACCCCCTCGACGATGAACTCCACCAGCTGGCCGGCGTGCACGCCGAGCTTGTCCGGGAGTTCGCCGACAGTCTCGGTTCCGAGCAGGTGCACCGCAGCTTCACCGCGACCGTCGCCGGCTTCAACGGCGCGCCGGTACGCAACTTCGTACCGCTGCTGGCACATCGCGTCGCGCGTCTGGAACTGCAGCGACTTGACCACGACGTACCCGGGCACCGCCGGGCTGTCACGTCGCAGCGCAGCCAGTCCACCGTCTCGACGGTTTGACCCTCCCACCACGACAGCGCGCACGTGCTGGTCGCCTCCACGACGAAGTCCCAGGTGACCAGGGGGCGCCCGGTGGGTTGCCAGTCGGCTTCGGGCGTCCGGGACTGTGGGCGGGTTACCGGTCGGGCAGGACAGCGGTGTGCTCAGTGACCACAGCTTGCAGTGCATCGGGGTCCAGGCCCAGCAGGGCCAGGATGCTCGGAGCGATCTGGGTGGTGTCCACATGAGCGTCCACGACGCGGGCGGCGACACCTGCGCCGGCGACCACCAGCGGGACGTCCCGGTCCTCAGCGTGGTTCCCACCGTGCTCGGCGATCTTGCCGGTCTTGCCGGTGTAGACCACCCCGTACCGGGCGATCCCGATCAGGTCAGGGACCCGCCCGTCGCCGGCCGGCGCCCCGATGAACTGATCGGCGGCGCTCCCGGTCAGGACCTGGCTCAGGCCCGATGCCGGCACTGTCGTGGAGAAGGTCCCGGTGGGGTCGCCGTCGCGGTTGGCAGCAGCGGGGTGGTCCAGCAGGTAGTTCTTCGCGAAATCGAGCGCGGCGGGGCTGCGGTCAGCCAGCCACAGCAGCATCCCGTCGTCGTCGACGCTGAACGACACCAGGTTCGGGGTGGCCGGATGCTGGTTCTTCCAGGCGGCGGCCAGGCCGCCCAGTACGGCGCCGTCGTCGACTCGGCGCAACGCAGCCCGGTCGACTGGTGACTGCCCGTGCTTGGCCGACAGGATGATGGTGGTGCTGCCGGTCTGGCCGGTGCGCTGGATCTGCGCGGTCAAGCGGCCGATCTGCAGGTCGATGTAGTCAAAGGCGTTGCTCAGCAGCGGGCCGGGGGCGCCATCGGGGAGGTAGCCGCCGGCCAGCCCGCCCGACTCCGGCAGCTTCTCGGCGGTGGACACGGATTGGAAGTTCATGCCGAACACCGCCGGGGTGCCGACCTGGCGGGTCCCGGTGTGGTCCTTGCCGGAGATCTCGTTCAGGACCGCGGCAACCTTGGTGCTGTCGTATTCCTGGGTGAGCAGGTTGTTCTTGGTCCAGTCGTCGCCGGCGCTGTCCGCGACGCTGTTGATCTCCGGTGTGAACAGGTCCTGCACGCCGGCGCCGGACGGTCCGCTCAAGATCTCGTACGCCGGGTGCTTGTCCGACCACGCGGTCCGCAGCCCAGCGGCCCGCGCCACCTCAAAGACGGTGTTCACCTTCACATAGCGGTGCGGGTACACCGGCAGGCACGTCGCCCGGTCGACCGGCAGCGCCGCCGGGTTCAGCAGCGCCTGCGGGTTCGGGGTCATCGCCAGGATCGCCTGGGTGATCGCCGGTGCCGCCGCCAGGGTCTGGGCGAGGGTGTTGGTTGGCAGGGCGCGCAGCACCGGGGACGCGACCTGCTGCCCGGCGTCCAGGGTGATCGGGTTCTGGGAGCGGTCGGCGCCCTCGGTGAACGCAACCTCAGCGCCGGGCGTCGCGCTCGGGCAGTCGACCGTCCCGGCCGGCAGCAGCGCATGGTTCCAGGTGTCGTCGTAGAACACCCCGGTCGTGGCCGGGGTGCCACCGGTGAACTGCGCGACCATCCCCGGGAAAGAGTCCGACGGGAACGTGGTCTGCGCGTGGGTGTACTGGGCGCCGCGTCGCGTCAGCCCGGCCAGCGCTGATCCCGGGTGCGCACGGACGTAGCGCGCCAGGTCGGACTGGTGCATCCCGTCCACCGAGAGCACCAGCACGTGCTCCGAGTGCCGGTACGTCGGCGTGGCCGCCCCGGCAGACACCGCCGGCAACAGGGCGACCGCCACGATGCCGGCGCCGGCCGCCGCCGTGACCTGCCTAGACCTGACCGACATGACCGCTCCTCGCCACCCGGGGGACTACTCAGTGAGACCGGTCTACGGCGGCCGCACCGCGCAGGCACGACCGGCCGGTGAAGCGGCCATGAATGTCCGGTGGCCAGCAAGCCGCGCCGGGCTCAGCTGCCCGGCATCGTGATGCAGACGCCATCGAGTCAAGGCGGCTCCTGACGACCGCTACAGCCTCCCGATGACGCACCACCAGGCCCCCTGAGCCGGAGCGCCGCCCGGGGGCTGGCCGCCACGGACGTGGCAGTTCAGGTGCAGGAGAGCAGCGGCACACAGGACGGCGTCGACGACGTGACCGGCCACCAGATGGGTCCCGGTGCGGCCAGTAGAAGTGCAGCTGCCGCGAGGAGCCCGAGGCCGATCACCAGCGCATCGCCCAGCCGCGGTGCCAACGCCGCGGCCGTACGTCCGAGCCCCTGCCGCGCGCTCGCGAAGCGGCGCCGCGTGAGTGTCACGACCGCGGCGATCACGAGCGCCGCCGAAGCCGCAGCGGCCGGACCGGCACGGCCGTGGACCAGATTGACGGTGACGTATGCCGGTCCCGCTGCTACGACAACCACGAGCGGGACCGCCAGCACGACGTCCACCATCGCCCCCACCATCCGCGCAGGCAGTCCGAGCAGCCCGACCACCGGGTCGCGGCGGCGCGGGCCGCGACGCTCGACCAGCAGGCGACGGTGCGCAGTGGCGCGGGATGATGTCTGCAGGAGGACGGCGCCAAGTGCCAGTGCGGCGCCCGTGACGACAGGGGCGAGCAGGCCAGCCGAGGCGATGAACAGCAGGGCCGGCACCCCGACGACGAGGCGCTGCAGCAGAACCGGAGGTCGACCATCGCCACCCGGCTCGCGCGTCAACCCGACAGCGGGCAGCGGGGACGGTACGACGGGAGCCGCCGGCCCGTACGAAGACGGGCGCGTGACGTGCGGCTCGCGACGGGGCGTATCGGGATAGCGAGATGTGAGGCCTGGCGCCGTGAGAGCCGCAGTCGTCGGGGCCTCAGCCGAAAACACAGACAGAGCAGGCACTACTGACACGGCCGTCACCGCTGACACTGCCGCTGCCGTGCCCGAAGCCGCTGCCGTCGTCGATGAGGAGGCCGTCGTCGATGAGGAGGCCGTCGTCGATGAGGAGGCCGTCGAGGGCCGATCCAGCGAGCGGGTCCCGGCCAGACCAAGCACCTGCGTCGAGTCCGGACCAGGCACCCCCGTGGCACCCGCGTGCAGCACCTCGGTTGACGGAACGGCCGGCGCCAGACAGCCGGGGACGCCAACCTCGGCGGCAGGGACGTTCCCGGTCCGGAGAACCTGCGGTCCGGACGACACCGAGACCAGCTCCCGCGACCCAAGAGCTTCCAGAGCCAGGACGATGTCGTCGACCGATGGCCGCTGCGCAGCGTCCTTGGCCAACGAGGCAGCGACCAACGCCGCCAGTGGGCCGGCCAACCCGAGCAGGTCGGGCGGCGCGTGCACGACGCGGTAGAGGACCGCTTCGGGCCGACCGGTGCCGTACGGCGGCCGGCCGGTGCCCGCGAGCGCCAGCGTCGCACCCCAGGCATGCACATCCACAGAGCTGTTACAGACCTCGCCGAGAACCTGCTCGGGCGCGAGGTATCCCGCCGTGCCGAGCACCAGGCCGCTGCGCGTGACGGCCGTGAGGTCGGCCACGACGGCAAGTCCCAGATCGATGACGTGCGCCTCACCGGAGAGGACCAGCACGTTGCCCGGGGTCAGGTCCCGGTGCACCACACCGGCCGCATGCAGGGCCCGCAGCGCGAGGGCCACGCCCAGGCCGAGCCGAACCAGCCCGAGCTCGGGGAGCGGCCCGGACTCCGCGACCAGCTCGTCGAGCCGCTGCCCGGGGACGAACCGCGTGACGATCCAGGGTGTGACGGCCGACGCGTCACCGCCGAGGACCTCGACGAGGTGCGGACCGCGTACGCGCTGCAGCACCTCGAGCTCACGCCGGAACCGGCGACGGCCCTCCGCGTCCACGCAGCCGTCCCGCAGCACCTTGACCGCGACTACCCGGTCATCCGGCGTGACAGCGAGGAAGACGGTGCCCATGCCGCCCTGGCCGAGACGACCCAGGAGCCGGTGCGGGCCGACGAGGCAGGGATCACCCGGCCGCAGGCTCTCGACCGCCACCGGCACCCCTCCGTCCTTGGACCCAGGCCGTGCCCAGTCTGCCCGACGGCCCGTGAAACGGCATCGGGCCGGTTCGACCGGAGCTGGCGTCGATCAGTGTCGGCGGTGGTCCTGCACGGTCAGCCGCGGCCCGAAGCGCGGCTTGGCCGCTCCGCTGCACTCCAGCAGGCGTACGACGCGGTAGCGGTGCGGCTGCCAGGGCTCGAGCAGCGCGACCATGCCGGCATCGTCGAGCGGTCGGCCGACCAGCGCCCAGCCGACGAACTGCGAGAGGTGGTAGTCGCCGACGCTCAGCGCGTCGGTGTCCCCGAGCGCCCGCTGCGCGATCTCGGCGGCGGTCCAGGCGCCGATGCCCGGCACGGCGCACAGCCGTCGCTCGGCAGCGGCAGGCAGCATCCCGACCGCCTCCTCCAGCCGGGGCGCGATCCGGGCCGCCTCGCAGACCGTCCGGGCCCGCTGGGGATCCACGCCGGCCCGGTGCCACTCCCACGAGGGCACCCGACGCCACACGTCAGCGGGGGGCGGCACCCGCATGTCTGCCGGCGCCGGACCCGGGGCGGCCGCACCGAAGCGCAGCACCAGGGTGCGAAAGGACCCGCGGGCCTGCTTCCCGGTGACCTTCTGCTCCAGGACCGCCGGCACCAGCGCTTCGAACACCCGCCCGGTCCGCGGCACGCGCAGCCCCGGGTGCCGGGCATGGGTGTCGGACAGCAACCGGTGGCCGGGCACGAACCCGGCCGCCGTGTCGCGGCCGCCGAGCAGATCGGCGAGCCCGGCCACCACCCGGGCGGCGCCGGGACCCCACGCCTGGCAGTCGACCTCGTGCGACCCGCGTTGCACCAGCCGGTACGTCGCCGGCCCGTCATCGGTGCAGGTGGTCCGCCACAGCGCCCCGTCGGTCGCTACCCGGTGCGTCGGGTCTGCGCGCCCACGCGAGAGCGGCGCCAAGGTGCGGTGCATGTCGACCGGCAGCTGCGGCCGCCAGGTGGTGACGGCGTCCGGGGAGCAGGCCGCGGACGCGACCGGGGCCGTCACCGGACCCGTCACTGCCGCCGGCCACCGCGACGGCCCGCGATGACGTACGCGACGGCGAGCCCCACGCCGTACGCGCCGTTGACAACCACCCCCGGGGCAGTGCGCCGGCCGAGCCACGCGACCACGATGAGAGCGACGCCGACCTCCTGGACGGCGAACAGTCTGTTGTCGCGGTTGTTCCACATCCGCTTGAACAACGGCGGGTACAGGGTGAACGGGGCCGCGAGCGCGTAACCGACGAGGCCGGCGGCGTCGGTGCCCCTCATGCCAGCTCCGGGGCCTGCGAGGCAACCAGCCCGTGCAGCTCCTTGACGCGCTGCGCCTGGTCGGCGGGCATCACCAGGGTCGCGGTCGGTGTGTGGACCACGACCAGACCCTCGCACCCGATCAGGGCCACCAGGTGCGCGGGGTCGGACGAGGTCACGACGCAGTCTCGGCTGTCGTGCAGAATCGCGCGCGCCCCGACGGCGTTGCCGTCCACGTCGGGCCCCAGCGCCTCGCCGTACGACGGCCACGAGCCGACGTCGCGCCAGCGTGCAGTCAGCGGCAGCGCGGCAACGGTGAACCGGTCAGCAGCCGCGGCCGGCTCCATGACGCCGTAGTCGACCGAGCGCCTGGGTACGCCGTCCCAGGCCGCGACGTCGCCCGCTGCCACGCGCTCGACCAGCGCCGCCGTCTCGGGCTCGAACTCGCGGACGGCCGCCAGCAGGGTCGCTGCCCGCCAGACGAACATGCCGGAGTTCCACAGCGCACCCTGCGCCACGAAGCGCTCGGCGGTCTCGAGGTCGGGCTTCTCCCGGAAGCTGGCCACCACCCGGGCCGACCCGGTCAGCGGGTCGCCGAGCTCGAGGTAGCCGAACTCCGTGGCCGGCGCGTCCGGCACCACCCCGAAAGTCACGAGCGTGTTCGTGCCGGACTCGGCGAGCGCGAAGCCCTCTGTGAGCGTCGAGGCAAAGGCGTCGAGCGGCTCGATGAGGTGGTCGGCGGTGAGGACGGCAACCACGGCGTCCGGGTCGCTTGCCGCGATGACCGCGCAGCCCAGAGCGGCCGCCGGCAGGGTGTCGCGACCGGACGGCTCGACAACGACGCGGTCCGCTCGCAGCCCCTCGACCGACGAGACGGCGGCGCGCAGCTGCTGCCCGGCGCCGAGCCAGACCCGCTCGGCCGGGACGACCGACGTCGCCCGCGCGACCGCGAGGTCCAGCAGCGAGCGGCCCTGCAGCAGCGGGACAAGCTGCTTGGGCAGGCCGGCGGTCGAGAACGGCCAGAGCCGCGTGCCGGAGCCGCCGGCCAGGATCAGGCAGTGCCTCATGTCCGCACCGCCGGGTGCTGCGGCAGGTCGGCGGCCAGGGTGCGGCGCAGGCCGTCGGTGAGCGAGAACAACCGCTGGAAGCCGCTCGCCTCCAGCCGGGACGTGTCGACCGTCGTCTCCGCGCCGAACTTGCGGATGCGCACCGCGCTGATCGGGAAGCTGCGACCGGTCACCCGGGCCAGCAGGTCGAACCCATGCCCGGCGGCCATGCCGAGAGCCAACGGCACCGGCCGCCGCAGCCGGGGCCGGGAGCCCAGCGCGTTCTGCAGCAGCTCGACGAGCTCGCGCGTGGGCAGGTCGGGCTTGTCGGCGTAGTTGGTCGTCGTCGCGCCGGGGGGGCCGTCCTCGATGACGCCGGCGAGGTACGCGGCCACGTTGCCGACGTACGCCATCGACTTGCGGTTGTGGCCGTCGCCGACCATCAGGAAGCGGCCGGACGCGACCTGCTGCGCGAGGGTCCACACATTGCCCCGGTTGCCCTCGCCGAAGACCACAGAGGACCGGACGATCGCCAGCCCGCGCGCCGGGTCGGCCTCGGCCCAGCCGCGGTAGACGCCCTCCGCGAGCAGCTTGGTACGGCCGTACTCGTTGAAGGGCGCGGTCGGCGACGTCTCGCTGGGGTGCGGCACCCCCAGGCCGTACACCGCGACCGAGCTGGTGAACACGATCCGCCGGACCCCGCCGGCCTGCACCGCCTGCACCAGGGTGCGCGCACCCCCGACGTTGACCTCCTCGTACAGCGAGAGCGGCCGGACGTCGTCGCGGTGCTCAGCGGCAAGGTTGACGACGACGTCGACACCGGCCGACGCCGAGGTCATCGCGGCGAGGTCGCGGACGTCTCCGAGGGTCGTCACCGCGGGGTGCGCCGCCGAGGGCCGAAGGTCGACGTTGGTGACCTCCTGACCCCGCTCGAGCAGCACCCCGATCAGCCGGGAGCCGATGAACCCGCTCCCACCGACCAGCAGGACCTTCATCGCGCACTCCCCCACCCGTTCACCAGATGCCCAGCAGCATCAGCATGCCGATCGCCGCGCGGTCACGCGGTCGACGTCTCAGCTGCGGCGCCATGCCGACCAGCCGCAGGCGCGCCCGCACACCATCGTCGGACAGCAGCCCGATCAGGCGCGCGAGCTCGGCCCGCCGATTGGCCGGCGCCACCTGCAGTGCCACCTCGGCCATCGCCACGGCCTCGCGCCGGTGCCACTTGCGGCGCACCAGCCCCAGGCGGTGCACCGCCGAGCGCACGGTGAGGTTGGCCCCGAAGGCATTCGTCTCGTGCTGGCGGTAGTCGACAGTCGGCTCGCCGGCGATCGACCACCGCCAGCCGCGGGCGCGGCACACGCCGTAGATCAGCCAGTCGTGGAAGTCGACACCCGAGGCCACACCGGCGCGCGTGCGCAACAACGCCTGGAGCTGCGCCACCAGGCGGCTCGACAGGACGAAGGTGCAGCCGGGGCCTGGTCCCTCGAACAGGTAGTCGAACCGGCGCTGCGGGAAATCCTTGCGCAGCAGGGCGCGCGTACCCGCCGCGTCGAAGGCCGTGACATTGGACGAGACACCGTCGGCGCCGTCGCGGGCGAGCTGGGCGACCTGCGAAGCGAGCTTGCCTGGCAACCACACGTCGTCCTGGTCGGACAAAGCGACCAGCGGGTCGCCGCTCAGGTCCACCTCACGCAACAGCCGGAAGAAGTTCGCCGCTGCACCGCCGGCCCGCTGCCGAGGCAGCAGCGTCAGCCGCGGCTCGGTCGCCGCGCGCTCCTGCAGCCACTCCCAGGTGCCGTCCGAGGACATGTCGTCGGACACGATCACCTCGAGCGTGACACCCCGCTGCCCCAGGATGCTGTCCACCTGCTCGCCCAGCCAGCGCAGTCCGTCGTACGTCGCCAGCAGCACGATGACCCGGGGAACCAGATCGGGGGGGCTCACGCCACGGCGCGGGCGTAGCTGGCCAGGTGCGCCTCGGCGCTCGCCTCCCAGGTGAACTGCCGCGAGCGCACGTGCCCGGCCTCGCCGAGCGCGGCGCGCCGGTCCGGGTCGTCGAGCAGCGCCGAGAGCGCCACCGCGATGGAGCCGGCGTCGGGCTCGGTGTAGGCGACGGCGTCGCCACCGACCTCCGGCAACGCCAGGCGCGCGGTGGTCAGCACCGGCGCGCCGGTCGCCATGGCCTCCAGCACCGGCAGGCCGAAGCCCTCGCCGAAGGACGGGTAGGCGACGACGAGTGCACCGCCCAGGAAGCCCGGCAGGTCCTGGAAGCGCAGGTAGCCCGGCCGCATGACCCGCAGCGATGGCGGCACCTCCGCGATCACCCCGTCGATCTCGTCGTCCCAGCCAGATCCACCGGCCAGTACGAGCGCGGGTGGCGTCTCGCGCCCGGCGCACGCCTGCACCCAGCCCCGGACCAGACCGGGCACGTTCTTGCGCGGCTCCAGGGTCGACAGGAAGGCGATGTAGGGCAGCCCGTCCAGGCCCAGCCGCCCCTGGACCCGCTGCTTCTCTGCGTCGGACGGGACGTGGAACGTGCTCTGGTCGACGCCGTGGTGGGCGACGTCGATCGTGCCGGGGTCGGCGTCGAGCACCCGCACCAGCTCGTCCCGGGTCGCCCGGCTCGGGACAATGCACCGGGCCGACCGGCGCAGCGCGGCACGCGTCGCGGAGCGGAAGAAGGTGCCCTTGACGGTGGTGTGCATCTCGGGCTCGGTGAAGAAGGTCGCGTCGTGCACCGTGACGACCACCGGCCGGCCGGCCCGCAGCGGCATCGTGTAATGCGGGGCGTGCACGACCTGCGCCTCCACCTGGGAGGCCACCAGCGGCAGCCCGGTCTGCTCCCAGGCCAGCCGCGCGGGCCGGTGGGAGATCGCGGCCGGCCCGGCGACGATGCGGGCCTGTGGCGCGACAGCCCCGTAGCGCTCGGCGTCGGCGCGCTGGCAGACCAGCGCGAAGTCTGCGCCGGACCGCCCCAGCGCTGACACCAGGCCATCGACATATCGACCCACACCACCCCGGTCCGCAGGGACGGCGGTCGCGTCGACCAGGACGCGAGGGTGCGGGGACAGCGCAGGCTCCGTTCGGGCGTGATGCCCGACGGTTCGGGCCTTTTGAGCCTACGCCCGGGCGGGGGGTCGGGTGCGGTACGCCTGCCCCAGGTCGCGGTACGCGCGCCACAGCGTGCGGGCCGCGTCGTCCCAGTCGTACGCCGCGGCCCGCCGACGGCCGGGTGCGCC
>ENA-OFCI01001286-OFCI01001286.1-metagenomes-genome-assembly--contig:-NODE-1286-length-11555-cov-3.832957_pt1 | contig 11555 bp, 11 predicted proteins | sample MGYA00153391_OFCI01 | MGnify analysis MGYA00153391
CCAAGCCTGCGAGCGCCTGCAACGCACCCGCACCCGCTGCTTGGTCGTCTCCCCCGACGCCCAATCCTAACCAGCCCGGCTGCCCCGCCCGGAACCAAGTGCCGTACCCAGTCCAGAATAAGCTTCTTGCCCCTCCCCCTCCGGGAGAGGGCCGGGGTGAGGGAAGCGGCAAGCACCCAGCCGGATCACGGCAGCGCCCATCAAGTGCGATCCGGGGCCTGGCGACGCGCGCTGGCCCCCCAACCTCAAACACTCCCGAGCGGTAGGGCGCCACCCCATGACACCCCTCGACACCCTCCTGTCCCCCGCCAGCGTCGCCGTCATCGGTGCCGGCGGGCTGGGGTCACCCTGCCTGCTCTACCTCGCCGCAGCGGGCGTTGGCCGCATTACCATCATCGACGACGACACCGTGGAGCTCAGCAACCTGCATCGCCAGCTCGCCCACGGCATCGCGGATGTCGGACGCGCCAAAGTGCACTCGGCAGCCGACACGGTGGCGGACATCGATACCGCGACCGTGGTGAACGCCCTCGACGGGCGCCTCACCGCCGACATGGCGCTTGAACTCTTCGCCGGCTACGACCTGGTCGTGGACGGCAGCGACAACTTCCCCACCCGCTACCTCGCCAACGACGCGGCGGCGCTCACCGGCATTCCTCTCGTTTGGGGCGCTGTCTCGCAGTACGCCGGACAGGCCGGGGTCGCCTGGGCTGCACGAGGGCCGCAGTACCGCGACCTCTTCCCCGCTCCCCCACCGCCGGGGTCCGTGCTTTCCTGCGAGGCCGGCGGCGTGCTGCCGAGCGTCGTCGCCGTGATCGGGTCGATCATGGCCAGCGAGGTCGTGAAAATCATCACCGGTATCGGAACTCCCCTCATCGGGCGGGTCACCACCTTCGATGCCCTCACCGGCGTATTCCGCGAGCTCGCCTACGCGCAAGATCCGACGGCCGCAGCGATTACCGAGTTGATCGATTACGAGCTGTTCTGCGGCATCCCGAATGCGATATCCGTGGATGAACTGGCCGCCTCCCTCGGCGCGGTCACCCTCATCGACGTTCGCGAGCCCTGGGAAGCTGCGATCGCGAGTCTGCCCGGGTCGACGCTGCTGCCTCTCGGATCGCTCGAGACTAACCTCGCCGGAATCGAGCGCTCGAAACCGGTAGTCGTCTACTGCCACGCGGGTATCCGCTCGGCGAGCGCCGTCGCGCTCCTCGGCGAGCACGGCATCCCCGCCCGCAGCCTCGACGGCGGCATCGACGCCTGGTCCCGCCGCATCGACCCGAGTGTCGCGAGGTACTGAGGTGTCGCGAAGTACTGAGGTGTCGCGAAGTACTGAGGTGTCACACCGCACCGTCGACGAGTATGCGGCCCACGTTCGCGCCCTCATCACGCCGGCCCTGCCGACCGGTCTCGACACCGTTGCCGTCGGGGCGGCCCTCGGGCGCGTGACCGCGGTCGCCATCCTCTGTCCCGTGGATCTGCCGCTCTTTCGCAACTCGCAGATGGACGGGTTCGCCGTCGTCGCGTCAGACCTCATCGGCCTGCCGGTGACCATGCCGATTGTCGGAGAGGTCGCAGCCCGACCCGGGACTCCCCCACCTCTCGTCTCGGGTACCGCGGTGCGCATCATGACCGGTGCCGTCGTGCCGCAGGGAGCGGATGCCGTCGTGCCGGTCGAGGACACGTCGTCAACCGCCGACACGGTGACGATCATCCGCGCCCGCGCCAGCGGCGAGTTCGTGCGCGACCGCGGCAGCGACCTGCGTGCCGGGGACCCCCTGCTTCCGGCCGGACTCCGCCTCGCCTCCCGCCACCTCGCCGCGCTCGCCGCCGCGGGCATCGAAGAGATCGAGGTGCGCCGCCGCGTGCGGATCGTCGTGATCAGCACCGGCGCGGAGCTCGCGCCATTAGGGCGGAGAGCCGAGCCTGGCGAGATCTACGACTCCAACAGCACGGCACTCGAGTCCGCCGCGACCGCCTGCGGTGCCGAGGTGACCTACGCGATCCATCCGGTCGAGGATGCGGTCTCGCAGTTTCGAGAAACCATGGTGTTCGGTGTCGCAAATGCCGACCTCATCCTCACCTCCGGCGGAATCTCGATGGGTTCCTACGAGGTGGTCCGCGAGTTTTGGCACGCCAACGGCGGCGAGGTCGGCCACATTGCGATGCAGCCAGGCGGGCCCCAGGCATCCGGCGTCTTCAACGGCGTGCCGGTGATCAGCTTTCCCGGTAATCCCGTGAGCACCCAGCTCTCCTTCGAGGTCTTTGTCGCGCCGATCCTGCGGGAGGCCGCCGGCCTTCCGGCCGCGCGCCGCCAGACGCGCACGCTCATCGCCGACCTGCGGTCCGCTGCCGGCACTCGCCAGTTTTTGCGCGGGCGCGCCCTGCCCGATGGTCGAGTGGAGGTCGTGGGTGGCCCGAGTTCCCACCTCGTGGCCGGCCTCGCGGCATCCGACCTGCTTCTCGACATTCCGGAAGGCATCACCGAACTGAAAGCGGGCGACCCCGTGGAGACGATCGACCTGTGAGCGGCAACGGTAACTCCCTCAGCCATCTCGACTCCGACGGTCGCGCCCGCATGGTGGATGTCGGCGACAAGGCCATCACCGCCCGCACCGCGACCGCGACCGGTCGATTCATCACCACGCCGGCGGTCATCGCGCTCGTGCGCGCCGACGGACTTCCCAAGGCCGATGTGCTCGCCACCGCGCGGATCGCCGGCATCTCGGGGGCGAAGAAGACCAGCGAACTCATCCCGCTCTGCCACCAGGTGCCGCTCTCCTCGGTGAGCATCGACTTTTCCTTCACGGATGACTCGATCCTCGTCTCGGCGACGGCGAAGACAATCGGCCAGACCGGAGTCGAGATGGAAGCCCTCACCGCGGTGACGATCGCCGGGCTCACCCTTCACGACATGGTGAAGGCGGTCGATCCAACCGCCGAACTCGGCGAGATCCGGCTCGAATCGAAGACCGGCGGCAAGCGCGGGCACTGGACGCGGCACGGCGGATCTGCGCCGGTCCGACTCAGACCCGGCACCGCCGCCGTCGTCGTTGCGTCCACCGGAGGAGCCGCCGGAACGCGTGAAGACACCACCGGACCGGTGATCGCGGACTGGCTCGCCGGGCACGGTTTCGCGGTCGACGCGGTCACTGTGGTGGCGGATGCCGACATCGCCGCCGAACTCGACCGTGTCGTGGCATCCGCTCCCGCCGTGATCATCACGACCGGCGGCACGGGTCTCAGCCCCACCGACCGCACCCCGGAGGCCACCCGCGCACTGCTTGATCGCGAGCTCCCCGGAGTGGCCGAGGCGATCCGCGCACGCGGGCTCGCTGCGACCCCGACCGCGGCGCTCAGCCGCGCGGTCGCCGGCACCGCCAACGGCACCGTTGTCGTGAACCTGCCCGGATCCACCGGCGGGGTGCGCGATGGTCTCGCCGTGCTCGAGGGGCTCCTCGAACACCTCGTCGCGCAGATCGCCGGGGGTGGCGCCCATGGGTAACGACATCCTCGCGCTCATCTCGGTCGAGCCGATCGATGCCACCGCCATCGAGAACTTCGTGATGGATGCCGAAAAGGGCGCCCTCGTCACGTTCCGCGGCGTGGTGCGCAACCACGATCACGGGCTCGCTGTCGTCTCGCTGGAATACTCCGCCCACCCGGATGCCGCGCGCTTCCTCGAGGACTGCTGCCGGACGATCGCGACCGAGACCGGCCTCCGTGTGGCCGCCGCGCATCGCATCGGGCCGCTCGTGGTCGGCGATGTCGCGCTCGTCGCCGCAGTCTCTGCAGCTCACCGCGGAGAGGCTTTCTCGGCCTGCGAGCGCCTCGTCGACCTGATCAAGCAGACCGTGCCGATCTGGAAGCGCCAGCATCTGGCCGATGGCGCTACCGAGTGGGTCGGGCTGTAGCCCTGTCTGAACGCACGGGGACCCACCGACAACGTTCAGGGCGATCAGGCGGCGTAGTGCAACGCCACGAATGCCCAAGATGCCAATGCCCCAAATGCTCCGACGACAACGCGCACCCGGCGCGAGCGATGCCAGGGCACAAAGATCACCAGCGCAGCAGTCACGAGTCCGGCTCCGACGATGAAGGCGACCACAGCGCCGGGGTCCACCGAGAGTCCGAACCCACCGCCGCTGCACCCGCTTACCCCGCAGCGGCTGATCTTGGCTCCCAGGATGGATTGCAGGTCGATCAACACGGCGACCACTGCAATCCATAGAAGGTGCAGCAGCCGGCGCCGGTCGCCTGTGGCCACCGCGATTCCGCTCATGGAAGAGTCCTCATTGTTCGACACCATACCGGCTGCGTGGGTGCTGCCCAATATGGCGGCCTTGACCCCCGGCCACTTCGTTCCCGTTCAATTAGTTACTTGACGTCAAGTAGTCACCTGACGTTCACCTTCGGGCACTTCACGACAACCCCTCCGCGGTCCACTATGGAAGTACGATTCCGGCCAGTGGAGGCGCTTCCCAATGAAACTCACTCGAACAAAGAAGACGATCATTGCGGGCATCGCAGCCCTCGCAACGATGGCGGGAGTCGGCCTCGTCGCGGCACCCGGCTTCGCATCCGGCGCAGACGACAATCACCGCAGCGAGTTCCACGCCCCCAAAGTGGGTCACGTGTGGACCATCATGCTCGAGAACAAGTCCTACGAGTCCACCTTCACCGGGCTCAACCAGAACGACTACCTGTGGAAGACGCTCCCCTCCTACGGAGAGCTGCTCACCCAGTACTACGGCACCGGGCACTACTCGCTCGACAACTACATCAGCGCCGTGTCCGGGCAGGCGCCGGCGCCGGCCAACCAGGCCGACTGCGCCCAGTACACGAATGTGGCGCCGGGTCTGCCGGCCGCCGACGGCCAGGTGTACGCGTCGAGCGGCTGCGTCTATCCGGCATCCGTTCAGACGATCTTCAACCAGCTCGACGCGAAGAAGGTCTCCTGGAAGGTCTACAACCAGGACATGGGCAACAACCCGTCCCGCGAGAATGTCTACAAATGCGGCATTCCCGGCGACCCCTCGGGCGCCGGCGTTGTCGATCCGGGTGGATCGACCCCGACCGACCAGTACGTGGTCAAGCACAACCCGGCCGCCTGGTTCCACTCGGTGATCGATAGCCCCGCGGACTGTGCGAACGTCGTGCCGCTCGACGGCTACGCCGCAACCGCCGGTCACGCCGCCATCCCGAGCCTCGCCGATGACCTCAAGTCGGAGAAAACCACCCCGGCATTTTCCTGGATCACCCCGAACAACTGCTCGGATGCGCACGACGCCACCTGCAAGGGCGACAACCTTTCGGGCGACCCGAACAACCACCAGGGCGGCCTATACGCCGCCGACCTGTTCCTGAAGAAGTGGATCCCCGCCATCATGGGCTCGGCCGCCTTCCAGAAGGACGGTGAGATCCAAATCCTCTTCGACGAGGCCTTCCCGCCCTACAAGATGTACGGCAACTCGATCGCCGACCAGCAGTACGCGGCGGACAGCAAATTCGGAACGGACAGCGGCACCGGGGCATCAGCCCAGGCCGAAGCCGACACTGCTCAATCGGTGGTGGCCTGCTGTGGTGAACTGCCCGGACCGAACACCACCCAGCCCGGATTCCAGGCTTTCAACCAGGACACCACCCCGGGCGGTGGCGTCACCGGTGCGGTGCTGATCAGCCGATTCATCACTCCCGGTTCGGTGAGCGCCCAGCCCTACAACCACTACAGCTGGTTGCGCACTATCGAGGACACCTTCGGCATTCACCGGGGTGGAATCGATGGGGATGGCCACCTCGCCTACGCGGGTACCGACGGCCTTCGACCGTTCGGACCGGATGTTTACAACAACGCTGCGGGGCGCGCCCTGAAGCCCTCTCCATCGGGCAGTTCCCTCTATCCGGCAACGGCAAGTATCAACGAACTCCCCCAGCCGAAGATCGTCACGAAATCCGTGCCGGTCGACGACAAGTAATGCTGTCCCGCCGGGACTTCAGCGCGACAGCACTGTTGTCTGTGCTTCTGCTCGGGACGCTGTGCGGCTGCAGCGCTGCCCCCACCGCCCAGTCCGTGACGGCCTCGCTCGGCGCGGTGCCCATCCCCACCGCTCCGGCCGTGGATCCGATGCCGACCGCCACCATCGGGAAGCCTCAACTGCTCGCTATGGGGGCGTCGACCCTGGTGATCTTGGACCCTGCGACACGCGGCATCGCCACCGCCACCGGTCCCGACCAGAGGATCACCCAGCCCGCGGCATCCGGTACCGCATCATTGCCGGGCGCCACCACTTCCGCGACGATAACTCTGGCAGTGAAATCTGCAAGCGGCTCGATCTCCCTCGCCGTCTCAGACTTGGTCTGTCGCAATCAGACTGGCGCCGTCATCCCCCTCACGGCGGTCGGTCCGTCGAGCGCGACCGCCACTGCCGGAGACACCGCACAGCTGGTGGTTTCGGGTACTTTCACGAGCGGTGCAGCCCAGGTGACATGGCAGCCGGCCGGACATCCGCTCGCCCTGTGGGACTTCACTATCGAACTGGATTAGGTGTTCTTCCCACGCAGGTTTTCAGCGTTCTGCATTGCTCACGATACGAACGCTGCCCTCACCCAACTCGACCACGACCACATCACATTCCTCGCCCGATACTGATTCAGCAGTTCCGAACCAGGCGCTGATCGACTTGGCCCATTTCGCACCACCACCACACCCAAGACTGAACGATTCCCGAGTGAGCGGAGGGCACTTCTCCGCTCCTTCTCGCACCCCTGACTGTGAGCAATTGCCCTGGAACGCAGATTTCTCGCGCAAAGTAGCGCACGCAGTCGCACGGCTTGCGGATAGTTGACGGGCTGGCTGCGGCTCACTCGCCGATGGGCGTCCTTATCGCACCGCGCACTGATATGAATGGGGGATGCTTCTGGTCGGGTTGTGCCTGGGGGTCGGCGCACTGCTCGTGCTTTCGTCGATCGTATTCGTGCGTCGCGCGCTCGTGTACTCGTCGAACCGCACCCTCATCGCCGTCGTGGTCTGGCAGCTCGTGTCCGTCGTGGCATTGCTCGTGTGGAGCTCGAACACCGCGCGTCCCGACCTCGTTGAGCTTCCCGGCTGGATCGCGCTCGGCTTCGTCGCCTTCGCTGTGCCGCTCGCGGTCGGCGCCCTACTCGACGGGAAGTGGTCCGTACCCCCGCGCCCTGGCCTGAAGATCGTGACGATTGCGCTCCTAGCGCTCACCCTCACGGGATCCGTCGGCGCGGTCGCGGCGGCGATCGTGCCCAGCCTGAGTCGCACCACGGTGGCCGGCAAGCAGGTTCCCATCACCGCAGAAACGCTTCAGAACGGGTACTCGATGGCCGTTCATATTCCGCCAACGACATCGGGGTTCTCAGCACGGGATGCGAACCTGTGGGTGCCGCCGGGCTATATCCTCCATCCGGATGTTCGCCGCCCTGTCGTCGAGACCATGATGGGCCAACCCGGTGATGCGAGTCTGGGCGCAACCCTGAACGCCCTTCATGCCCTCGGGTCGAATGCGCTGCAGAATGCGCCTTTCGTGCTCGTCGTCGATCAGCTCGGTGGTCGTAACCTCAACCCCCCGTGCCGTGACACCGTTGCCGGCAGAGTGACCACGTACCTCTCCGTTGACGTGCCCCGGTGGATCCGCGCTAACCTCCCGGTACCCGACACGCGCACCTACTGGACCGTCGCGGGCTATTCTCACGGCGGCGACTGTGCCGAGTTTCTCGAGGCGACCTTCCCATCGATCTGGTCCAACATGATCAGCGTCTCGGGACCAGACCGGCCCGGAACCCCGCACGTCGCCTATGCGATCGCGCACTACTTCGGCGGCAACCAGGCAGCCTTTGACGCGTCACTCACCGCGACGGTGTTGAGGGCACATGGGCACTATAAAGACACGGTCGCCACCTTCGCCACTGGCGCGCTCGACACGAAATACGGACCGGGTGTGATCGAGGTGGCGAGCCTCGCTGACGAGGCCGGCTGGCATGTCTCCACCATCATCGTGCCGAACTCGGATCACATCGGTGTCACCCTCAACGAGGGTCTCAAGTTCGGATATCACAAGCTCCTGACCACGGGACGTTTCCCGACGGAGGATGCGACACCGCCACGCTATCTCTGCTCGTCGCAAGCGACCCCGTCCACCTGCGGTGGCTACCAGAGCGCAACGCTTGCGGGATCCATCGCCCTCATCGACCAGGGGCTCGTGATTGCGTTCTTCGTGATCCAGCTCCTGCTGCGCCTGCGCTCCAACCCGAAGCCCGAATAGCGGCGCTCACCTGTCGCGCGCTACTCGCTGTTGTGGGTGCGTCGATTCCCCCTGCGCGCCCGAGACAGCACTAGGGGCGATCGAGGATGCGACGCGAGGCACCGCAGGAGAGCTCGAACGACACTCGACGGTGACCGACCGTGGAGATAGCGGGGGAATTGAACCCCCGTTCAGTGTCGTGCGCACATGCGTTTTCCTGGCCCGGTCTGCTCCGATGCCGCGGACAAATCTGCGCCAACCCGCCCTCACAGCTCCACGGATGCGACCCGCTCGATCGCTATCGACGCCGGCTCAGGCTCCGCGTTTGCCGTCGCTACGCGCCTGCCGGGTTCGCCGGCCGGGCCGTCCCGGTATCACTCGGGGTTCCCGTGCTGGTGAACGAACAGCCGACTGGCGGTGCTGCTCAGCCGCCGGCGAAAGGCGGCAGCACATCCACGCGATTGCCGACAGCGAAGGAATCATCACGACTGACCACCCCGTCGACCAGGAATGAACCGGATGCCAGTACCCGGGCCATCGCGTCGCCGTACTCGCGCACCAAAAGCGCCCGCAACTGCCCAACCGTTCCAACGGTGGGGAGAAGTTCCTCGTCCCGTCCCGCTGCCTCTGCTGCCGAAGCGAAGTAGCGGACGAGGACCTTGCGCCCCTCGTCCCACTGAGCTACCTCAGCCACCGATGGCGCCCATGCTGCGCTGCGGACGCACGAAGTCTGCCCGGTCCATTCCGTGCCCGGCCTGTTTGCCCCACTGGGCGGCGCGCCACCACTGCGCGATCGTCGCATCCTCGGAACCGTTCCGCAACAGTGCCCGCAGGTCGGTCTCGTCGTCGCCGAACAGACAGGAGCGAACAGTCCCTTCGGCCGTGACGCGGGTGCGGTCGCAGGCTTCACAGAACGAGCGCGTCACCGAGGCGATAATACCGACAGTGGCCGGGCCGCCCTGCAGGTGATATCCGTCAACAATCCACTCTTCGGCGGGAGCGGAGGGATCTTCACGGTGCGGCCGGCTGAGGGCGAAGCGCGCCCCGAGCACGTCGAGCAGCTCCGCGGCATCCACCATGTTGTCGCGGGCCCAGGCCTCATCGGCGTCCAGCGGCATCTGCTCGATGAAGCGCAATCGCACGCCGTTGGCGAGGGACCACTCCAGAAGGTCTGCCGCGCCCGCGAGGGTGTCGCGCATGAGCACCGCGTTGATCTTGAGCGGCGTGAGTCCGGCATCTTTGGCCGCCCGGATACCGGCGAAGACCGAGGGCAGCCGGTCACGGCGGGTCAGGCGGGCGAAATGGTCGCGGTCCACGGTATCGAGGGAGATATTGATTCGGGTGAGGCCCGCCTCCACCAACTCGTGGATACGGTGATCGAGCCCGATAGCATTCGTCGTCATCGAGATCGACGCGGTGCCGCCTCCCGGGAGCCCCGCGACGGCTGACGATTTACGGATGATCTCCGCCAGATCCGCCCGCATCAGCGGCTCTCCGCCGGTGAAACGGATGTCGTGAACCCCGAGATCGCGCACGGCGATGCCGACGAGACGCGCGATTTCCGTAGCCGTGAGCAGGTCGTCCCGGGCGATCGCCGGAAGCCCCTGTTCCGGCATGCAGTAGGTGCAGCGCAGCGAGCATTTCTCGGTGATCGAGATTCGCAGGTCGCGTGCCGTGCGGCCGAACTGGTCGAGCAGTCCCGCATCGTCGGGACGCCCGGCGGTTGGCGGAAGGCGAGCGGGGTCGCGCCGAATCCCGGGGATGCCGAGCGCGAGGGAAGTCATGGATTCAGCCTACGTGACAGCGTCGGGGCGAATTCTGCGCACCGCCCGCAAGATCGCAGCACCGCCAGCGAGTACCGCCATCGAGTACCGCCATCGAGCGCCGCCGCGCCGAAGTCGAGCAGGCTCCGGCATCCGCGTTTCGGCGACGCGGCCGCCTTGACGATCACACCAGCCGCCGAGGTAGCAGGTCGCGACTTTTGCCTCGGCGGGGGATCCGAGACCCTGGGCGCGCGGGCCAGCGTCCGACATGGAAGAGTTGACCCATGCCCGACGAAACGCTGCGACTGCCGAACTCCATTTTCCAGGCGGTATTCGACCTCGGCGACAAGCGTGCGGCGAAGATCGAGCTTCCGACGGCGCTGCGCGAGCCCGAGATTTTCGCCGAATGGCAGGACGATGAGAAGCTGGTCTCGTTTTACGTCGGATTCGACGACGGGCAGCTGCATCTCGATCTCGGCGCGTCCGGAGCAGAGCACCACTTTCACGGACCGGATGGTGATGCGAGCGAGAACAGCCCGTGGAATGATGCCGACACGGTCGTGCTGCTGAGGTGGTCCACCGCTCTCGCCGCCAATTTCTTCGAGCGGATGCCCGAGCTCATGGAAGACATCGAGGAAGCCGCCGCGTGGCATGAGGAGGGCTTTCCCCTCTACGTCTGCGAAACCGAGCCCGCGCAACTCGACCTCATCGAGGTGGAGATCGAAGGCGAGATCCTCACCCTGCCCTGGCTCGGTTCGGGAACGGTGAACCAGGACCATGTCGACGGCGAGAATCATCCGATCGCACTGCTCTGGAATCCGGTGGATGGTGCAATTCCCGATCGCACCATCGCCCGTGCCTGGCTCGACCCGATCTCCGGCGAACCCGTCACGTCCGCCGAAACCGGCGTCGACTGGTCGGCCGTCGGCCTTGAACGCGAGGAGGTGCTCCCGTGGCTGGAGGGCATCTATCTAAACCACCACATCACCCCGGATGCCGAGATCGAGCTGGTGCACGCGGTACTTGAGCGCATGGGCGGCCTCGACCGCGAGCAGTAACGATCGGTACGCTGGTTCCAACCGAAGGAACATCTCATGGCTGTCATCTCTCGCGGTTTCACCGGCCGCAGTCGCGAACACACACCCGAGCTTCCTCCCGGGCAGTACCTCACCACAGATTTCCCGGTGCTGTCGGCTGGCCCCACCCCCGACATCGGCACCACGGACTGGTCGTTCAGCATCCGTACTGATGACGCCACGCTCCATACCTGGAGCTGGGATGAGATACACGCCCTGCCGATAGAAAACATCGATACGGACATCCACTGCGTCACCCGCTGGTCGAAATTCGGTACCAGCTGGCGTGGGGTCTCACTCGACACCCTGTTCGCTGGCATAGAGACGAGTGACGAATATGTGATGGCCCACTCCTACGGTGGTTACACAACAAATCTGCCACTGGAGGACCTGCTGGGCGGCAAGGCTTGGGTCGCCTTCGAGTTCGACGGCGAGCCGCTCGATCCCGA
>ENA-OFCI01001289-OFCI01001289.1-metagenomes-genome-assembly--contig:-NODE-1289-length-11543-cov-3.648155_pt1 | contig 11543 bp, 11 predicted proteins | sample MGYA00153391_OFCI01 | MGnify analysis MGYA00153391
ATCAGGCAGCCTGACTGGATCGCCTCCCGCACCAGGCCGAGTCCTTCGGCCGTGTGGAGCTCGTAGATGGATGGTTTACCGTTGACACGGTCGGTGCAGACGACGCCGAGTCGTGTGTCCGGAGCCGCGATACGAAACACCGTCGTGCAGTCGGACACGTAGTGGCCAGGGAGTACGGTATCCTGATCGAGTGTGAGCACGAAATCGGCGTCGTCGGTGAGCGCCATTCGAATGCCGATGTTGAGTGCCGCCGCGATCCCGTTGTTGCTTGCGCTTCGAACGATTTCACAGCCGAGTTCCCCTGCCAAAGCGAGGATCCCCGCCGGGTCGTCCGGGCTTCCGTCGTCCACCACGATAATCATTGCTACCTGCGGGGCGAGAGCGCGGAGGCCGACGAGCAGCGCCTCATCGGGACGAAAGGTGGGAACGACGGCCACAACCCTCTGGCCCGTCGGTCGTTCGTTTTCGGTCACACCCCATTATCGAGGGCGCACGATGCCCGACCAGCCCGCGCGTTACAGTAGGGGCTGGTGGGACAACGAGGGAAGAAGCGAGTGCCGTGACCAGTCCGAGCAGTGAATCCTGGGTCGGGCCGGAGGCCGAACTCGAGGGTGTTGATCGCGTGCACGCTCTCGAGAACCTGCTCCAGCTCAGCGATCGGATCATGAGCCTCGAGGCAGAGCTCGCGCAGGTCAGCACAGTGCGTGTGCTCACTCCGACAGAGCAGCTCGACGCCGAGCAGCAGCTGATTGCGATGCGCGCGTCCCTGCCGTGGCGGGTCGGTCGCGTCGTCACCATCCCTCTTCGCGTCGTGCGGCGGATGCTGCGCCGGACCTCGAACCGGTGAGCGCTGCGCCGACTTTTACGATCTGGGTGGATGGCATCGGTCGTTCCCGGGCTGACGTCGAGCGGGTACTGGTCGAAAGCGCTCTGCAGGCGGCGCCGGGCACCGACTTCGTCTGTCTCGTCGCTGCCAACGAGGAGGACAGTGCGGATTGGGCGGTCGACGCTGCGGTACTACTCGTTCCGCTGCCCGACGACGACGCCGCAGTGCTGAATCGACTGCTGTCGCAGACACGGAGTGACTGGGTTGTGTGGATCGATGCCTCGGCGCGACTGGCTCCGGGAGCACTCGCACACGTCGAGTCCGCAGTGGCGCGCTTCGACATCGATCTCCTCTACGGTGACTCGCGCCTCCCCGGTTCGCGAAGAAGCCACCGACCGGCCTTCTCGCCAATTCGACTCCGATCCCAGGACTATCTCGGCGATGTCCGGGGATTCCGGGTGGGAGCTCTCCTCGGGAGGGGCGGGTTCGGCGCTGGCCACGCGGGCGCACATCCCCTCGACCTCTCGTTGCGGCTCGGTTCGGATGCGGCGCGCGTGCTTCGTATCCCGGAGATCCTCTCGGTCTCCGCCATGGCCATCCGACCGTCTACCGAGCAGCACCGCAAGGTCGTCGCACAATTCCTCGGTGCGAGTGACATCGTCGCGGAGGTGACCGTCGTGGCCGGGGGGCTCCAGGTGAATTACCCGCTGATGTCCGCCCCGCTCGTCTCGATCATCATTCCCACCCGGGGAAGTCGCGCAAGAATTCACGGCGCCGAGAGCGTTCTCGTGGTGGATGCCGTGCGCGGCATACTGGAGCGATCGACGTATGCCTCCCTTGAATTCGTCGTCGTCGCCGATGATGAGACACCCCAATCGGTGATCGACGACCTCGTGTGCCTCGCCGGTGACGCCCTTCGGGTCGTGCGGTGGTCCGAGGACTTCAACTTCTCGGCGAAGATGAACCGGGGCGCGATCTTTGCACGTGGTGACTACCTGGTGCTACTCAACGATGACGTCGACCTGATCACCCCTGACTGGATCGAAACAATGCTCGGCCTCGCCCAGCAACCGGGAGTCGGACTGGTCGGATCGTTGCTCTTCTTCGAAGACGGCACGGTGCAACACGGCGGACATGTCTACTCGGCGAGTTGGGCGGGACACATCGCGTTCGGGTGGCCGGCCGATCGAGACGACGACCTCGGCTCCATGGGCGTGGAGCGCGAAGTCTCCGGAGTCACCGCCGCCTGCGCAATGATCCGCGCCGACACCTTCTGGCAACTGGGGGGACTTTCGCTCGACTACGCCGGTAACTACAACGATGTGGATCTCTCTCTCAAAGTTCGGACGAGCGGCCGGAGCATCATCTGGACGCCGCACGCTCGCCTGTATCACTTCGAATCGAAGAGCAGAATTGCCACCGTCGAACCGGCAGAACTCGCGACGCTGCGTGCCCACTGGGGTACCTGGCTGCTGTCGGACCCCTACTGGCCGAGCTCGGATGGGCAGCCCTAGCGCTCGGGGAATCCGTGCGGCAGCCCTTCGAGCGCCGGCCGTAGGTGCTCAAGGCGCTGCGCCTCGAGGCTGAGGCCGGTGTATTCGCGGTCGCGGCGGAGCGCCGAGACCGCGGCGAGAAAGAGTTCGGCATCCACGGTCGGCAGCGGCGAGACGAAGCCGGATGCCTCGGTCGCGAGCGAGCGGGACATGCGGGCGCGGGCATCCGGGGTCAATCGCGACGCCTGTCGGAGGAACTGTGCAATGCGGCGCGACAAGCCGTCGGGCATCCGCGCCACATCGGCCGTCGTGGCCCAGCCGAGCAGTTCGAGGGGGACCCCGTACACGGGAGGCGTGATTTTCGAGACCCGCTCGTTTTGGCTGTAGGTGCCGGCGAGCAGGTCGCCGAGGCGTTTGGTGCGGCCGTTGAGGAGCGCCGTCACCGACGCGATGCCACCGAGGGTCGAGAACACCTCGAGCACCCCGGTGAGCGAGCGGATGAAGGCGTGACGCAATCCGATCGATCCGCCGTCGTCCCGCACGATCCGCCCGCCGACCGCGAGTTTGCCGAGCGACTTACCCTGGCTGAGGGTCTCGACGGCGGTCGGGGCGACGACCAGGCAGAAGACGAGGGCGGAGAGGGTGACTGCCTTACTGCTCGCCTCGTCGAAGAATCCGCTCAGCCAAGGAGACGTCACGGCGAGCAGGATGAGGAGCCAGAGTCCGAAGTAGGCCACGAAGTCGATCATCGCGCCGGCCGCCCGCAGAATGAAGCTGATGGGCCGAAGGTCGAGGCCAACGGCCTCGCCGGTCATCAGCTCGAGCTCATCCGAGACCTCGGGAATGCGTGCACCACCCTGCGCTGCCGTCGCCATGTCTAGTATCTAAACAGATGGATCTCGATGCATACTCCGCCGCGCACCGCGATGAGTGGGACGAGCTTGCCCGGCTCGGGGTCAAACGGAGCTTCTCAGGCAGCGAATCCGACCGGCTGATCGAGCGCTACCAGTCCGGGGCCAGCCAGCTCTCCGCGATCAAGACCACGGCGGGGCAGTCCGTGCAGGGAGATCGGTTGTCGCTGTCATTGTCCCGCGCGCGCCTGCGCTTCACCGGCGCTGGGAGCAATGTGCTCAGCCAGCTGCCCACCTTCTTCGGGGCGCAGCTTCCTGCGGCTCTCTATCGCATCCGCTGGACCAGCCTGATCGTCGCCCTCGCCAGCGCGACCATCGCCGTGCTCTACGGGTTCTGGGCACTCAACACGCCCGGAGTGCTCTCTCACTTCGGAACCGAGGAATTTCGCAAGCAGTTCGTGGAGCAGGACTTCGTGAACTACTACTCGAATCACCCTCCCGCATCCTTCACCGGGCAGGTCTGGACGAATAACGCGTGGATTGCAGCCCAGTGTGTTGCGTTTGGCATCGTCGGTGTCGCTCCGTACGTGCTCTTCTTGAATGCGCAAACCATTGGACTCAGCGGCGCACTGATGGCCTCCCACGATCGGCTCGATGTGTTCTTTCTCTACATCGCCCCGCACGGCCAGCTCGAGCTGTACTCGATCTTCGTCGCCGGAGCGGCCGGATTGACCATCTTCTGGTCGTGGATCGCTCCCGGTGCCCGCACGCGCGGGCAGGCGCTTGCCGAGGAGGGGCGAGCACTGTTCACCGTCGCGATCGGCCTGATCCTCTCGCTTCTGGTCTCCGGCATCATCGAGGGCTTTGTCACCCGCCAGGACTGGCCCTGGGTGATCAAGATCGGAATCGGTACGGTGGCGCTCGGGTCGTTCCTCTTCTACCAGTGGGTAATCGGCCGCCGCGCCGTGCGCGCGGGCGAAACCGGTGACCTCGACGAGTTCGAGGCGGGTGCGCGGAGGATCGTCGCGGCCTGACGATTCCACCATCCAGTTTTGAGTCATTCACGATAAGTGCCATACTGGAGCGGATGGATGCCGAGCTGGGGACTGCGCTTCGTGCCGCAGGCCTGCGCGTCACGCCGGGTCGGCTCGCCGTGCTCGAGGCGTTGGAGACGCATCCGCACTCCACCGCCGAGACACTGAGAGTGGTATCCGCGGCGGGACTCTCGATCCAGTCCGTGCACAATGTGCTCGCCGATCTGACGGCGGCGCGAATGATCCGGCGTACCGAGCCGGCCGGATCCGCCGCGCTCTACGAGCGTCGAATCGGCGACAACCACCACCACGTGGTGTGCTCGGTCTGCGGAGCCGTGGCCGACGTCGACTGCATACACGGCGAGGCCCCCTGCCTCACCGCGAGCAACACCAATGGCTTCACCATAGAAGCCGCCGAAATCACTTTCTGGGGGCGCTGCCCCCTCTGCCAGCAGAAGATAACCACACCGAAGGAGACAGCATCGTGACCGAACCAACAACGAGCCAGACCGGAACCCCAGTTTCAAGCGATAGCCATTCGCTCACCGCCGGAAACGACGGCGTGACCGCACTGCACGACCGTTACCTGGTCGAGAAGCTTGCACAATTCAATCGGGAGCGCATCCCGGAGCGGATCGTGCACGCCAAAGGCGGTGGGGCGTTCGGAACCTTCACCGTGACCGGAGACGTGTCGGCGTACACCAAGGCCGCGGTCTTCCAGCCGGGCGCGACGACCGAAACTCTCCAGCGCTTCTCGAGCGTCGCGGGCGAGCAGGGCAGCCCTGACACCTGGCGGGACGTGCGCGGCTTCTCGGTGAAGTTCTACACGACGGAGGGCAACTACGACATCGTCGGAAACAACACCCCGGTGTTCTTCATCCGCGACGGGCTCAAGTTTCCCGACTTCATCCACTCCCAGAAGCGCCTGCCGGGCTCTGGCCTGCGAGATGCCGACATGCAGTGGGACTTCTGGACCCTCTCGCCGGAGTCAGCTCACCAGGTGACCTACCTCATGGGAGACCGTGGTTTGCCACGTTCCTGGCGGGAGATGCCGGGCTTCGGCTCGCACACCTACCAGTGGATCAACGCGGCCGGCGAGCGATTCTGGGTCAAGTACCACTTCACCTCGAACCAGGGCAACGTGGAAATGGGCGGAGCCGAGGCCGAACTCATCGCCGGAGCGGATGCGGACTACTACCGTCGCGACCTGCATGACGCGATCGAGGCGGGCGATTTCCCCTCGTGGGACGTTCACGTGCAGGTGATGCCGTACGAAGAGGCGAAGACCTACCGTTTCAACCCCTTCGACCTCACCAAGGTCTGGCCGAAGGCGGACTATCCGCTGATCATGGTCGGCACCCACACGCTCGACCGCAACCCGGAGAACTTCTTCGCGCAGATCGAGCAGGCCGCGTTTTCGCCGGCCAACACCGTGCCCGGTATCAGCATCAGCCCAGACAAAATGCTGATGGCTCGCGTGTTTTCCTACCCGGATGCCCAGCGTTACCGAGTCGGCACCAACTATAACGAGATCCCGGTGAATGCCCCGAAGGCGGCCGTGAACAGCTACACCCAGGATGGCGCCGCGCGGCACGGTTTCAAGCCGGCATCCGCTCCCGTCTACGCCCCGAACTCGTTCGGTGGACCCGTGGCGGATGTCGCGGCAGCCGGCGAGGGCACCTGGGAGAGCGATGGTGAGCTGGTTTACGCCGCCGCCAGCCTGCACGCGGAAGACGACGACTTCGGCCAGGCCGGCACGCTCTATCGCGATGTGTACGATGATGCCGCCAAGCAGCGGTTCCTCCAGACGCTGACCGGCGCGGTCGGCGGCGTGCAGAGCGCCGTGATCAAGGAACGCGCGATCCAGTACTGGACGAACGTGGATGCCTCCCTCGGTGCCGCTCTTCGGGTGGAGCTCTCGGCCACGGCGGTGCTGGTCGAGTAGGTTCAGCGGCGCCGCTGCGCCATCCATCTCCCGTTTTTCCTACCGCCGCCGTGTCTGAACACGGAGGCGGTAGGAAAAATGGACGGGGGTCACGCCTCGAGGGAAAATGCGACGATCGGGCGCAACTCCGGAAGCGTTCTACAGCCGGCCGGCGGCTTTGAGCGCGATGTAGCGGTCGGCGAGGGCCGGCGGGAGGTCCGCGGGGGCGCCGGTGACGACATCCGCCCCCAATTGCCGGATGGCGGCCGAGACGCGGGTGGTGTCGAGCATGGCGCGCTCGGCGGCAGCGGCGCGGTAGACATCGTCCCGATCGCCGCGCTCGAGTGAAGCCGATAGCACCGAAGGGTCGGTCACGGAGGACACGACGACGGTGTGCTTGCGGGTGAGCTGCGGAAGCATCCCGAGTAGGCCGCGGGAACTGCCGGCCGCATCGATCGAGGTCATGAGCACGACGAGCGCGTGCTGGCTGGTCACCGAGCGCACGAGCGAGGGCACCGCCGACCAATCCATCTCGATGAGCTCGGGATCGATCGGGGCCATCACGGTGACCATTCGCGAGAGCAACTCCGGGCCGCTCGCCCCCTGGATTCGTCCGCGAACCCGTCGATCGAAGATCACGACATCCACCCGGTCGCCGGCCCGCGTGGCGAGAGCGGCAAGCAGCAGCGAGGATTCGAACGCGGTGTCGATCCGCGGCTCGTTGGCGATGCGAGCGGCAGAGGTGCGTCCGCTGTCGATCACGATCACCACGCGGCGGTCCCGTTCGGGCCGCCAGGTGCGCACGACCAGGTCGCTGCGCCGGGCGGTGGCGCGCCAGTCGATCGAACGCACGTCGTCGCCGCGCACGTATTCGCGCAGGCTGTCGAACTCCGTACCCTGTCCACGGATCATCACACTGGTGCGCCCGTCGAGCTCCCGAAGGCGAGCGAGCCGGGAGGGCAGGTGCTTGCGCGAGTTGAACGGCGGAAGCACCGTGATCGCGCCGGGAAGGTCGATGGTCGCCTGGCGGGCGAGGAGTCCGAGCGGTCCGAACGACCGCACCGTCACCTCCGCCGCGCGTCGTTCACCGCGCCGGAACGGGGTGAGCGATGTCTCGATCCGCCGTCGCTCGCCCACCGGCAGCACCAGCCGCGCCCGGGTCGGTGAGGCGCCCGCGGAGGGCTGCCAGCCATCCCGCACGATGCCGCGAATCGTGCGTCGACCCACGTTGGTGAGCAGCAGGGCGGATGCCACGGTCTCGCCGAGCCGCACGCGTTCGGGCAGCTCCCGCTCCAGTCGCAGTTGCCGCGGGGAGCCCGCCAGCAGCAGGTCGAGCATCGCTACGAGCATCGCGAACAGGAGCCAGATACCGAGCAAGTCTGGCTGGTTCAGCAGGATGATCGGCACGATGCCGAGCGCGACAAGCAGTACGAACCGCCCCGACCATGCCATCAGAAGCCGCCGCTCATCTAGATCGGCACCTGTACCTGGCTGAGGATCGAGCGCAGGATTGCGTCCGGTGCCACGCCTTCGAGCTCCGCCTCTGGTCGCAGCTGGATGCGGTGCCGCCAGACCGGCAGCACCATCGCCTGCACATGGTCGGGCGTGATCGAGTCGAATCCATTGAGCCAGGCCCACGCCTTTGCGGCCGAGAGCAGAGCCGTCGTTCCGCGCGGGCTCACTCCGAGCTTTACGCTCGGGCTCTGGCGCGTTCCCCGGGCGAGGTCCACGATGTAGGCGAGCAGGTCGGCGGATGCGCGCACCCGTCCAACCTCCTCCTGCGCGGCGGCGAGCTGCTCGGCATCCAGCACCGCGGTGACGCCCGCGGCCTCGAGGTTACGGGGATTGAACCCGGCGGCACTGCGAGTGAGCACCTCGACCTCGTCGGCCCGCTCGGGGATCTCGAGCACGAGCTTGAGCAAAAAGCGGTCGAGCTGTGCCTCGGGCAGCGTGTAGGTGCCCTCGTACTCGATCGGGTTCTGCGTTGCCGCCACAATGAAAGGCACCGGCAACGGCCTGGTCTCGCCATCCACGCTCACCTGGCGCTCTTCCATCGCCTCGAGCAACGCGGACTGCGTCTTCGGGGGCGTGCGGTTGATCTCGTCGGCGAGCAGGATGTTCGTGAACACCGGACCGGCGCGGAAGTCGAATTCACCGCTTCGGGCGTCATAGACCAGCGAGCCCGTGACATCCCCCGGCATCAGGTCAGGGGTGAACTGCACTCGCTTCGTCTCGAGCTGCAACGCCCGGCTCAGGGTGCGTACGAGCAGGGTTTTCGCGACACCAGGCACCCCCTCGAGTAGGACGTGACCGCCGGCGAGCAGCGCGATCATGAGCCCGGTGACGGCGCCATCCTGACCGACCACGGCCTTACCCACTTCCCCGCGCACCCGGGCGAATTGCTCGCGAAGGGCGGGGGAGCCGCTCGGGGTGTCGAGGGAGGGTGTGGCCAGGTCAGTCTCGGTCATTGGTTAATTCTCCATGGTGGGCGCCGCGTTTCAAGACGGATGGATATCGCGGGCAACAAGCCGCTCGAGTTCGAGCAGCTCATCGGAGAGCCGCACGAGGTCACGGTCGGTGCGAGGTTCCGTGCTGAGCAGCAGGGAACGGATGTCGGAGGGATCGCGCGCGGTGACCCTCGCGACGGCCGCGATCACGTCATCCACCGTGGAGAGCCGCGGCAGGCCGCAGAGCGTGGCCAGCCGGGAAACGGCACCGATGCGCAGCGAGTCGAGAGCCCGCAGTCGCGCCGCACCCTTCTGGTAGAGACGAGCCCGGCCCTCCATCGTCTCGCTCGCCCGCACGACGACCGGGAGGTTCTCGATCACAAGGGGACCGAGGCGGCGTCCCCGCCAGAACGCGGCGACGATGACGACGATGATGAGCAGCGTGGAGACCGAGCCGACCCAGGAGGGCGTGAGTTCGGCGATGCTCGGGCCGCTGATCGATGAGTCGTCGATCGTCGGCAGATACCAGACCAGCCGATTACTGTCGCCGAGGAGGGTGAGCGCGAGTGCAGCGTTGCCATGCTCGGCGATGTGCTCATTGGCGAAGGCGTCGGTCGTGCCGACGACCGTGATGTGTCGCCCCGCCCGGCTGATGTCGACGACCGAGAACGTGTTGGTGCCGCTGCCGAAGCATCCGGTCGCGTCCGCTGCGCCGTCGATGATGCGGAATCCGGATCCGGCACCGGTCACTCGCCCGGCGGCGCGCGCGGCAGGCAGGTCGCAGCGGGCGGTGAGGGAGGCGCGGCCGACGACTCCGGCAAGACCGACCTCTGGCGCCAGGGCCTTGGCCTGCGCAAAGGTAGGGGCCAGCAGCACGACGTGCTGGGCGAGAGCGGCGAGGGAACGCAGCTGCGCGGAGTCGAGGTGGGACGCGGAGTCGACGAGGAACAGCGTCGAGCCGGGGGAGTCGCGCAGGGCGGAACGGGCGCCCGCGAGGGTCGCGGGCACCGAGACATCCACTCCCCTTGCACGCAAAACCTCAGCGATCGCCTTGCTGCCAGCCGGTGCCGGATTGGTCGCCGAGAATGGCACACCGCCGGTCTTGGCGCCGGTGGTGGCGAACGCGATCACGGCGATCAGCACCAGGAAGACGGCCGCGATTATCCAGAACATGCCCTTACGGCTCGCGGCGCGAATCGTTGGGGTGAGGGTGGTGCCGTAAACCGTCACGGGGTCGTGACCGCGGACGACAATGCCGGACGGGCCGCGCGCAGGTCGCTCTCAAGGGCTGAGGCCGAGCGGTAGACCGCTTCGGTACCCGCCCGGCTGAGGTAGCGCACGTCGTCGAAAGCGGATGCCGCGGCCGAGAGCCGCTCCGAGAAGGCGGGCAGCACCGTGCCTGCGCGGAGCGCGAAGTCCCGTGCGGTGGTGCCGGGGGAGACCGTGACCAGCGTGCGTTCGGCGAGCCCGCGGGCGATCGAGCGGAAGATCTCCTCGATGGCGAGCACCCAGTCCGCCCGGGCCGCGGCCTCCTCGGCGGAACGGCGCATCGCGGAAGCATCCCGCGCATCGTCGTCGCCGAACAACGCACCGCCTCCCGCGCTTCGACGATTGAGCCTCGGGGCGCCGAAGATGAAGAAAGCCGCGACGAGGGCAGCGACCACGACGATTAGTGCGATTATCAGGATCGGGCCCTGGACGCCGGGCCCCCCGTCGATCTTCAGCGACTGCAGCCAGTCCCAGAATGCCTTCGACGCGCGGTCGAACCAGGTCGGTTGGGCGGCCCGGTATTCCGGTTTCGATAGCTCCTGGATGATCCACCGCTGGGCCTCAGCGGAGTCCGGAGTCACCGGCACATCGAGTCGCACCAGGGCGAGAGTCGTCGCGATCACGCCCACGGAGACCCGTCAGGAACCGGCGCCGGCGCGACCGGAGCGCCGTGCAGCAGCGGGCTGACCGCATTCGCGTTCCCCGACTGCTTCGCCTCGACATAGCGCACCAGTTCGAGGTCGAGCCCCTCCTTCCGGATGCGCAGGTCGAGGTAGATCAGTCCCGTCGTGGCCGACTGCACCACGGAGGTGATCGACTGGATCACGACGGCGATCACGACCGCAAGCAGGCCGACCACCACGAGAAGCACGGTCACTCCGCTGCCCTTCTGGCCCTGGGGGTCGAAGAGCACCGTTGCGAACTGGGTGACGATCGAAAGGGGAATCGAAGCCACCTGGCTCACGAAACCGATAATCGCTGCTACGAGAAGCGTGATTCCGAAGGTGCGCCAGAAATACCCCTCCGTGAGCGACCAGGAGCGGGCCACGGACTCGCGGATGCTGAGACGCTCGATCATGAGCACGCTCGGCACCAGGGCGAGCTTGGTGCTCAGCCAGACGAAGGCAACGACCAGTGAGAAAGACGCGAGGAATCCGATCAGTACGGCGGCGATGATCAGGCTTAAGCGCTTGCGAAGGTTGCCAGACGAAGTAAACATAGATAATTCTCTCCTAATGGGTTCGGCAGCTAATTTTCACTGCTGAGCACGATTATTAGCTCAACAGCGCGTTAAGCATATGTTAACGTAAGTTGAAGGATTGTTAACACTCGTTAGTAGTCGACCACGTTGAATTTCAAGGGTTGTGGACACGGCAGGCCATATCCCTACAGGCAATCCGGTGCGCGGTAGGGACGTGGTCTGCCACGTCCGCCGTTCTACCGTATCCTGAGTATCTCATTTGGCAGGGCTTGTGTGGTGGACTCTAAGCACAATTTCCGGTAAGAATGCCTGTCTGCTGATACTCTAAGCATAATCTGTCAACAAATGCCATATTTCACAATGTGACGTTTAACCGTTTCAATGCTATTGAGGGAATCGTAATGAATCGAACTGCACAACCATCAGGTATATCAGAAGCTGCCAAACGGCGCTTCGGCTTATTGTTCATCGGCATTTCTGTATTAGTCATCAGCATCG
>ENA-OFCI01001290-OFCI01001290.1-metagenomes-genome-assembly--contig:-NODE-1290-length-11541-cov-2.502960_pt1 | contig 11541 bp, 7 predicted proteins | sample MGYA00153391_OFCI01 | MGnify analysis MGYA00153391
GAAGGTGATGACAAGGGCGAGGCCCGCGGCGGGTACGGCCCGGGCGATTGGCATCGGCCAGTAGGCCGCGCGCTGGGCGGCATCATCACTTGATGCCGCGGCGTTAGACGCTGCTCCCCGGGATACATCAGCGTTGGACGCTGCGGCACCGGAGGCTGCGGCACCTGACGCTGCAGCGGGGGTGCGTGCCACGGCCAACCCTCTCCTGCCTGCCCTGCCACCCAAAGGTGACGCCGCCCGATGGGCAACCGACCACAGTTTACGCTGCGCTGCCGTGAGCATCCTCGGTGCCCGGGCGGCGCACACTCCCACCGATATCGCCCCACCATTGCCGGCCACCCTCGCGAATCTGAGCGAGTTCGGTCGTGGTGGGTCGGCATGTCGGCCCGGAGTGTCCGCATCGCCCCGGATTTCGATGGCGGTCAGCCGCAAGCGAATCCGCTACGACGGAGCCATGTCCTGAAATCGCGAAAAGTGACCCTGGAACGCCACCGTTATGGTCTTGGTGGGCCCGTTGCGGTGCTTCGCCACAATGAGGTCGGCCTCGCCGGGACGAGTGCTCTCCTTCTCGTACGCGCTGTCGCGATGCAGGAGGATCACCATGTCGGCATCCTGCTCGAGCGACCCCGATTCACGCAGGTCAGAGAGTGCAGGCATCTTGTCGGAGCGTTGCTCAGGACCACGATTGAGCTGCGACAGGGCGATGACGGGAACCTGCAGCTCTTTCGCGAGTAGCTTGAGCGCGCGAGAGAACTCGCTCACCTCCTGCTGGCGAGACTCGACCTTCTTGCCCGAAGTCATGAGCTGCAGGTAGTCGATGATCACCATCTTGAGTCCGACCTTCTGCTTGAGACGACGGCACTTCGCACGGATCTCGACCAGGGTCATGTTGGGGCTGTCATCGATATACAGCGGGGCATCGTTAATCTGCCCGCGGGTCGAGGCGATCTTCGTCCAGTCCTCGGTGTGGAGCGTGCCCTTTCGCATGCTCTGAAGAGGCACGGCGGCCTCGGCAGACAGCAGGCGCATGGCGATCTCCGAGCGGCCCATCTCGAGCGAGAAGAAGATTGACGGCATGTCGTACTTGATGGATGCGGCCCGCGCGAAGTCGAGCGCAAGCGTGGACTTACCGAGCGCCGGGCGAGCGGCCACGATGATCAACTGTCCGCCGTGCAGGCCGTTCGTCAGCTCGTCTAGTTCAGCGAAGCCGGTGGGGACTCCCGTCATCGAGCCATCACGCCCCCGCGCCGCTTCGATCTCGTCAATCGCCGTCGTGACTGCGACGGTGAGCGGCACGAAGTCCTCGGCCTCGACTCCGCCCATCACGCCGTAGATCTCGGCCTGCGCGTTGTTGACGAGGTCTACCACCTCGCCTTCGCTGGCGTACCCCATCTGAACGATGCGGGTGCCTGCCTCGACCAGGCGACGCAGCACCGCCTTCTCCGCGACGATGGTGGAGTAGAAACCCGCGTTGGCAGCGGTCGGTACGATTCCGGTGAGCGTGTGGAGGTACTCGGCGCTCCACGGGCCGGCCACCTGAATGGCGCTGATCGGCAGCCCGCGCGTGTCGCGCACGCCGCGCGTGACGATCGCCGCGTACCTAGCATTCGGCTTGAGCGTGATGCCCGCGAGCGGCACAATCGACAACATGTGCAACGCACCGTAGTCGCCGCCGTCGCTCGTGAACGCGACCCAAACCGGTATCTGCTTGCCGTCGTCGAGCGACACCAACCTCACGCTCGCGCCCGCGTCCGTCGAGCCGGCGAGATCGGGGAGCGTCGTCGGGTCGATGTCGCCGGTGAGCGTAAAGAAAACTCCGCCGGTCGTCGCGAAGCTCCGCGCGTCGCGAGTGATCAGCTTCGTGATCTGCGCCAGGAAGACGTTCTGCGACGGGTTCGGGAACTTCGATAGATCCACGTGACCGTCGGTCTTGAGTAGATCGTTCGACGGGAATGGCGCCGCGTAGAACTCAGGACGCGCGAAGTCCATACGGACGGCGATGGGCGGGCGCGATATCGACGGCGTCGAAGCGCACGACGCGATCACGACGGCGAGAAGTCCAAGCGCGAGCGCACGCACGAGATGAGCGTAGCGCCTCTCAGCCCAAGAAACAGTGGCCGAGTCCTCGATACGTCTTGACGCGCTCCACCACGCAATCGCCGCGAACCAACACGTACTCGTCGAAGTGCTCGGCGAGCTCACCTGCCTTCGCGTGCCGGAAGAACACCGGATCGCCGAGTCGCAAATCGCGAGCGCCGAGGAGCGGAGTCTGTACCTCGCCCGCGCCTTCGAGGTCGAGCAGTCGCAAGCCAAGGGGGAGCGTCGGGATCGGCAGCCGGCTCTTGCCCGCGCCGCCCGACGCGATGTATCCGCCGCCCGCGCACGTCGCGATCGTCTCGCTCGCGCGACGCACGACCTGCAGCGCGAAGTAAATCGCCGGACGCAGCGAGATGCCTTCGTAGAGATCGAAGAGGTGACTGTCCAAAAAGCCGGAGCCCGCGGTGATCTCGGTGAGCGTGTCCTCGCGCACGGACGAGCGCAGGCTGCCCGTGCCCCCGCCGTTGAAGATCTCGATCGTGAATCCATCGGCCAAGAGCGCGTGGGCGATCGCCGACCGACGCTCTGCGATCTCGAGCGCACTGCGGCGCTTCATCGCGCGCTTGAGCGGAGCCGTGATCGTCCCGTCGAAGTCCGCGAGACCCGCGATTTGCGCCTCGTACCCCATTACGCCCGCGAAGGTCGTTCCTGACGTATCGCGGATTCGGCGCGCGAGCGCGAGTACGTCGTCGGGAGTCCGCAGCGGGCTTCGACGAACGCCAAGATGCGCGCCGCCGAGCGGTCGGAACGCCATGTCCACTTCGATGACGATCGGTATTTCGGTGTTGGCTCCACGCGCCGCGACCGCCAAGGTCTCCACTTGCGCGACATCGTCCGCGACGACACGTGCTCTGGTCTTGGCCGCATTGAGGCGCGCGAGGATCGCCGCGTCGCTCGGTTGCATCGTGGGATAGGCAAGGAGGAGATCGCTCTCTCCACGCGTCGCGAGAAACTCGGTCTCTGTTGCAGTGTAGGTCATCAACCCGCGAAACGAGGAGCCCCCGAGCTCGCGGATGCGGTCTAGCAGCGCCGGGCAGCGGACCGACTTAGTCGCGACGCGCAGCGGCTTGCCGTTCGCGAGACCGGCGATGAGCGTGGTGTTCGCGTCGAACGCGTCGAGATCCACTAGCGCGACGGGCAATCGCTGATCGCCAATGGCCTTCGCGAGGCGGGCATAGTCGCTTTGCACGCTAATTGAGATACGGCCCGAGCCGCTTCTTGGTCGATAGTGCCTTTTCGAAGTCCGCGGCGCTCATCGCCTTCTTCTGCTTGAGTACGCCGAAATGGACGAGATCGTGAGGCATCGCGATCTCGAGCGAAGGCGGCGCGAAAGCCTTGCATGAAGGCATCCAATCGCTCGTTCGAAGGGTCGAGGTCGGCCTTGGTGAGAAGCATCAGTCTCTCCCTTCTGCGCCTACGGACACGACGTGAGGCTCTTCACCCACTGATCGAGCACGCCCACGGCGGCGGTGTCGACCACGTTGGTCGCGAGCGGGGGCATTCGGTTCGCGTCCAGTCGAGATGGTCGTTGCACGATCAACGAATGCGCGGAGTCTCCCGGCACGAGCACTTTGCTGTTCGCGATACCGAGGTCGCCCGCCGCGGGTTTTGCGTTGCAGGTCTGCATCGCGGAGAGCGGCGTCGAATAGCGGAAGTCCATGGTGCCGCCGCCTCCTCCGTTCGGGCGGTGACACATCGAGCAGTTCGCGTGCAGATAGGCCTTCGCGCGAGACTCGATTGGAGCGGTCCCGAGTGGGTTCGGATAGGCCGCTAGCTGCGTCACGTCGCCGAGCGGCGCGCTGAACATATTGATGTGGTCGAGCGTCTTCAGCTGGTTGGCGGTGCGATTGGTGGTCGCATAAGGAAACTCGAAGTTGAGCTGGCCGAGCTCTGGGCCGAGCGTCTTTCCGGCCGCGTCCGTGTGACAGCGCATGCACTCGGAGCGCGTCGGATAGTACCAAGTTTGATTGCCGACTTGCTTCGACTTGCTCGACACGAGCAGCGACGCGTCGGTCTCCTCGTCGTTCCACTCGTAGGTGTATCCGGCCCAACCGCCGTCGTCGTGGCGCACCATCAGGCGGGTCTCGACGCGTTTGCCGCCCACTTTGAACACCTTCATCATGACGGTGCCTATCGGGTAGTCGAAGTGTCCTTCGGCATTGACCGTGATCGTCTTGCCGTCGGGGAGTGCCATGTAGCGCTCCTTCTCGGCGCCATCGCTCCACAAAGGGCTAATCGGGCCATAAGGGATTATCCCGGATGCCGGCTTCTTCGCGTCGGTCGGGTCGACACAGCCCGTCTTCGACAGAGTGTCGGGGAACGTGGACGGTGGCTGCACGCCTTGCGCGACGAGCTTGAAGACGCCGCCTTGGAGCGACACCGCATAGACCTCGCCGTCGTTGTCCTCTCCGAACTGGACCCACGCGCCACCGCCGCCGTTGGGTACGTCCGTGACGATCGCCTTGCCATCCGACCCGATGACGAGGCTCCAAACGCGACCGTTCACGAAGTCGCCGAACACGTAGGTGCCCACGTACGAAGGGATGGACTTACCTCGATAGACGAGGCCGCCAATGATCGCTTGACCCATCATGTGATCGTAGTCGTAGTCCGGTTGGATCAAACCGGCGGTGGGGCAGTTCGTCGCCGGTTTGTAGCAGTGGGTGCCCTCCATGATGTTCCAGCCGTAGTTTCCGCCGAGCTTCAAATCGAGGTCTACCTCTTCCCAGAGGTTCTGTCCGACGTCTCCGACGTTGATCTGATTGGTCGCGCGATCGATGCTGAAGCGGAACGCGTTGCGCAGCCCGTACGCGTACGTCGAGGGCTCGCCGCCGCCCGTCGCGAACGGGTTGGTCGGCGGGATTCCGTAGGTCTTGCCGATCGGCACGTTGTCGATGTCGATGCGGAGGATCTTTGCGAAGAAGAGGTTCTTGTTCTGTCCGTGGCCGAGCGGGTCTCCGCCCGAGCCGCCGTCGCCGAATGACAAGTAGAGATAACCGTCGTTGCCGAAATGAACGTCTCCGCCTTTGTGATTGGTGAAGGGCTGGTCGAACGAGAACAGCTTGAGGTAGTTGCCGAATGTCTTGCCGCCGTCTGCGCTCGTGAACCGGGCCACGACAGACTGCATTCCGCTCATCGCCGTGGCGCTGTCGGTCGTGTACGAGACGTACAGGTGTCCGTTCGTCGCGAACTTGGGGTGGAACGCGAAGCCGAGGAACCCGCCCTCTCCTGACGTGTTCACGGGAGGGAGCGTGAGCACCGTGGTCTTGGTCGCGTCGACGGGATTGGACGACGAGAACGACACCATCGTGCCGGAGCGCTCTGCGACGAAGAAGCGCGTGGAGTCGCCTGGGATCTGCGCGATCGCCATCGGCGTGTCCAGCGTGAGGCCGGCGAACGTCTTCTGGAGTTGCACGGAAGAAGCGACCGGCGGACGCGCGGGCGCGACGCACTTCGTGTTCGAGGGTCGTGTGTCGTAACCGAACTCCGCAAAGGGAGGCAGGGTGTCGGTGCCGGCCTCTGGGGCGGAGTTCACGGGCGCGGAGTCACCGCCGCACGCCGCCGGGAGCGTCATCGCCGCGCCCGTGATTACGATCAGCAAAAGAAAGGCCAATGCCCGCATGAGCTAAACCTACCACGGACGCCGTCCCACGTAGGATGCACGGCCAACACCATTGCTTGCCACAGTTTGAGGCTCCGCTATCCTTATGCGGATGAAGTGGCTTTGCTTGTCTTTGACGCTCGGATTGATCGGGTGCGGGCTCGACGACGGCGGCGTGGTGGACGTCACGCCGGGCATCGACGTCGACTCGAGCGCGCCTGACGTGATCGTCGTGAGCGAGGGCGGCAAGCAGCCCGACAACTTCGTGCCGACGGATGCCCCGGTTCAACCGGAAGCGGGCCCGGACACCTCGTGGCCGTGTGGCGTCGACCCCACGTCTTGCGCCAACACCAGCGTGATTCCGAACGGATGGACGGCGGTCGCAGTGGCGTCGACGAACCTCGCGTGCGGCGCCGGGTTCGGCGGTGAAGCGCACGAGAAGACGAAACCAGTCGCGCTGAGCGGTGCTTGCGAGTGCCAGGCTCAAAACACCTCTCCGCCCGACTGCCAGAGCGGCGCGCTCCAGACAGCATACGGACCGCTCTGCGCGGTCCAAGGCGCGACCACCTCCGTCGCGAATGGAGCGTGCACTGCAGTGAATTGGCAGCTCTCGTTCTCCTATTCGAGCAAGCCCATCGCGCCGACCGGCGGGAGCTGCACGGGAGCCAAGGTGCTCGACGCGACGAAGGTCTCTGGCTCGGACCTCACCACTTGCGCGGCCACGACGTGTCTGGAGAAGGTATGCGCTGGCGTCGTGCCTCAAGGGTTCGCCGCGTGCATCGAGAGCGCTGGAGACGTCGCGTGCCCGAACGGCAGCCCGTTCAACATGAAGCAGACCGTCGGCGACGCGGTCTCACTCACCGATTGCAGCGCGTGCACGTGCACACCGTCGGCGACCTGTGGCCAACCAATGGTCGACTTCTTCAGTGACAACAAGTGCATGAACGGCCTCGTGTCGTTGACCTCGGACAACGCATGCCAAGCCACGAACAACAACGCCGCGAGCGTCAAGGGTGTCATGTACACGGCGACCGTAGTCCCGACCTACACTGTGAGCGGGCCGAAGACGCCCAACGTGAGCCTCACGAACACCAAAACGATTTGCTGCCGCTAGCGCTTCTTTTTCTTCTTCACGGAGCCTGTTTTTACGGGCGCCTGTGACGCCTCGAGCTTGCTGAGCCTCGCCTTGAGATCGGCCTGCTCGGCGAGGAGCTTGTCGAGTTCCTCCTTGAGCTGATCGGTCGCGCGCTTGCCGAACTCGCCGAGATCGCGCAGCACCTCTCGAATGCGGCGGCGCACGCGCGGATCGAGATCGGTCTCGAGGCTTGCTCGGAGCGCCGGGCGCGCCTTGCCGTCGCCGACCTCTCCCAGCGCGCGAACCACGTCGACTCGCAAGTAGGGATCGGGATCAAGGAGCAGGTCCTCGAGCGCCTCTCGCGAGCGACGATCCTGCGCGAGCTTGGGCAACGCCATGATCGCCGCGCGTCGTGCGCGCGTGGGGTGACCGTATCTCGTGCGCGCCAGCACGTGCGGGAGCGCTCGATCGTCGCGCGCTGCGGCGAGGCCGTCGAGCGCTCCGACGCGAACGACATCTGCCCACGAGGGGCGCTCGAGCAGCTCGACGAGCACGTCGTGTCCGCTAGGCTGTCGCGTCTTGCCAAGCGCGCGCGCCGCCTCCGCTTGCGCGAGGTAGCTGGCGTCCGAGAGTGCCAGCGGCTTGAGCGCTTCTGCGACCTGCGTCGTTCGGAACGCGCCGAGCGCCTCGATCACCGCGCGGCGCACCTTCGGGTTCGCAACTTTGGTGAGACCCACGAGCGAGCGCTCGCACTCCTTGCTTCGAATCTTGCCCAGCGCGGCGGCGGCCTCGGCGCGCACGCCCCAGAACTCCTTGTCGTCGGCGACTCGCGCGCGGAGCGCTTCGATCGTCGTGGGGTCGTCGCTCCGGCTGAGCGACTGCGCCGCAAGCCAGCGCGCCCTCGCCGTCGCGCCGCCAATGAGCTGAGCGATGAGCATGTCGCGCGGGGCCTTCGTCGACACCTCTCCGAGGATCATCATCTGCGGGTCCGTGACCACGAACGTCGGCCGCTCCGCGCAGGGGAGCGCGAACGTCGCCTGCTTCTGCGTGACGTGGAGCTTGTGCGTTTCCTTTTTGGCCCCGGTGGTGACGAGCAGCGAGAGCGGGACGTCGAACGTGGCCGGAGCGCCGTCCGTGGCGTGGTGCTGCTGTTTGCACTGGGCGGTGAGCATGCCGTTGTCCCAAGCGAGCGTCACCTCGAGCTCTGCGTGGCCGGCCTTGTAGACGGCTTGATCGAAGAAGCGACCCAAGCTGCGCCCGGACGCCTCCTCGAGCGCGCGTTGCAGATCGCGCGTCTCGACGACGCCATTTCGATGACGAGTCAAGTATGCCGCGACGCCCTTGTAGAAGACGTCCTTGCCGAGCGTAGCCCGCAGCGTGTGGAGCGTGAGCGCGCCCTTCTCGTAGAGGTGGCGATCGAAGATGTCGAGCGGCGAGTCGTACTCCTGGCAGACGATCGCGCGGCGGTACCGCCCGTGCGCCTCAGCCACGTAGCCGTCGAGGTCGGTCTTGAGGCCATACTCGTACTCGTCCATGCCCTCGTGATGCTCACGCCAAGCGTGCTCCATGTACGTGGCGAAGCCTTCGTTGAGCCAGCCTTCGGACCAGTCGCGGCATGTGACGTAGTCGCCGAACCAGTGGTGCGCGAGCTCGTGCGCGATGAGATCGTCGCTCGAGATGTCGAGCGTGGCGCGCTCGTCCAGCATGATGTGCTCGTACATCGTCGTCGCGGTCGTGTTCTCCATGCCGCCGAAGATGAAGTCGCTGACGACGACCTGCGCGTACTTGTTCCAAGGGTACGGCGTGCCGAGCAGCTCGCCGAAGTGCTTCACCATCTCGGGCGTGCGAGAGAACGTACGGTCGACGCTCGCGCGCTGAGTCTCCGGTACCCAATAAGAAAGCGGCACCTTCCCGCTGCGAGCGTCAAGGACCGCGAACTTGCCGGCGACGATCGTGATGAGATAGCTCGGCAGCGGATCGTTCATCTTCCAGTGAAACGTCCAGGGCGCGCCCTTCGGCGTCTTGTCGCTCGCGAGCTCACCGTTCGACAAAACGCGCCAACCCTCGGGCACCGTCACCGTGCACTCGAAGGTCATCTTCATGTGCGGCTTGTCGTGACAAGGCAGAAAGTGTCGAGCGTCCTCCTCTTGGCACTGCGTCCACACCTGCTCGGGCCGCTGCGGGTAGTGCTCGTCAGGCGAGATGAAGTACATGCCGCGGCGAGGCGTGGCCGAGTACTTGATCTCGATCGTCGCCTTGTCCGTCTTGTGCCCCAGCTCGACCACCAAGCTACGACCGTCGTAGCGGTGCTTGGCGTGCGCCTGATTGACGGAGACCTTCTCGATCGCGAACCCGACCGCGTCGAGCGTGATCTCGGAGGCGCCGGGATCCGTGCGCTCCACCGTGAGCACGGCCCGTGCGTGGACGCTCTTGTTCGGCACGTCGAGCGCGATCTCGAGCGCGGTGTGCGTGACGTTGAACGGGCGGTCTCGCTCGAACACCTTCGTGCTGTGCGCGAACGCGAACGGGCGAGCGCCCGCGCCGAGAGAGTTCGCGCGAAGCGCGGAACAGCCGCAGCGGTCGTGATTTCGGTGCAAGGACATCGGCGTAACCAAACCACGCAACGGCGCCGAAAGGGAGAGTAAAGTGCCCCGCGTCATGCCTCACTTGCGACACATCGCATCACAACGCACGCACACTCGGTGGAGGGTGTGGCTCGCGAGCTTCTGCCTCGTCTTCCTCTTCGCCGCCCACGCTTTTGCAGGCACCGTCTCCATCACGGACGACACCCTCGACCGCACGACGCCACGCCGCGCGTACGAGGGCTTCCGGGAGGCCGCGTCGGACGGCGACTACGAGCGCGCGGCGAAGTACCTCGACTTGCGTGCGATCAGCAAGTCCAGAGCGGAGACCTTAGGCCCCGAGCTCGCGCGTGATCTGGCGTACGTCATCGAGCGCAGGCTCCCTATCGACCCCTCGACCATCGTCGACTCGCCCGACGCCGGCGGCACCTCGGCGACCGTGACGATCGGTAGTCTCTATGTCGATGAGGAACCGATTTACCTGAGCCTCACGCACGTGAAGTTCCAGGACGGCGTGTCGCGCTGGCTGTTCGCGAAGTCCACGGTGAACGAGGTCCCGCAGCTCGACGACGCGTTCGGTCCGACGCCGTGGGAGGACAGGATCCCGCGCTCGCTGCGCGCCCCCGAAGTGCTCGGCAACGCACCGTGGCAGTGGGTCGGGCTCGTGGTCGCGGCGCTTGCGGGCGTGGTGCTTGGCCGCGTGTCGGCGGCGATCGTCGCGTGGCTCGTGGTTGCTTTCTTCAAGCGTTGGCGAAACAAACGCGTCGACACCAAGCCCGCGCGGCCGGCCCTCCGTGCGATCGTTGCCGTGCTTGTTTTCAGGGCCATTGCGCACGTGCTCGCGCTGACCGTAGCGGTGGACGACGTCGTCTCGCGCGCGACGACGACCTTGCTCTTGCTCTGCGTCGCTTGGTTCATCGTGCGCTCACTCGGAGTCGCCGCGGCGGTGCTAGAGGAGATCACGCTCGCGGACAACAAGGACGAGCACGCGTCGCGCGGACTGCGCACGCAGCTGACGATCCTCCAGCGCATCGCCTCGATCGTCGTGGGTGTGCTCGCGCTCGCCGCCGTCCTCTTGCAGTTCCAGGGCGTGCGCAGCGTGGGGACGAGCCTGCTCGCGTCAGCCGGTGTGGCGGGCCTCGTGCTCGGCCTCGCGGCGCAGAAGTCACTGGGCGCGATCATCGCGGGCATCCAGCTCTCGCTCGCGCAGCCTGTCCGCATCGGAGATACGGTCGTCATGGACGGACAAGCGGGCAAGGTCGAGGAGCTGCACCTCACCTACGGGGTCGTGAAGCTCTTCGACGAGCGTCGGCTCATCGTGCCGATCGTTAAGTTCTTGGAGAGCTCTTTCGAGAACTGGACGCGCCAGGGCACGGACCTGCGCGGCGAGGTGCTGCTCACGGTGGACTACAAGGCGCCGATCGAGCGTGTGCGCGCAGAGCTCGAAGAGGCTTGCAAGCAGAACAAGCTCTGGGACAAGCGCGTCTGCGAGCTTCGCGTCTCAGACTCGACGGATCGCGGCATCGTACTGCGCGCCCTGATCTCGGCACGAAACGCGGACGAGTTGCTCGAGCTGCGCTACTTCGTGCGCGAGCGCCTCGTGAAGCTGGTTGCCTCGATCGATGATGGACAGCACTTCGTCAGGGCTCGCAGCGAAGTGATCTCGCCCGCGAAATGAACCCAGTCGTGCTTCGTGATTGCGTTCGCCCTCCGGGCTCGCGCCTCCAAGCAGCCTCGCTAAACCTGCCTCAGTGATCGGGCCCTTGGCACGATCACTTCGTTCGAGCATGCGAACCAGCTAGTCTGCTGCGCCATGCGCGTACGCCGACTCTCCATGCTCATCGCCCTCGCCCCCATCGCTTGTGGAGGCGCCGCGCCTCCGCCGGTGCAGAACGGTGTCTTTCTCGCGACCGTGATCCTCTCGGCGGTGGACTTGAGCCGTGCGAGGTCGTGATTTCGTGCTTCGAGGATTCGTCTGTGTCATCGTAAATCGTTGGGGAGCATTGCGCATCGAGGGCGGGGGAGTGGGAACTTTCGTCTTCTCGAAATCGTTCAGCGGCGCATCCCAGATAACGTCGGGAAGTTGACCACTCGCCAGAAGCTGCTTCGCGTATCCCGTTCGGTCGAGGCTTGGGGTATAAAGCAGCTTGATGGTGATGTTCGGGTTCTTCTTCTCGATGGCGGCC
>ENA-OFCI01001293-OFCI01001293.1-metagenomes-genome-assembly--contig:-NODE-1293-length-11522-cov-2.681085_pt1 | contig 11522 bp, 6 predicted proteins | sample MGYA00153391_OFCI01 | MGnify analysis MGYA00153391
CGGAATTCGCGCAGACGGTCTTATCGCCTGGTGCGAAGCTTTCTATGGATGGTCGCGGCGCCTGGCGTGACAACGTGTTTGTGGAGCGGCTTTGGCGCACGATCAAGTATGAGCGTGTCTACCTGCGGGCTTATGACAGTGTGAACGAAGCTCGGACCGACATTGCCGAATATATCGATTGGTACAATCTGGAACGCGAGCATACGAGTGTTGACGAGAAGACGCCAGATAACGCTTATTGGCAATTATTGCCCGACATGAAGATGGCTGCGTAAAATGAGGTCTGAATGGAGTTTCCGATGCGCCCCGAGTTGCCCACCCGCGTTTCCACTTAAATATTGGGGATTGCTGTTCAGATAAGCGGGGCCACTTCTGTTATCAAAAATTCTGGGGATGCATTATGAATCTCAACACACTTAATTCAGCAGAAAATTCATCACTTAAAACCAGTAACGATGGACCACATATTGTTACCGCGTCTGCATCAGAATTTTACATTGACGTAGACGATCCTGCCGCTTTTTCGACGCGTAAATTATGCCGTATTCTGCACAATTATCACCTTCATCCATTGCTGCAACTTTCGCGCCTGGCAGAGCTTGCAAAAACACTGATCGCAACAAAGCAATGCCGCTTTATTAAACCCGGCATCACGGCGTCTTCATCTTTTCAGCATGAGGATACCAGTCCGGATGGACGCACAATCGATGAGGTTTTTCGCCGAATCGAAGAGAAAGATTCGTGGGTGGCGCTTTACAATATTCAAACTGATCCTGTCTACAAGCGCTTTTTGTGGGACGTCATGAAAAGTGCGGGGCATCTCGTTGACCATCAGGAGATGGTATTTGATGTAAGGGGGTTTGTGTTCATTTCAGCACCACCATCAGTGACCCCTTTTCATATTGATCGCGAAAACAATTTCTGGATGAATATTCGTGGGCGGAAAACGATCAGCCTGTGGGATCATGAAGACCGCGATGTGGTGCGCGCGCGCGACGTTGAGAATTTTATTGTCACCCGCTCCCTCGGCGAAGTAAAGCTGAAGGACAATATGCTCGCCAAAAGCCACAAATTTGATTGCGGCCCTGGTGATGGTGTTTATTTTCCCAGCACGACGCCGCATATGACGCGTTCGGATACAAGTTGGTCTCGACCAGGCGATGGGGTGGCAGTGTCTATTGGCATCGATTTCTACACTGACCGTACCCGTCGTGACGCGCATGTGTACACGGTGAACCGAATATTGCGTAAGCTAGGACTCAACCCACGTGCGCCGCATGAGTCTGAGTGGATTGACCGTCTAAAGTATATGGTTGGGCAGCCGCTTGTGGCTATGCAGCGCCGGCGTGGTTACCATCCGCCACCCGGCTTTTCGTTCAAGGACATTTGAGACGATTATTTCCACTAGTCATCATGCAGAATCGGTAGCTCCAGATAGGAACCACCCTCGAAATTATGGTGCACTCGATTAGTGGCAACTACACTAACCACTTCATCAAAATTTCTGCCTCCCGTATTCAAATTCCTCTCAAGCCTTGGGAAACTGCTACTGGTGACTTGCAAGCGAAGTTGATGACCGACAGGGATAGTGTATGCAATTGATCGAGCATCCACGCGCATCGTAACAGGCTTGCCAGGCTCGAGCAGCGAAGGATGATTGATGCCATTTCGGTAGCGAGCACGCAACGCTCCCTCTTGGATATTTGTAGATCGACCATCAGGCCATACATGCGTCAGCCGCACCACATAATCTGTGTCAAGCGCCGACGAAGAAATCTTAAGCGTCGCAAACAGCGGCCCCGCAATTCGCAACGGACCGGCTAATTTAGCACTGGTGTATACAAGTACATCATTGCGTTCTTCAACAATCAATTGATCGGTTGGCCCCTGCTTTTCATCAGCCATGCCCGTGCAACATGCGGGACCACCTCTGGTAGGTACGGGATGCATTGGGTCATAACGAAACTCGTCATAACCAGCCTTACTAGTAGGTACGCTAGTCGAGAGCACGCCGTCCCCTGTGCGCCCATTTGCGTGACCACCGCTATCTAAATACCATTTTTCAACCTTGGCGTTTTGTGGTGGCCATTGACTGGCTTCCAACCATCTCTGCTCACCGATGACATAGACAACATATCTGGGCATGCTTGCCAATCCATCGCCCTTGTCACGCAGCCAATAATCGAACCATCGAAGGTACAATTCCTTGTAAGGCTGTACTGCACCAGGGACATCAAGTTCGCCAAATTTGCCAGAGAGGCCAGATTCCTCACCATTACAGTGTGTACCTGGCGCAATAATCACATGTTGATTGCGCGCAATCTCGGATGAGCTTTTTCGTACCAGCTCTGCCAGCGAAAGCGTTGCACCAACGGTCTGGTCTCCCCACGTGCTTATGACCAATGCCGGGATTGTCGGAAGCTCTGCATCCGAAATATACCCGAGCGTGTCCCACCATTTATCCGTCAGCGGCGTACGAACAAATTCTTCAAATGCATTTGGCTCTGGCCTAATGCGCTTAACCATATCCGCCACTGGCAGGCCGCTTAACGCGGACATAATATTTATGTTTTTGGGCAGCGGGGCAGCGCGAGGAGATTTTGCGCCATTTTCAAGGAACCAGCCGAATCCACTGGCGAGTTGAAACACGCCACCTTCGAACAAGCCGAAATACGAATAGTTCCCGCCCGCTGAACCAACAGCACCACCCGCGCCGAGCGGAATCATCGCTCTGTGTGCGGGATGCTTCGCTTTTGAAAGCGTGAACTGTAGCTCACCCAGCCCCGAACATCCAAAGGTTCCAACCCGACCATTCGACCAAGGTTGCTGAACAATCCAGTCCAGCGTGGCGGCGCCATCACTCACGCCGGATTGATAAGGCATAAATTCGCCTTGAGAGGCGAATTTTCCGCGAATGTCCTGGATCATTACTGCGTAGCCATTCCTGGCAAAGAAATCCCCCGCGTAGATTCCCTCACCGTGCTCGAGCCGATTGTAAGGCTGCTGAACGAGAATTGTCGCCAACTTTTTACTGTTGTTGCGAGGAAGATAAAGCGTCGATGCGAGTTCAACACCGTCCACCATCCGAATACGAATCTTGTTATCTATTTCATAGTTGAACCTGAGGCTGTTGAGATGTGCTTTCCAACGGTTCGGTATTTTTTCGCGAATCAGTTTTTGCACTGTTGGCAGCATAATTCCTGCCAACAGCAGGACAATAAGTACACCAACCAGGAAGAATATGCGCGAACGATTTATCATCTGCACTGAAGCCAATTTATCTCGATTTGACACCACCGTGACTCGCGCAGCAGTTCACTTTTAATCTAGTACTTTGTGTAACGAGCTTGTTCTTACATCTATTTATCTAATGACGGTACGCCAATAGCTGCACGGCTTATTGATTGGTTCAAATCAGCACACCACTTTTTAATCGTTTCCGTAAAAATAATCTGCTGAGCAACTAGCGTGGCGGAGTGATCCATGTCACGTAAAAACTCACTTGTTACAAATTCAGTGAGCCCATACTTTTTGAACGCATCCACAAACTGGTTTCGATAATTATATTGCTCAAAGCCGCCTGAATAGATCACACCGATTCGCATGCCGAGACGATGAAGACGCAACACGGTTTCGGCAAACTCACGCTCACTCGGCTGAACAAAGGCTCCAGCTTGAGACAATGTTGCGATCTTTGAATCAGACTCATGCTTGCCATGCAAGCGATTGAGACTCGCCAGAAATCGCCTTTGCATCCATCCAAGCGCTGACGAAACGAACCCGCGTGACCTGATTTTGATAAGGTAGCGGTTGACTTTCGACTTGAGCGTGGGATAAATATATGTGTCGTACATTAACAAGCCAGCAACCCGCTGATCTATTTTCGCAGTCGCGTAGCTGTGAACGCCTCCAGAGCAAAAGCCGAAGAGTGTAAAGCGCGAAACGTTTGCGACATTGCCCAAAAAATCCATCGCCGCCTGAATATCTTTAACTGCCTGCTCCTCAAATCCCAGATTGCCGTGCGATCTCGCACTGTCACCTTGTCCCGCCAAATCAAATCTGATTGAGGGTATGCCACTTTCGGCAAGCTGGCGCGCCAGCCGAACATTTATACGATGGGGACCAATCCGATGAACCACACCGGCATTGAATAACAGTACCCCTATGTTTGCGCCAATGCCTTGATGATGTTGTGGAAGGCAAACAGTACCGATGAGGCCTTCATCCTGACCAAACGCAAATGACCGCTCAATCATGACACGCCTAGCAGGGAAGCTATGATGCCACTGAGCGCTTCGGACGGCACAATTGCACTATTCATCGCCTCATTTGAGGCCCACATTATTTTTGTTTCTATTGGCATGAGGCGAATCGGAGATGTAGAAGCAGATGCAACTAATATCTTCTCTAGCTGCCGGAAATGTTCGGTATTCGCATTGCAGAAAACCTCTATTTGCTGCGCTCTGGCTGATGTAAGCGTAATAGGTGATATCTTGCTAATTTGCTGCCGAAGCTCCTTGGGCAATGCGAACCCCAACATTTCATGGTGCATTGAGGCTGCTGCGGTTTGTTCAAACTTAGTACGGCTCCAGTGTGCAAGAAGCCCCATGCCTGCAATGTGCGATGCCTCTAGTTCCTTGATATATGAATCGCCATCGATAACTGGATCCCAAAGTACGAGCCGTCGTGGTGGCACGTCCACGCGTTGTGAAGCCATTGCAGCAATACTACCGCCAAGGCGAAGGCCGATCCAAGAAGTGGATGCATTACCCGACAACTTTGATACCTCTTCGTGAGCTAACTGAATATCATTCAGCCACTGCATGAAGTCGCCATCACCATCATCACCAGCAGAGTCACCCGTGCCAAAAAAATCAAAGCGGAGCACATGAAATCCTGCGCGCGCAAGTCTGTCTGCGATTACTTTGATAAGCCGATGACAGCGCACATACTCTTGGCCAAATGGATTACATATAACGACCGACTGCCCTAGCGTCTCACCAGCAGTCGGCAACTGAAACAGCCCAAAAAGCTCACGCCCGACCGGGCCAAAACGGATCGGCCTCACTACGAACCAGCTTCACAACGAAGCCGTTGCCTTGCCGGTAAAGCATCGGCACTGGAAAGGAGTGTGGCGATTCGGCACCAAATGCAACTGTTAATTGTGTGCATACTTTTCAGGCGATTCGGTTGAAATAAAATCCGTGGTAACCATCCAGCGAATGCTCAGGATGGAACGGGATCGGACAGCTTTTATCCGGGTTATTCCAATGGTCGACCATTTTGTAGCCGAGCGCCTCGAAACTCTTGGTAAATTCAAGAATCGCAGTTATTCGATAAGGACAAAAGGCTGCACCGATACTCTGTAACGTGAAGTAGGAAAGCCGGTCATGCAGGGGCGTCAAATTCAAAATGATATGGTGCGGCGGTGTGCCAAGTTTTTTCAATCGATCTGGCAAGGTGTCCGGCAAATATTGGAGTGAGCCCTGCGCCATTAACAAATCAGTGCCGTCGGCGTCTTGGAAATGATCACTGAACGAGAGGTATCCATCACGATCTTTCTCCGCTGCAACGCGCCGCCCTTGCTCGATCACTGCCGGCACATCATGCACTATCCATTTTAGCGTTGCGGGGTAATTCAAATAACGCCGATAAGCATAGTAACTGACGCCGATATGGCCACCCAAATCATAGAACTGCGAACAGCCTTCAGCGATTAATTTTTGAAGCCAAAACATGACCGGATAATCGGTTGGATACGTTTTTCGCGTGCGATCCATGTACATGCCCGCAGCCGCTGAATTGTCATAGCCAAGCGGACGGGTCGTTGGGGCACTGGCTTCGGCAGCGGAGAATGTTTCAAAAACGCCGCGAAACAAATTGGCATCGTTATTTGCCGCAAACGATTCATCATATTCGCGATGAACACGATTGCGAATGAGCGGCCATTTTGCGATGTTATCAACGCCTTGATGTGCTCTCGTGAGTAATGTCATGCGGTCAACTTTCTGCGTTGGCTTACCAGAATTTTGTCTATGATACTTTAGGATGTCGGCTGAGTAGATGCAATCGGTGCGTCAGCTAGTCAGGCGCATTCGTAATCAAATGTTTTAATGTTTTCCCATCCGCCAATGACCGCAAGCGACATCACGGCCTCTTTGTTTTGCAGCGTCGTTGCAACGTCAATAAACTGGCCAGCAGCTAATGTTAAACGTTGTCGCTGCGGATGAAATCCCACGGTAACGGAGCGCGGTTCGCTCATCAGCCCCGTACCAATGGCCTTTAGATAAGCTTCTTTTCGTGTCCAGCAAGTGAAGAACGGCAAGCTCAACGCATCGTCTGCAAGTGCTGCAAACTCGCGCAGCTCAGTAGCAGAAAAGACCGAAGCGGCGAGCAGTCGTATATCCGATGGTCGCCGTATCACTTCAATGTCGATGCCGATAGCGTTATTCAAACAATCGTCATGATCTGCATCGCCTGCAACACGCCCTATGGCAAACACACCTGCATCGCCAGAATGACTAAGGTTGAACTCCATTTTGTAGTGCGAGTAGACAAACGGTTTTCCATGTTTACCAATTGCAATAGGCACCTCTTGCGGATTCATCAACAAGTACGCGCCCAGTAAACTTCTGACGCAATGTCGCGCACGCAAAAAACGGTTGCGATCACGCTCGAACACAAATTCTTTTCCACGTGCAATGTCAAGCTCGGTCAGGACATTTGCATCATCAGCAAAAACATCACCCGCTAAAGGTAGATGCCAAACATGGATTTCACGCTCGTCTAAATTTGTTTGTGCAACCTGCTCCTGCAAACTCAGCGTTTTCAACCCTTCTTGCCTCGAAGGCCGCCAAAAATACGCCCCAACACGCCCGGCCCGGTTGAACGCTCAGGCTTTTGCACCGCCCCAGTTTCTACTTTAGCTTCATCGTAGGCGCGCGCAATCTGCCCCAGCGTCTCGAAAATAAATTTCTGCGGATCAACCCGTTTGCCGGTCTTCTCCTCCATGGTCGCCATCGTTTGCATTGCGAGCAGGGAATGTCCACCCAGATCGAAAAAATTGTCTGCAGTGCTGACGTCCGTTAGTTTCAACTCACTGCACCAAATTATCGCCAGCAGCTTTTCAGTTTCAGTAACAGGCGCTGATGCCGGCCTTGGCTTCACGGCGGCCTGGCTTGCGGTTGGGTTTGCCTCATCCGGCGTGACGATTTGGCGAGGCATGGCGACATGAGATGCCACCAGCACATTAATGGTCTTTGCCGGATCAGCAATAATGGTATCCAGCAGCATCAGATAACGTTCACGAAGCGTTTTTGCTGTTGCCGCTGTGATGATGTCCGTGTTGTAAGTCACGCCGCCTTGCACGCCATTTGTGGTCTCCATAAACCACACGCCCAAGTCTTCGGTCGCGCCATGCTGGAATAACGGAATGCTGCTGTGCTTGAGCCCGCCCCAATCCGTCACGCGCTGACGTGCATCCTGAAACGAAAATAGCGCTTGGTACAGCAGCGAAGCTGCACGCCCGCTTGCTGCGCTGATCTCTTTTGATAATTGCTCAAGCGGCACATCGGGGCATGCAAAGCTTTCCACCACACGCGACTTCACGCGCGTGAGCAGATCTGTAAACCTTTCGTCGGGCTGGATATCGATTTGAAATGGCAAAAGATTATTGAAGTAGCCCATGATCGGCTCAAGCTCAGGCAAGTTGCGACCACGCACCGGCATACCAATCACCAGACTCATCTGCCTAGCATAGCCATACAAAAGTACGCTGTAGATCGTTAGCATCGTCATGGAAAGTGTTGCCCCGGCTTGTTGCGCGACTGCATGCAACGCATCAATTTTGGGTTTCGTTATCGTCATCCATTCTGTGCTGCCGCCGCCAGACATGCCGGGGCGACGTCGCATGTCAGTCGGCAATTCCTGAAATTTGCTCAACTGATCAAGGCGGCCACGCCAAAAGGCAAGCTGCTGCGCATATTCCGGGCCGTTCACCCATTGACGATGCCACGCGGCGAAATCGCCATAGCTCAATGGCAACGCATTTAACGGACTCGCGCGTCCATGGACGAACGCACCATAAAGCGCAGAAATTTCGTTGTACAACAAATCAAACGACCAGCCATCCCAAATAATGTGGTGCGCCATGAAAAACAGTACATGTTCGCCTTCACCAAGCTTGAACATATGCGCTTTAAACAAGGGTGCTGCGGTAAGATTAAACGTCTCGGCAGTGAGCTCATCGAGACGACCACGCAGATGAGATTCACGCTGGTCTGTGGCCAGATGCGACAAATCTTCAGCAGGGAAAATTGAGCACATCACATCGTCACGAATACGCTGCACCACCGTGTTTCTATCGCGTTCAAAACAGGTGCGCAACGCAGGCTGACGGCGAATCATTTCATTCAACGCCTGCGCAAACGCGTTTTCATTTATACGACCCATCAAGCGGTGTGCAGACGGCGCGTTGTAGGTCACACGATTTGGATACAACTCTTCTAGGAACCATAAACGTTCCTGCATCAGCGACATGGGTGCTACGCTTTGATCGGCAAGTCGCTCGATCGCCGCTGTTGGTAACACCGGTGCCGCTTTGTTAGCCTGGATCGCATTCGCCAAGCGCTCTACGGTGGGCGATTCAAACAGCGTGCGCATCGATAACCTGCTATCGAATATGCGATTGAGACGCGAGGTGAGTTGGGCGGCCAGCAGAGAATGCCCACCCAACGCAAAAAAGTCGTCGTAAACGCTCACGCTAGGCAGACTTAGTGTTGCCTCCATCTCACCAGCCACTGCTTTTTCAAGCTCAGTGCGCGGAGCCACATATTCACTCGCGGCACGTGTCGACGCATCAGGTTTTGGTAATGACTTTCGATCCACCTTGCCATTGCTCAACAATGGAATTTGCGGAAGCGTCACAAAATGCTGCGGGATCATGTACTCCGGCAACGATAATTTCAGATGTGCGCGTGGCGCATCTTCATCGGCTTTTGTGTTCGGCGCATTCACGACATAAGCAACCAAACGAACATCACCCAGCTTGTCTTCACGCGCAATCACCACCGCGCGGATAACGCCGGGGGCTAGAGCAAGGCATGCCTCAATTTCACCGAGCTCAATTCGATAGCCACGTACTTTGACCTGATAATCCAGACGGCCCATGTGCTCAACATTGCCACCCTCACGCCAACGCCCGCGATCTCCTGTGCGATAAAGTGTGGCGCCTACCGCGCTCGAAAATGGATCGGCAATAAATCGCTCTGCGGTCATGCCCGCATTATTCAAATAACCCAAGGTCACGCCGTCACCGCCGATCCAGATTTCACCAGGTACACCAATCGGACAGGGCTGGCGTTGCTCGTCCAGCACCCACACAGAGGTATTCGCAATAGGGCGGCCGATTGTGATGGTGGCTTTGGCATCGGTTACTTTGGTGCATGTTGACCACACCGTGGTCTCAGTGGGCCCGTACATATTCCACAACTCGGCATTGGCATCGAGTAATTTTTTAGCCAATTCATTGGTCAGTGCTTCACCGCCACACAACGCTTTAAAATTATTTGAAGCGACAGGCGCACACCAGCCTGAATCAAGTAACACGCGCCAAGTTGCCGGCGTGGCCTGCATGGTTGTCGCGTCACTTGCCTTGATTAGATTCGAGAGCAACGCACCGTCGCCCGCTTGTTCGCGGCTAGCGAGAATAATTTCGGCACCAACCGACAGAGGCAAAAATAATTCATTCACCGCAATATCAAATGACAATGTGGTGACCGCCACAATGCGATCCTTTGCGTTCATGCCCGGCTCTCGTGCCATCGTTTCCAAAAAATTCACGACCGCACGATGAGGAACCAGCACACCTTTCGGCTCACCGGTAGAGCCTGATGTGTAAATGACATAAGCAGAATCCTGCGGCCTCGCGAATTTGGCATCAGACGGAATATCAGCTGCAGATTGCGCCATCAGCAACAACGCATCTTCATCCAATGACAACGTTTGTGCACGCGGAAACGCGAACGAATTTGCAATCGATGCATGCGTGACCAGTGCGACCAATTTCGCATTCTCGGTCATGTATTTCAGGCGCTCCTGCGGATATGCAGGATCCAGCGGCACATAGGCGGCACCTGCCTTGAGAATGCCCAGCATCGCCGCGACCATATCCGGGCATCGATCCATGTGTAACCCCACCAACGCGCCGCTCGCCACACCCATCTTCCGCAAAGTGCGCGCGATACGATTTGCACGCGCATTCAAAGCGCTATAAGTGAGACTGGCGCCCGCCCATCGGATAGCGGAATGGTTTGGCGTGAGTAACACTTGCCGCTCAATCAACTCATGCACGCAGGCGTCGCGCGAAAATGCGCGGCCGGTGTTATTCCAGCCGTGGAGCAACGTCAGATCAGCTTCGCTTAAAAGCGGAACTCGGCCGATTTCGGTATCAGCCGATTGCGCTAAGGCACGCAGAAGTGTCTCATACGCCAATAGCCAACGCCGCATCGTTTGCTCACTAAACAAATCCGAGTTGTACTGGCATTCGAGTCTGAGGCCACCATCCACCTGCACGGCGTTAATAAACATCTCAAAATTTTCAAAACTGCGCGGCACGCTTGAAAACTCGACATCCAAATCATTAAATCCGACTTCATTCGCGTCCAGCGTTTGATCGAGATTGAACATCACACTCACCAGCGGCAACCGGCTGGGATCGCGCGGCAGCGACAGCGTTTTCAGCAATGTTCCGAAGGTATAGCCTTGATGCTCTGCCCCATCAAGCATCGTGGTTTGAGCACGCGCAATCAACGCACCTATGGCATCCCCACTCGTTACCACCAAGCGCACAGGCATAAGATTAACGCAGTGCCCCACCAAATTATCAAGCCCATCGGCAGACTGGCCCGCTGTGGGCACACCGATCACCATATCTTCACTGCCAGATATTCGATTCAAGGTCGCCGTAAAGCCAGCGAGCAGCGTGGCGAACAGGCTGGCGCCCATCCGCGAACCCGCTTTGCGCACACTTGCGGTCAAAGCAGCATCAAGAATCCAATCTTCACGCTTTGAGGTAAAAGTGCGCCATGCAGCACGCGATGTATCCGTCGGCAAATCGAGGACTGGCAAGGCGCTGGCAGCGCCCGCAAAACATGACAACCAATACGCCTCGTCCGCGCGCTGTTGCGCGCCGCCCGCAGCCGCATCTTGTGCAAGCGCATAGTCGCCAAAAGAGGCCGCTGGTGCCATGCTGTTCTCGGACGAGCCCGATTGAAGGCGATGATGAATGCGGTAAAGCGTCGCCAAATCACGCACCAATATGCCGAACGACCAACCATCACAAACAATGTGATGTGCGGTCATCAGTAAGGCGTGCTCGGTTGCGCTAATACGAAGTATCTGCGCGTTAAAAAGCGGGCCGCGCTCAAGATTGAACGGCGTTTCAACCGCTTTGCGCTGTGCATCGCCAATGATCGCATCACGATCTTGTTCCGTGAGCGAATCGCACTCGACGAACTTGACGA
>ENA-OFCI01001295-OFCI01001295.1-metagenomes-genome-assembly--contig:-NODE-1295-length-11509-cov-3.522961_pt1 | contig 11509 bp, 9 predicted proteins | sample MGYA00153391_OFCI01 | MGnify analysis MGYA00153391
GGAACGGTGATGTACGTCTGGGGCGGACGGCCATTCCTCACCGGCGCAGTCTCAGAGTTGAAGTCTCGAAAGCCGGGGATGATGCTTCTCATCGCCCTTGCCATCACCGTCGCATTCCTCGCCTCGTGGGGCGCAAGCCTCGGGCTGCTCGATCATCAGCTCAACTTCTGGTGGGAGTTGGCGCTGCTGATCGTGATCATGCTGCTGGGGCATTGGATCGAGATGCGCTCCCTCGCGCAAACCTCTACCGCCCTCGAATCACTTGCCGCCCTGCTTCCAGACGAAGCAGAACGGGTCGATGGTGACACCACCACCACGGTCGCCCCTTCCGACCTCGTAGTGGACGACCTGGTGGTCGTGCGCCCTGGCGGCCGCGTTCCGGCCGATGGCGAAATTACCGAGGGCATCGCCGATGTCGATGAATCGATGATCACCGGCGAGTCTCGCCCGGTGAGCCGTGGCATCGGCTCTCACGTTGTGGCTGGCACCGTTGCAACCGATAATGCGCTGCGTGTACGCGTGACCGCGGTCGGTGACAACACTGCACTGGCGGGAATCCAACGCCTGGTCAGTGCAGCCCAGAACTCTTCATCTCGCGCCCAGCGTTTGGCCGATACCGCAGCGCGGTGGCTGTTCTGGTTTGCACTGGGGGCCGCCGTGATTACGGCAATCGTTTGGACATCACTGGGGGCGCCGGATGAGGCGATCATCCGCACGATCACCGTGCTGGTCATTGCGTGCCCGCATGCGTTGGGCCTGGCTATTCCTTTGGTCGTATCCATTGCAACGGAACGTGCCGCGAAAGGCGGCGTGTTGATCAAGGATCGACTCGCCCTCGAGGCTATGCGCACCGTGAATTCCGTGCTCTTCGACAAGACTGGCACCCTGACCAAGGGTGAACCCATCGTCTCGAAAGTAGCCGTCGTCGACGGAGTCTCCGAAGGGGAATTGCTTTCCTGGGCGGCCGCGGTCGAAGGCGACAGCGAACATCCACTCGCCAAAGCAATCATCACGGCAGCCAAAACACGCAATCTCCCCGGTCTTCGGGCCACAGACTTCCAGGCCTCTACCGCGGTCGGCGTCACGGGAACTGTCGGCGGCAACCGGATCAGCGTCGGCGGGCCGAGCATGCTCGCCCACCACAACTCCTCGGCAATGACGGAAACCACAGCGTGGGAGAACGACGGGGAAATCATCCTGCACGTGCTTCGCAACGGCACGGTGGTGGGGGCGATCGGGCTCGCCGATGAGATCAGGCCCGAATCCCAACCGGCAGTCGACGCCCTCCACAGCCTCGGCATCCAGGTCGTCATGATCACCGGGGATGCCGAGGCGGTCGCTCGATCGGTCGCGACCCAACTGGGTATCGACCGGGTCTTCGCGGGAGTCCACCCGGAAGATAAGGCCGCGAAGGTTATCGAGCTTCAGGCGGAGGGACGCAAGGTCGCGATGGTCGGCGATGGCGTGAACGACGCGCCAGCCCTCGCCCAAGCGGATGTCGGAATCGCGATCGGTGCAGGCACCGATGTCGCCATCGCGTCCGCTGGTGTCATCCTCGCCAGCGACGACCCCCGGTCGGTGTTGTCTGTCATTGAGCTTTCCCGTAAGAGCTATCGCAAGATGAAGCAGAACCTGTGGTGGGCGGCCGGGTACAACCTGATTGCCGTGCCGCTGGCAGCCGGCGTCCTCGCGCCGATCGGATTCATCCTCCCCATGGCGGTCGGAGCTCTGCTGATGTCGGCCTCAACGGTGGTGGTGGCTCTCAACGCACAGTTGCTACGACGCCTGGATCTCCGCCCCGAAGTCAGTGCCGGTGCCCTGTTGTCCGGGCCATCTCTTACTGCTCTGGGGAATGATATCGAGCAGGAGAAAGCACTCGCGGGGAGCGCGGGCTAGCCAGGCGCGCCAGGAGTTATCTCCACTTCTTGACAAGGGTCATGGCATTCAACGCATGGGAAATGAAACAAGTAGGTTACGAGCCGGTGAGTTCCCTTGCCGTGAGCAGTTCGACCGGATCAATGTCAGTCGATGTCACTGCCATGGGGTGCTTCCTTTTCTATCCCAGGTATTGTTGAGCACGGGAATACGCCTCTCATCTGGCCCGAGAATCTGCACCGGGGCCGGCGCGCGAGTCCGGCCGCGCTAGCCTGACGCCATGGGCTTCTCGCTGCTCGCGCTCGTGGTGCTCGTCGGCCTGCTCGGTCCGCTGCTGGCGGGCCGGGAATCGTGGCACCTTCCGGCAGTGGTGGGGGAGCTGCTTGGGGGGTTGCTCGTCGGCGCCTCCGGCCTTCGACTGCTCGACTCGACCGAACCGACCTTCACCGTGCTTGCGCAAGTCGGCTTCGCCCTGGTGATGTTCGTTGTCGGATCGAATGTGCCGGTGCGGGATGTCACGGTGCGGCGCGCGCTCCGTCGCGGACTCGTCGGCGCGCTCCTCGTCGGGGTGCTGGCCGCTGTCGCGGGCGTCGGTCTCGCCGCCCTGTTCGGCACCGGTCACGCCGCGCTCTACGGGGTGCTGATCGCCTCGTCATCCGCCGCCCTCATTCTGCCGATCATTGCTTCGCTTGGTCTTCATGGCATCGCTCAACTCACTGCGCAGGTGGCGATCGCAGACGCGGTCTGCATCGTCGCGCTGCCGCTCGCGATCAATCCGGCCCGGGCGGCGTCCACCGCTCTCGGGGCCGTTGCGGTGGTCGCCGGCGCCGGTCTGGTCTTCTTCGTGCTGCGCCGCCTGGACCGCGACGGACTCCGCAAAAGACTCCATCGACTCTCCGAGCGCCGCAAGTTCGCGCTAGAGCTGCGCATCAACGTTCTCCTGCTGTTCGGTCTCGCCGCCCTTGCCCAGTTCGCGCAGGTCTCCGTGCTGCTCGCCGGATTCGCGCTCGGGCTCGTCGTCGCGGGGATCGGTGAGCCGCGACGCCTCGCCCGCCAACTCTTCGGCATCACCGAGGGATTCTTCGGGCCGCTGTTCTTCGTCTGGCTCGGAGCGTCGATCAGCCTCTCCGAGCTCGGCAGCCATCCCGCAATGATCCTGCTCGGCGTCTGCCTTGGGGCCGCGGCGATCCTCAGTCACCTGGTCGCCAGGCTCGTCTCGCAACCGCTGCTCCTCGGTGTCGTGGCCGCCGGTCAACTCGGGGTGCCGGTCGCTGCGGCCGCGCTGGGCACCCAGTTGCATCTGCTCCGCCCGGGAGAGGATGCCGCGCTCCTGCTCGGCGCGCTCCTCACCATCGCAGCCACCACCGTCGCCGCGAGCCTTCGGGCACGGCGCGAGCGCGGGGTCAGCGATCGCCCCGTGATGACTTCGTAGACTGCTGGGTGCGGCCCGACCTCGAGCACCGGGCGCCGCGGCGGAGGTGAGAAGACACGGTAAAGGTACGGGCGACCTTCGGCGCCCTGCGGCTGCTCATGGCAGCCGCCTGCCTGATGGCGCTCGTCTCGCGATTCCTCTGGGGGCTCGGTTCGGCGACATTCACCCCTGGCAACTTCTTCGCCTATCTCACGATCCAGAGCAGCATCCTGTTCCTGGTCGTCACATTGGTCGCGGCAGTCGTTGCTCTGCGTGGGCAGGATGACGCCGCCTGGTTGGATCTTGTGCGGGTCACCGTGTTGAGCCTGACCGTCTCGTGCGGGATCATCTTCGCCCTGATCATCGAGCAGTCGGGTGAGCGCGGATTCCGCATCGATGTGCCGTGGTCCGATGTCGTGCTGCATTTCGTGCTTCCCGCGGTCGCCGTACTCGACTGGATCATCGGTCCTGGCCGGGGTACGTCGCCCTGGCGAAGCATCGCGATCGTACTCGTCTTCATGACCGGCTGGGGACTGGTCACGCTCGCGCGAGGGCCCATCGTTGGCTGGTACCCCTACTTCTTCCTCGACCCGGCACAGCTGGCGAATGCGGGCCAGTTCTTCTTCTTCGCGTCGATCGCGGTTGTTCTCTTCGGGGGTATCTCAGCCGCTCTCGTGGCAGTGAGCCGCACCACGCCGCTTGCTGAGCGCCTGGCCGAGCGTTCGGCGCTCAGGCCTGTGCGAACGGAGCGAGCGCCGTCCGCACGGATTCGACCAGCTCGTCGTCGCTGAGTTTCCCCACTCGCCTTGCCGCTTTGCCGCCCACGATACCGACGAGCACCGGCTCTCCCGTGACGGCCTGCAGGTTCACCCAGTCGGTGATGTCGCTGTCGCTGCCGACGATGCTCCAGACAGCGGCGTCCGTCGACCAGAACGGCTTATCGAAGCGTAGCCAGACAGTCTCGACCGATCCCATGCCGAGTGCGCTGATCGCGGTGCGATGGGAGAAGGGCAGCAGCGGATCGAATGCCACCGCATTTTTCTTGAGTACGCCGAGCGGCACCGTCACCACGACCCGGTCGACGGTGAGAGATTCGCCCGTACCGAGTTTGAGACTCACGGCTGAAGCGCTGTAAGACACGCCGAGCACGGCGGTCGACAGAGATACCCGCACCCCGTCAAGACTGTCGCGGATGAGGCCGGAAAATCCGCCAGTGACCATTCGATCGCGCGCCGGCAGGTCAGCGAGCCCATACCAGGTGGAGAGTTCCGAGGCACTGGCCCCGGTGACTCCAGCGAGTGAGGCGAGCGACGCATTCAGGAGGCCGGCACCGGAGAGTCCCTCGACCGTCGCCCCGGCCGCCCCGGCTGTGGCACCCGAGCCGTCGAGGGCTGCACTCAGGCTCGGATCGACCAACCGCGCCTCGGCCCAGGTCCGAGCTGTGGCCAGCGCCGGGGCGCCCACAGTGTTGTCGGCCGTGTGGCCGTCGATCCCCGCGGCGAGCAGACCGGCGAGTGGGTTCGTCGCGATCCCGAGGGACGCGAGGCGCGCGAGCAACGGCTCGTCCGTCACCTTTCCGAGCCTCCACGCGCCGAGCTCAACGCCAAGGGGCCACGACTTGGGGGTACGGGTGTCGATGCGCCCACCCACGCGATCCCTGGCTTCGAGAACGACCACGTCGAATCCGCGCCGAAAGAGCGCCCGGGCAGCTTCCGCCCCCGCAGCACCGGCTCCGATCACCGCGATCTTTTCCCCGGTCCTCACAACGTCGAGCACCTCGGCCGCGGCGCGGGCACCCGATTGCTGGGCACCAAGAACGGTGCCAGCCAGATCTGCAGAGGTGGCTTCCCCGGCGAAGAAGACCCTCCCGCCGACCGGCTTGGCGAGATCATCCCGATGCTGGGGGGTGGCGCCCGGCGCCAGGAAACTCTGGGCTCCGCGAGCGAAGGGGTCGGTCGACCACCCGCTTCGCTCGATTCCCGACGGCCGTGGGACCGCCTGCGAGGGGGTGGGGGATGGCGTCGAGGACTTCGTGGGACGGGGTGGTTCATCCGTGCACGCCGTTAACACCAGCAGGGAAAGACCTGACCCTGCCCCGAGTAGGAAACTACGGCGACTGAACGACATCTCACCGCCACTGTACTCGGAACGGCCACCGTACTCGGAACGGCTGCCGTACTCGGAACCCCGCGGGCCGAGCGACCCGTTCCTCAGGGAGCGACGACCTCGCGCCTGGCTGTGAGACGGGCGAGGCCGATCGCGGCCGACGCGACGACAATGATGAAGGCCGCGATTCCGACGACGTAGACGAGAAGACTCGGGATGCCGCCGGGGCCGGCCGGCTCGAGGAATGGATAGGGATACCAGAGCGTGATCGCGCCCCGGATCATCGTGAAAGCAAGCCAGGCGAGGGGGAAGGAGATCACCAGCCACAGTCGCTTCCACGGCACCCGGGCGCGGCCGGGAGCGAGCAGCCAATCGAGCAGAATGAAAACCGGCACCCACACGTGCATAACCTCGTTACACCAGCGAGGTGGCTCATAGCCGCCGTCACCCGGAATGTTGCGCAGCAGCACGTTGTACACCAGCCCGGTGATAACGGCGTACGACAGGATGGCGACCCGCACGCTCGTGAACAGTTCGGTGTCGCGGTCCCACCGCCAGGCAATCGCGCCTCCGACGAGCAGCACGACGACGTTCATCATGCTCGACTCGATGGTGAAATAGCTGAAGTACTCGCCCGGCGTGAAGGAGTCGTGGAGCAGGTCGGCGGTGATCTGGGTGACGAGCGCCGCAAGCACCAGAAGGCCGACGAGAACGCGCATCACCGCAAAAGCACGTCGCGAGGTTGGCGCACTCACGCGCACCGGACTGTCAATCACCAGGGTCTTCGTCACGGCTTCACAGTAATGGCTGGTTGTGACGTGCTCGAACGGGAAGCTGTGGCCACGCGGCAGTTTCTCAGGAATCACCGGATCGGCTCCCCGGGCGATGCTATTTTTGGTGCCATTCTCGCCGGTCGTCACGCTTTAGGCTGGCGGGATGTCACTTCCCGAGGTCTGCGTCTGCTATCTGCTTCGGGCGGCGCCCGGCGGCGATGAAGTACTCCTCGGGCGCAAGAAGTTCGGGCTCGGGGAAGGCAACCTCGTCGGTCCGGGCGGCAAAATTGAACGTGCTGAGACTCCGGAGCTAGCCATCCGGCGCGAAGTCGAAGAGGAGACCTCGCTCGTGCTCGGAGGCATCGAGCTCGTCGGGGAACTCACCTATTCGTTTCCGTTCAAAGCGGCCTGGAGCCAGAAGTCGTGGGTGTTTGTCTGCAGGGAATGGGAGGGTGAGGCCCGGGAGTCCGACGAACTCGCGCCCGCGTGGTACCCGGTGGCTGACATCCCGACCGCGCGCATGTGGGATGACGCCCGCTACTGGGTGCGAGATGCCCTCGCCGGCCGCTTCGTGAGAGCAACCTTCGAATTCGGTGCCGACCTCCGCACCGTTTCGGCATCCGACCATCCGGTATTCGCGGTCAACTCTCCGCGCCACCCCTGATCGGCGCATCGGAATAGGCCTCGCATGAGACCTCGATCGCGAGTTCGAGGGCCCGCGCGATGGTCTCTGTTTCGAGAAATGGTTCACCGGTGCCGAAAGCGAGTTCGGGGGAGCTCGGGAGGTGGATGAATCCAGCGCGAATGCCTGTACCCGCTACCGATCGCATCAGCCGGTACATCAGCGCATTGCAGACAAAGGTTCCCGCGGTCTGTGACAGCGCGGCGGGAATCCCCTCGGCGGCCAGCCGCGCGACGATCGCCTTGACCGGCAGACCGCTGAAGTAGGCGCTCGGTCCCGTTTCGTCGATGGGCAGATCGAGAGGCTGTGCACCGGAATTGTCGGGGATCCGAGCATCCGCCAGATTGATCGCGATTCGTTCCGGGGTGATCGCGGCCCTTCCGTTGGCGAGCCCGGTGGCGATCACAAGGTCGGGGGAGTGCTCGGCAACCAAGCGGTCGAGCTCGTCCGGTGCCGCGTCGAAGGCGACCGGGCGACCGGCGGTAATGAGCTTCACGGGGGAGCTCTACCGCAACGCGACGAGAGCGACGGCATCCGCAGAGCTGTTGGATGCTTTACCGTCGAAGGCCTCAAAGTGTCCCGTGCCACCTAACTTGTCGTTATGCCACCTAACTTGTCCGCGTTGACACAGACATGTTCGTTGGGACAAAGGACATGTCCGCGCAGCTGCACTGCGATGGGGCTGTTTCGAATGTCTTGAAATTTTGAACAACAACTCCGGGATTACCCGGAAAGTTCAGACACAGAGACAGACACAACAGAATCAGCAGCCACGAATACATCCGAACGATCGTGCAAGATGGGAACCATCACCAATTTGCAAACCTACGGCACGGTCCGATTTCTTACGGATGAAGACACCGGGATGGCGAAACGACACCTTCGAGCGTGTCCATAAGATGCCCGGGAGATTCTATTGATCGAAGCAACACCTTCTTTCAAGGTGGTTTCGCATTTATCTCAGGTTCACGTCCGCAGCTGGTGTCCGGTTCTTAGCGGCGGCGGGGGCCTCCAAGACTGCTAGCGCGGCCATGGAGGCTTCGGAGAGGTAGCGGCGGTCGGCGGCTTCCCATTCGTCGTGTTGCTCGACGAGGACTGCGCGGGCGAGGCGGAGCAGGGCTGCGGGGTTGGGGAACACGCCGACGACGTCGGTGCGGCGTTTGATCTCCTTGTTCACTCGTTCCATCGGGTTGGTGCTCCGAATCTGGCGCCAGTGTTTGGCAGGGAAGCCGGTCAACGCGAGGATGTCGGCCCGAGCGTCGTGCAGCATCTGCGCGACCTTCGGATGCCACTTGGCCAGCATCTGGGCGACCTCCTCGAACTGGGCTTTGACATGTTCCGCGTCGGGTTCGGCGAAGATCGTGTGGATGATGGAGGCGACCATCTCCTGGGAAGCGCGGGGACGATAGCGAGCACGTTGCGCAAGAAATGCACTCGGCGTCTCTGCCAGGCGGCGCCTTGGAAGACCACCCCGATGGCTTTCTTCAGCCCGGTGTGGGCGTCGGAGATGACGAGCTTCACCCCACCGAGGCCGCGGGCCTTCAGCGAGCGGAGGAACCCGGTCCAGAAGGCCTCGTTCTCGCTATCGCCCACGTCGAAGCCGAGGACCTCGCGGCGCCCGTCGGCGGCAACACCGAACGCGATGACGACTGCCTGGGACACCACCCGGTGGTTCACCCGTGCTTTGCAGTAGGTCGCGTCAAGGAACACATACGGGTAGCCCATCGCCGACAGGTCCCGATCCCTGAACGCGCCGACCTCATGATCTAAATCCGCGCAGATCCGGGACACGTCTGATTTGGAGATCCCGGTATCGGCGCCGAGTGCTTTCACCAGATCGTCGACTTTCCCGGTCGAGACCACGTGCAGATAGGCCTCCATCACGACCGCGAAGAGGGCCTGATCGACCCGGCGGCGGCGCTCCAATAATGCCGGGAAGAATGACCCGGCACGCAGCTTCGGGATCCGCAGGTTCAGGTCTCCCGCGGTGGTCGTCAAGGTCCGCGGGCGGGCCCCATTACGCTGTGAGGCTCGGTCATTCGAGCGTTCGAACGGAGCGGCGCCGATGAACGCAGTCGCTTCCGCCTCGATCAGCTCCTGGTACAGAGATTCGGTTGCGGAACGGATCCGGTCGGAGACGTCGGTGAGCTTCAGTTGAGCGAGAAGTTCGAGCAGGGGCAGACTGGTCTAGAGCCATCGTGAGTTGTGTCCTTAAGTGAGTTCTTTGAATGGTTCTCACTGACCATCGCACGATGGCTCACTATGTCGACAACGCGACGCTCAGCTACCGAGAATTACACCAATCCACGGGACGTGACCCGGGGTGCTACCTATTAGGTGCGAGACAACGAAGATCCTCGCGCCCAAACTGAGCGGTCACGCGGGCGTGATAAATCGGCAGCAGTCCAAGGATTTGTTGTCGAGCGAGCGACACCATCGTCGTCGCGACCCTCGACCGCCCGGGAAAATAAACCCAGAACCTGCTCGCGTTGGACAGGTCCTGTGGAGGGTAATTTCGCTTATCCGAATTCACCGCCGGATAGGCTAAGGCTGACGACCGTTTACGGAAAAGCGAAATCCACTCCACGGGATGTGACCCATCCGTGACTCGTATCGGGCAGCTATTCAGCATCAAGAACGCGCAAGCAGCATCAGAGGGGTCGGGCTCGACCTATTGGCCTGATGAAATAACTGGAGTCCGATGTCCGCCTCACCAACGCGCAGCCCGTCCCTCACTATTGCAATTGCTCTCGTGGCTGTCGCTGCTGGCTCGCTCATCACGGTAGTGGTGTTGTTCTCGACAGGCGTTGCGCGATCAACGTCAACCGGCGCCTTGGCCCAATCAAACGCGGTTAGCACATCTTCTGGTGCCGCCTCCGTTGGCGCTGGCGCTGCCGATAAAAGCGCGGTAACACCGAGCCCAGCAGCTACTCGGTCTGCCATCCCCCCCGCCGCCGTCGCACCAATGCAGGTGCTGACGATCGGAGACTCGATCATGAAGGGCTACGGGGTTAGTCCGGCGGATGCCTGGCCAGAGCTCATCTCAGCCGCCAACGGCTGGGACCTCACGACCCTCGCCTGTGATGGTGCCGGATTTGTCGACCTCGGCAACCCGGCGGAGTGCGGCGATACCCTCGTCGACATAGTCCGTTCGGCCGCCGCTCTCCACCCTCACCTCATAATCATTGAGGGCAGCAGCAACGACTTGGAACACCCCAACTCCGAGCTGCTCGCGGCAACGACCAGCGCCCTCACGATATTGCGTTCCGAGTTCCCGAACGCAGAGATCATCGGCCTCAGCGCCATCTGGCCAACGACAGACCCGCCGGCCCAACTCGCGGATATCAATTCCCAAGTGCACCAGGCTGTCACCGCGGTCGGGGGCCACTACCTCGACATCGGACAACCACTCGTCGCACATCCAAAGCTCATGCAAGACGATGGCATTCACCCGACAGCTGCCGGACAGGTGGTGCTAGCTACCGCGATTCAAACCGCGATCACGGCCGAACAGTAAGCGATCATCGAACAAAAGACGAACACCGAACACCAGAGTTATCACCGCGCCGCATAAGGGATTGTTCCGCTTCGCGGAGTAATTGCGCTCGATCACGCCAGGGGCGTTAGCTAGGAAAACTGGCCGCGATCGAGCATCGCCTTCACCTGATCCACAGCCGTAAACGGAATTGTGCGGGCGTAGTGCGAGGTCCTGGCTGACCGAGCACCGCGAAGAGAATGGCTGCACCGAGACGGAGCCGACTTTCCCGGAAGGTACCCGACTCAAAGAGCTTGCGCGGGAAGTACAGGAGCTCAAGACCGAGGCTCAATTACTTGAAAAGCGGTGGCCTAAATATCGCGCGGGAGCAGAGGCAGAGAGCCGGAACGAGTTCACCGCCTCCAAAAAAACTGGGCCCACTAGCCAAATTCTTCTGAGTGAAATTCTACCGCTGGTCGGACGTGTCGCGGCGAACCTGTCCCGCCCAAGGTCCCGCCCACGAGGGTCGACCGGGTCGAAAACTGGTCCCTTGCGTGGTCTGGTGTTGACGGGAAATACCGCCCGCTGATCGTCCGTTGTGCGGGCCCCTTTGGGGAGGATTAAGTCGACCGCCTATCGTTTAGTGATGGATCAGACGAAGCACATCCTCGTGTACTCCGACTCGCTCACCTGGGGGATCGTGCCCGGGACTCGACGGCGACTCCCCTTCGACTCCCGGTGGCCAGGCGTCATGCACAACGCGCTCAACATCGGCGATGTGCGGATCCGCGTCACCGAGGACTGCCTCAACGGCCGTCGAACAGCCTTCGATGACCCGTACAAGCCGGGACGCAACGCGCTAGCCGGCATCCAGCAGGTCATAGAAGCGCAGTCGCCCCTCGACGTCGTCGTTCTCCTGCTCGGCACGAACGACTTCCAGTCGATGCATTCGCACGATGCTTGGCATTCGGCGGCGGGTCTGGCCGCAGCGATTGCCCGCGCCGCGCATGACTTCGATCCTCAACTGCGGCTGTTCGGCCTGGCCGGCTCGGCGCTGATCGATGCTGGCCGCGCACTTGGTCTGGCGGTGGCGGTCGAAGCCTTCGTCGATCAACTGCTCGAAGCTGCGGGACAAGACCCCGTCGAGGGCCGCCTCGCGATGATGAGCAAGAAGCCGCGCCATGCCG
>ENA-OFCI01001296-OFCI01001296.1-metagenomes-genome-assembly--contig:-NODE-1296-length-11507-cov-3.397660_pt1 | contig 11507 bp, 14 predicted proteins | sample MGYA00153391_OFCI01 | MGnify analysis MGYA00153391
TCCGACGCCTGCACTTCTTAAGCGACGACCGAAAAGTCGTCCTCGTCCGGTGTGCCGTCGACATCGTTGTGTCTACCCTCAACATCGAGGAATTTGATCGCGATCACTTCGCCGTCGAGGGTGATCCCACCCAATCCTCGAGGGTTCGCACCGAACGGGGCCCGCTCCGAGCTTGAGTCGTTGTGCGTGGTGGCCACCCCGGCCGGACTCGCGTCTTCGTAGTCCTTACAGGTTCACTCCTACCAGCGGGGTGTTGGTTTCCATTACGCGGATTTCGATACGGCGAATCTTCGATGTTGCTGTGCTCGACGATGTTGCCAGTTCGGTCGCACGAGGCTTTTGGGTTGCGCTCCAGGTTGCAATTACCGTCTCGACACCTGATGTATTGGTCATCACCATGGAGTACGACTTCGCAGCATTCATTTTTCCGTCGATATTCACGTAGTCGCAGGTCCAATCGAAGCGGGTACCCCACGCCTTGGAGGAGACCATCAAGATCGCAGTCATGGTTCCCGGCTGCACCGGAGTCATCATCACAGCCGTCCCCGTTGGTGCGCTGGTCGCCGGTAGTCGGGCAACATGTGCAGAGGGTGGTAGTGAGGCACCAATAAAGATGCCACCAAATGCGAGTGTGGCAGCGACACCGGCCATGAGGGCGAGGGCGGCAGCGCGAACACGTCGACGTCGTTTGTTGGCGGTTGTAGCGAGCCTGTGCACGAGACCGGGTTCGTGTTGCTGCCCACGCAGGTGCCCGTCGTCGGGGACGGTCATGAGGGCTTCGGCGTCTTCTGGGCGGAGCTTTCGAAGAAGTCCAGGCATACCTGCCAGTTCGGCGACCGCGCTGGTGCAGGCGGGGCAGTTGGTGAGGTGTTGCTCATACTTACGCCGGTCTTCGGCGCTCAGCGCGCCGAGTACATACGCGGCGTCCCAGTCACGGAATTCGTCTGGACTGTCGTTCATTGGGTGATCCCTCTTTCTTGCAGGGCGAGACGCAGCGCGCGCAGCGCATAGTGAAGTCGTGACTTGACGGTCCCCTCGGGGATGCCCTGCTGTTGTGCAATGTGAGCCACTGTGTGGCCCAGGTAGTAGGCGCTCACGACCACGGCGCGGTGTTGGAGTGAGAGTGTCAGGAGCGCGTCAGACAACAGCCAGGTATCAAGCACCGACTCTGTCTTGTCCGGACTCGGAACATCAGGAGGCGCATCAGTGATGATCTCGCGGTTGTGGCGGGCGCTGCGTCGATCGTCGATCACGAGGTTCCGGGCAACGGTGAAAAGCCACGCGCGAGCCGCTTCGTCGCTCTGCTCAAGAATCGCGCGGTTCTTCCACGCCCGCAGCAACGACTCCTGCACGACATCTTCCGCGAAGGTGTAGTCACCGGTGATTCGCAGGACGTAGCGAAACAACGCCGGCCCCTGCACATCATGCAGTGCATGCAAAAGTTCGCTCTGATCGGATGACACTGACCACCTCCCTCTCTCCGTCGTTGTCTTTCTCTCTCCTACAACGAAGTGCTGAGTTTAATCGTTCACTCTTGCGCCAGATTCAGAAGAAATTCGATAGAACCAGCACTTTCGACGGTAACGAATCCCACGCCCGGCGCAGGCCCACCACAGTCGCTCGATGTGATGGGGATGCTCCCCGTCACCTGACCTCCACGACCGGTCAGAACCGGATTCAGCATGACAAATTCCGTGACAGTGACGGTCTCGGTCACGCCGTGCAGCATGAGCTCAGCCCGGTTCAGTCGACTCAATACCGCCGACATGAACAGTCACCCATTTCGTTCAGCCGCCCCGAATCCGAACTGGTCTGCTGAAAATTTGCTGAACGCGTGAACGAAGGGTGGATGTGGCCCGTTGTTCAGGGGGAGAGCAAATCTCTCAATCCCGCAGCTGCACCACAGACTGCAATTCAGACACTGCAATTCACACAGAAGGAACCCATCATGAATACCAAACTCCTCCTCACTCTGGCAGGATCCGCACTGGCGGTTGTCGCCCTAGCCGGCTGTTCCAGCACCACCGGCGTACCCACCACCGCCGCATCAGCGTCGCCATCGATGTCGGCGTCGAAGGCGCCCGTGATGAACCCTGATGCGGCGACCGCCAGTGGAAAGCTGGGACAAATCATCGTCGATGGCAAAGGCATGACCGCCTACGTGTGGGACAAAGACACCGCAAACTCCGGCGTAAGCGCTTGCACTGGTCCCTGCGCACCCCTGTGGCCCGCCATAACCACCACCTCAGCGTCCCCGACGGTCATGGGAATAACTGGAACGGTCGCCACAATCACCGGAGTCAACGGTGGCAAGCAGATCACCATCAACGGACTGCCGATTTACGCCTTCTCCAAAGACACCAAGCCTGGCGACACGAACGGTCAAGGTGTCCTCAACATCTGGCACGTTCTGTCTCCGGCCGGTGAGAAAATCACAACCCCAAACCCCAAGTAAGTAGCCATCAACCGGATGCCAACCGGGTACCTGGTGGTGTTCGGGACTGCCGACTGAGCGGATAGGTCACGGGGAGGACATCTCGCGAGGGCCAAAGGGTTGATGAGTCACGCCCGCCCAGAAGGACCTGCATCGTCCCAACCAACCAGCGCCAGCCCAACATAGAAGACACCTACTAACGATTTATTACGACCTGGATTGAACCGTTTACAGCTCAGCTCCGTTATCAAGAAGCAAGTTCGCTATTTCCCCTAACCAGTAACTTGAGAGAAGATTAATTATGTCCTTCCGTCGCAAAAGTGCCGTCCTCGCTGTTTCTGCTGCTGTTTTGGCTGCCATAGCACTGACCCCGGCCACCTCGTTTGCCGCTGGCCCCCCGGCCGCAGCTACCGCGTACCAAAGCGTCGTCATCACTCCCGAGGGCGGATCCGTGACTGGATTCGGAATCACCGCGACCTTCGCACCGGGTGCAGTCGCCACCGATCGACTGATCGTGCTCGGTAACTGGCCGAACGGGCAGGATGTCACCCCACTCACTGGAACCGCTGTGAAGACCTTTGGTATCCAAGAATGCAATGTCAACTTCACCGGCTGCACCAGCGTGTTCGGGAACTATGCCAACAGCCCGGCTGGCAGTGAAAAAATCCGCGGACAGGTTGTTCCGTACAGCGGCTTCCAGAAGCTGGTCTACCCCACCTCAAACGCTGACGGGAACACGACCTTCGGCACAGCCCAGAACAAGCTGGTCACCATCACCACGAACACCACCGCCGACAGCGTTTATGTCTACAACGCGAACAACAGCACCACCGCCACTGCCTACCCCAAGTTGTTGCCAAGCAGCAGCGACGGCAGCACACTCACCTTCAAGACCTTCCAGCCCATCGTGTGGACTCTCACCGCCCCAACCAGCTAACAGATCGTTGGCTTAGTCAAGTAGGCAGGGTGGAGCGATGTCCGGGGAGATGGTTCCTCGGCGCCGCTTCCGATGGTGCTCTGGCGAGGATGGTGTCGAACTGGACAAGAGACTCGTCACACGGGAGGTATCCGCCGCCGACGGCCGCAGGCGCAGGCGCAGGATCACACTCACCGCCGCAAGAGTCACCTTGGCCGACGAACTGATCGCCACCCATCTCGCGAACGAACAGCGGCTGCTTTCCTCGCTGACCGATGACCAGGTGTCCGACCTCGCCAGATTGCTCGCCATCCTCGCCGAGAATCTGGAGGCCGGCCATACCTGACGATGGCTCCAACACAGCGCGAGGCAATTCGGCCCCAGCCGATTGCGGATACTCCTGTGTGGGCCCGCAAGCCGAACCTTTTGCGGGGCTACGTGCAGCTGCATTCGGGGTTCTTGTTGACTGTGGTGGCGGAGTCCAGGTTGCGTTGCGTGGGGAATGTTGTTGGTTCGCGGATCATCGCCGTGAGCGTCTTCAACTCCGGCTGAAGTCGTCTGTAACCCAGCGGGCAACTGCGTCGCTGTCATTGCTCCCAATGACACCAGTCGCCGCAGCGAGCACGGCCGGTATTGCGTTGGAGACGGCGTACGACTCGTCGGCAATTCTGAACATGGGCAGGTCGTTGTTGTTGTCGCCGAACACCACAAGTCGATTAGCACCGAGCTGTTTCATCACTCGTTCGATTGCTTTCGCCTTCGTTCCCTCTTCATGGTGAAATTCGAGCCAGTCCAGCCCGGGAGTATTAGAGTCCTCGCTGAGAAAATGCGCGGCGTTGGCAAGCGCGGGTAACAGTGCATGACGCACGTTAACGAGTGCCAGATTTTCGCCAATGATCGCGATATAAAACACTGCGGCCGTATTCAGCGGATCGTTTACCGTGATCGGCCGAAGCCGCGGGTCGTTCGGACGCGCGGCGAGAAATGCCGTCACTCCGGCGGTCATCCGGGTTGGCCGCCACCGTAGCCATTCGTGTCCGTCCTCGAATGTATGCAGGATAGGTTCGGCGGTCGGATGAGAGGTGCCCTGTTGAAGCGATGACTCGACGGCTGCCTGATCCAAGAGCCGCAGGTCGAGATGCTCTCCGCTTTGTGATTGCACCGTCAGCGTTCCGCCGTAGGTGATGACAGGCAAATTCAACCGAAGAGCGGCAGTCACTCTTCGCGAACTCAGGTGGGAACGCGCGGTCGCGTAGGTGAAAAGTGCGCCAGCTTCGAGCGCCGCATTCAGCATCGTGACCGAAGCCTCGCTGACAGAGCTGGCGGACGTGAGCAGCGTGCGATCAAGATCGCTGACGTAGAGAGTTCGCGAGCGAGTCAATCAAACAGTCAACAGTCCCCATTATCTAGATGAATGACGACCTTGCGGGTTGTGGCACCTCCCCTGATCGGTCGCAAAGCCCGTTGGCACACCTTCGGGCTTTTACCTAGGTGAACGGTAGCGGTGGTGGCCGAGCCCGGCCGCCACCGCATTCCTCCTCGATTGTTCGAGAGCCGATCGTTAGGCCCGCGGGAAGTGGACTACGGCCGGACCGACCCGGTCGGCCGATAGCTTCACCCGAAGCTGGCCGCTATCGTGCGTCAGCTGCGCGCCGCCGCCGACGACGGACGCATCGGAAACACGGACTCTGTCGTCCCTGACGCTCAGGCCGACTACCCCATCGCCGGCGAGGTCATCGACGAACGCGACGATCTCGTGACCGCGGTCCACCCACCGAACCCACGGCTCATCTTGCGCCGATGCGATTTCCGAGTTCAACGGCTCCGCCCCCGCCAGGAACGGCTTGGCGTGCGCCATCCATTTGCCCATGTCCATAAGCGACCGGCGCTGCACGTCAGGGATAGTGCCGTCGGCCTTGGGCCCGACATTGAGGAGGAGGCGACCCCCGCGGGAAACGATGTCGGCAAGGAGCCTGGCGATTTCTTTTCCGCTGAGGGTGAGTTCGGGGCCCTCGAGCTGGTTGTAGCCGAACGAGAACCCGAGGCCGCGGCAGTTTTCCCATTCTTCGTCGGATTCCGCGTCCTTGTTGGCTTCGTACTCGCTCGTACCGTAGTCCTTGTGGGTGTCGCCCCACCGGTCGTTCACCACTCCCTCCGGCACCGCGGCGTAGTACTTTTCGAAGAGCGTCCCCAGGCCGGACGGTCCGAAATTCTTTCCTTCGTCTGGCCAATTGATGTCGTTCCACAGCAAGTCGGGCTTGAATCGCTCGATCAGGTCGAGCACATGGTTGTAGGCGTACTCGGCGTACTTCGCATCCTTTGGACGGCTCGTGTCGCGCAAGCTCTCGCCGCTCTGATGAGGCGGGAACTCCCGCACGTGCCAGTCAAGACCGCCCGAGTAATACAGGCCCAGATGCAGGCCTTCGCCCCGCACCGCTCCGGCTATCTCGGCAATCAGGTCCCGGTGCGGTCCGCGGTGAGCGGTGTTGCGCTCACCTGTGCCGGGACCATCCCACAGGGTGATGCCGTCATGATGCTTCGTGGTCGGCACGACATAGTCCGCGCCGGTGGCCTTGAACAGCGCTGCCCAGTCCTGCGGATCGAAATTCTCCGCCTTCCACTGGTCGAGTAGCTCGTCGTACTCGACGCCGCCGAAGACCTCCTGGTGGTGCGCTTGGGCGGGGCTCCCCTCGATCCGAATGGTGTTCATGTACCACTCGGCATAGGGATTATGGGCGAACCATTCTCCGTCCGCAATCGTTCCCAAGGCTCCGATGGGCTCAGCCCAGGCCGGCACAGAGTACGCCCCCCAGTGGATGAAAATTCCAAACGATGAGTTCCTAAACCACGCGGGCATCGGCCGCAAGAGGCGCGCCCAATCCGGATTGGCTTGATTTTCGTCTGACATGCGACTCCGTTGGTTGAAGGCGGTTTGGGAAAGTGTGTTTTTGGCCGTGCAAGGAATCTGCTCAGCCGAAGCGGGGCACGAGCATTGCGTGCCCGGTGAGGACGGACACGCGCGCATGCACGTATCCGTCCTGCCAAGTAAATTTGAGCGCCTCTCCGGGCGGCTCGAGCGAGGCCGACGAGGGCATGCTGTCCGAACGGACCGAGACCGGGACATCCACGAGCGGGAACGGGTCCTCGGTAAGATCCAGTCCCCCCGACGATCGATCTCCCATGTTGTCTTCAGCGACACGGGTCGACATGAAGCTGATGAGGTGAACCGCCAGCGTGTCCGCCTTGCGCACGATCGTGGATTCGAGACACCCGGGCCCGCCCCCGCCGAAAGCGCGGCGCGCGGCATCAGGCGCTCAGGGCAGCCACGGATGAGTTCACGGTAGGCGGGAGCCCCATGGTTCCCCATAGCCTGGAAGAGCAGAACCGCCGCAGTGATCGTCTTGCCGTTCTGGACGATCGCTGCCCATTCCGATTCCAAATGGCTCGTGGGCGTGTAATTATGCCCGCTGAATCGATCCCACTCGCTCTCGAAATAGGGTTCCACAATCAAGGCGAGTACTTCCGCTCCACCAACTGGTTTCAGCCGAAGCGAGCGGTCATACATGAATTGATCGAAGCTGCTGACTCCTCCGAGTGGCGTTCCCGGGCGGGTGAAGGTGTTGCTGAGCGGCGAGGGAACGACGTACCTTACCCCCGCGAAGCTCAACGTCTCCGCGCCGTTTGAACCACTCCGCGCGCCCCGGGAGATGAAAAGCGCACTGCCGCTTCCCGAGTATGCAGTGAGCCTATCCGCGAGCGACGAGTCAATCGTCGTCGTCGTCTTGGGGATGACCACGAGGGCATACGCACCGAGCTCGACGGACGGGGAAAGGATATCGAACTGCTGGTGCAGTTGCTGAAGCGCACGCACCATTCCAAATCTCGCGGCTCCGGGGATGTCGCCGAAGGGGGGATCGACTATAACTGTGACCCCGGTGACGAACTCTCCTCCGGAGACCAACGGTTCGCAGCTTTCGATGTAGTGGTAGACGAATCCGACGAGATCGCACGTCATCAAGTCAATTAAATCGACAGCATTCTCCTTCGACGGGTTGCGTTCATCGCGGTCAGCCGAGCGCGATCGCGGTCCACGACACGGGCGGCAGCGTGATGGTGAGGGTTCCCTCCCCCGTCACAACCGAATTGTTCGATGAGAGGCCCACGCGGTCGGGATGCTCGAGGGTGTTCTTGGCGTACACGTCCGTGTCACTGAGGGTCTGGGCACTGATGACGTCGGCCCGGTCGAGGGCAGAGACATCGATGGTCACGATCACCTCATCGGTCTGGCTCCGATTCACCAGGAAGACCGCGGAATTGCCCGTCGCCGCGTCGTGCGTGGCAACCCCGTCGATCACGGCGACGTCACCGTAGACCGCGCTCGAGTAGTGCTCGGTATCGAGCTTGAGCTCGAGCGCCACACCGCGTGCAAGCTGCGAAGTCAGCGCGAAGGGGAAGAAGGTGGTCTGTCGCCAGCTCAGCCCGCCCGGCTCGGTCATGATCGGCGCGATCACATTCACCAACTGCGCGAGGGAGGCCGACGTCACCCGATCCGCATGGCGGAGCAGCGAGATGAGGAGATTGCCGAACACGACCGCGTCAGCAACCGAATACGCATCCTCCAGCAGCCGTGGAGCCACCGGCCAATTCTCGAGACCCTCGATCTTGTCGATGGTGTCATAGCGGTCGAGATACCAGACGTTCCATTCGTCGAACGAGACGTTAATGGTTTTGGAACTGCCGTTCACCGCTTTCACGTGGTCAGCGGTGGCGACGACCGATTCGATGAAGTGATCCATGTCCACGGAGGACGCGAGGAAACTACCCAGATCGCCGTCTTTCTCCTCGTAGTACGCATGGCAGGAGATGTAGTCGACGTCGTCATAGGTGTGGGTGAGAACGACCCGGTCCCATTCGCCGAAGGTCGGCATGTGCGCGCCCGAAGATCCGCAGACAACCAGTTCAACGCTCGGATCGAGCTGGCGCATCGCCTTCGCGGTGCGGGAAGCAAGCTTGCCGTAATCATCCGCAGATCGATGGCCCAGCTGCCACGGGCCATCCATCTCGTTGCCGAGACACCACATCTTCACGCCGAAGGCATCCGTCGCGCCGTTGCTAATGCGCTGCTCCGAAAGAGCGGTACCGGAGGCGATATTCGAGTACTCGAGCAGGTCGAGAGCCTCGAGAGTGCCCCGGGTTCCCAGATTCACTGCGAGCATGAGATCGCTGCCAACTTTGTCGAGCCACGACGAGAACTCGTGCAGGCCAACCTCGTTGGTCTCGGTCGAGTGCCAGGCAAGATCGAGTCGACGCGGTCGTTCGCTGCGCGGCCCGATGCTGTCTTCCCAGCGGAATCCGGAGACGAAATTGCCACCGGGGTAGCGAATGGTGGAGACCCCAAGTTCTTTGACGAGATCGATGACATCCGAGCGGAAGCCCTCGCTGTCGGAGAGCGGATGCCCTGGCTCGTAAATTCCGTCATAGACGCAGCGTCCGAGGTGCTCGACGAAGGAGCCGAAAAGTCGCCGATTGATGGCGCCGACTGTGAATGCTGGGTCGATGGTGATCTGTGCTTTCATTTTGTCCCTCATTGTTGGAAAACCTGGACGCCTCGCGCGGCCGGGATATTGTGACTGCGGCGTTCGTTGCGAATCGCCATTGCCTCGACTATCGAGCCGTTGCCCGTCCAGACAAGCGATTGGCTGTGTACCGCCAACCTCATGACCGAGTACAGCTAAGACGCCGAGTTGCATGGCCGTCCTTGGCCCGGCAAGACATTGGCTGAAGTTGAGCATGAGCATGCCGTCGAAGGGCAACGGTGTGGTCACGGGAGATCCGTTCCTGAGACGTCCAAAGAATAAGCACGAAGCGCGCTGCGGTAGGAAATGTCGTCCTGCTGGTCGGGGGTGAGGTGCGCGATTACCTGTCGCTGGGCCAGCCACACGCCGCCGAAGTCGCCCGCGAGTGTGGAGACCGGCCAGTCGCTTCCGAGCATTACGCGGCCGGAGCCGAATTGCTCGACGGCGTGATCGACGTACGGCAGCCAGTCCCGCCAGGTCCACTCGGGGCCGGACGCGGTGTTGAGTCCGGATATCTTGACACTCACGTTCGGCTGTGCGGCAACCTCCGCAATGAGTGAGGCCCACGGCTCCCAGCCGCGTCCGGCGATGTCTGGCTTTGCGAGGTGATCGAGCATTATCGTGAGATCCGGATGCCGCACCGCGAGTTCCACGATCATGGGGAGATTCTCTGGCACGACGCTGACCACGTCGAGCGACAGGCCGCGGGGAGCAAGCAGCCCGACCCCGGCCGCCACATCGTCTCGCAGCAGCCACCGCGGGTCTGGGTAGTTGTGGTTGAGCACCCGGATGCCGCACACCACCGTTGTCGCGTAGGCGTCGAGTGCCGCTTCGGCCTCGGCGGCTCGGTCCAGCGGCACCCACCCAACCACCCCCCGCACGACGGGCACGCGGGACGCGACCGAGAGCATGTAAAACGTGTCTTCGTAGCTGTCGGCGGCCTGCACAAGCACAGTCCCGGTGATACCCGCGGCTGCGACATCCGCCTCGACGTCGCCCGGGCCGAAATCCGCGTTGAGCGGCGTCCCGACGGCGTCGAGCCATTCGTATCGTCGTTCAGAGGGTTTCCACAAGTGCTGGTGTGTGTCGATCATCTGGGCTGGCTGATAGAAATCGGTCATGAGACACTTTTTGGTCGATGGTTCACTGGACAAACGTGGGCGGATGCGATAAAGACCTCGCCGCTCTGATTGAGAACTTGGACATTCTCCTCGGCGAGGCCAGGAGACTCCGGCCGTTTGGCGTGGTCGCGGAGCGCCACGATCTCGCTGCGCGAGGTGCCTGTTCCGCGTGCAGCATTATGTCGGCCTTCGTCACCGTGCGTTCGTAGCTCTGCCGGGTGGACCCCGGGTCGTACTCCTTGAAATGGGTCACTCGATCTCCTCGGGAAGGTGGGTGGCTGGCAGGAGCTCGATCCGGTCGAGCGTGCGAAGTGTGTTGCGGAAGAACCCGCGAGTAGTCGCGTTGGCCTGGTCGTTTCGCCAGGTGCAGAGGTTGCCGGGCTCGCCTCCGCCGAAGGCGTTGAGGCCGACCTGCTAGCCCGCCCATCGAACGAGGGCACATCATCCAACGCAAGCGGCTGCGCGCGCAATCCAGTGCGGGAGTAGTTGGTGCAGCCGAACAGCGCGACTCGCACGCTGTAATCATTGACGGCGGCGAGGGCCTCGGTCACGTCGATGGGGTTCGCGTCCGCACACCGGGCGGGCATGGCATCCGCGCGTCGGATCATGAACTCCAGCACCTCGCCAGATCGTCCAGACCACCGATCCCGCGCGAGTGATCCCAGGTCATGCCCCGCAGCACTCCGGGGGTTGACTCCTTTGTCATGATGCCCACCTCGTGGTAAACCGTTTTATCACGTCAAGGGCCTTCGCGCGGTTCAGTGGGTCCGGTGCCGATCCCCCACCGCGCGCAAGGACTCCCCCGCCAGCAGTTCCGCCGGCACCATTCAGGGAGTCTCGCAACATCGCCGTGCTGAGTCGGTCGTCTACCGCCTGCGCCTTGAAACCGGTCATCATGCGAGGTGAAAGACTTCGGGGAGCTCTTTCCACCACTCTCCCTCGGCCCGATCGTCCACCGGGCGCTGCAGCGGCATGCAGACCGCCCACCACTCTTGTATGGACGGGTCAGCGGCCATCGCGGCCATGTCGGCGTCGAAGTCATCACCCGCATATTCCATGTATGAGAACAACAGTTCGCCATATCGGTAGATTGAATAGTTGACAACGTTGCTGGCCGAGATACGAGCTAGCACGGTCGGCCACACGGCGGAATGCAGACTCTCGTAGCGGTCCACGCTCTCGGGCGGTAGTCCAACTACCGATGCGATGCGTTTCATGTCATTTCTCCTTTGAGTGAACGGTTCCGGTGTTCCCGATCAGGGCGCCGTCCCCGGCGAGCCGGACAGCGGTCGCCGCCGGAGGAGTCACCGCGATCGAATAGGTGGCGGTGATTGCCTCTGGGCGCCAGCCCATTGACTCGCGCGGAGACTCGCTCAGCGTCCAGACGGCTCTTGCCCGCGAGCAAGACGCCTGCGAGCCAGCGGCCTCCGCCAGGGGAGTCTCGGTGATCGCCGCGGCGG
>ENA-OFCI01001297-OFCI01001297.1-metagenomes-genome-assembly--contig:-NODE-1297-length-11506-cov-33.649376_pt1 | contig 11506 bp, 10 predicted proteins | sample MGYA00153391_OFCI01 | MGnify analysis MGYA00153391
TACGTCCTAGAGCTTAACTACACAGAGGCTTTGACTATTTTCGGAGATGTCTAAATGCTATAGTTTAAGTCCGCATCTATCCCAGTGCAGATATTTAAAACAATCTTTTTATAAGTAAATCAACCTTAAGACAGATGCTAAATAATTGTTATATTACCAATAGTTATGGTTGAGTAATCGCCAGTTAGATAAATTTAGCTCGCACTGCCGATCTTGCGCGATCTCAATTCATAATATGCGGAAGCAGGGGCAAAATACCCCTACTTTTAGGAATAGGTAAGTAGTTAAAGAACTTATATCTACGGAGTGATGCCTGAGTTCGCTTAAGTTTGCGAGATTAAAAGTATCTACTGCTAGTGCAATATTCTAGAAAGAGGTATTATGGTCGCTCCAATTGAATTTAAGTTATTTGCTCCCTACAACAAAGAAGCTGCCTTGATCGGGTCTTTTTCTAATTGGGAAGAAATCCCGATGGAAAAGGACGAAGAGGGTTATTTTCGCACGCGAGTTGAGTTAAAAGATGGCGTTTATCAATACAAATTTCGAGTTCAGTCGAAAAGCTGGTTTCTGGAAGCAGATCAGTGGGTAGATGTGGTAGATCCCTACGCGACTGACATCGACGATCCAACTCAAAATGCCCTGGTTCGGATCAAAGACGGCGATCGCATTGTCGATACCTATGTCTGGAAACACGATGATAAACCGCTGCCGGCCGATCGGGAATTAGTGATTTACGAAATGCACGTTGCGGACTTTTCCGGGGGCGAAGCAGACCCCCTCGCCCGCGGCAAGTACGAACACGTCGTTGAAAAACTCGATTATCTAGTCGATCTCGGCATCAACGCGATCGAACTCATGCCCCTCAAAGAATACCCAGGCGACTACAGTTGGGGCTACAACCCCCGCTACTTCTTCGCTGCGGAGTCCAGCTACGGAACCACCGCAGAACTCAAAAACCTGATAGACGAGTGTCACGGCCGCGGGATTCGCGTCATCATTGACGGGATTTACAACCACTCGGAATCATCCAGCCCCCTCACTCAAATCGATCACGATTATTGGTACCACCACGCACCCCGCGATGCCGACAACAATTGGGGCCCAGAATTTAACTACGAATTTTATGACGAAAACTTAGGAACTTATCCGGCGCGCAAATTCATCGGCGATACAGTCCGCTATTGGGTTCAAGAATACCATCTCGACGGCATTCGTTTCGACGCCGCGCGACAAATTGCCAACTACGATTTCATGCACTGGATCGTTCAAGAAGCCAAAGATGCCGCCGGCCCCAAACCGTTTTACACCGTTGCTGAATACATTCCTGAAACGCCTAGCATTACCAATCTAGACGGGCCGATGGACGGCTGCTGGCACGATAGTTTTTATCACTGCATTGTAGAACACATCTGCGGCGATACTTTTGATTTAGAACGCCTCAAAGATGCGATCGACTGCAAGCGACAAGGTTTTTTGGGTGCTACGAATGTAGTCAATTATTTGAGCAATCACGACCACGATCGCGTTTTTGCCGAATTGGGTTCGCGCGCGATTTTGGATGAACCAGCATTCAAGCGGGCGAAGTTGGGAACAGTGCTGTTAATGACAGCAGTTGGCGTGCCGCTGATTTGGATGGGCGAAGAATTTGGCGAATACAAAGCCAAAACGATCGAGCAAGCTAAAATTGACTGGACGCTGCTAGGAAATGACATGAATAAAGGTTTGTGGGAATACTACAAAGGCTTGATTCACCTACGCAAAAATAACCAGGCACTTTACACAGAAAACATCGACTTTTTCCACGAAGACCCCGACTCGAAAGTTTTTGCTTACACTCGCTGGAACGATGAAGGTTCGAGAGTTGTAGTAGTGGCGAATTTGTCGGAAAATTATCTAGCGGGTTACAGCGTTCCCCACTTCCCGGCAAACGGAACTTGGCACGAATGGACGGGCAATTATGATGTTGAATCGGGCGATGATAATATTACGATCGACTTGCCGGAATATGAAGCGAAAGTCTTTGTTTGGCAGTAAGGCAAGGTCGGACAAAGGCTTTCGCCGTTTCCCATTGGTGTCAACTTAAGCCGAAAGCCCGCCAGGGACTTCTGTCCCTGTCGGACTGAGGGTTTGACGTGTTTGTTGACACCACTCGGCAATGCCTTTGTCCCTACAGATATGGCTCAAAATATCAGCTCTTTTTTGTTCCCCGATCGACTTTCTAGGCACAATTGAGTTGCCGCCGCCGCCGGTATTGGTTTGCTAAAGAAGTAACCCTGACCTATTTCGCAATGCAGCGACTGCAAAAATGCCAACTGTTCTGCTGTTTCCACTCCCTCAGCAATCACCTGTAAATTCAAGCCCTGTCCCAGGGCGATCGCCACTTTCACAATAGTAGCGCCGCTGCTGCCTTCCTGCAAATCTGCCACGAAGGATTTGTCTATTTTTAAATTATTGAGCGGCAAGTTTTTCAGAGACCACAGCGAAGAATAACCGGTGCCAAAATCGTCGAGAGAAATGTGAATTCCCATTTCCTGCAAATGCTGCAATACCGACACCGTAAAATTCACATCTGTCATCGCAATTGTCTCGGTAATTTCTATTTCTAAATACTCGGGATTTAACTCGGTTTCTGACAAAATTTCCGCGATGGTTTGTACCGTGTTAGGTTGCAGAAACTGGCGGCATGATAAATTCACAGCTATCCGCATCGGCGGCAATCCCAGTAACTGCCACTCTCGATTTTGCAAGCAAGCAGCCCGCATCACCCATTCGTCAATTTGGCAGATAAATCCTGTTTCCTCAGCTAAGGGAATAAAGCGATCGGGAAAAATCAAACCGCGTTCGGGATGCTGCCAGCGAACCAGAGCTTCCATGCCGACAATTTTGCCTGTATTTAAGTTTATTTGCGGTTGATAGTGCAGCACAAACTCGGATTTTTTGAGAGCTTTATAAAGCTGATTTTCTAAGTTGAGTTCTTCGGAGACTTTACTGCCGATCGCCTGCGTGTAAAACTGATAATTATTCCGACCTCTCTGTTTAGCTTTGTACATCGCAGCATCAGCATTTTTTAGCAAAGTTTCTGCATCTTCTCCGTCGTAAGGAGCCAAAGCAATTCCCAAGCTAGCCTTAGTATAAAGTTCCACACCGTCAAAATCAAAAGGGCTGCTTAAACTCTGGATAATTTTCTGGCAAATCAGAGTTGCTTCTTCAGGGGAGTTAATATTGTACAGCAGCACAGTAAATTCGTCCCCGCCCCAGCGGGCGATCGAATCCCCCACCCGCAAACAGTTAGTCAAACGCCGAGATACACCTTGCAGCAACAAATCGCCGATTGGGTGTCCGAGAGTATCGTTAACATTTTTAAATCTGTCCAAATCTAGAAAGATTACCGCCAGCATTTCTGCGTTTTGGTGAGCGTTAGCCAAAGCTAAAGACAGCCTTTCGTTAAACAGCAACCTATTAGCTAAACCTGTTAATTGGTCGTGAGAAGCTTGATGTCGAATCATCGCCTCGACGCGCCTCTGCATTGTAGCCATGTATAGGTGAGTTCCTAAAGATTTTGCTAGCTTTAGTTCGTCGCTACTCCACTTTTTAGCTTCGCCAATTTTAGTTTCTTTCCAAGCTGCAAAGGACTGCCGGGGACGATCGCTCCGGGCGTCAGAACCAGAGCGGCCCGCCCACAAAATTTCGGTTTCTACGGCGCCGCGGAAAACGGTGAGACAGCCGATGCACTGTTGGCGGTATTGCAGGGGGACTGCCAAAATTGACTCAATGGAAGCTGCGAGAAAATTGGCCGATAAAGATTTGAGTTGAGGTTCTTGAGAAATATCGGAAATCGCGTACAAGTGCGGTACGGTTAAATTGGAAATATTTGTATCAATTGAACTGTAATGCTGGGAATATAGATTTTGAAAAATACCTAATTGGCTGGTATTATCGGCAGTTTTTTCTCGATCGTCTTGGTTGGCAAACCCCATGATCTGCTGCCAAAACGAACTAAGTTCAAGGTCGGCGTCCAGGGGCTGCTGGCCGCAGGTATAAAGTAAGGCAGGCCGATCGCCAAACTCGGCTGCAATGTACAGTCGCCCTCCCGAACCCCGCAAATGCTTGACAGTTTGTTCGATAACTAATTGCCGAATTTCGTTTATTTCCAGAGGAGAATGCAGCAAACTGGTAATTTGGTTGATCGCGGCTTCGTCGCGCGCTTGCTGTCGAGCTTGACTGAGTAGAAAAGATTGGGCGATCGCAATTGAAAGTTGATCGACAAGCAACTGAACCATGTTCAATTCTCGATCGCTAAACCGTTTCGGTTTACTATGGTGACAGGCCAACAGCCCCCATAGCTGATTTCGATGCAAAATCGGCACCGTCAGGGAAGAACGCGCCCCCATAGCCTCCAAATATTCAGCGTGACAGGGGTCTACGGGAGAATAGCGAATATCTTCGACTGCTAAAGTTTTGCCGGTTTCGGGACAATCTAACCGATTAATTGTTTGATGCTTCAATCCCACATCTACAATCACTCGCTGCCGCGCTTTCACAAACATTTCGCGAGCACTATCGGGAATGTCGCCTGCTGGAAAGCGCAAACCCAACATAGATGACAAGTTGTCGCCGTTGAGGGACTCAGCAATGACCTCGCCGCTACCGTCGGCCTCAAAGCGATAAACTTTCACCCGATCGCTTCCTAAAAAGCTGCGGATTTCTCGGGCCGTTGTCGTCAAAATCTCTTGCAGTTCTAAAGAGTTGCGGATGCGATTAGTAATTCGATTGAGTAAAATTTCTGGTTCTAGAGTTGATCGTGACATTTGTCTAACTTTTGAACGGGCTATCCCTTTTGAACTCCGGGGCTGTTGACAGCATTTTTGCGAGCCACAGTCTTAACTCGCGCTGTATTGTATATTACAACACTTTCGCCGCCTCTGTAGGATTTACCCAAGCCTCCGGCGGAGAAACCCGGTTTTTGGGGAGCTTTCTGGTTTCTCAACAAATTTTGGGTAGAAACCGGCTTTCTCAAAAGACTTTTATGAGGACCGTCGTACTCACTACAAACCTATTAGATTTTTCCAATAATTCTTGTGGAACAGGCATCCTGCCTGTTCCTGACTTGCTTTTGGGGAGATGTCTATTGGAGGGCATGGAGAAACCGGGCTGATGAGGCAAGCTTCTGGCCTTCCTCGCGCAGAATGCTGGTTTGTCAACCCGGTTTCTCGGTATTTATACCCGGAAATATCCCGTTAAGCCGACTCCCAAATTTCCCGAATTCTGTCCGGCAAAAAGCCAGCTATTTCCTGAATGCGCTCCTCGGACAACTCATCCTTCGTTGCCGAAAACACAGCCGCGATCGCAGTTTCCGATTTGACTCCCGAAGGAAGTGCGCCTTCTAGTTCCACCCTCCGTACAAACAAATTGGAATCGATGCCCAAAGGTGCAGGCCCGCGCAAAGGCTGACGCACCCGGCTCAGCAATCCCACCAGCGGATTTGTGTCTTTCCAGAGGTCTGCTATTTCTTTTTGGAGGGTTTTGTCTTCTGTAGGCAAAACTTCTTTGTGCAGTTCAGCTTCCACGCGATCGCTGGCTTCTGTGGTCATCACATCGCGCATGATCCGGTACACTAATTCGGTAATGTCGCGGGCATCAAAAATATCCTCCAAGTGACCGTTTACCATCACTTTTTCCAAAAACGGCATATCTTTAGAGGCGATCGGAATTGCTGACCCTTCTTGGTGGAGAGACTTAGGAGGATTCGTCTCCATTTTCTGTAACAGTTTGCGACCTTTTTCGGTTAGATCGGCTTCTTGGAATGCGACTAAAGGCGGCACTAACTCAGTCCCTCCGTAAGGCTCACCGCTAAATTCCGCTTTGATAAATTCCCTTTGGTTGAGGTAGTCCAAATGACCGAGCAATTCGGCTTCCGCTACCTCGCGACCGACATACTCTTCGGCTGCGTTCCTAATTTCCGACTCTCCCTTGCTGTTGCCGCTGCCAATCTTTTTGAGCAAAATGTAAGTCAGGTCATCTCTGATTGCAATTGTCATCAAAATCTCCTAGGTTAATATCCGGTAAAACTTAAGTAAAAACTGATTTTTTTACTTGCTAAACTGGCGATAAATAGTAATTAAAAACATTAAAGTCTAAACCGCCGACAACAAGTATCTCTCAGCAGGTGGAAGTTGTGAAACTTAAGTGTCTGCGAGAATCTTCCTTTAGGTAGATTCACCTAGGGCAACCGATGTCTAGTTTAGGTTGTACACTGAAAAGCTGTAGTCACTCTTCAAAGCAATTTATTCAAAGCAATTAAGGTAGAATACTTTATTAGCAATGCTTTTCTTAGCGATCGCGTCTGGTTGCCTCGGATGGCACGCCGACAGGCGCAAGTTACTAATCTGCGCTCTCCATCAGTAAAATTATGGAGATGCTATCATCAGTGCAAGCTGGGGCAAAGACTGCCCCAGCTTGCACTGATATTGTAGAATCTGGCTATACCCAAGACTGGCTAACTAAGAGCTACAAATACGAGCCAATCTGTTTCAAGTGCCCGAGTGCCACTTGAAGAATGCCTCGGGGACAAATTTTTTGATCGTTTTTCGACGATCGGCATTATTTATGAACTACCCTAATTGGATTAAGGATTTGGAATCTTCGTCTTTAAATAGCGGTCAACGGGCGGTTGACAAGCGTCCTTTAGTTTTGGCTGTAGACGACAATCACGACAACTTAGAGCTGATGACACAAATACTCGATTTACTCGGCTGCGAGTGCGTGGGAGCCGTTGACGGGTACACAGCTCTTTCGGCAGCAGTCGATCGACCTCCCGACCTAATCGTACTCGACATTTGCCTCCCGGATATAGACGGTATAGAATTAGTAAAGCGGATCAAACAAAACCCCAAACTCATACATATTCCGATTGTGGCGATCACAGCACTAGCAAAAACTGAAGACCGCGATCGGATTCTCCAAGCCGGCTGCGTTGAATACCTTTCCAAACCTTTTAACATCCAGGATTTAGAAACAATTATCCGCCACCACCTCAAGTATCAGCTAGCCGTTTCTGGTTAAGTTTTAGCTAAATAGACGGGAATCGCGAACTTTAGGTACAGACTCCAAAATGGCGATCGTCCCGGTGCGGCCAGTCTCCAAAGTCGCATCGCTGAGCAAATCAATCACTTCCACGCCTAAAATCTCTGTGATTAAATCTTTCAGTTGCAATTCTAGAACAGATTCTAATTGCGATCGCACCTGCAAAGCCAAATCTTCCTGACCGTTCTGAGCCAGCAGTTTTTCAGGTTGACTAATCGCATTTTCGATCGCGATTATCAATTTATTATCCAAAATATTGCAGAACGCCTGACTCGTTTGGTGTCCGAGTGCTTGGCGGTACAAAGCTTGAATTCGCTGGGCTAGACTCCGTTCTAATTTTCCGCGAGTAGGTTATAAGGTTTCCCCTGTCATATTTTTTAGGTACAGCAATATCAGTCAAGAAAACGGTTAACCGTTATAAACAACCGTCGCGCTAGCCGACAGTAACTTGATTAGTTTCCACCCCAGTAGCACCCTTAACACCCTTAGCAATTGTCACCAACTTGTTGACAATTTCCTGATCGGGAACTGTACCTTTGAGAACCACGGTAGTACCAAGTTGAGCCACATAAACAGTCTCAATATCCGCAACATCAGGATTTGCATCGAAGGCCTGAGCCACCCGTTTAGCTAAACCGCTTTGATCGTATTCTCCATTCAATCCCATGCGTTCCGGCGGGATTGTCTGAGCACTCGCAGCAGGAGGTTGAGCTTGAACTGGAGCTTGAGATGAAGCTACAGGTGCTTGGTAAGCAGGAGCTTCAACAGTTTCTGGATTTTCTAGTTTTTCTAAACCAAACAGTCTTTTTAACCAGCCCATAAAATTGTTTCTCCCACAAAGTTTGTGTTAATTGACAGTTGGCACGTCGCCGTGCAATTGTTATTCTCAATACTAGGAATTACGCTCGCAGTCGTGGGCGCAAAAACCAGATTTTTCTACAAAAAAGTATCGTTCTAGCCATCCCCCCGGTTGAAAAACCCGGTTTATTGAGTGGGTGCGTCCAGTCCTAAATACTATTTAATGTTGTACAACTTCGCAAATCATCTGCCTGGAGACATAAATTCTCCGGCTCTCAAACAAATACCTGCACTGAGCGTTCCGGTCAATCAAACTTAAAGCCTTCTTCCCCAACTTGTACGAATTTGTTGTCCATCCACTCGTGCTAAGTTCCCGCAGCCGGAAAGTTAGGAATGCTGTTACCAGATATAAGTATCCGAAAAAATGGCGATCGCTACAGCTCGCGTTCCCTCATCGCAATACGGTAGTAAGCCAGAACTTTGGCTACGGCATTTTTGTGGAAAAATTTAATATTTTCGGTGTAAAAAGTGCAGGAAAATATTCCCGCAGCCAGAAAGAATATAAGGCAATACGCTTGGGTTAAAACTGTTTATTCCTCGGAGATCCCCCTAAATTTCCCTTAAGAAGGGGGACTTTGAGCAAGTTCTTGTCCCTCCCTTTTTAAGCTATGCGTTATAAACATCTTTCTTAACATTTGAGAGCGATCGCGATCGAGGCTATCAAACCCTTATTCCTCGATCGCCAATTCTCAATAAATGCTAGCTATTTTCAATAAACAAGGTTGTTAAATTGTCAACGCTTGTGTCGTGATGGCTCCCAAAAGCCTTGATTTACAAAGCTTTCAGGATTGTTAAGAAAGATTCTTATAAGGCATAGCTTTTTAAGGGGGGCTAGGGGGGATCGGGCTTAACTGAACCGTATTGGAATATAAGGTGCTCTTCTGCCGTGCACTAGCACCCGGAGTCCAGATTTAAATCAAAAATGTAGTTAAAATAACTAAAAATTATTAAGCGCTATTTATGAAAAGTAATTTAACTTTTGATAAGTAAATAAATCGTGATAAATATTTAATATTTGTAACTAAAGGAACATTTTTTAGCTTCGAGAGCTAATACCGTAGAAAGATGTCTTTTTAGGCGGAAAGATCGAGAATTGGTTTGTAATTGTCAAGCAACGGAAACCAGAAAAATGAATGCTTTATTCAACTGGATTTTCGCGCGATCGACTTGGTTGTCAAGTTTCAGCCGAGAATAGCACTGATTATTTTTGCTTAGGCCTTGGCTGCACTTGTTTTGTAGTCTTTCACTGGCAAACTTTGCCGAACCCAAGTCTGCTTAAACGACTGCTGCTACCTCAGTAATTGGTAATCGGTGAAAATCCGATCCGTCCCTGTTACCTGTTAGATATTCCGAGCAGTTGCTTTCAGGTTCTAAAAGTTTAATTGGGGATGTTGGCGAATTACCGTTACTGTAAAACTCTGGAGTGTTAAAAATGCTAAAACAAATGTGTTGGTTGCCCAGATTGGGAGGCAATGGAGAAAAGATATTGCACTTACGTACCGAAGCCCGTCAAGCGTGGCGACCTTATACAGCTTTTCCACACTTCGCTACATCCGACTACCGGGAACCAGGTGGTTCTAAGGGATGGGCAACATTTCAAAAACTGAAAAATCAAGGCTGGAATTTAATATCGACTGAAGAAGGGCAGCAGCAGTCGTATTTTGACCAACAGAAAAGTGCTTGAGAAACTAGAAAGCGCAGCAAAAAAAGAAGAGAATTTCACCTCTTCTTTTTTGTTTTGGACGCAAAAACGGTTTTTTTTACCCTCTACTTTGTTGAAGCGGTAAGTTAGGCGATCGCCCTTTCTCTCTCTTTTGTAGTTGCTACCTTATCCAGCACCGGCTGGCGAGTTTTCAAATTAAACCGATATCCGTGGGGGAGGATGTGCAACTTGACCCCGCAAATCGCCAAGCCCTCATCCTTCAACAGTCCCTCCATATTGTCGTGGAGTTTTTCCGACTCGTCGATGACAGTTACAGCACTTTCGCCAATAACTTCAAACTCGTCACCGCTGACTAAAATAGCTGTATTTTCGTCAATACCCAATCCCAACACCGCCGGTTGCAGCAAGAGTGCCGAAACTAAGCGTCCCAGGCGGCCTCGCTGGGCGAAATGCTGGTCGATGACCACTCCGGGCAGGAAACCCATTCCCGGGCCCATTGCTACTGAATTAACGCGGGGATTTGTCTCCGAGTCTCCTTCAATAATCATCATGTCTGGCATCATCGCCGCGCCGGCACTGGTATCACCAACGATCGCCCCTTCAGAGTAGCGTTTGTGCATAGCTGCGTCGAGTATGGTGTCTTTCAAGCAGCTAATAATCCGCGCTTGCTCTCCGCCAGTAAAGAATATGCCGGTCGCTTGTTCGATCGCTTCTAAATAATCTGGATTGTTGGCATCTTCGGGTTTCTGGGTGTCAATAACTCGCACATCTTCAGCGCCAAGTCGCTCAAACACTCGGATGTAATTATCTCCTACTTCTGCCGGTAAGCTTGTCGCAGCCGTCATCACTACAATGCGGGCTTTAGTGCCTCCGGCGCACCGCAAGAATTCCCGCAGAATTTTGCACTCCCCCTCTTTGTCTTCGGCGCCGCCAATAATTAATAACTTCCCTGAGTTTCGCTGCTAGCCATAGGATCTGCACTCTGAATTGATTATATTTCACTAAAACATAACCTTTTCATTGCCGAAAACTACCAAAAGGTATAGATGGATACAAAATATCATCGGACTATGAGTTCTGGATGCACACAACTCAAGCGTTCTGGGGTTTGTTTGCTGTTCCCCTGACTGTCACGATGTTTTTGCTGAAAAACCTAACCCCCCCTAACAGAATAGAGGAGGGGTCAAAAGATGAGTTTAAATTACAGTCTCGGACGCGCGCGGGGTCATCAAGTCGGTTTCTGACAGGAGTTTTCGCCGATTCTCCTATTAGTTTCTCCTAGAAACCGGGTTTATGAGCGTAAGTCCTAAATTAGTCCGATCGCCCGTTAGTGCGATCGATCAAATTGCTCAATACTGTACGCGCCCGTTCTAAAGGTAGGTGTCGGGGTTTGCCGTTCCAGACAATCTGATATTCGTTGCTGTGTTGACCGTCGCCGTACCCAGAAATCAGCTTCAGGTGAAATGCTTCCTCAGCTAAGTGGTGAACTTGATCCCTGAGAGCAGTTTGTGCGATTTTCATAGTTTGCTGCCTCTTAAATCCTTTTTCACAGTCATAAACAATTTAAGTAGGTGCTGTACCTCTCTAAAGTTATAGATTTTTTTATGAAGTAGGAAGAAAATAGTCATTGGTCATTGGTCATTGGTCATTGATCATTGGTCATCAGTCATTAGTCAGATATTGAGCGAAGAAGGAAGATTTTTCCACTGTCCCGGTATGATCAAGGCAGAATTTGCTGGACTATTGGTCTCAACTGAGCAGTGATATCGTTTCCGGTTGCATCGGTGTTATTCAAACAGTCAACAGTCAACAGTCACCTAACAGTGGAATCGGGATTGATCTGAAATATCGGCGTTGCTGAATTTAGGTATGATTCACTCGCTATAGCAATCCCTGAAATTT
>ENA-OFCI01001298-OFCI01001298.1-metagenomes-genome-assembly--contig:-NODE-1298-length-11498-cov-4.029363_pt1 | contig 11498 bp, 11 predicted proteins | sample MGYA00153391_OFCI01 | MGnify analysis MGYA00153391
TCGAACGCCGTCTGCCCCCACTTGAGGAACTCGTAGCGCTCCCGGTTGCGCTCGTACTCCAGCTTGCCGTTGATCGCGAGCGACTCGGGGCTGCCAAAGCTGTCGGCCACTACGGAGTGGTCGATCACCAGCTCGGCCGGGGCGAGCGGGTTGATCTTCTTGGCGTCGCCGCCAAGGTCGCTCATCGCCTCGCGCATCGCGGCGAAGTCGACCACGCAGGGCACGCCGGTGAAGTCCTGCATGAGGACCCGCGCGGGGGTGAATTGGATCTCGGTGTCGGCCAGTGCCCGGACCTGCTCGGCAGTGGTGTTGGCGCCGTCCTCGGTGCGCAACAGGTTCTCCAGCAGCACCTTGAGGGAGTACGGCAGATCGGCCGCGCCCTGCACCGCCGAGAGTCGGAAGACGTCGTACGACGTCCCGCCCACGTCCAGCGTGCCGCGTGCCCCGAAGCTGTCCAGGCTCGTCATCGTGCATCTCCCTCGGTCGTCGCCAGTTACGGTAGTGCGGTCGTGCCCGGGTGCGCACCGCGTCGTCGTCGGGCTGGGAATCGGGCTCGGCCCGCGTCCGTTCGGTCGCCTGCGGCGCGGGGAGCCCGCTCGGCCACCACCCCCGCCGTACGACCGGCACGAAGCACCCAAACCATGAGCGAAGGGGTAAGGCGAGGGGGTGCCCGGGCTGGGGCCGGCGCGCCGACGACGGGTCAGAAGCGCTCCCGCCGGATCAGTGTCTTGCGGCCCTTGATGACGCTGCCGCGCAAGGCCGCGATGACCTCGTCGGCGCTCGTTCGATAGACCGGCGCGCCGGACGCGGCCGCAGCCGAACAGTGCGCCACCGTATCGCCACAGGCGTCCAGCAAACGAACATCCAGCGTGGCGCCGCGAAGTCCCGCGACGGCCATGCCGTCGATCAGGGCGATGTCGACGATGAATAGCAAGCCACGCCGGCCGACCGCGGCCAGCAGACTTGACTGACCGCGAGGCGTCGGCCGGGACTGCAGATCGCAGTGCAGTCCGACGGCTTGAAACCGAGGCGCCAGCTCACGCAGGCAGGCATCGGCCTGCGGCGCAACCTGCCGCGAAATGCGAGTCAAGGCAATGTCCCAATCGGTATAGCCAGGGAGGGCGGACTGCGGAGACGGCTTGCCCATGGAGTGCCTTCGGAAAGGTTGCTGGTGCGCTCTGCGCGCAGGTGATTGAACACAAGCAACCCCATTGTCGGAAGTGTGCTGACCTGCAATGCCTGGAATTGCCCCGCGTTCACCCTCCAATCCCACTGCTGGCATGTTCGACCGTTCTGCAGGTGCGCCATCGCACAGACAGTTCGGGGCAAGCTGCTCAAGACTTCCGGTCCCTAGCAACGATCGGAAGAGACCACCATGAAGACGGACAGCCAACTGCAGCAGGACGTGAGCGCACAACTGAAGTGGGAACCCGCGATCGACGCTGCGCGCATCGGGGTCGAAGTGAAGGACGGCGTCGTGACCCTGAGCGGGCAGGTCGACTCCTACGCCGCGAAGTGGAGCGCCGAGCGCGCAGCGCAGCGCGTGTCAGGGGTCAACGCCCTGGCCATCGACCTGAAGGTGCAACTCTCCGGCCTGGGTGTGCGATCCGATGGCGATATCGCCAGGTCGGTGAAGAATGTGCTGGAATGGACTTCCACGCTGCCCGCCGGCGCGGTCAAAGTAAAGGTTGAAGGCGGGTGGGTCACCCTCTCGGGTGAAGTGGATTGGCAGTTCCAGAAGCAAGCCGCAACAGCCGCTGTTCGACATCTGATGGGCGTCGCAGGGCTCAACAACCAGATCAATCTCAAGCCCGCGGTGATCCCCAGCGATGTCAAGTCGGACATCGAAGCTGCCTTGCAACGCACGTCAATCGCAGACGCCAAGAAGATTTCAGTCGAAGTTCAGGGTTCGGATGTCACGCTGGCGGGCACGGTCCACAGCTGGGCCGAACGCGAGACCGCAACGAATTCCGTTTGGGGCACCCCGGGCGTCTTCAACGTCATCGACCGGATGCATCTCTCGTACTGACGACCTGAGGGCCGGCAGGCTGGTCGCAGCGCGCCATCGCACTTAATTTGGCTGGGCTGGAAGGTGCGGCGCACGCAACTCTCGCCACCCTGCCTCGTGCAACTCCACGCCATACAGACGCGCAGCAGCCTGGATGCGTTGCCAAGCCGCGTCACGTTCGGTGTCGCTCACACCTTTGACTTGCCCGAAACGCGCCACAGCGTTTCGGACATGGCTCGCGTTCTCCAGCGGCTCCTTGCGTTGGGCCGGAAATGCAAACTGACGCGGGGGAATCGCGTTTCGTTCCTCAGAGGACAGCTTGGGCATGCGAGGCTCCTTCCATTCGACATGTGTTGACGTCCTCATTCGGCCATCGAATCCGAGCCGTGTCCGTCTGGCGCCGCACCGACCACCGAAATCGCGCCAGTTGTGATGAAGAACTGTCGACCAAGTGCAGCCCGCTCGCTCGCCCTTCGTCATCGCCCAGCAACCAGCACAAGCGATTCGCCGCTACACCGCCTTCAGATCGGGGAGCAGCCGGTCATATTCCCTCTTGACCACGGCATAGCACTCGCAGGTACGGAGCTCCAGAGCGGGGCGATCGAGCACGGTGATGTGCCCACGCACGTACCGGATCAGCCCTGCCGTCTGCAGTTTCAGAGCCGCCTCCGTCACGCCCTCGCGGCGCACGCCCAGCATGTTGGCGATCAGTTCTTGCGTCATCACCAGATCGTTGCCTTGAAGCCTGTCCAGGCTGAGCAAGAGCCAGCGGCAGAGTTGTTTGTCCAAGGTATGGTGACGATTGCACACCGCCGTCTGAGCCATCTGCGTGATCAACGCCTGTGTATAGCGCAGCATGAGATGCATCACAGGGCCGGAGCGATTGAAGTCCCCCTTCATCGTACTGGCGTTCAGGCGTATGCCACGGCCAGCGCTTTGCACCACAGCTCGGCTCGGCGTGGATTCGCCGCCCATGAACAGCGAGATGCCGACGACGCCCTCGTTTCCCACGACCGCAATCTCCGCCGACCCGCCGTCTTCCATTACGTACAACATCGAGACGATGGCGGTGGTCGGAAAGTAGACGTGGCTGAGGATCTTGCCGGATTCGTACAGCACGAGGCCAAGTGGCAAGTCCACGGCTTCCAGCTGTGGCAGCCATCGCTGCAACTCATCCTCAGGCAAGGCCGCCAGCAGATGATTCGCCAGCGCATCTGGCGACGCCACTTTGAAGCTCGATGGCGCGTTGGCCGGAGGCTCGGACAACTTCACTCGGTCGGATGTGGCGTATTTCATGGAACAGCCTAAACGCCTTGGTGAGAACCCTGTGTAAGACAGCGCACAAAGCTGGAGTCAGCCAGTGCCGCGGCACGTTGCCATGTTGCCTAGCGCACAGACCGTGAGTCGGATCGCGAATAGCTTCGCTCCGACGGTCCATCGCCGCCAGGGTCCGAGTTTTGACGAACTCAACACCGAGACGCCGCATCCTCAGACTGCCATCCGGTTGCTTCGGTCGAGCGGCGTTGAAGGTGGGCTGAACCACCAACGAGAAAGTTCTGCGCCATGCCCCAAAGCACCACCGTCAATCGCCGCATTGTTCTGAACGCCAGGCCGCACGGAGCGCCCACCGCAGGAGACTTCCGCACCGAGAGCGATCCGATACCAAGACCGGAGGCCGGTCAGGTCTTGTTGCGCACGTTGTACCTGTCGCTCGACCCCTACATGCGCGGCCGCATGAGCGATGGGCCGTCGTACGCCGCGCCCGTGGCCATCGGCGAGGTGATGGTCGGTAGCACGGTGTCGCGCGTCGAGGTGTCTCGACATCGCGATTTCAAGGTCGGTGAGCTGGTGCTGGGCTACGCCGGCTGGCAGGACTACGCGCTGTCAGATGGGAAGGGACTGACCTCGCTTTTTCCCGAGGAGCCACATCCCTCGCGCGCACTGGGCGTGCTGGGCATGCCGGGGTTCACGGCCTACATGGGCCTGCTCGACATCGGCAGGCCCGTCCCTGGTGAAACCGTCGTTGTCGCCGCGGCGAGCGGCGCAGTCGGCTCCGTGGTCGGGCAGATTGCCAAGATCAAGGGCTGCACCGTGGTGGGAATCGCGGGTGGCGAGGACAAGTGCCGCTACGTGATTGACGAACTGGGATTCGACGCCTGTGTCGATCACCGCGCGGACGACCTGCCCGGCCGTTTGGCGGGAGCGTGTCCGAAGGGCATCGACGTGTATTTCGAGAACGTCGGCGGTGCGGTGTTCGACGCCGTGCTGCCACTGCTGAATACCAAGGCGCGTGTGCCGGTGTGCGGTCTGATCGCAGCGTACAACGCCACCGCGTTGCCTCCGGGCCCGGACAGGCTGGGCCTGCTCGTCGGCACGCTGCTGCGCAAGCGCATCCGGATGCAGGGCTTCATCGTCTTCGACGACTACGCGCCGCGCTGGAGCGAGTTTGCGGGCGCGATGGGCGAGTGGGTGCAGGAGGACAAGGTGAAGGTCCGCGAGGACATCGTCTTCGGTCTGGAGAACGCTCCCGAAGCCTTCATCGGCCTGCTCGAAGGCAGGAATTTCGGCAAGCTGGTCATCCAGCTCGCACACGAATGAAGCACGCATGAACCCCACCCCACCACTCCCGGGCGATCTCGCATGAACATCCTGATGGTCCTCACCTCCCACGCCGAGCTCGGCAACACGGGCCGCACGACAGGCTTCTGGCTCGAAGAGTTCGCAGCACCCTACTATGTGTTCACGGATGCCGGCGCCACGCTCACGTTGGCCTCGCCGCTGGGTGGCCAGCCGCCGCTCGACCCCAAGAGCGACGACGCCGCGTCGCAGACCGATGCCACGCGCCGCTTCAAGTCCGACAAAGCCGCGCAGTCGGAGTTGGCCGCGACGGTGAAGCTGTCGACGTTGAAGGCGAGCAAGTTCGACGCCGTTTTCTATCCCGGAGGGCATGGTCCCTTGTGGGACCTGGCCGAAGACGCCGCGTCGATCGCGCTGGTCGACGCGATGATCGCCGCAGGCAAGCCGGTCGCGGCCGTATGCCACGCGCCCGGCGTGCTGAGACATGCGCGGGCGCCGGACGGCAGGTCGCTGGTGAAAGACAAGAACGTCACCGGCTTCACGAACACCGAGGAAGCGGCAGCGGGACTGTCCAAGGTTGTGCCGTTCCTGGTGGAGGACATGCTCAAGGAACGCGGCGCGCACTTCACCAAGGCGGCCGACTGGCAACCGCATGTCGTGGTCGATGGCCTGCTGATCACGGGCCAGAACCCGGCCTCGTCCGAGCCCGCGGCCAAGGCGCTGCTGGCCGCACTGCGCACAGCGTAGGTCGACCCATGTCCGTCGCCAACGCGAATGCACAAGAGTCGTCGTCCGGAGCACCGAACGCGCACGCCGATGCCGCCCTCCGCATCCTGAAGCGCCTGCTGCAAGGTTTCGCCGGCGGGGCCGACCTGCGCCTGTGGAACGACAGTTCACACAGCGTGGGCGAGGGACCACCGGCGTTTACTCTGGTGCTGCGTGACCCGATGCTGCTACGCAGCCTCGTGACCACGCGCGGCCCGGTGTTGCTGGCCGATGCGTACTTCCGCGGCCAGATCGATGTCGAAGGTGATCTCTACAGCGCACTCGCGCTGAAAGGGCACTTCGAAGGGCTGGAACTGCCCTGGCGCGACAAGCTGGCCATGCTGCTGGATGCATGGCGCCTGCCTTCATCCACCAATTCGCGCGCGGCCACAGCGAAGGCCGGAACCCTGCTCACGCGCCTCGCGCAGCGCTTCTCCAGGCAACATACCCGGGACTCCGACCGGCAGGCCATCGCCTTCCATTACGACGTGTCGAACGACTTCTACGCGCTGTGGCTAGACACGGAGCGGGTCTACTCTTGCGCCTACTTCAAGACCCCGGAAGACACGCTGGACGAAGCGCAGCGGAACAAGCTCGAGCACGTCTGCCGCAAATTGCGCCTGCAGCCGGGCGAGCGTCTTCTCGACATCGGCTGCGGTTGGGGCGCTTTGGTCTGCTGGGCCGCACGGCACCACGGCGTGCGGGCGCATGGCGTCACGCTCAGCCAGGCACAACACGACTTTGCACAGCAGCGGATCATCGACGAAGGACTGCAGAGCCTGGTGACCGTCGAGTTGCGCGACTACCGCGATCTGCAGGGCGAGGCGGTCTACGACAAAGTGGCCAGCGTCGGGATGTTCGAGCATGTCGGCCTGGCCAACATACCGACCTACCTTGCCACCGTTGAGCGTGTGCTGCGACCGGGCGGCCTGTTCCTGAATCATGGCATCACGCATGACGAGGAGGGCTGGAACCACACCGTCGCCACCGAGTTCATCAACCGCTATGTGTTCCCGGATGGCGAGTTCGACTGCGTCAGTAACATTCAGCTCGGCATGGAGCGCGCAGGCTTCGAGATCCAGGATGTCGAGGCGCTGCGCCGGCACTACGCACTGACCCTGCGCCATTGGGTGCAGCGCCTTGAGGCGAACCGAGACGCGGCACTGTGCGAAGTGGACGAGCCGACCTACCGTGTCTGGCGCCTGTACATGGCGGCGTGCGCACTGGAGTTCGAAGCCGGCGGCACCGGCATTTACCAGATCCTGGCTTCTAGGCGCGGTGTCGAGACATCGCTCCCACTGACGCGACAGGATCTCTATGCGGCAGTTCCTTCCCCAATTCCCACCACCGTTCCGCACCGCATCTGCGTGTGAACCTCTCAAGGGCCCTATGACCAAGCACAGCGAATTCATCCACGGCACCTGCCAGCAACTGCTCTTCAGCCCCAAGGGCGGTGTCGAGGGCGCGCTGGTCAAAGTGAGAGGCAGCGTGGTGCAGGTGTCGGTGCCGCCGGACAAGGGCGCCGAACTGACGCAGGTCACCGGCCCCGGCCGGCAATTGCGTGTGTTGGCCAGGCCAGACCATTCGCCGAAGACGGCGGACGGTGCGCACCCGGTCTTCAGGTTTGAATCGTTCGCCGATGTCGCGGGTCACGCGATCGAGCTTCCCGACGCGGAGCCGGGCCAGACCACAATCAAGGGCGTTGTGGGCTCGTGGCACTTTGCTCGGCACGGCGAACCCAACGGCGTGATCCTGGAAACCGGGGAGTTCATCCACCTGCGACCGAGCGGAATGGCCCCGGCCGGTCTGGACATCGGTTCCAAGGTCAACGCGGTCGGCGAGTTGCGCATGACCGTACTGGGCACGCGCATGCTGGAAGCGCGTCGCGTCAATCGCATCGACCTGCCATCAGCAAGACTGCCAAGACTCTGCCATGCGCGCTAACGCACAGACGAAGCGACCATACACGCGCCAGCATGCGGCAACGACTTCAGCAGGGAACAACGTGTCAAGAGCAAACGATCCCGCCCTGTGGATGTGGGCCGAGGCCTGCGAGTTGATCGAGCAGGCCGAGCGGCTGCAGCGTCAGTTCTTTCGACCCACGGCCTCGCACGCTGCGCCCGCGGCGTGGGAGCCGCCGGCAGACGTGTACGAGGACGACGGCGAGATCGTTGTCGTCATCGCGATGCCGGGGGTGACTGAAGCGAGGATGCAGATCTTCAGCGAGCCCGGTGCGCTCATCGTCAGCGGTTCGCGCCCGCTGCCCCTCGTCGGCCCCGGCCACTCGGTGCGCAGGCTGGAAATTCCCCACGGCAGTTTCCAACGTCGCATCCCGCTTCCGCCCGGCCGCATGGAGCTCGGCCCACCCGAGTTGCTGAACGGGTGTTTGATTCTGCGGCTCCGCAAGATCGCGATGGCGCAGCGATGAGCACTCAGCTCGAAGCCGACAACAGCACCGGACTGTCCGTCGACGCTGCCCAGCCGGTCGAGGCGAAACTTGCGGCGGCCCAAACGCAGCCGAAGAACGCCCTGCGTCCGATTCCCGACGATGCGTTGATCCTGCTTCCCATTCGCGCCAACGTGTTGTTCCCCGGAACGATCATTCCGTTCAACGTCGATCGTGGCGTCGTCCAGGCGGGCGTACAGGATGCCGTCCGAACGGAGCGGCCGATCGGCGTCGTGCTGCAACGCGAACCCCGCGTGGACGAGGTCGGCCCGGAGAACCTCCACACGGTCGGCACCAGTGCGTCGGTGTTGCGCTATCTGACGATGCCTGACGAGACGCACCGTGCAGTCGTCAGAGGCCTTCGCCGCTTCCGCATCCTCGGGTACGTGGAAGGCTACCCGTTTCCTGTCGCCCGGGTGGAATACGTCGACGAGCCCGCCACCGTTACAGCGGAAGTCGAAGGTCGTGCGCGTGCGCTCAAACAGAGCGCGCACGAAACGCTCCAACTGCTGCCGCAAGCGCCACCCGAAATGGCGGCCTCGCTGGAAGGCATCACCGATCCTGCCCAACTGGCCGACGTGATCGCAGGCCTGCTCGACATCACACCGGAAGACAAGCAGGCGCTGCTCGAAACCTTCGACCTGAAGGCGCGCCTGGACAAGCTGCTCCTGGTGCTTGCCCGCCGAATCGAAGTGCTGAAAGTCGCGCGTGACGTCACCGAGCGCACGCACGCGTCGATCGGCGATGTCAATCGCAAGCACCTGCTGCGCGAGCAGCTGCGTGTCATCCAGAACGAGCTCGGCGAAGGCAGCGAAACCGCTGCGGAGATCGACGAGCTCGCGAAGGCGATTACCGATGCGCGCATGCCGGCCGATGTGGACAAGGCTGCGCAAAAGGAACTCAAGCGACTCGCCCGCATGCCCGACAGCGCGGGTGAGGCGGGGGTGGTGCGCACCTACCTCGATTGGCTGACCGAACTGCCCTGGGCCACGGAGCCCGATCCGGTGATCGACATCGCCGCGGCGCGGCGCGTCCTGGACCAGGATCACTTCGGCCTCGAGAAGGTGAAGAAGCGCATCCTCGAATTCTTGGCAGTGCGCAAGCTGAATCCGGCGGGCAAGAGCCCGATCCTCTGCTTCGTCGGGCCACCCGGCGTGGGCAAGACATCGCTGGGCCAGAGCATCGCCAAGGCGACCGGCCGCACCTTCGTGCGCGTGAGCCTCGGCGGGGTCCACGACGAAGCGGAAATCCGCGGGCACCGCCGCACCTATGTCGGCGCCTTGCCGGGCAACATCATCCAGGGCCTGCGCAGGGTCGGAACGCGCAACTGCGTGATGATGCTCGACGAAATCGACAAGCTCGGTGCCGGTGGTTTCCACGGCGACCCTTCTTCGGCGTTGCTGGAAGTGCTCGACCCCGAACAGAACTCGAGCTTTCGGGACACCTACCTCGCGCTGCCGTTCGATCTCTCGTCGGTGCTGTTCCTGTGCACGGCGAACGTGCTCGACACCATCCCTGGGCCGCTTCGCGATCGGATGGAGATCATCCAGTTGCCCGGCTACACGACGCGCGAGAAGCTGCAGATCGCGCGCCGATATCTCGTCACGCGCCAGTGGTCGGCGACCGGGCTCGACGCCGAACGGTGCGAGATCAGCGACGCGGCCCTGACCGCGATCATCGAGGACTACACCCGCGAGGCGGGCGTGCGCAATCTCGAACGCGAGATCGGCAGCGTGTTTCGCAGCGCGGCCGTCCGCATAGCGGAAGGCAGCGTGCAGCGCGTGACGGTCGAAGCTCAGGACCTGCCCGCGATTCTCGGCCGCAAGAAGTACGAGGCCGAGGTGGCAATGGGCGCCGACCTGCCCGGCGTGGCCACCGGCCTGGCTTGGACGCCGGTGGGCGGAGATATCCTGTTCATCGAGGCGTCACGGGCACCGGGTAATGGCCGGCTGATCCTCACGGGTCAGCTCGGCGAGGTGATGAAGGAGAGCGCGCAAGCGGCGCTGTCGCTCGTCAAGGCACGCGCCGCGACACTGGGGATTGCACCTGAGACCTTCGAGAAGTCCGACATCCACATCCACGTTCCAGCGGGCGCGACGCCGAAGGACGGTCCGAGCGCGGGGGTCGCGATGTTCGTCGCGCTTACGTCGTTGCTGACCGGGCGGCCGGTGCGAAGCCATGTCGCGATGACCGGCGAGATCAGCCTGCGCGGGCTCGTGCTGCCGATCGGCGGCGTCAAGGAAAAGGTGCTCGCCGCACTGCGTGCCGGCATCACGACGGTGATGCTTCCGGCGCGAAACGAGCGTGATCTCGATGACATCCCCGCAGATGCGCGTGCGCAGCTCGAGTTCGTCTGGCTGAAGCAGGTCGACGATGCGCTCGAGTGCGCTTTGTCCGGCGTTCCCGAAACCTCCAAAGACGCGCAAAAGCCATAAGCCACGGCCACGTTTCGCTGCGGATCAACCTTGAAATCTCCATGAACAACACGAATGATGATCTGGACTTGGTCGCCGCGCTTCTCGCCTCCGACCACAGCACCGGTTCCGCCGGGGCTTCGTTGCTGCTGCTGGAGTACGGGGACTACGAGTGCCCGTCCTGCAGCGAAGCCGAGCCGGTCACCCGGCACCTGATCGAGGCGTTCGGAACGAAGCTGAGATTCGTCTTTCGGCACTTTCCGCTGATGGAGCATCCTCATGCACAGCTCGCTGCCGAGGCGGCCGAAGCGGCGGCGGCGCAGGACAAGTTCTGGCCCATGCATCACCTGCTCTTCTCCCATTGGCAGCACCTGGAGCCGGACGCGCTGATGCGCTACGCCGAGATGGCCGGACTCGACATGCACCGCTTCGGCACGGCGATGGCCGAGCACACCTACAGGCCGCGGGTCCAGGCACATCGGCGCAGCGGCGAGGAGATCGGCTTGCACGGGTCGCCCAGCTTCTTCCTGAACGGCAAGGTGGTCGACGTGTCGTTCGGACTCGAGCACCTGGAACATGCCGTCCGCGCGGCCTTGGGCAAGGATTGATGGCGAGGCGGGTCCTTACGTACCGCCGAATCGGTAGCTCGACACCGAGATGCCGCCGAAGAAGTCATCCTCGTGATACACGCGGGTCGCCTCATCGTCACCAGCAGCACCCACAGCCACCATGAGCGGCAACAGGTGATCTTCCTGCGGGTGTGCCTTTCGCGCCGCCGGTGCGGCCTCCCAATCCAGCAACCGGGAGACCCGCTCGGCGGGGCCGACCTCGACCAGCGTCTCCTGCAACCATCGGTCGAACAAGGCAGAAGGCTCTTTCGCCTTAGGCCCGAACTCGCGCAGGTTGTGATAACTCAGGCCGCTGCCGACGATCAGGCCCGCTTGCGGACCGCCAAGCAACTTGTCGCCGGAGAAGGTGACGACGTCGCAGCCGGCGGCCGCGAGCCGGGCCGCATGCAGCGCGTGGTCGTGGGCGAGATCGCCCATCCCGAGCGGGGAAACGGGGCTCCCTCCGAGGACGCCGGCGACGGCGATCGGGCGGGTCGCGCGGTGGACCGCGAGCGCAGCGCGGTCGACCGCCATCCCCGTGATCGCGGCGGCCGCCTCCTCCGCCCCGTCCTGCTCCTCGCGGTTGAGCCGCTCGAGAGGGTTCGTGCTCCAGATCTTGCGCCAGTGGGCGTGCGGGAAGTCCGCGAAGGCGGTCAGGTCGACCTTGGCGTCGGTGAGCA
>ENA-OFCI01001301-OFCI01001301.1-metagenomes-genome-assembly--contig:-NODE-1301-length-11489-cov-7.148942_pt1 | contig 11489 bp, 6 predicted proteins | sample MGYA00153391_OFCI01 | MGnify analysis MGYA00153391
ATGTCTTGAATGGTAAATCAAACTGACTAAAAAATGGGTTTACTTCATTCAATGAGCCTCTACACTACTGTTCAAGTATCCAGCCTGTAGTTAAAAGCAGATGGATCAAATTTATTCCAACCCGTTGATATTCAAGGAGATTTTCAAATGGACGCACTCGTCAAAGGCACCAGCATTTCCATCGCCGGCAGCGAAAAGGCCAAGGCGCTCCAAGCCGCGCTGGCGCAAATCGAAAAGCAGTTCGGCAAGGGCACCATCATGCGGCTCGGCGAGGGCGCGACCATCCGCGTCAGCGTTCCCCTGCATGTCGTGAACGGAGAAGCCTCCCCCGGTGTCAAGCGCGGCGGCACCGTCAACGTCGTCACCCACACCATCGACGTGGAATGCTCGGTCGACAACATTCCGCAGTACATCGAGGCCGATGCCAGCACGCTGGAAATCAGCCACTCGCTGCATCTGTCCGACATCAAGCTGCCGGCCGGCGTGAAGGCGCTGTCGCGTGAAGACGCGACGCTCGTGACCATCGTGCCGCCGTCCGGTTACGCCGAAGAAATCAAGGCGGCTGCGGCTGCTGCGGCAGCGTCGGTGGCTGCATCGATCTGCGCGAGTTGCACGGCCGCCAATTCCTCGGCCTCCTGCATCACGATGGCCTTGCGCTCGGCATCGTCCATCGCTTCCTTGGCCTTGCGGGCGTCGTGGAAGGCCATGCCGGTGCCTGCAGGAATCAAGCGGCCGACGATGACGTTTTCCTTCAGGCCACGCAACTCGTCGCGCTTGCCCATGATGGCAGCCTCGGTGAGCACGCGCGTGGTCTCCTGGAACGACGCCGCCGAGATGAAGCTGTCGGTCGACAGCGACGCCTTGGTGATGCCCATCAGCACATCGCTGTGCATGGCGGGCAGCTTGCCTTCGGCACGCGCCTTGTCGTTCTTGCCCAGCAACTCGGAGCGCTCGACCTGTTCACCCAGGATGTAGCTCGTGTCGCCCGGGTCGACGATCTGCACGCGGCGCAGCATCTGGCGAACGATCACCTCGATGTGCTTGTCGTTGATCTTCACGCCCTGCAGGCGGTACACGTCCTGCACTTCGTCGACGATATAGCGCGCCAGCTCTTCGATGCCCAGCAGACGCAGGATGTCCTGCGGATCGGCTGGCCCGTCGACGACGTTCTCGCCTCTGTTGACCACCTGGCCCTCGTGGACCACGATGTTCTTTTCCTTCGGCACGAGCTCTTCGTAGACCTTGCCTTCCGGGTCGGTGATCTGCAGGCGAACCTTGCCCTTGGTCTCCTTGCCGAAAGACACGGTGCCGGTCATTTCTGCCAGCGTGCCCTTGTCCTTCGGTGTGCGGGCTTCGAAGAGTTCGGCAACACGCGGCAGGCCGCCGGTGATGTCGCGCGTCTTCTGGCCTTCGACCGGAATGCGCGCCAGCACTTCGCCCGGCGTCAGTTCTTGGCCGTCACGAATTTGCACCAGCGAGCCGACCGTGAAAGCGATCGTCACCGAGTGGTCGGTGCCCGGAATCTTCACCTCGTTGCCGGCCGCATCCAGCAGCTTGACCTGCGGGCGCACGACCTTGGTCACGCCGCGGCGCTTCGGGTCGATCACGACGAGCGTGGAAAGTCCCGTCACTTCGTCGAGCTGCTTCGCAACCGTCAAGCCTTCTTCGACGTTCTCGAACTTGGCCTTGCCGGCGAACTCGGTGATGACCGGGCGGGTCAACGGATCCCAGTTGGCCAACACGGTGCCGGCCTTGACCTGCTGGTCGATCTTGATGCTGAGCAATGCGCCGTAAGGCACCTTGTGACGCTCGCGCTCACGGCCGTGCTGGTCGGAGATGACGATCTCGCCGGAGCGCGAAATCACCACCAACTCGCCCTTGCCGTTGGTCACGTAGCGCATCGTGGCGTTGAAGCCGATGATGCCGTCGCTCTTCGCGTCGACGCTCGAAGCCACCGCCGCACGCGACGCCGCACCACCGATGTGGAACGTGCGCATCGTGAGCTGCGTGCCAGGCTCGCCTATCGACTGCGCGGCGATCACGCCAATCGCCTCGCCGACGTTGATCAGGCCACCTCGGCCCAAATCGCGGCCGTAGCACTTGGCGCAAATGCCGAAGCGCGTGGCGCAGGTCAGCGCGGTGCGGACCTTGACTTCGTCGACACCGGCGGCTTCGAGCACATCGAGCACGTCTTCGTCGAGCATCTCGCCGGCGCCGAACATCTGCTCCTGGGTTTCAGGGTGCAGCACTTCGATCGCGGTGACGCGGCCGAGGATGCGGTCGCGCAGCGACTCGATCACTTCGCCGCCCTCGACCAGCGCGCGCTGGTTCATGCCGTTCTCGGTGCCGCAGTCGTCTTCGATCACGACCAGGTCTTGCGTCACGTCGACCAGGCGGCGCGTCAGGTACCCCGAGTTCGCCGTCTTCAGCGCGGTGTCAGCGAGGCCTTTGCGGGCGCCGTGGGTCGAGATGAAGTACTGCAGAACGTTCAGACCTTCGCGGAAGTTCGCGGTGATCGGCGTCTCGATGATCGAGCCGTCGGGCTTGGCCATCAGGCCGCGCATGCCGGCGAGCTGGCGGATCTGCGCGGCCGAACCGCGCGCGCCCGAGTCGGCCATCATGTAGATGGAGTTGAACGACTCCTGATCCACCGTCTTGCCGTGGCGGTCAACGGTCTTTTGCTTCGAGAGCTGGGCCATCATGACTTTGCCGACTTCGTCGCCGGTCTTGCCCCAGATGTCGACCACCTTGTTGTAGCGCTCGCCGGATGTCACCAGACCCGAGACGTACTGTTGCTCGATCTCTTTGACCTCCTTTTCGGCGCGCTCGATCAGCGCCGGCTTTTCCTTCGGCACCAGCATGTCGTCGATCGCGATCGAGATGCCCGCACGCGTGGCCAGGCGGAAGCCCGACTGCAGCAGCTTGTCGGCGAAAACGACCGTCTCTTTCAGACCGCACTTGCGGAACGAGACGTTGATCAGGCGCGAGATTTCTTTCTTCTTCAGCGCCTTGTTGATGTTGCTGAACGGCAAGCCCTTCGGCAGGATTTCGCTCAACAGCGAGCGGCCGACGGTCGTGTCCACCAAGGTGGTCGACGGCACGAAGTGGCCGGTTTCCTTGTCCTTGGTGTACTCGGTCAGGCGCACCGCGATCTTGGTGGTGATCTCGACCACGTCGTGGTCGAGCGCACGCTGCACTTCGCCGATGTCGGAGAAGATCAGGCCTTCACCCTTGGCGTTGATGCGGTCACGGGTTGCGTAGTAGAGGCCGAGCACCACGTCTTGCGACGGCACGATCGACGGCTCGCCATTGGCCGGGAACAGGATGTTGTTCGAGGCCAGCATCAACGTGCGGGCTTCCATCTGTGCTTCGATGCTCAGCGGGATGTGCACGGCCATCTGGTCGCCGTCGAAGTCGGCGTTGAAGGCGGCGCAGACCAGCGGGTGCAACTGGATCGCCTTGCCTTCGATCAGCACTGGCTCGAACGCCTGGATGCCCAAGCGGTGCAGCGTCGGCGCACGGTTCAGCAGAACCGGGTGCTCCTTGATGACTTCTTCGAGAATGTCCCAAACCACCGGCGTGCCGGACTCGACTTCCTTTTTCGCCGCCTTGATCGTGGTGGCAATGCCCATCGCCTCCAAGCGCGAGAAGATGAACGGCTTGAAAAGCTCGAGCGCCATCAGTTTGGGCAGGCCGCACTGGTGCAGCTTCAACGTCGGACCGACCACGATGACCGAGCGGCCCGAGTAGTCGACGCGCTTGCCCAGCAAGTTCTGGCGGAAACGGCCCGACTTGCCCTTGATCATGTCGGCCAGCGACTTCAGCGCGCGCTTGTTCGCCCCCGTCATCGCCTTGCCGCGGCGGCCGTTGTCGAGCAACGAATCGACGGCTTCCTGCAGCATGCGCTTCTCGTTGCGCACGATGATCTCGGGCGCCTTCAACTCCAGCAAGCGCGCGAGGCGGTTGTTGCGGTTGATGACGCGGCGATACAGGTCGTTCAGGTCGCTGGTTGCGAAGCGGCCACCGTCCAGCGGCACGAGCGGGCGCAGGTCCGGTGGCAGCACCGGCAGCACTTCCATCACCATCCATTGCGGCTTGATGCCCGACTTCTTGAAGGCTTCCATCACCTTCAGGCGACGCGAGTTCTTCTTGACCTTGAGCTCGGAGCCGGTCATGTCGCCACGCAGCTTTTCGATCTCGGTGTCGAGGTCGATCTCGGACAGCAGCTTGTGAACGCCCTCGGCGCCCATCAGCGCGACGAATTCGTCACCGAACTCGGTGCGCTTCGCGTCGAAGTCGTCTTCGCTCATGATGCTGAACTTCTTCAGCGGGGTCATGCCCGGGTCGACGACGACATAGGCCTCGAAGTACAGCACGCGCTCGATGTCGCGCAGCGTCATGTCGAGCACAAGGCCAAGACGCGACGGGAGTGACTTCAAGAACCAGATGTGCGCGCACGGTGCGGCCAAGTCGATGTGACCCATGCGCTCGCGGCGAACCTTGGTCTGCGTGACTTCCACGCCGCACTTCTCGCAAATCACGCCACGGTGCTTCAGGCGCTTGTACTTGCCGCACAGGCACTCGTAGTCCTTGATCGGGCCGAAGATCTTGGCGCAGAACAGGCCGTCACGTTCCGGCTTGAAGGTGCGGTAGTTGATGGTCTCCGGCTTCTTGACTTCGCCGAACGACCAGGACCGAATTTTTTCGGGGGAAGCCAGGCCGATCTTGATGGCATCGAAATGCTCATCGGGCGTGAACTGGCGGAACAGATCGAGTAAACCCTTCATGTTCTGTTTCCTTCTTAGTTGCGTTCGAGTTCGATGTCGATGCCCAAGGATCTGATTTCCTTGACCAGGACATTGAACGATTCCGGCATGCCGGCTTCGATGGCGTGCTCGCCCTTGACAATCGACTCGTACACCTTGGTGCGGCCGTTCACGTCGTCGGATTTCACGGTAAGCATTTCCTGCAGCACATAAGACGCGCCATAGGCTTCGAGTGCCCACACTTCCATTTCACCGAAGCGCTGGCCACCGAACTGGGCCTTGCCGCCGAGCGGTTGCTGCGTGACCAAGCTGTACGGGCCGGTCGAGCGCGCGTGCATCTTGTCGTCGACCAGGTGATGCAGCTTGAGCACGTGCATGTAGCCGACCGTGACCGGGCGCTCGAAAGCGTCGCCGGTGCGGCCGTCGTGCAAGGTCGCCTGCGTGCGCGTCGCGGTCAGGCCCTTGGCCTTGGCGATGTCGTCCGGGTAGGCGAGCTTGAGCATTGCGCGGATCTCTTCTTCGGCCGCACCGTCGAACACCGGCGTCGCGAACGGCACACCCTTGGTCAGGTTGCCGGCCATCTCGACGATCTCGGCGTCGCTGAGGTTCTCGAGCTTCTCGGTCTTGCCGCCCGACTTGTTGTACAGCTCGTCGAGGAACTTGCGAATCTCGGCCACCTTGACCTGCTCGGTCAACATCGTCTGGATGCGCTGGCCGATGCCCTTGCCGGCCCAGCCGAGGTGAACTTCGAGCACCTGCCCGACGTTCATCCGCGAAGGCACGCCCAGCGGGTTCAGCACGATGTCGCACGGCGTGCCGTCGGCCATGTACGGCATGTCTTCGACCGGCACGACCTTCGAAACGACACCCTTGTTGCCGTGGCGGCCGGCCATCTTGTCGCCCGGCTGCAGGCGGCGCTTGACGGCCAAGTACACCTTGACCATCTTCAGCACACCCGCCGGCAACTCGTCGCCCTGCGTGAGCTTCTTGCGCTTCTCTTCGAAGTTCAGGTCGAAGCTGTGGCGCGTCTGCTCGAGCGAGTTCTTCACGCTCTCGAGTTGCCCGGCGATGGTCTCGTCGGCCGGGCGGATATCGAACCAGTGGTACTTCTCGACGCTGGCCATGTAGGCCTTGTCGATGACCGTGCCCTTGGTGATCTTCTGCGGGCCGCCGTTGGCGGGTTGCCCCACCAAGAGCTTCTCGATCCGGTCGAACGCGTCGGCTTCGACGATGCGCAGCTGGTCGTTCAGGTCGAGCCGGAAACGCTTCAACTCGTCGTCGATGATCTGCTGGGCGCGCTTGTCGCGCGGAATGCCTTCGCGGGTGAAGACCTGCACGTCGATGACGGTGCCGCTGGTGCCTTGGTCGACACGCAGCGAGGTGTCTTTGACGTCCGATGCCTTCTCGCCGAAGATTGCGCGAAGCAGTTTTTCCTCAGGCGTCAGCGTGGTCTCGCCCTTCGGCGTGACCTTGCCCACCAACGTGTCGCCGGCGTTGACTTCGGCGCCGACGTAGACGATGCCCGACTCGTCGAGACGACCGAGTTGCTGCTCTGACAGGTTCGGGATGTCGCGGGTGATTTCTTCCGAGCCCAGCTTGGTATCGCGCGCCATGACCACCAGTTCCTCGATGTGGATCGAGGTGTAGCGGTCGTCGGCGATCACGCGTTCGCTGATCAGGATCGAGTCTTCGAAGTTGTAGCCGTTCCAGGGCATGAAGCCGACCAGCATGTTCTGGCCCAGCGCCAGTTCGCCGATGTCGGTCGATGCGCCGTCGGCGATGATGTCTTCGGCCGCCACCTTGTCACCGCGCTTGACGATCGGGCGCTGGTGGATGTTGGTGTTCTGGTTCGAACGTTGGTACTTGATCAGGTTGTAGATGTCGACGCCGACTTCACCGTGCACCGTTTCCTTGTCGTTGACGCGGATGACGATGCGGTTGGTGTCGACGTAATCGACCACGCCACCGCGCTTCGCGGCGACGACGGTGCCCGAGTCTTTCGCGGCGACGCGCTCGACGCCGGTACCGACCAATGCCTTCTCGGGGCGCAGCGTTGGCACGGCCTGACGCTGCATGTTGGCGCCCATCAGCGCGCGGTTCGCGTCGTCGTGCTCGAGAAACGGCACGAGCGAGGCAGCGACCGAAACGATCTGCGTCGGTGCTACATCCATGTACTGGATGCGCTCGGCCGAGGTCAGGATCGACTCGCCGTTGTCACGAGCCGAAACCAACTCGTCGATCAGCTTGCCGTCGACGTCGAGCGTGGCTGAAGCTTGCGCGATCACGTACTTGCCTTCTTCGATCGCCGACAGGTAGTCGATGATCATCGTCACCTTGCCGTCGGCGACGCGGCGGTACGGGGTCTCGAGGAAGCCGTACTCGTTCAGTTGCGCATACAGCGCCAGCGAGTTGATCAGTCCGATGTTCGGGCCTTCGGGCGTCTCGATAGGGCACACGCGACCGTAGTGCGTCGGGTGCACGTCGCGGACCTCGAAGCCGGCGCGCTCACGCGTCAAACCGCCCGGCCCGAGGGCCGAGACACGCCGCTTGTGCGTGATCTCGGAGAGCGGGTTGGTCTGGTCCATGAACTGCGACAGCTGCGACGCGCCGAAGAACTCCTTCAGCGCAGCCGAGATCGGCTTGGAGTTGATGAGGTCGTGCGGCATCAGCGCTTCGGTTTCCGCCTGACCGAGGCGTTCTTTCACCGCCTTCTCGATCCGCGCCAGACCCGAGCGGTACTGGTTCTCGGCGAGCTCGCCGACGCAACGGACACGGCGGTTGCCGAGGTGATCGATGTCGTCGACTTCGCCGCGGCCGTTGCGCAGCTCGACGAGGATCTTCACCACGTCGAGGATGTCCTCGTTCGACAAGGTCATCGCGCCTTCCGGCACGTCACGACCGACGCGGGCGTTGAACTTCATGCGTCCGACGCGTGACAGGTCGTACGTGTCGGCCGAGTAGAACAGACGATGGAACAGCGCTTCGACGGCGTCTTCGGTCGGCGGCTCGCCCGGACGCATCATGCGGTATATGGCCACGCGCGCAGCCAACTGGTCGGCGGTTTCGTCGGCAGCGAGCGTCTGCGAGATGTACGCGCCTTCGTCGAGCTCGTTCGTGTAAAGCGCCGGAATTTCCTTGACGCCAGCCGTGCGCAGCTTCTTCAGCAGCGCTTCGGTCAGCTCGTCGTTGGCCTTGGCCAGGATCTCACCGGTGTCGGCATCGACGACGTTGCGGGCCAGCATGCGGCCCATCAGATAGTCCTCGGGGACGCTGATGAACTTCGTCTCGGACGTTTCGATCGTGCGCACGTGGCGCGCGGTGATGCGCTTGTCTTTCTCGACCACGACGACGCCGTTCTTGTCGGTGATGTCGAAGCGCGCGACTTCACCACGCAGGCGGTCGGCGACGAATTCGAGCTGCGCGCCCGAGTCCATCAGGCGGAAGTTGTCAAACACGAAGAAGTTCGCGAGGATCGATTCCGGGTTCAGGCCGATGGCCTTCAGCAGGATCGTCACCGGCATCTTGCGGCGGCGGTCGACGCGGAAATAAAGGATGTCTTTCGGGTCGAACTCGAAATCGAGCCAGGAGCCGCGGTACGGGATGATCCGGGCCGAGAACAGCAGTTTGCCCGACGAGTGCGTCTTGCCCTTGTCGTGCTCGAAGAACACGCCTGGTGAGCGGTGCAGTTGCGAGACGATCACGCGCTCGGTGCCGTTGACGATGAAGGAGCCGTAGTCGGTCATCAAAGGCACTTCGCCCATGTAGACCTCTTGCTCCTTGATTTCCTTGACCGTCTTGGCCTGCGGGCTCTCACGATCGTAGATGATCATCTGCAGCTTCGCGCGCACGGCAGCTGCGTAGGTGAGACCACGCACCTGGCACTCACGCGTGTCGAACGCGGGCTTGGCCATGTTGAATTCGATGAACTTCATCTCCACGAACCCGTTGTGCGACACGATCGGGAAGGCGGAAAGGAATGCGGCCTGGAGGCCTTCGGGCTTGCGCTTTTGCGGCGGCGTGTCCTTTTGCAGGAACGCGACGTACGACTCCTTCTGCATCGTCAGCAGATAAGGAACCTTGAGAACACTTTCGCGTTTACCGAAGCTCTTGCGAATGCGCTTGCGCTCGGTATAGCTGTAGGGGGTTGCTTGCTGCGCCATGTGTAGTTTCCCACTCCATCTCAGAGAGCATCGCCCGGCCGGGGGCCCCGCTCTCGTCGGCAACTGTCTGACGGGACCTTCCTGCGCTCAAGAGCGTCTTGAGCAAGAAGGACCCGAAGCTTGGTGGTTGGCCACTACCAACCGCTGGCGGACAACCCCGGCATTGCACCGGAGTCCGACCAAACCCGCTCTCTGCAGTCGGATCAGAGAGCTTTTGAAATCACTTGAAAGCACCCTCGATTGTCGAGCTTCGTGCTTTCAAGTGCTCTCGAAGGGGCATGACACCCCGCGAAAACACAAATGGGCTGGGGCCGCATTGGCTTCCAGCCCTGTGCAACGCGCCGAATTACTTGATCTCGGCCTTGGCGCCTGCGTCTTCCAGCTTCTTCTTCGCAGCTTCCGCGTCGGCCTTGGAAACAGCTTCCTTGACCGGCTTCGGCGTACCGTCGACCAGGTCCTTGGCCTCTTTCAAGCCCAGGCCGGTGAGCTCGCGAACGGCCTTGATGACCGACACCTTGTTGGCGCCGAAGTCGGTCAGCGTCACGGTGAACTCGGTCTGCTCTTCGACAACCGCTGCGGCTGCACCGCCACCGCCGCCGCTCGGCGCCGACATCGCTGCGGCCGAGACGCCGAATTTCTCTTCGATCGCCTTGACCAGTTCGTTGAGGTCCATCACCGACATGCTGTCGAGTGCGGTCAAGAATGCGTCTTTATCGAATGCCATTTTGATTTCCAGTTCAGTGTGTAGTGTCGAAGATCGATCGATCGAGGTCAGGTCGCCGCAGGTGCTTCTGCAGCCGGTGCGTCGGCGACAGGTGCCTCGGCGACTTGTGCAGGTGCAGCTTCGGCCACTGGCGCGGCAGGTGCCGCTTCGGTGCGCTTGTCAGCGATGGCCGCCAGCACGCGCGCGATGCGCGAGATGGGCGATTGCATCAGGCCGACCAATTGCGCCAGCAAGACTTCTTTGCTCGGAATGGCGGCGAGGGATTTCACCCCGTCGGCACTCAGAACCTTGCCTGCGTAGGCACCGCCCTTGACGATCAGCTTGTCGTTGCCCTTGGCAAAGTCGGACAAGACTTTGGCCGCGGCGACAGCGTCCTCGGAAAAACCATAGATCAGCGGGCCGACCATGCTCTCCGCGGCCACCTCGAACGGCGTGCCCGCGACAGCGCGACGAGCGAGCGTGTTCTTCAAGACATGAAGATACACACCCTTCTCGCGCGCGGTCTTGCGCAGTACGTCCAAGTGAGCCACGGTGAGGCCACGGTATTCAGCCAGCGCGAGCGTTTGTGAGCGCGCCACTTGGGCTGCCACATCCGCTACCACGGTCTGCTTCTCGCTTTTGTTGAGACTCAAGGTCTACTCCTCACATCATGTGCGCTTCATCTGTTGCCAGACTCCACGCACCCCAAGGTTTCAGCGAAACAACCGAACTGGAACTTTGCGATTCCTCTTCGGTGAGCCGCCATCTGCGCTGGCTTGTTGCGCCGCTCGGCTCGATGCCAAACGGTGCCGTCCATTAAGCGACCACGAGGGCCACACCAGCGGTCTTGGATGACCCGCGCTCACCTTGCGGATTGCGCAGCCCACCAAACGCATTCAGGCCGGCACCAGACTCGTGCCGACCTCGACTCTTCTTAAGCTGCGACGGTCGAGGCGTTGATCGATGCGATGTCGACGCGCGCGCCCACACCCATCGTCGAGCTCAGCGCGACCTTGCGCAGGTAGATGCCCTTGCTCGTCGCCGGCTTCGACTTGTGCAGCGCTTCGATCAGCGCGCGCAGGTTGCCGATGAGCTTGTCCGACTCGAACGACTTGCGGCCGATCGTGGCGTGCACGATGCCGGCCTTGTCGACGCGGTACTGCACCTGACCGGCCTTCGCGTTGCGCACCGCTTGCGCGACATCGGGCGTCACGGTGCCGACCTTCGGGTTCGGCATCAGGCCGCGCGGGCCTAAAATCTTACCCAGACGGCCAACCAGTGCCATCATGTCGGGTGTCGCGATGCACCGGTCAAAGCCAAACGTGCCGCCCTGCACTTGTTCGGCCAAATCTTCCGCGCCAACCACGTCTGCGCCGGCGGCCCGTGCCTCGTCTGCCTTGGCGCCGCGCGCGAATACGCCGACCCGCAGCGTCTTGCCCGTGCCGTTCGGCAGGCTCAGCAATCCGCGGACCATCTGGTCTGCATGGCGTGGGTCGATGCCGAGGTTCATGCTGAATTCGATCGTCTCGTCGAACTTGGCCTTCGAATTGCTTTTCGCGAGCTTGATCGCCTCGTCCAGCGTGTAGCTTTTCGTCCGGTCGAACGCTTCGTACCCGGCGCGCAGGCGCTTGCCATTAGCCTTGATCACATCGGACATAATCAGCCCTCCACCACGGTCAGGCCCATGGAGCGTGCGCTACCAGCCAGCATGCTGACGGCGGCCGCTTCCTCATTGGCGTTCATATCCTTCATCTTCACCGCGGCGATTTCTTTCAGCTGCGATGTCGTAACCCGGCCGACAGCTGCGCCCTTACCCGGCGTCGTCGTTCCCTTGGTGATACCCGCGGCCTTCTTCAGGAA
>ENA-OFCI01001303-OFCI01001303.1-metagenomes-genome-assembly--contig:-NODE-1303-length-11475-cov-3.409632_pt1 | contig 11475 bp, 7 predicted proteins | sample MGYA00153391_OFCI01 | MGnify analysis MGYA00153391
CGGACGGTGTCGATGACAGCATCATCGCCGAGAACGCCCACACCGGTATCGCCCTCGGCTACCACCAGCTCAGGCTCTATGAGCTGGCTCTGCCCCAGTACGAGGCGGCCTACGCCGTCAGCGCACAAGATGGCCGCGAGGCCGGCAACCAGGCGATGTGGCTGTGCAACATGGCGGCCCTCCATCTGGAGTGGGCACTTGAGCTCTACCGCGTTCGCCAGGTGGCTGCGGCCGAGCAGCACAGCGTGGCCGCCGGGGTGCACGCCGCAATGGCGATCGAGAAGGCAAGCGGCCCCGACGCCGAACGGTGGCGTCAGGACGCTCGCCTTCTTGCTGCCTGCGCCGCCGCCGACGGCCCCGACCCTGCAGGCGCGGCGCAGTCCATCGAGCTCTACGCGACTGAGCTCGGCATTCGCGGCCAGCGACTCGAGGTCGCCTTCTGCTGGCCTTTCCTGGCGGTCGCGCTGAGCCGGTCCGGCGAGCACGAGCGGGCACTGCAGGTCATCGAGAGCGCGGCGATAGACCTGCCGCCGGATGCCGGTTGGCTCACGACAGCTGCGATCCAGCACACCCGCGCCAAGCTGCTGGCCAAGGAAGGCAGCCATGCCGCCACCGCCGCCTTGGCCTACGGCGACAGCCTGGCCGATGCCCTCTGGAGACAAAGGCAAGGCACGCTTCATACGGCCACCACCATGAAGTCCTACGACCAGCTGCGCAAGGAGCACGATCGGGTGGCGAAAAATGCCGAGACCGATCCGGTGACCCAGGTGCCGAACCGGAGGGCTTTCGATCGCGTTGTCGAGTCGATGAAGAGCTCCGGCGACCATCGCCAGCTCTCATTGCTCGTTGTCGACGTGGACAAGTTCAAAGCCGTCAACGACGCACTGGGGCACGCCGCAGGTGACGAGGTGCTGCGAGGGGTGGCGGCCGTGCTGTCCAGGGAGGTCCGCGACGGGGACCTCGTCGCCCGCCTCGGCGGCGACGAGTTCGGCGTGCTCTTGCCGGGCGCAGGCGGAGATATTGCGAAAGCCGTTGCCCAACGAATGGTCAAGGCGATCATGGCACTCGACGACCCCTTCGTCACCGTGAGTGTCGGCATTGCGAGCGGTGCGACGTCCAGCATCCTGGCCACGTGGCACACGGCAGACCTGGCCATGTACGTCGCGAAACGGGCAGGCGGCAACCGGGCGCACCTTCACCAACCCCCGCCCTGAGACGGCCGTAAGGACGTCAACGCACTGGTCCAGCTCGGTCGGTGCCACTGGGTTGGTTGCGACTCGATGGTGCTCCTGCGTCCCCGGGACTCCCGCCTGCTGAAGGCGCGGCCCCCGTCGTCGAAACAAGGACTACGTCTGGCGTTGACACCGGGACATGGGACTGCCGGGGCTGCGGGGGCGGGGTGGGGGGCGCAGCCCCGGCAGGTTCCTGGAGCAGCTACGGCATCCTTGCGGCGTGGCGGCTCGTTGTCTTATACACGTCTGTTCATCTAGCGAGGTTCACCGACGCAGGGGCGGAGCGGACCTTGCGATCGACGCCGCCCCTGCGGGTCCTGGCGAGAGCGTATGGACTGCACCCTCACGCCAGGTCCCGAGGCGGGTTACGGGGTGAACGGAACCACCCATGCGTGGCCGCGACCCGACCTGGCACCCGCAGTCGCGTCCTCGGTGACGAAGAGCGCCGAGCTGTTCGGGTCCACGTACAGACCCTGAGCGAACGGGAACCCGGTCACGCCACCTGGTGTCAGTGCCGGGTCAACCGGCCTGGTGCAGGTGGTGGTGCAGTAGACCGTTGCCTCCGGGGTGCCCGCCGCCGGCACCTTGCCGCCGGTCACGTAAACCAGTCCTGGCGTACCGCCGGGGTTGGCCGCGGTGATGGTCGACGCATCGAACCGGTAGATCACCGCGTTGGCCGCACCAAGCGAGGACGAGATGTACACGACGTTGTGCGTGGCATCCGCGGCGATCCCGGCGACGAAGACCGGCACCGTGGTGGTGAGGAAGTTCACCGTCGTGGTCGAACACGGCGCCGGGTTCGGGTTCACGACCGGGTTGGCGCACATAGCTGTGAGATCAACAAACGTCGCCGCGTTGTTCTCCGGGAGGAACAGCCGGTTCCCCAACAGGGCCATCGTGCCGTTGATGCCACGGCCGACGAGCGTGCCGACGGTCTTCTGAGCCTGGGTCTGGGCGATGATGTCCACGGACTGTAGCCGCGGGGCGCCGCCGATGCCGTTGATCCGGCGGATGTTGCCATCTGTCAGGTCACCGACATAGGCCACGTCCTTGACCGGGTCCAGGGCCAGCGAGTTGGTCTTCAGGTTGGCCATCAGACCAGGTGCCATACCAACGGGGGTGTCGATCGTGGCGGTGGCTGGGTGGAATGTCAGCCGCCAGACACCGGGGCTCTTGACCGCGTTGTCGGGCACGTAGACCCAGTGCGTCCCATCAACGTTGGCCCGGGGGTCGTAGACCGCCTGGCCCGGTGAGCCGATGGTGAACCCGGAGTCGCAGAACGACACGTTGGGAGCGAAGATCGTCGTCCCGGGCATCGAGTCCATCCTGCACAGACCGTTGCCGTGGTCGGAGACCCAGTAGTGGCCCGCGGTGGGTGTGGTGTCCGGAATCCAGGTCACGCCACCCTTGGGGGCGGTGATCCCCGAGGAGTAGAGCGCGCCGACCGGGCTCACATAGCTGAACTTGTCGCCAGCAACGGCTGGGCTGGTGCCGATCAACGTCGTGACCTGTACGTCGACAGTCGAGCCATTGGTACCGGGCGGGCTTACCACGGTGCAGGTCAGGCCATCGACCGTGCAGCTCTTGGAAGCAGCCGGGTTCGTCCCGAAGGCGACATTGTTGCTGCCATCGGGGTTGACCAGGCCGGTTCCCGTGATGACGACAGACGTGCCACCGAAAGTCAGTCCCGTCGTGGGGGTGATCCTGGTCACCAACGGAGCTCCTGGCGCCGCTGCAGCCACCGTGTAGGTGAACTGGTCGGCAGCCGCTGCTGTGCTGGTCTGAAGCTCGGAGTTCGTCACTCGAACATCGACGATCCCAGCACCCGTGGCTGCCGCGGTGGTCGCCGTGCAGCTGGTCCCGTCCGCCAGGCAGGAAACACTGGTAGCCGCGAGGGTCCCGAACTTGACGGTGGTTCCGAAGGCGACCAGGTCGGCTGCTCCGACAACGGCATTGACCAGGTTGGTCCCGGTGATCGTGACCACGGTGCCGCCGGCCACATCACCGGTGGTGGGCGCGATACCTGTGACGACCGGCTGCAGGGCGTTGCCTGCGACCTTCCACAGGTGACCCTGGGCGGTCACCGGGGTCAGCAGCGGGAAGCTGGGGTCATCGCCGACGTACGTGTCGAGAGTTGCCGGGTCGAGGGCTATACCGGTGATGTTTTGGTACTGCGTGCGGGTGACACTGTCAAAGGCCGAGGTGTAGGCCGGGCTGATGTCGGTGGACAACACAGCCTGCGCGCCGGTGATCGGGTTCCAGCTCAGCACCCGGGCCGGGGTGGTGCGCGGGGCGTCCCCGAGAGTGATCGCCTTGCCGTCATTGGCCAGGCCGCCGGGGAAGCTGAACAGCGCGCTGCCAGTGGCGTTGGTGACCGTGGTGGCACCACACGGAGAGGCGCTGTTACATGCCGGGCGCCCACCGGTGCCATCGACATCGCGGATCACCGAGAGGCCGAAGCCGCCGATCTCAGCGACATACAGGTCATCGTGCTTGACCCCCGCGGCGTCGGTCCAGGTGAAAACGGTCAGCGCGTTGGTGCCCCGCCCGTCCGAGGTGTTACCGATCTTGGTGACCGTCGGCGTCATTACCAGACCGTTCTTGTCCAGACCGGCGGGGTTGAGCACCTGCATGACATCGCCGGACTTGATGTACGTGACGTACAGGCGCTGCGCGCCGTCCGGGCCGGTGGTCAGTGCGACCCCGGTGGCGCGACCGCCTCCGGACCCACCACCGACGGCGGTCGGGTTCGGGACCTGGATGTTCTGAGAAGAGCCGAGGCTGTCAGTGGAAGCGGCGTATCCGATTCGCAGAACCTGGCTGGTCTTCGTCGAGTTGTCTGCGACGTAGATGAGGTTCTTGACAGAGTCGAAGGCGACCTGGCCGCCCTTGGCGCCACCGTTGCACTTGGTCACACTCGCCGTCGCCGGCACCGTCTCACAGAGCCCCAGCACACCGTCTGAGACCCAGAAATGTCCGCCCCCGCCGGGGAGAAATGCCCCCCCGCCAGGACGGGTCAGGCTGTTGGTTACGAGCGTCCCGGTCACCGTAGCTGCGGAGGCCGTACTCAGGTTGGCCATCCCGACAGACGCAACGATCGCGATCCCGGTGACGGAGGCGATGACGCTGCGCGCCGAACGCCGGGGCCGTCGGCTCGCCGATCCGGGACCGAATGTCGCCGCGCTGCGAGCGTGCCCTGCTCTCATCAGCTTTCCCAACGGTTCATACATGATGTTCCTCCAGGCTCATCGTGCTGCTCCTCGTTCCGGGATCATCTCGAGGACAGTCCCAGCGCCCCAGCGCAGGATGCGCGTCGACCTGATTAGACTCGCGTTCGGCGACGCGGCCGTCCACGCGACCTTCGGCCTATGACGTCATCGGACCAAAGTCGTGTTGCCTGCGCGTTCGACGGCGCCTGTGAACCAGGCCCGTCCCGCAATACCGGTGTCATGGCCTTGATCAGGACCAGCGTCAGAGCGTCGCTCAGCACGACTGGAGGCCCCGCAGGGCAAGCTCAGGAAGCGGGATAGAGGACCGCTGGTACTACTACCAGTACTACCGTGCGTCCTCAGACGACCCCGTGGCGTTGGGCCCACAATGCAGCTGATGTGCGGTCGCTGACGCCCAGGACCGTGAAAACCCGGGTCAGGTGCGCCTTGACGGTCTTCTCGCTAATGGTCAGGCGCCTGGCGATGCTCTTGTTCGGCAGGCCGACCGCGACCAGGGAGAGGACCTCACGCTCACGGGCGGAGAGCGCGTTGGAGTCGGGGTTGCCTGAGGGCCGGTTGCTCGGCAGTAACGCACGGGCGGCCTTGGGTGAGAGGGGAACCCCGCCGGCGGCGGCGTCACGTCGCGCCCTGATGATGTCCTCAGGCTCAGCGTCCTTGAGCAGGTAGCCCACCGCCCCGACCTCCAGTGCGTCCATGATCCGGGCGTTCTCCATGAACGAGGTTGGGAGGGAATCAGTGGGTCAGGGGCATCAACTATCGCAACCATGGACACCGACCAGCGGTATCCCGTCCGGCTGGCTCGCGCGCGAGCCGGACAGCAGCCTCCGCAGCCGCAGGGCCGCGAATACGGCAACGAGGCTGATGCCCACGTGAACGGCAACGAACAGCGAGCCACGACCGGCGCTGAGGGCCACGCCAGCCAGCAGTGGACCCGCCGCAGACACGCCCGTCTGGAGCGCTGCGAAGATACCCAAAGTCGTGCCGACCATGCCAGACGGAGCGAGGCTGGCGGTCAGGGGGTTGAGCACCGGGGCATACATCGTCTCGCCGACAGCGAAGACTCCGAACACCACGACGAACATCGTTCCGGCGAGCTCTGGCACGAGGGACGCGGCGGCAAGGAGCAGCCATGACAGCACCCAGATCGAGCCGACCGCCACCAGTAGCGACGGCGCCGAGCGCCTGGCCGTCCACCTGACCACAGCCATCTGCAGCACAACGACGACGAGGCAGTTGACCGCGGCGGCCGTGCCGATCGTGCGTTCCGAGACACCGAGCACCGTGATGGCATATGCCGGCAGCCCGGACTCGAACTGAGCGTAGAAGCCGAGCGCCAGGGTGGTGGTGATCACCGCGGTCCAGCGCAGGGTCGGGGTCGCCAGGATGACCCTGATGGCCGACCCGACCGAGGAACTCGGCGTGTCCTCCGGCACTGCAACCTCGTCCACGGGCGCGCCACGACCGGCGAGGCCGATCAGCCCAGCGGAGAGCACGAAGCCACTGGCGGCGGTTGCGAAGGCCGGCCACATGCCGTCCACCTGCTTGAGGTCGATCAGATATCCGGCCGCGAACGCTCCGATGGCCATGCCGACGGCCTGGCCGGTGAACACCAGCGCAAAGACCCGCCTGCGATCTTTCGAACCGACCCAGCGAAGCACCAGAACGGTCTGGGCCGGCGCGCCCGCCGTGATGCCGGCACCGAAGACGAACATGCCGGCAAGGAAGAGCACCGGGGTCCCGGCGACGATGAGGAACGCGACTGCGACTGCAGCCACGACCTTCGCGACGACGGCGACCCGCGCAGGGTCAAAACGATCGGTCAGCCTGCCACCGAGCGGAGCAGCCGCGAGCGCGCCGATGGAGAACAGACTGGCAGCCGAAGCCGCGACAAGCCCGCCCCAGCCGCGGGTGTTCGCCGCGTAGGCGTACTGGTAGGGCAGGACCGAGCCCCATCCCAGCATGCTCACTGTCGACGCCAACACCAGCAACCGCGCGCGCTTCATCTCAATCCTCCGCTCGTCTTGCATTTCGCACTGTTAGTTATGAAACACTTCGATATCGAAATCTTAGCATGACAAGATGACCCGTATGACGACCCCCAGGACCGCGTCGAAGGGCACCACTCCCACGGCGCAGGACGAGTACCGCGCAGACGTGGCGGCGTACGTGGCGGCAGGTGGAGACGAGTCCGTGCAGCGGGTGATCACGGCCGTCCACGGCCTGGCTCGCAAGCTCAACCAGTGGTACGCCCGCCAGCTGGCCGATCTGGATCTCTCCGCGGGTGAGTGGGCTGTCCTGTCGCAGCTGGCGCGTAACGACGACAACGTGGCGCTCACACCCAGCCAGCTCGCCGAGGCCACCAGCGTCGCGCCGTCCTCGATGACGCACCGTCTGGACCGGATGGCGCAGCGAGACCTGGTCGCGCGCGCTGCTGACCCCGACAACCGCACCCGGGTCCTGATCACGCTTACGGACGAGGGCTGGGCCACGTTCAAGGCGGCAGTTCGGGAGTCCGACATGGTCGAGTCCGACGTGCTGGGGCCGCTCTCCCGCAAGCAGCGAGAGGACCTCGCCTCACTGCTCGAGGTTCTTATCGCCGGTCTTGACGAGACCCCATAGGCCTGAGTCGCGCTACCAGGGCCATCTTCAGGCCAAAGCTGGCACCCGGCCCCTACGGCTCGCGCCACCAGGGCCATCTTCAGGCCAAAGCCGGCACCCGGCCCAGCCCTCTCGTGATGAGTGGGACGTCTTCGGACACATGCAGCCAGACGCCCGCCTCAGGAGGCAATACCGGGGACGTCTTCGGACACATGCAGCCAGACGACCCGATCAGTCAGTTGAGCTCGGGGAACCAGATGGCGATCTCGCGCTGGGACGACTGAGCAGAGTCCGATCCGTGAACGACGTTCTGCTGAACGCTCTCCCCCCAGTCGCGGCCGAGGTCGCCCCGGATCGTGCCGGGTAGCGCCAGCGTCGGGTCGGTGGCACCCGCCAGAGCGCGGAAGCCCTCGATGCAGCGCTCGCCCTCGATGACCACAGCCATCACCTGGCCGCTTGACATGAACTCCAACAGTGGCTCGTAGAAAGACTTGCCCGCATGCTCTGCATAGTGCTTGGCCAGCCGCTCACGGTCGGGCGTGAAGATCGCAAGGGCCACCAGCGCATAGCCCTTGGCCTCGATCCGGCGCAGGACCTCACCGCAGAGGCCACGCTTGAAGCCGTCGGGCTTGACCAGGACCAGGGAGCGTTCAGTCTGTGTCGTCACAGTTCGAGACCTTATCCGTCCTGTGCCAACGGACGTGTGCCGGGAGATCGGCACGTGCGGCCCCACTTCGGAAGAATCCTGCGTATGCGACTCCCCCCTCAATGGATCCGGCGACTACGACTCCGGCCCTGATGGATCCGGCGAAGGCAAATCAGGTCCGGACGCCTCGTGCGCCGCATGCCACTCCTCATCCACCCGGGCGACGTGCTCATCGAGAACGCGGCCCTGGGCGAGTGCGGTCAGCCAGAGCGCCCCGAATAGCACCCCCACGAACAGCATCGTGGGTACGACGACCGCGCAGGCGAGGGTGGCGATCTGAAGCCCCCAGCCCAGGGTCACACCCCAAGGCCGCCGCAGCAGCCCGGCGTCCAGCACGCACAGCACCGCCAAGATCGAGCCAAGAAGCAGGAACCTGCCGGAGGCGCCCGAACTGCTGGCAGAAGCCAGACCCCGGGCAACCAGCGCGCCGAAGAACACCGCCAGACCCTGGGCGCCGATGACGGTCCCGGCCAGTCGCCGCGTCATCTTGCCGGGAGCGCCGTATAGGGTCGGGACCTTCATCCGTTCGTCACACCCAGAAGCATGCGAACCTCGGCTGCGGTGGTGATCGAACCGGTGGCCAGCACGCCCCCGCCGGCACCGCCCTCGTCGGCCATCCCCGCGGCGCGGTCGAGGGCATCGGGGAGGTCGTCGATGACGGTCACCCGGTCCTCGCCGTAGATCTCCGCAGCGAGCCGGCCCAAGCGGTCAGGGCTCATGGCACGCGGTGACGAAGTACGGGACACGACAACCTCGTTCAACACCGGCTCGAGGATCTCCAGCATTGTCATCGCGTCCTTGTCCTCCAGGATCGCAATGACACCAATGATCTTGGTGAAGTTGAAGGAGTCCTCCAGCGCCGTCCTGAGGGCCAGCATGCCGGCTGGGTTGTGTGCTGAGTCCACCAGGACGGTGGGTGAACGGCGTACGACCTCCAGCCGCCCCGGTGACGACGCGGCAGCCAGACCGGCACGGATCACGTCGACGTCGAGTCGATGCTCGCCACCGCCGACGAAGGCCTCGACCGCAGCCAGCGCCACCGCCGCATTCTGGCCCTGGTGCGGGCCGTGGAGAGGAAGGAAGATGTCGTCGTAGTCCCCGCCAAGACCGCGTATGGCGAGCCGCTGGCCGCCGATCCCGACCTCACGACTCAGGATGCCGAACTCGTTGCTCTCAAAAGCAAGCGTGGCACCAACATCCCGGGCACGCTCGACAAGGATCGCGGCAACCTCCGGGTCCTGGAGGCTGCTGACGACCACGGAACCGGCCTTGATGATGCCGCTCTTCTCCGTGGCGATGTCCTCAACCGAGGAGCCCAGGAACCGCTCATGGTCAAGGGCGATCGGTGTCACCACCGCAACCTTGGCATCGATGACGTTGGTGGCATCCCAGGAGCCACCCATGCCCACCTCGACGATGGCCACGTCGACGGGCGCGTCGGCGAACGCGGCATAGGCAATGGCAACCAGAACCTCGAAGTAGGTCAGCTGAGGTGCGCCGTCCAGGGCCGAACGGGCGTCGACCATCTCGATGAACGGAAGCACGTCCTCAAAGGAGGCGATGAACCGCTCAGCGTCAATCGGGTTGCCGTTCAACGCAATCCGTTCGCGGATGTTGTGAAGGTGCGGTGACGTGAACCGCCCCGTCGAGAGGCCCAGCTCGCGAAGCATGGACTCGATCATCCGCGTCGTCGAGGTCTTGCCGTTGGTGCCTGTGATGTGGATGGCCGGGAAGGCATGCTGCGGGTCGCCCAGCAGCTCCATCACGGCGGCGACGCGATCCAGCGAGGGCTCGAGGTCGTGCTCAGGCGCACGCATGAGGATGGACTGTTCGATCTCGCGCATCCGCTTGTGGACCGTGAGCTTGTGCTCGGCGTCGCGCTGTGCTGGGTTGGGCATCAGATCTTCTTCACGAGAATGCGGATCGGCTGGTTGTCACCCACGATGGCGTCCACACCCTGCCCTGCGGGAAGCGCGAATGACGAACCCGACGAACCGAACTGCACCGACAGCGTCTCAAGCATGATCAGCTCCTGGTGGGCCACCGTAGCCGCCCAGACGTCGTCATCGCCGCTCATCGTGAGGCTGATCCGGTCGCTGATGTCCAGATCCGCGTCGCGTCGTGCCTGCTGAACGGCTCGGATGACGTCTCGGGCCACGCCTTCGGCGGCCAGCTCCGGGGTGACTGTTGTGTCCAGGACGACGAACCCGTTGTGCGGCAACAACCCGGTGACCTGCGAGGAGCCCTGCACGGGCGTCGGGGCTCCCGGACCCACTACCTTGTCAACCGCTCCGCTGTCGCTGCCCTCAGCAACAACGATTTCGAGGGAGTACTCCCCCTCGAGCAGGCCCAGCCCACCTGCCATGACAGCTCCGTCTTCGGACACCGACCAGTCGCCGGTCTTGCTGCCTTTGATGGCCCGCTGGACGTCCTTGCCCAGACGCGGGCCTGCAGCCCTTGCGTTGATGGTGAGCTGTCTTGCGACGCCGAAGTCGGACTCGTTCGCGGCGTCGAGCTCCACGAGCGTGACCGTTCGCACATTGACCTCCTCGGCCACGATCTCGACGAAGGACTCCAGAGTCGCCGCATTGGCTGTGACCACGGTGAGGTCCTGAAGCGGCAGGCGTGTTCGCAGACCACCGGCCTTGCGTAGGCCTGAGGTCACCGAACAGATCTCGCGGGCGCGGTCCATGGCGGCCACCAGATCGTCGTTCTCGGGCAGGTCGGAGGCATCCGGCCAGTCAGTGAGGTGTACAGAACGCGCACCGGTCAAGCCGCGCCAGATCTCCTCGGTGGTGAACGGCAGCATGGGAGCAGTCACGCGGGTGACAACCTCGAGCGTGGTGTACAGCGTGTTGAAGGCACTGTCACGGGACTCGCTCGCGGCGTTCTCCATATCCCAGAACCGGTCGCGCGAGCGACGGATGTACCAGTTGGAGAGCACATCGAGGAAGTTGCGGACGGACTCGCACGCGGAGGCCACGTCATACGTGTCGAGCTGGCCCTGAACCTCCTCGACGAAACGGCGCACCTTGGCCAGGAGGTAGCGGTCGAGGACGTCCTGCGATGCGGTCGACCACTTCGCCTCATAACCATCGCCACCTTGAGCGGCGTTGGCGTACAGCGAGAAGAAGTACCACGAGCTCCACAGCGGGAGCAGCACCTGGCGTACCCCGTCGCGGATGCCCTGCTCGGTGACGATGAGGTTGCCACCACGCAGGATCGGGCTCGACATGAGGAACCAGCGCATGGCGTCCGCACCGTCGCGGTCGAACACCTCGGAGACATCCGGGTAGTTGCGCAACGATTTAGACATCTTCTGCCCATCGCTTCCCAGCACGATGCCGTGACTGATCACGTTGCGGAAGGCGGGTCGGTCGAACAGCGCCGTCGACAGCACATGCAGCATGTAGAACCAGCCGCGGGTCTGGCCGATGTATTCGACGATGAAGTCTGCGGGGCTGTGCTGCTCGAAGAACTCGGCGTTCTCGAAGGGGTAGTGCACCTGCGCGAAGGGCATCGATCCGGAATCAAACCAGACGTCGAGCACGTCATCGATGCGTCGCATCGTCGACCGGCCGGTGGGGTCGTCCGGGTTCGGCCTGGTGAGATCGTCGATAAACGGCCGGTGCAGGTCAGTGGGACGCACGCCGAAGTCGGCCTCGAGCTCGTCAAGCGATCCATAGACGTCGACACGCGGATACTCCGG
>ENA-OFCI01001305-OFCI01001305.1-metagenomes-genome-assembly--contig:-NODE-1305-length-11407-cov-3.822586_pt1 | contig 11407 bp, 11 predicted proteins | sample MGYA00153391_OFCI01 | MGnify analysis MGYA00153391
GGTCAAGCCCGTCGACTAGATGGCACTTTGGCCGGTGGAATCGGCAATTTGGATCAGTCTCTGGGAATCGTTGCAGAGTTGGGGCTATCAGAAGCCGATGCCTTAGCCAGCGTCACAACTAGACCAGCAGAGTTAATCGGGCTTAATTACCAGGAGATACTTGCCTGACCACTCCTAAAGAAGCTGCGGTGTACCCTGCGCTATGCCCATCTCAGACCTACCATTATCAGAACTCGAAAATTTTCAAGCAGAGATCCACCTTCCCGCCGACTTTGATGAGTTCTGGCGTTCGACCTTGGCGGCGAGCCGCGCCAGATGGCAATCTCCAACCCTCGTCAAGGTTGAGACAGAGATAACCGAGTTTGATATTTATGACATCACCTTTTCCGGCTTTGATGGCGAATTGATTAAAGGATGGTTGATCGCCCCCACCCGCAACACAGCCACGGTGGCCGTAGTTAAATATTTGGGTTACGGCGGAGGTCGTGGATTGCCGCACGAACATATTGATTGGCCGGCAGCGGGTTACCTACATTTCATTATGGACACTCGTGGGCAAGGAAGTGAATGGGGGTCCGGTGGAGACACCGACGATGCCCATGGCAGCCACCCACATCACCCCGGATTTATGACTAAGGGAATTGATTCCAAAGATACCTATTACTACCGCCGTCTCTACACAGATGCTGTTTTGGCGATCGACGCGCTTCGTTCCCTCAACCTCGTTGCGCCAGATCAAATTGCGGTAACTGGTGGCAGCCAAGGTGGCGGGCTCGCTCTTGTAGTCGCCGGCTTGGTCCCTGACTTGCTCGCTGTTATGCCAGAAGTTCCTTTCCTAACCTACTTCCGTCGGGCGGTTGACATCACACCTCGACGTCCCTACCTCGAAATTGCAAACTACCTCTCTATCCATCGCGATAAATACGATGCAGTGTTCGAAACCCTCGACTATTTTGACGTTCTAAATTTCGTTCGAACCTCTGACTGCCCCGCATATTTCTCTGTCGGTTTAATGGACACGATCTGTCCACCATCTACCGTCTTTGCCGCAAAGAACATCTACAAAGGCAAGAGTGAAATTGAGGTTTACCGATACAACGACCACGAAGGCGGTGCGGGACATCATTGGGTGAATCAAGTCACCTGGCTCAGGTCTTTATAGACGCTCACTAAGGAGTGGTGTGAAGAATTTGAAAGTCAACGCAACAGCGCTAATGGTCGTTGCGGGTCTTCTCTATTCTTCATGGCCGCTAGGGTATTGGCTTAATCCGCAAGCTGATCACGGACTCGCAAGCAATTTAGAAGCGTTACATCAACCTTATAACTGGCTCTTTATTTTGATCGATATATCTAGCGGGGTATTAACGTTTATCGCCTGTAGGGGGTAGTTAGCCACGGGCATGACAAGTTCAAGTGATCGAACTTCATTTGGACTCTGGGTGGCTATATGGGGAGCATCGATCTTCGGGCTTTTTACCGCGGTTGATGCAGTTATGCCTCTGGATTGCGTGGAAGGTTCACCGCACTGTATGACTCCGTTACATAACCCGTACTTCGTGATTCACGGAGTATTTGGTATTGGATCAGTCGGAGGATTGACCGTCAGCATCGTTGCAACCAACGACCGTACTTGAGAGCGATCCCGCCGAACGCTAAGTGACCTCGACTTCCACATAAAACCTCCGTGTAGTTGTTGTGGTATTGTGAAGAAATCAATATATTTAGGCAATCCAAAACAATCGGTGAACGCCACCCAAGACTAGGACCATTGCTTTACTGTTCCGCGATTCAATACTTCTTGGTTCAGATTTTAGTGGGAATACGATTTTCTCCGCATTACAGCCTAACTCGCAATACTATCAGTGACTTAGGCAATTCAAGTTGCGGGATATTTAATAACCGTCAAATATGCTCTCCTTTACATACTCTCATGAACATTTCATTCCTGACTTTGGGAATTACAATGATTACTGGCTCATTGTTGCTATGCCAAAGTTTCAGGAAAAGTCGAAATGCCATGGTTGGATTTACTCTTTTCGCTATAGGAGGAACTGGTACCGCGCTTGTAGGAATATTCCCAGAAAATACGGTTTCAGCTCTTCACGGTATTGGTGCGGCCTTACCGTTCTTGATCGGTAACGTAGGCGTTGTAATTCTAGGTTTTTCTCTTGAGGTACCTAAGATATTACGTATTTATACTGTGTTAACAGGTTCAATTGCCTTAGCAGCGCTTGGAGTGTATGCGAGCGGTCACTACATTGGCTTAGGTGAAGGTGGATTAGAACGAGTCGTGGCATACCCTCAAACTATCTGGATAATTATTCTGGGCATATATTCGCTAGCTCAACTAACAGACACGCCCAAGCAAATTTCTTAGTTTAGTTCATCGCCTTCAACAACCCTGCGAAGTGCCTCAAGTCTTTGCTCCCATTGCAGTTCGATCTCGGCGATGAAAGTTTTGCCCTCTTCCAATCTCGTTTGGTTGAGAAGAACTCTTTTATCTCGCCCTTGAGTTTGCAAGACGATGAGATCTGCATCCACGAGTATTTGCAGGTGCTTTCTAGCCCCTTGCCTCGTAATCTCCCAAACCCTTCGAAACAGTATTGATCGTGTACGGATTTCCGGTGGCGAGCCGTTTGATCATCTCTAATCGATACGGATCGCCCAGCGCTCGGAATACCTCAACAACAGCCATATAGCTTTTAATTCAACAAAGCGGAAAGGCGCTCGACCATGTAATCCCAGCCACCGTTGTTGTCTTTAAAGGAAGACTCAGCTTCGCTCTGTGGAAGCGATGAGAAGCCAGACTCTTTCAAGGTCACCTTTGTGCCGCCAACGACCTCTAACGTTCCGCCTTCAATCGCGTCAGGAAACCACTTGATGATTTCAGCGGGATCAGTGACAGCTTGATATACCCGCTCTTGCGAGGCTTTTACGGTGATCTCTCTAATAATTGCGTCTTGCATCGGTCTCTTCCTACCCCTTGAGGGCCTAATCGCCCCACTTGCAAGAAGGTAAAACCAGTTTAACTAATATGCAGCCATTTGGTTGCCTAAATTTGTGATCTTATTCAGCGCTTACTCAAAGATATGCTACCTCGGCGGGGTGTCCCACCTACCACCGCACCGGATGAGGAGAAATTAATGGCAACTAGGAAAGTTTTAGCTATTCCTGGTACCGACGGGACAGTTACTGAAGTTCCGTATTTTGAGATTGTTGGAGCTAAACCAGGACCCCACTTTACGATCATCGCAGGTATCCATGGAGCAGAATATTCATCGATAGCTGCCGCCAGAAAATTTGTTGCTGAGGTTAATGCCGCCGAAGTCACTGGTCGAATCACTGTTATGCCTATTGTCAATATCTTGGCCTTCTGGGCTCGAGCACCCTTTGTAATTCCAGTTGATTATCAGAATCTCAATCGAGCTTTTCCCGGAAACCCAGATGGATCTTTTACAGATGTATATGCCTTTCATATTTTTGAAAAAATTATCAGGGGTTCTGATTACCTTCTCGATATGCACGCCGGAGATATCCCAGAAGCGCTCGAGCCTTTTACAATTTTCGAAGAGTCCGCGGTCGAAGAGAAAGCGCTCTCGATGGCAAAAGCGTACGGAATCAAACATATTGTTCGCCAAAAAGCAGCAGGGCTGGTGGTTTCGGGCAGCACTTCCGTAGCGGCCTCAGCAATAGGAATTCCTGCCATTATTGCCGAATCCGGAGAGAATGGAATACTCGATCCAGCAGCGGTCGAACTGCATCTAATGGGGCTTCGAAATCTGGCTCGGACTCTCGGAGTTCTTCTCGGCGCCCCTTCAACAAGTGCTGAACATATTCTTTATGAGGGTTGGAATTGGCTGCGTGCGGAGCGCGCTGGCTGGTGGCAACCAGCACACGCGCCAGGTACCAGCGTCAGTGCCGAAGAATTGCTAGGCACCCTTGGGGAGCCTTGGGGAGAAGAGTTTCTGGAGATTAAAGCTCCACAAAATGGCACGATTCTCTTTCAGACAAGCAGTCCGGCGGTATCTAAGGATGGAATATTGGTCGGCTTAGCACTTCGCTAAAGACATCTTTTTATTTATGTAGGTTATCGAGAAGGTGTAAGTCGATCAGCTCTTCAACCGCCTGCGCAATTGATAGAAGGAGCATATCCGTACCCTTAACGGTTGCCAGTTGGAGCCCAATAGGTAACCCTTCAGAATTCAATCCACAGGGAATCGAAATCGCGGGATCACCCGTTATGTTAAAGATGCCGGTGTAAAAGCCTTCGACAGCCCCTTCAGGGGTATCTACTGGTGGAGTAGTGACTGGTGCAACAAATGGCGCCGTAGGAGTTAGTAAGACGTCTATATCGTCGTAAACCTTTCGCGCTTCTGGAAGGAGTTCGTTTCGACGAGCAATTGCCGCGTCATAAACATCCAGCGTGACGAATTTAGCAGCTTGAAAGAGTCTCAGGGTTTCTGCTCCGAAGTGCCCAGGATCTGCTTTCACTTTCTCGCCATGCACCCGCCAAGCCTCAAAGAGAAGGATGTCTTCAAAAGTTTTTCCCAGCTCTTGAAAGGCGCGATCATCTACCTCAATGATTGCAGCGCCAGCCCCCTTCAACTTTGCGATCGCTCCCTGCACAGAATCTCGGACCTCCGTCTCCAGCTCTGGTAGATCAAAATGAGATTTTACGACGCCAACTCTTAGACCCTTTATTTCGGTTTTTGGATCTGGTTCCAGACCACCCAAGAGCGCAGAGAAAATCCAGATCGTGGTCTGCGTATCCCTTGCCAACAAGCCCACATGATCAAAGGTTGGCGAAAGTGGAGTAGAGCCCTCAAGTGAGATCGAGCCGTAACTGGGCTTAAAACCGACTGTTGCGCAGTAATGGGCAGGAATACGGATAGATCCACCGGTATCGGTACCTATAGCCACGTCGCAAACTCCAGCACCAACGATTGATGCAGAACCACCACTTGACCCACCGGCAGTCCGCTCTGAATTAAATGGGTTCATCGCCTCTGGAACATCGGGGTGTGTTGCCCCGGCCGCATATTCAAGAAGTGAGGTTGTTGCAAAAATATCAGCACCTAGTGCACGCAGTTGGGCAATCACCGGCGCATCCTTTGTCGCTGGCGCAGATTTCATATCGCTGGGATTACCATTGCCGCGTGGTTGGCCCTTCACATCCATGAAGTCTTTTACTGCAATAGGTACGCCTACCAAGGGGCCGGTAATGGAACGCTCGGGGGCTGCAATCAGATTGGAAATGGCGCCAAGTGGCGCTCCAAGCCTTAAGGAACGCTCATAGGCTGCAAGGAGATCAAGGTTTGCAACTTCACAGATCCGCTCTCCTGCCTCAATCGAATGAATAATTGCTCCAACAAAATTTGTCAGCGGTCCATTGAGATCGCGCAATAAATCATCGACCTCCGTTTTGCGCTTTCGGACCGTGAGGTCCCTGTAAATCCCGCTATGAGTCTTTGCGGATTTGCGATTGAAGGCTGCCAGGCGATCGAGCGACCCTTCAAGGTCACTGGGATCAAAACCATCAAAAGCCTGGGGTGCTACCGGAGCCTGCGCCAAGACCTCACGCGCGATAGCCGACATGAGAGTCCGGTATTTCGGATGAACTAGATGATCTGCGATAGAGAGATCTGACGTTGCCCCGGCATACAACATGGCGCCGTATGCCTCTTTCCCCCACAGAAATCCTAGAATGTTATTGGTCGGTTCTGCATAGGGAAAAGCTTCAGCTATTTCTCGTACCCGCGGAGTAATTTCCGAACCAGTGAGCTCACCAACTCTAAAAGTGGCGACATTGCCCTGCATAATTACACCCGGAGATATGTAATCTGCACCGAAGTTTACAAAACTCACGACGATGCGCTCTGCTCCCACTTCCTCGGCGATCTCATGGGCCGTTAAGCCATTTTGTACCGTTACGACAAAAGCATCTGGATTCAGTCGGCCCCGTAGCAACCGCGCGGCGTTCTTGGTGTGGTGACTCTTGACCGCAATGGCAACGTTGCCTAAAGTCCCTGGAAGTTGCGTGGGTAGTATCGCCTTTGCTCTGACCGTAAAATTCTCTACCGGACCTTGAATCGTAAGACCGCGCTCATTAATTGCATGGACATGCTCTTCATCAAGATCACAGAAGGTAACGTCATGACCGGCCCGGATCATATGAGCGCCGATGGTTCCGCCAATTGCGCCCGCACCGATAATTGTGAGTTGCATTTATTCCGCCCATCCCATTAAAAATGACCCATCCTGGATATCTAATCAAATATACATGTGGTTTACTACCAGCCTATGAAAATCCTCGACCTACTGGCTGTTTCCGGTCTAACAGGATTCTACGTTGATGATCAGGCAGCGATCTTGGCAGGTGCGGGACACGATGGATTTGATTATGTCGGGAAGCCAATTACCACTGGCTTTACCTCCATTCGTGAACCAGGCCAGTCCCTATCTTTAATGCTCATACTTGATACTGGTGAAGTAGCGCAGGGCGACTGCGCCGTTGTCCAATACTCAGGGGCGGGTGGAAGAGAGCCTCTCTTTAATTCAGAGGAAGCGCGGAAATTAGTACTCACACATATTGCCCCACTACTCCGGGGGCGAACAATCGGTGATTTTAGAAGCATCGCCGAAGAATTTGATCACGTGGTTGTTGATGGCAAGCGCCTTCCAGCTGCCATTCGTTACGGCCTTACCCAGGCGCTACTTGATGCTGTCGCCAAGGGTCGGTCAATAACGATGGCAGAGGTCATCCAGGATGAGTACAAAACTGGCATTGAGATTGCAGTTGTGCCCATGCATACTCAATCTGGGGATGAGCGTTACTCCAACGTTGACAAGATGATTCTAAAAGAAGCTGGAGTATTGCCACATGGCCTGATCAATAATATGGAGACAAAACTCGGCAAGGATGGCGAAATTTTTAAGGAGTACGTACGTTGGGTGCGAGATCGCGTCCTGGAAATCCGCAAGCACGCGGATTACAACCCTGTTTTGCAATTTGATGCCTATGGAACGATCGGTCAAGCGTTCAACGCCGATATTTTGAAATGTGTTGATTACTTAATTGAACTCGGTGCTATTGCCGCGCCCTTTCAACTTCGGATTGAACATGTTATTGATGGGAAGAGCGTTGCGGGTCAGGTAGCGGTCTCTAAGGCGCTACGAAATGAACTTAGAGCACGCGGTTCGAACGTTCAGCTTTCGGCCGATGAATGGTGCAATACCCTGGAGGATATTCGTCTCTTTGTAGGAGAGGAAGCGACCGACGTCGTACATGTAAAGATGCCCGATCTCGGAGGGATCAATAACGCAATCGAAGCGCTGTTGTTGATTCATCAAAGTGGACTGGGAGGGTATTGTGGCGGAACGTGTAACGAAACAGATCGTTCGGCGCAAGTGAGCGCCCATATCGCCATGGCATGTGGTGCGATTCAGATCTTGGCCAAACCAGGTATGGGCGTTGATGAAGGAATGATGATTGTTGGAAATGAAATGGCCCGAACCGCAGCCCTCGTTGGCTATAGAAAGCAGTGATAAATGTTGGCTTTTGAGACGAACGACGATAAATACATTGAAGAACTGTCAACCTATGTAGCTATTCCCTCTGTTAGTCGCGACGCAACAGCCGAAACAATGCAGCTGGCAGCCGGGTGGCTGGCCTCGCAGTTATCTTTCGCCAACGGCCGAGTAGTTCCGACAGCAGGACACCCGGTCGTTCGTGGTGAATGGCTTGGCGCCCCCGGCGCTCCAACGATCCTGGTCTATGGACATTACGATGTGCAACCAACCGGAGATCTCGCCGAATGGCACACCCCTCCCTTTGAATTAATTCGCGATGGTGAGGTTATTCGCGGTCGTGGTGTCACCGACGATAAGGGACCGGTACTCATTGTCCTTAAGGTCGCACAGGCATTTATGGCCCAAGAAGGAAAACTCCCACTTAATGTGAAATTCCTCTTTGAGGGTGAGGAAGAAATTGGTAGCCCCAATCTTCCTGAATACGTTCGCGCGGAAGCACTGGAACTATCTGCGGATCTCGTGATTTCTGCAGATGGTGCGATGTGGCGGCCTACCGAGCCCTCACTATCGGTTGCATCCAAGGGTCTTGTGACATTTGATTTGGAAGTATCTGGCGCCAAAGAGGATCTGCATTCCGGTCGTTATGGTGGAACCGTTGCCAACCCCGTCCATGTGCTCGCCGAGGTGTTAGCTGGGCTACATCGCCACGATGGCAGTGTGGCAGTCGCTGGTTTTTACGATGGAATTCCAGCGCTGACCCCAGAACGTCGTGCGGAGATCGCCGCTATACCTTTTAGCGATGAGGAATATAAAAACGCTCTCGAAATTGCTGAAACCTTTGGAGAATCCGGTTACACCACCCTGGAACGGTTGTGGGAGCGTCCCACCCTTGAAATCAACGGAATCCAGGCGGGTGGTAAGTACACGGTGATTCCTCACCTCGCCACCGCTCATATTTCCTGTCGCTTGGTGCCGGGTCAAGTGCCAGGAAAAGTTCTGCAGGCAATCAAAAACCATATTGCAGCGGCTAGGCATGACGGTGTGAAAATCACCATGCGCGCAGATCATGGCGGAGTTCCGGCATACACAATTCCCGCAGAGCACCCTGCAAATCGAGCTGCGGCTGCTGCCCTGGAAGAGGTCTACCCCGGAGAAACCGTTCTCTTTGCGGTTATTGGCGGAACCCTTCCCGCCACTGCACTCTTTGAAGAGGTGTTAGGTATTAAAACTCTCTTCTTCTCCTTTGCGACCGCCGATGAAAAGCACCATGCCCCCAATGAATTTATGCGTATTAGGCGACTTCGCGAAGGCATGCGTGCCTGGGAGGTTCTCTGGCGCCTGCTCGCCGATGGTCCACACCGACTCGAGATTGTGAGTAAATGAGATGAGCAAAGACCCTTACACCTCTTACAACTATCTGCCAGAGGGAGAGCGCTTTAATAAAATCGAGTTGGCCCCTGAATTTAATCGAGTTGCGCCCTACGAAGGGGCCTTGAGTGAGTCAGAGCGCACGCGAGCAGAAAAACTGGTCCGTGAAAATATAACGGTCAGTCTGCATGACCACCCCGTCAAGTTTCCTAAAGATATGCGACAGACGCCGGAATACAACCGCACGGGTCGTCAACACACGGCGTTCGCTGGGCTAAAGGAATCTGGCATGACGGTAATTTTCGACAACATGATGGATGGCACCGCATGCGTCACCGGAAATGCGCCCTGGCGTTGGCTCGACATCATCACCGATATTGGAATGCGACTGGCAGATATTGCCCATCAAGATGACGTTACCGTCATTAGAACTATCGCTGATATTGATAATGCATTTGCGCACAATAAGGTCGGACTTGTTTTTGGACTCGAAGCATCGACCCCCATTGAAAATGAGATAGATCGTCTCGATGTGCTCTATGGGTTGGGGATACGTCAGATGGGGATCGCCTACTCTGATTCCAATGCACTTGGCTGTGGGCTCAATGAGAGCGTGGATAGTGGACTCACAGATTTCGGGCGCCGCGCGGTCAAGCGCATGAACTCCCTCGGAATGGCGATCGATATTTCGCATTCATCGGACCAGACCGGCATTGATACCTGCAAAGAGAGCAGCGCACCAGTCTTCATGACTCATGCTGGAGCCCGTGCCATCTGGCCCATCAAGCGGATGAAGGGTGACGCCGTTCTACAAGCAGTGGCACAAACAGGAGGTGTCATCGGAATTTCGGCAGCTCCGCACACGACCCTTTCCGAAGCACATCCAAAACATTCCATCGATTCAATCATGGACCATTTTCTCTACTGCATCGATTTAGTAGGTATCGAACACGTTGCTTTTGGCCCCGACACTTTATATGGCGATCACGTTGGACTTCATACAGTCTTTGCGGGGTTACTTAATACCGGATTTAGCGAAGCACCTGCCTTTGAACGGGTGGAGTATGTTGATGGACTGGAAAACCCCACCGAGAATTTTTGGAATATCGCAGGCTGGTTGGTGAAGAACGGCTTCTCCGATGCAGATATCGTCGCGGCCCTTGGCGGAAATATCATCAGAGCCTTGAAGGGGATCTGGATCTAACAATGAATAGTGAGGAGCGCAAGAAACGCATCAGAACAGCGCGTACCTTTCTCTTTGTCCCCGCAGATCAACCCGATCGCATCGCCAAAGCACTCAACAGTGAGAGTGACGCGGTAATTATCGATCTTGAAGATGCCGTGAGATCCGAAAATAAAGTGAAGGCACGAACCGCCCTTGAACTCCCACCAAGTTCCGCAGACAGCCCTCTAATATTTCTTCGAGTTAACGCATACATCTCCCCCGAATTTGAGCAGGACGTAGTTAAAGCCCTGGAACTTAAAGTCGATGGAATTATCCTTCCCAAGTTCGTACCCGGGCAGAGCGCAATTACTGCCGATCAAGCTCTCACTCGTTTGGAAGTAGCGAGTGGAACAGAAATCGCTCTCCCAACGATTGGGCTCATCGAAACAACCGCTGGAGTCCTAGCGCTACTCAACTCATCCAGCATTCCAGCCCGAGTTGAACGCCTGGCTTTTGGTGGGGCCGATCTCTACACCGACCTCGGAATCTCTTTCTCGGCAGCCGGCCCCAATACCGACCTAGCTATGGCAGCGCTGGTGATGGCGAGTGTCCACGCCCAACTGGGCTCACCGATCGACACTCCCCACTTCACGCTGGGAGACGAGATAGGCCTGAAAGAGAGATCCGAATACGCCGCCCGGATGGGGTTTGGTGGGAAGTTATGTATCCACCCAAATCAATTAGAAATCGTTGAACAGAGTTTTGCAATGAAGGAAGATGAGAGTGAATGGGCTCAAGGGGTTATTGATCTATGGAATGAGAGAGAACAAAGTTCTGGCGCTCTTCTTTTACATTCAAACTTGATCGATGAGGCAATGGTCAAACGCGCAAGGCAGATCCTGGGACTTCTTTAGCCTCTGTGCGGAGCTGCTTTTCTTACCTGCGGACGAAGGCCATCGAAGCGGAGTGGCAATCCAGGGACGACTTTTACCTCGGTGGTCTCATCAGGATAATCGATCAACACGCCCATCGACTCGGCCTGCTCATCAGTCAGCAACTCCTCCGGCTGGTGTACCTCCTCCGCAGCCACACCCGATTCGCATAGAACCTTGACCCAATGGGATGCAGGATGCAAGCGCAAGCCCTGCTCAATTTCCTTCTTTAGAGTCGAAACATTTTTTACCCGGTCGCTGTTCTCTTTATACAGAGCATCATTACTCAGTTCAGCACGCCCTATAGCTGTACAGAGTTTGGCAAAGATGGCGCTGTTACCAACTCCTATGCAGATATCACCCTTCTGGGTTGCAAAAATCCCGTACGGAGAAAATGCTGGATGGCCGCTAC
>ENA-OFCI01001307-OFCI01001307.1-metagenomes-genome-assembly--contig:-NODE-1307-length-11397-cov-22.970993_pt1 | contig 11397 bp, 10 predicted proteins | sample MGYA00153391_OFCI01 | MGnify analysis MGYA00153391
GATCGCCCTAGTTCTTCAGTTAATCGTATGGCCTCCTGCCGTTTGCGTCGTATGCGATCGGCCTTGTCTAGAATTGCCGCTATTCGCTTCTGTTCTTCTAGTGGTGGTAGAGGGATTTTCGATTTTTTGATTTCACTAATTGCAACTAAATTCTTTAAAGCAGAACCAGATGACTTGCTAAATATTTCTCTTTGAGCAACTGGAGACTCAAGATATCTTTTCAAATAAATGGGTAAGACTTTATTTTGATCGGGTCTAATCCTCATCAGAGCCTGATTAATAATCCCTGGTCGCGAGTTATTAGGAGCAATTGCAATTTTCCCAATAGTCCCAGCACAGCTAATAATTAAATCATCAGGTAAAACGTCAAAGCCCTCCATTTCTTTATACTTTGCTTCATTTATAAAATATCTACCTAATGAGAAATCATCTGCAATAGCGTGTTGTTGTTCATATACTAAGTAACCATCGTCAACAAATATTTCCTTTTTTAACGATCCTCCAAATGGGCCACGACGAATAGAACCTTTTTCAGAGACGGCAAGATCTTCTAAAGAAACTAAAGACCAGCTTTTATACCATTGTTGTTTTACCGTCATCCTAACAACTCCTCTAACTCATCCAAGTCCGATCGAATTTCAACATTCCCTCCACTCCACATATTTTTGTGCTCACATAGCTGATTTATTGCTGGGTCTGCCACCGAGTTTGCCATTATCTCGCGATGCTCTTGCTTTAGCCTCAGATCTCAACTGTCCACCTTGCCGACCTAATTCTGTCATCCAAGCCTTAGAACCAAATAATCCACTGACCAGTTGAGGCACTCTCAAATCTGCATCCAAACTTTCCCAGTGCAAAGCAGATCCAGATGGAGTAAGCTCCACCTCGGCTAATTGCTCTGGAGTAGCATTTTCTAAACCCTGCAACAGTTGATAAGGAAAACCAATCATTACCCCATTCGTTAATTCCATAAATACTCGCTCACTATCGGCGGCATACCAAGCTCTAGCAGCCCGTGGTTCGATCTTCGCTAGGTTTTCACCATTAGCTCTAGCTTTATCAAACTGTGCTTTTAACTCAGGACTAATATCACTCATGAATTTCTCTCCATTTTTCCAAAAATTCACATTGACGATCGACAACTAGATTCAACGCTTTAACTAGATCTTTATTGCCGATCTCTCCTTCAACACTTAAAACAATCGGTTCATCAGCTAGCTCAATCCTCACTTCTGCACCACCTTTGAAAACATGCACATGTGGCGGCAAGTGGTCGTTAGGAAAAATCATAATCCTAAATCCATCCTGCCTAAAAATTGTTGGCATCTGTTAAGTCGCAACTCCATCACCATCATAACCTGTCGGTTAGGTTTGTGATATGACAGCATTTAACATATCTGTTAACTCATCCAAGTCCGATCGAATCTCATCCTCGATCGCCTTCAACTTCTCTAAGATCACCTTCGGCGACTCATACACCACCTCCGCATATTCCACCTCCTTATACCGATTAATCGAAAGGTCATAACCATTCTCCACGATCGACTCCTTCGACACAAAAAACGCCTTCTGACCCCGATCCACATCCTTCAGCGGATCACGATCGTGCCACCGCCGCAAAATATCAGGAATATCATTTCGCTCCACAGGCTGCCGCTTATCATCCAACGACAACCCATCCGCCTGCATATCATAAAACCACACCGCATCCGTCCCTCCTGCCCCCGTCTTCGTAAACATCACGATCGCCGTCGAAACTCCCGCATAGGGCTTAAACACCCCCGACGGCATCGAAATCACACCATCTAGCTTATGCTCCTCCACCAAGATTTCCCGCAGCTTCCGGTGAGCATTCGATGACCCAAACATCATCCCATCCGGCACAATAATCGCCGATCGTCCGCCCTTCTTCAACAACCGCAGAAACAACGCCCCAAATAACAACTCCGTCTTGGCTGTATCAATCACCTTCGTCAAATTCGTCGCAATCCCCTCCTTATCCACCGAACCCTTAAAGGGTGGATTCGCCAAAATCAGCGTAAACTCCTCCTGCACCCCCGCATGATCTTCTGAGAGCGAATCCCGCGCCTCAATCTTAGGATTCTCAATGCCATGCAGCATCATATTCATACTGCCAATCCGCAACATCGTCGGGTCAAAATCAAACCCATGAAACATCTCACTATTAAAATGCTCCCGATTCCCCGGCCCATTCAAAACCGAATTCCCATCGATATCTTTCTGCTGCTGAAGATACTCCGCCACCGCCACCAAAAACCCCCCCGTCCCACAAGCCGGATCGCAAACCACCTCCCGCGCCGTCGGAGCCATCAACTCCACCATCATCTTAATAATGTGCCGAGGCGTCCGAAACTGCCCATTCGTCCCCGCTGTCGTCAGCTTCGAGAGCATATATTCATAGAGATCGCCCTTCGTATCCCGGTCCTCCATCGGCATTCCATCAATCTGCTCCACCACATTCGCCAGCAACGCAGCATTCGCAATCAAAAACATCGCATCCTTCATGTGAACGGCATAAGTCCCGCCCGCCGTCCCCATCGCCTTGATAAACGGAAACGCCTTATCTCGAACGATCGTTAGCATTCCCTCAGCATTCTGAGTCTTAAACTGCGACCACCTACAATCCTGATGCTCTTGCGTAAAAGTTGGGTCTTTAACCGTGCCCCCCAATCGCTTCGCCTGTTTTTCCTTGACCAGCTCCAGATCGTCCAACCGCTTAATAAACAACAAATAAGAAATCTGCTCAATTACCGACAGCGGATTACTCACGCCATTACTCCAAAACGTCGTCCACAGCTTATCCACCTTCGACTTCAAGTCACCCGTAATCATGCGCTGCGATTCCTTATTGTGTCTAGGTTCCATTATGGGATTAACGGGTCTGTAAAATCCATGAGGTATCCAGAATATACTGGTAGACACCGTTAACCTACGTGCTTCACTCTCATGAGAATTGCAGAAAATATCACCCAGCTCATCGGCAATACCCCACTCGTCCAGCTTAACCGCATCCCCCAAGCCGAAGGCTGCGTCGCCCGAATCGTGGTGAAACTTGAAAGCATGAATCCGTCATCGTCGGTAAAAGATCGCATCGGCATCAACATGATCGAATCGGCTGAAAAAGAAGGACTGATCACCCCCGGCAAGACGATTTTGGTCGAACCCACGTCTGGAAATACAGGTATTGCCCTTGCCATGGTCGCAGCGGCCAAAGGCTATCAGCTCATCCTCACCATGCCCGAAACCATGAGCACCGAACGCCGCGCCATGCTTCGAGCTTACGGTGCCGAACTCGAACTAACCCCCGGTTCCGAAGGCATGACGGGCTGCATCCAACGCGCCCAAAAAATCGTAGACACGACCCCCGGAGCCTACATGCTCCAGCAGTTCCGCAACCCCGCCAACCCTGAAATTCACCGCCGCACCACCGCCGAAGAAATCTGGAATGACACCGATGGCGAAGTGGACATTTTGATCTCCGGTGTCGGCACGGGCGGCACACTAACGGGAATCGCCGAAGTCCTCAAAGCCCGCAAACGCGATTTTTGCGTCGTAGCCGTCGAACCCACCACCAGCCCCGTCCTCTCCGGCGGTCGCCCCGGTCCCCACAAAATCCAAGGCATTGGTGCCGGGTTTATTCCGCCCGTATTGAACACAAAAATGATCGATGAAGTGATCTTAGTCAGTGACGATGACGCGATCGCCTATAGTCGGCGGATGGCCAAAGAAGAAGGATTGCTCTCTGGAATCTCCACCGGAGCCGCCATGAAAGCCGCCATCATCGTCGGCAAACGCCCTGAAAACGCCGGAAAGCTAATTGTCCTCATCCAACCCAGTTTTGGTGAACGATATCTGAGTACACCCTTGTTTGCCGACCTTTAAGATCCCTAGATTGGAAGATGCAACAACCGATCGCCGCTGGGGAATTGAAAATACGACGAAACCCGTAGGGGTCAATGGCATTGAAGAGCGCTCGCCAGGGATTCCAATTATCAACCCAAAATCCCCGACGAGCCAACTCCCAACGAGTCATCCGATCACCCGATCGCATCCGTCGATCGAACAATCTTCATCCCCGCCGCCGCAAACCGTTCATAAGCCGCCGCCGCCGCATCGGTAAAGTCCACCACTCCCGGCACTACCACAGGCGACGAACAATCTTCAATGAGATAAATCTTCTGAGCAAGCTGAGGATCCTCCCGGAGCATGATTTCGCTCAACAGATCATCAATCGTCCAGGCCACGCAATGACTCTTCGCCTGTCCCGCAATGTACACCGCATCAAACTCTAAAAGCTGCTGAATCAACCGATCGTTCTTGTGGGCGATCGGCTCATTCTTGCTCCCCGTCATCACCTCAGGCCGCAAAATCGAGTAGTTCTCTGTAAGCGGGTTTTCGCCCTTCAGTTCAAACTGAGTTTGCGCGCTCCGAGCCACTGTATGAACAAAGCACGCTTCCTCAAAAGCCGGAACCAACGCATGGCCAATGCCACCCAGCATTGAGTGATAACACCACACCGTTAGCGGAAACTTACCCTCTTGAGTAAGCTGACGCGTATAGTGCAGCGCATGAGCTTGCAGCGGCTCAGCAGAAGCGTAGCCTAGAGATGAGGCGATCGCAGGATTCACCCGCCAAACACCAGACTCAATATCCGCCAACGTAATCTGCGTCGCCACTGGAATGGGATGATCTCCTGCGGCATTAATCCAAAAAATCGGATGAAAAATCTGCATCGCCCGATGCGTATCTAGCGTGGGAACGATCGTCGTAATGCTATTGAGGTTTCTGTAAACAAACTCACACAATCGCCGAGTATCATCCACCGCACCTCGGCCCGACGGCCCACCCACAAACAGCTCAAACTCTGGAATACAAAAGGTATTCTGCACATCAATGGCCAGCAGACAGACCCGCCTTATATCATTGCTAGCAGGCGTAATCTGATGTTCAGTCGCCCAATCCATCGCCTGCTTCGATCGCACTTCATAGGGCACTCGCCAAATCTCACCGACCCGATCGGGCGGGTAAAAATCGGGAAGGGGAAGGGTTCGGTTTGTCATTGTTCTTCTTCAACACTATTCTTCAAAGCGGGTAATATCATCTTCGCCTAGATATTCACCATTTTGAACTTCGATCATCACCAGCGGAATGACCCCAGGATTAGTGACCTGGTGGCGCGCACCCATCGGCACATAGGTCGATTGCTTTGGGATCAACTGGGTGATTTTGTCGTTACATTTTACGGTGGCCGTCCCGGATACGATGACCCAATGTTCGCTGCGATGATGATGCATCTGAAGACACATCGACGCCCCCGGCTCAACTTCAATTCGATTAATCCGGTAGCGATCGCTTTCATCTAAGACCGTCACCGTTCCCCAAGCACAAATTCTAGTAGGCGTTCCCAAACTCGACATTTCAGACCTCGATAGTTCAGAGATAGGATTTATCATAGTAAAGCTCTTAAAGAATTAAAATTTAGAAGTCAACCGTTAGAAATCAAAATAGATGTACCGCGATACGCCCTGAGGTGCAAGTAAATACACAGAATAGAGACACAATGGGACTAACAGTAGCTTTAAGTACCCATTAATCTGAAGCTTCAGCCCTCGGTGAAACAAATACGCGACGGCCATCACAGCGCTCAAGCAGACTAGCGCCAAACTGAACTGCTGCTGAGTAAGCTTTAGAGTTTCAGTGTAAACCTTTACCATGAATTGTGGATCAGCCGTCTTCCCAAAAAGATGTTGAAATACAAATCCAGCGTCCTTAAGATTCGTCACGCGGAAAGGAATCCAACTCAGCAGCACGAGACTTTGGGTCATCGCCCACGCGACCACCAGTCCTGGGAGGCTCTGCCAAAACAACCCCAACGCTTTATGGCGCTTCGACAGCAAATCCGTCAACCGATGCACCACCAGCCCCATCCCATGCACCAACCCCCACAGCACAAAGCCCCATGTCGCCCCATGCCACACGCCGCACACCAGCATCACCAGCATCAGATTTAGGCACGTCCTTAACAGTCCACGCCGTGACCCTCCCAATGGGAAATAAAGATAGTTCCGCAGCCACTCGCCCAGACTCATGTGCCATCGTCGCCAAAAGTCTGCCAGATTAGTGCTGAGGTATGGAAACTCAAAGTTCTGCGGCAAATGAATCCCAAATAGCATCGCACTGCCTCGGGCCACATCTACGTAGCCGCTGAAGTCCAAATAGATTTGAAACCCATAGGCCACGATCGCTAACCACAAATCGACGCTGCCCGCACGCGGCAAATTATCAAACGTCAACGCCGTAAACACCCCCAAGTGATCGGCAAAAATGCCCTTCTTAATCGCCCCCACTGCAATCAGCCACAGCCCTTCCGTCATCTGATCCGCACGCGGCGCACTGGCCGACTGCAATTGGGTAATGAACTGGGGATATCGCGTAATCGGTCCAGAAATCATCTTTGGGAAAAATAGCTTATAGCTGGCAAATCTGGGAAAACTCCGACTCGCTGGAGCGCCGCGATAGATATCCACCAGATAAGCAATGCATTCAAACGTAAAATAGCTCAGTCCGATCGGCGTCAGAGCGCTCACGGTTTTTAACGCAGTTTCGGCAGCGACTAGATTGAGATGAAACAGGTTGCCTAGTCCAGATATCAACAGCAACGCCACTGACTTGAAGCTAAATAACAAAAAGAGCTGAATAAAAATCCCAACCATCAGCAACCGGACCCTGCGCTGGTTCCAATCTTGCTGGGCAAACTGCCAATCTTCAATGCGCCAATCTGGCGGTGCGCCGATCGCCCGTCCCAACTGAAACGTAATCCACGTCAAAACTAAGAGCAATGGCACATACTGCGGCTGAAGCGACGCATAAAACAGCAAACTCGTCGCTACCAATATCCACATTTTTAACCGGGATTCGGCCAGACACCAGTAAAGACCGACGGTCCCCAATAGAAACAGGGCATAGGTTGAAGAAAGGAAGTTCATGGCTGTCTGACGCTAGGGGTAGAGTTTAGAGTGATCTCTCTATAAGACCTATGGTGTAGCGATGCCGTATAGCAAGACCCATAGTGTAGCCGACCCTTCGATTCCTGACGCATAAAAAAGCAGCCCTTAAGCTGCTGTTATCGAGTGCATGAGGTGTTAGCTAAGAATAGTGGGGAGGTCGGTCAGCCGAGACGCCCGTCTAGCTCTAAGCATTCCTGTGGGTTTAAGCATTGATTCAATCAATCGCTTCCATGAGTAATCATCCACCGAAAGCTAAAATCGCGCTGGCTCTAGTGGACAGTCTACCGATCGGCACTCGAACGCTTCAAAACATCACCTTTCAAAAGGCTACACCGTCGGTAAAGCATAGGGTTCGGCAGCAGCGAGATTGATGCGCCACCCGAGATCGCGCAGGGCCGATAACGTCAATGTACTTGCGGGCATTGCAATGCCGGATCTTTCTGCGTAGGGCGTCATGAGTTCAGCGCTAAATCGGGTTTCATCCCAATGGGATAAATCTGAGCGATCGAGGGGAACGGCCACAGGTCCCGCAACACCGATCAAGTTACCATAGGCATACCCCGCATAGCTGTTGGCCCGGTAAGTGGCCGTCGTGGCGTCAGTCCAAGTCTGACCGATTTTGCCGCGAGAAGGGACATCAATTGGGACCCACAATGTGCCAAAACCTAGGGCATGGGCAAACTCATGTACCATAATGCGCCGTAAATAAGCCGGGTCACTGTTGAAAATAGCGTATTTGCTGAGATTAAGAGTGGCTTCAGCGCTTGCAATGAAAAGGCTGACGCCATCGGTCGTAACGAGCGGTCCGGCATAGGCCAATGTGTTAGGGTCACTGATGGCGAAGCCCACAATATCAATGGTGAGATCCTTCAGTTTCGTAATCGCACTGCGCCATACGATCGCATTTTCCCAAAACTGGGCAGCATCTGCGATCGCGCCGCGAGCTGTTCCGTTTAGAGTTTCGGTGCCTGCTCCATAATTCAACTGAATCTTAAAGGCCAACGCATCAGAAACGGCGGCGGTAAAATTACTGGATAAACTATATATTGCGGTCTGCGAACTGGTGTTTTGAACTTGAACTAAGTACGTCCCTGCTTGAATAAATTTCCGCAACGACTCGCGCACCGTTCCGCGTTCCCACTCCAAAGCGAGCACCGATTCCCCTGCATCGACGCGACCATTGCCATTGGTATCTTGGACCAGTCGAACATCAGAATCTTGGGTCAATCCGGTTAGGTTTGCGGTAAAAATTCCGGATTCTTTGACGGTAAAGGAATAGGTTTTTTCAGCGCCAGTGCTTGTACTTTTGGGGGTGAGTAAGCTGCGATCGAAGAACTTAGGCGAGTCTTTCAAAATCAGCGGCACGACGTCGGTCGGACTTTTCGAGAGTTCAGGCGCTGAGGCCGGAGGTAGCGTCTTCCGAGGCACCAATGCATCAATCTCCCAAGTGGGGTCATTGACCGTGAGCAGCGAATACCGATCGAGTACCGTGCCCCGATCCATGATCCAAAGGGAATTTTCGCCTGTTGCAGCGTTGCGCAGAACAATATCGAACTGTCCATCGTTGTTAAAATCTGCCAGACCCTGACCCTTGCCCCCCTTTGCATCCGCCTCAATGCCAATATCTTGCTTAATGCGTCCGTCTTTCATGAGCCACAGCGCCATGGTTCCCGTCGATCGATTGGCCCAGAAGAGATCAATATCACCATCTTTATCCACATCGCCCACGCCCTTTATTTCCCAATCGGTGTAGATCGGGTCGAGGGCCTGAATCTCCTTCACAGAGGCAATCTGGTCGCCCTGCATGATCCACCAGAGATTGGTTCCGGTCTTGGTATTGCGCCACAGGATATCGACCTGCTGGTCACCATTGGCATCTGCCGCCCCAACTATGGTCCATTCCGGATAGGCGACCGTCGTCAGCCGAACGATGCTAGTGAACGCAGAGCCTTGGGCATCCATGAGCCACCAGAGATTTTCCCCGGTGGCTTGATTGCGCCAAAGATAGTCGCTAACGCCATCTCGGTTATAGTCTGCGACGGCGACCACGCTCCAGTTTGCATCGGCTACTGGGGTTAGATCTTTAAAAGACCCACCATACTCAGGTCCAGCCATACCCCATAGGATATTGTGGCCAGCCATGGGACCCATCGTCGATCGGTTTCGCCAGAGTAGATCAATGGACTGGGTGGTCAGTGGAGCTTCAGGAACAGGACTAAACGGCGTATCTGAAAGAGAGGTTAGAAGAGAATTCATAAGGTTGAGGATCTACTTAGAACATCAGAACTTAGAAACGAAGATCAGGAATGAGAACGATGATTAATTTTTATTGCTTAGAAAGCAAAATCTAACTTTAGACAGAGGAATGAAGCTTCGCAGCCTAAATTTACACTTAAAACATCTGACAAATGGTGTATTCCTATTACTACTACGTTAGTAGGTCATCCGGAAGATTGCGGAAAAATTTCAAAAAGGATTGATGTTTTTTCAGGCGGATTCACGAAGAGAGCGTCAAGTTGCCTTAGGGTTACACCGTGCAGCAGAGGCGCTAGAATAAGTGACTACGTTTTTACATGCAATTTGCGTCCTAATTCGCCCATGTCCACTGAACTGCTATCTCCTGAACCGCTATCTCCAGGACTCCTCACCGAACTCCAGGAGGCGGTCGATCGACGCCGAAATTTTGCCATCATTTCGCACCCTGACGCAGGAAAAACAACGCTAACGGAGAAGCTCCTTCTGTACGGAGGTGCCATCCATGAAGCTGGGACCGTAAAGGCGCGTAAGGAACAGCGTCACGCGACGTCTGACTGGATGGAGATGGAGAAGCAGCGCGGAATTTCGATTACGTCCACGGTGTTGCAGTTTGAGTATCAGAACTGTGCGATCAATCTTCTGGACACGCCGGGGCACCAGGATTTTAGTGAAGATACCTATCGGACGTTGGCGGCGGCGGACAATGCAGTGATGCTAATCGATGCGGCAAAGGGATTGGAGCCTCAGACTCGGAAGCTGTTTGAAGTGTGTCGGATGCGGGAGTTGCCGATCTTCACCTTTATCAACAAAATGGATCGACCTGGACGAGGTCCGTTGGAGTTATTTGACGAGATTGAGAAAGAGTTTGGGATGTTGACCTATGCGGTGAACTGGCCGATCGGCAGTGGCGATCGCTTTAGAGGCGTTTATGACAGGCGGCTAAAGAAGGTTCACTTTTTCCAGAAATCAACCCACGGGAAGCGGGTGGCGATCGAGACGGTGATGGAACTGGATGATCCTCGGTTTAAGGAGATGGTGGAACCGGATCTGTACGAACAGTTTCATGAAGAGTTAGAGATGCTGGATGCGTTGGGTGGAGAGTTGGACCTTGCTGAGGTGCAAGCAGGGATTATGACGCCTGTGTTTTTTGGCAGTGCGATGACGAATTTTGGCGTCGAGCTATTTTTGGAGGCGTTTTTAGACTACGCCCTGAAGCCCGGTCCTCATGAAAGTTCTCAGGGAACCATCGAACCGACGTATCCGGAGTTCTCTGGGTTTGTGTTTAAGCTTCAGGCCAACATGGACCCTCGGCACCGCGATCGGATTGCGTTTGTGCGGGTGTGTTCGGGGAAGTTTGAAAAAGATATGGCGGTCAACCATGCGCGATCGGGCAAAGTGGTCCGGTTGTCCCGGCCTCAGAAACTGTTCGCTCAGGATCGTGAAGTCATTGAGGAAGCGTATCCTGGAGACATTATCGGGCTAAATAATCCGGGGGTGTTTGCGATTGGTGACACGATTTATCAAGGTAGGAAACTAGAGTACGAGGGAATTCCCTGTTTTTCACCCGAGCTTTTTGCATACCTGCGCAACCCCAACCCCTCGAAGTTCAAGCAATTTCGGAAGGCGGTGTCGGAGTTGCGAGAAGAGGGTGCGGTGCAGATCATGTACTCAAGCGATGAAGCCAAACGCGATCCGATTTTGGCGGCGGTGGGTCAGTTGCAGATGGAAGTGGTGCAATTCCGATTGCAGAATGAGTATGGCGTTGAGACGCAGTTAGACTGGTTGCCATATCAGGTTGCTCGGTGGGTGGACGGTGGCTGGGAAGCTGTCGAAGCGGTGGGACGCTTGTTCAATACTCTGGTGGTGAAAGATAGTTGGGAGCGTCCGGTGTTGTTATTCAAAAATGAGTGGAATTGTCAGCAGCTTATGGGCGATCATCCGGAGCTGAAGCTAAATGCTATTGCGCCTGTGGTGGCAGGGAAGGAACCGATCGCCATTTAGGAGGGTTTGGAGAATTTATGCCCTGAGAGGTCAAGGCGTTTTCGAGGTTTCGGATCCATGATTATCTCCTAGTCAGTCTAATTCCTGTTTTCGGGATCTTAGGCAGACTAGC
>ENA-OFCI01001309-OFCI01001309.1-metagenomes-genome-assembly--contig:-NODE-1309-length-11394-cov-3.276127_pt1 | contig 11394 bp, 10 predicted proteins | sample MGYA00153391_OFCI01 | MGnify analysis MGYA00153391
AGTATGCGCAGCGCCACTTTCTGGGCAGTAGTCGCCATGCATCGCTGGCCGAAACGGTGCAGGCGTGGCAGGATTACGCACCGCAATTTATCCCGTTGCCGCACCCGTCCCCGCGCAATCAGCCGTGGTTTAAAAAGTATCCCTGGTTTGAACAGCAGCTCGTACCGGCGCTGCGTATACAAATCAAAGCCTTGATCGCCGAACCTGCACGGGCTCCGCCCTTGCATCAAAAATAAGCTCAATCATGATGAGCCAGCGCATGACATGCGATACAGAATGGATAAATTTGTTCGCCACGTCGCGCGCTGTCTATTTTCCCTTGCGCGGCATTTCGCTTGCTACTGCCCTCAGCATTTTCAGCTGCGACGCTGGCTACGATCGCCGACGCAACGGCCATCCGCAATCGGCAGATCAAGACATGAATGCCGACGGAACCAGCACCTCACCGACCGCCAGTCGCAGGATTGCCCAATGCATCGCATTATCCTATGAACTCATCAAGACTTGAGAAGTCCAACTTTTAGTAGCATTTTCCTGAGAAAATACTGCATCGGCTTCTTAGGCATCTCTGGCTTTGGGCTTGTAAATACAATCTGCATATCCATCTGTTTAGTCTTGTTTTCGTAAGTTCTTTTTCCGCAGGCTTTTTTTATTTCCACCTTGAAACAAACACCACCAACAGGAGTCATCATGACCGTATTCGCCCAAGTTCAATTACCGTATGCCAAAGATGCATTGGCCCCGCATGTGTCCGCCGAAACCATTGATTTTCATTACGGCAAGCATCACGCCACTTATGTGACCAACCTCAACAATCTTGCCAAGGGAACCGAGTTTGAAAATCTGACGCTCGAAGAAGTCGTAAAAAAAGCGCCTGCTGGCCCTATATTTAATAACGCCGCACAGATTTGGAACCACGACTTTTATTTCATGGGCTTTAAACCAGCGGCAGCAGGCGGCGGTGGCAAACCTGCCGGTGCATTGGCAGCCGCTATTGATAAACAGTTTGGTTCGTTTGAGGAATTTCAAAAGCAGTTTGATGCCAAAGCAGCCGGTACCTTTGGCTCTGGCTGGGCGTGGCTTTGCAAAAAAGCCGACGGCACACTTTCACTTGAAAGCACCAGCAACGCGGCAACGCCATTGACTCAGGGCATGACCCCGCTTCTGACCTGTGATGTTTGGGAACACGCGTACTACATCGACTATCGCAACAGCCGCCCGAACTATTTAAAAGGTTTTTGGTCGATTGTGAACTGGGACTTTGTAGCGGCTAACTTTGCTTAGATACGAATTTCATTAGCGCATTGCAGTTTGCAATTTGCAATAAGCCATCGCCGGTCAGTCTGCACAAGTGGGCTGGCCGGTTATATATTGAGCGCGTTGATGCGCCTTAATGTTGCCGGCAATGATTGTGCTGCTGGTTGTGCATGCATCTGAACACCCAAGTCAACGCAATCGCAGACGATTCTACTTAGCAACAATGATCAAGGAAAAAAACATGAGCAACCTGGAAACTGCCACGCTTGGTGGCGGCTGCTTCTGGTGTACGGAAGCAGTATTTGATGAAGTAATTGGCGTCACCGATGTGGTCTCGGGCTATATCAACGGCCACACGGTTAATCCGACGTATGAGCAAATTTGCGATGGCAATACCGGCCATGCAGAAGTGGTGCGCTTGACGTTTGACCCGGCGGTGATTTCCTATGCGGATATTCTCGGCATCTTTTTTGCGATTCACGATCCGACCAGTTTGAACCAGCAGGGCGCTGACCGAGGCACACAATATCGATCCGGTATTTTCGTTCATTCCGCCGCGCAACGCAGCATCGCTGAACAAATGATTACGCGCCTGAATAATGAAAAAATTTGGGATGCGCCAATTGTTACCGAAGTAGTTGATGCAGCCCATTTTTATTCCGCGGAGCCATACCACCAGGAGTTTTTCAAACGCAATCCAAACCAGGGATATTGCATGGCGGTGGTGTCCCCCAAAGTATCAAAATTTCGCAAGAGTTTTGTGAGCCGCTTAAAGAATTAAAGTCTTGAAGAATTGAACGCATAAAGCGTACGCATGCCAATCACCCATCTTCCGGTATCGCCCATCGTCGGCCTCCACACTGTCGAGCTAACGCTTGACTTGGCACCGATGCTGCAGCGGTTCTTTGAGGAGAACCCCGCGTATTTTATGGCCACATCGGGCGAGCCGGCAGGCCCGGATGAGGCACGCGAGGAAATCATCAGCGAATTGCCTACGGGCTGGCGCTTTACCCGGAAGTGGGTCGTGGGCTATGTGGACAGCCATGGCTCGCTCGTAGCGATGGCAAATATCATCACGGATCTTCTGGCACCTGCTGTTTTTCACATCGGCACGTTCATTGTCGCCACTGCGCGCCGCGGAACGGGCGATGCGCAAATGCTATATCGCGGACTTGAAGTATGGTCAATTGTCAACGGTGCAAACTGGATGCGCTTAGGCGTTGTAAAGGGCAACACCCGCGCTGAACGCTTCTGGAAATCGGCAGGCTACGTGTCAGTGCGCGAGCGCCACGGCATACAAATGGGCAACCGCACCACCACGGTGTGCGCCATGATGAAGCCACTAGCAGGTGGCAATCTGGCGGCATATCTTGCACTCGTCCCGCGCGATCAGCCCGAAGATGAGAGTACGGTTTAATGCTTCGGGTTAATTCTTCCGGCTTAATGGTGCGAGCGGATCTTTAGCTAAAATCGTAATCACTCACCGTGAGACGCCAATGCCTATTCTCGATGTTGAAATCGTATGCACGTCGCCAGCCGAATTTAATTCGACGTCTGCGGCCGCCATAACACAGGCTGTTGGCAAGGTGCTGAGTTGCGCGCCAAGCCGTGTCTGGGTTCGCCTTCGGTATCTCGACTATAAATGCTATGCCGAAAATGAGGTCTTGCTGTCGGTAGACGCGCTGCCCGTGTTTGTGACCGTGATGCATGCACACCTTCCGGTCGGGGAAGCACTCGGCGTTGAGGCGCTTGACATCGCTCATGCAGTAGCACAAGTGGTCGGGCGTTCAGCAGAACGCGTGCATGTTGAGTACGCTCCTGCAGGCGCTGGCCGACAGGCATTCGGCGGTGTTCTGGTTAAAGCGCAAAGCTAAATTTTTCACCTTAATCTGCCGCCTGAATTTTCTAGCTTAACACTACGCATCACAGCTCAACCATCGTTTTAAACCCGCCCCAAAACATCCGCTTGCCATCGAAGGGCATGCTCGTCGGATCCATGCTGGTAATGCGCGTGTCTGCCATCACTTTGGCATTGACGCTATCGCGATGACGGCCGGATTTGTAGACCATCCAAGCCCAATGTCGCGTTATATTTTTTTATCAGTTATCAATCATTAACCAAAATTGAAATCTGGACAAGATAAGTTGGACCTGTCGCCCAACTCGGCGTTGTGCAACGGAGAACCGCGAAACCCCTTTTAGCTAAAAATAAATCCGGCCTTGCTAAACGGTAAGCTCCTTATACGCTTGCCGGTTGCAGCAAACAGTGCATTCGCGACCGCTGGCGCAATTGGGCTGACCGCTTCTTCGCCTACGCCACCCGGTTTCTCGTCGCTCTCCAAAATAATTACGTCGACGGGCGGCATGTTGGCCAATGTAATCAACCGGTAATCGTGGAAGTTCGATTGTTCGACGGCGCCGTCTCGGATCGTAATTTCGCCGAAAAATGCGGCCGACAATCCAAATGCGATGCCTCCTTCTATCTGCGCCCGAATGTTGCGCGGATTTACCGCAATGCCGCAATCCACCGCCGTCGTGATTCGATGGATGTTTACCTCGCCGCTGTTCTCGACCGATAGCTCGACTACGTGGACTACGACGCTGCGGTTGGCTCGCACTAAAGCGACGCCTCGAGAACGACCACGTGTCAGAGGTTCGTTCCAGCCCGAGCGCTCAATCGCTACGTCGAGCGCGCGTCGCTCGCGCCCATCTTTGATCAGCAAACTGCGGCGATAAGCGACCGGATCAATCTTGGCTAAGTGCGCCAATTCGTCAATGAAGCTCTCATAAGCGAAAGTATTTTGTGAAGCAGCAACAGAACGCCAATAGCCGACGGGAACACCTATATCGATGGTATTCGCCGCAAGCACTACTGCTGGAATTTGGTAATAGCTCGGTGACTCGCCGATGGCCGAGGGGTCGACTGGTTTTGATGCGGCCTTGGAGGCACCGCCACCGGAGTAGTGCAGTAGCGACTCGCAAGAACTAGCGAAACGCAGCGCCAGCGGCAAGCCGTCGTCGCCAACACCAGCGGTCAGTTTTACTGCTGCCGCAGGCCGGTAGAAGTCGTGCCGTATGTCTTCCTCACGGCTCCAGATCAGCTTAACCGGGGCGTCGATACGCTTTGCAATCCGGACAGCTTGAAGAACAAAATCCACTTCAATGCGCCGCCCGAAGCCGCCGCCCGATAGGGTGGTATGGATCGTCACCGCATCTGGGGACATTGTCAGCTCTTGGGCGACTGCGGCGAGTGCTGCTGACTGATTCTGCGTCGGCAGCCACAACTCCGCTGCATTTGCGCTGACTAGGGCCGTCGCGTTCATCGGTTCCATCGTCGCGTGGGCCAGGAAGGGAACCGTATATATGCTTTCCAGGGTTTGTGCTGCTTTGCTTGTTGCCTCATTATACGCGGCAATTACTTTTGCCGCGGTTGACTTTCCAGGTGCGACAGCTTGCCCGCCGGATTTCACGTCTTCTAACAGCGCCTTCATGTAAGCCGGTGACGAGCCTTGACTAGCTTTTGCATTGTCCCAGATTGGGCTCAAGGCATCGAGTCCTTTCTTCGCGGCCCAGTAGCTGTTCGCCACCACGGCTACCGCATCATCCATCTCTATTACACGTCGCACGCCGCGAATGGCCATCGCAGGAGCCTGATCGACACTGGCGAGTTGACCGCCAAAGCGGGGCGATTGCAAGATCGTGGCGATCAGCATACCCGGCAGCTGGACATCGACGCCGTAGCGCGCGCTGCCATTCACCTTGTCTGGCAAATCGAGGCGAGGGATGTCCTTGCCAATGAAGCCCCAGCGTTCCTTTGGCATGGGCACTGCGTTCGCGGGTATTGGCAACTTGCCCGCAGCTAGCGCGAGTTGACCGTAGGCAATTCGTCGCCCACTCTTGGGGTGCAAAACTTTTCCTGCCGCGGTGTCGCAATCGGATGCGGCAACTTTCCATTTGGTCGCCGCAGCGGAAATCAGCATGGCACGGGCCTGTGCGCCAGCCAATCTCAATGCCGCTATTTGTCCGCTTACTCCGCCACTGCCATAAGTTGCGTACTCTCCCCATTCGCCATTGAAAAACACAGGCTTAATAGGTGCCATTTCGATATGGATAGTGCGCCAGTCAAGGTCAAGTTCGTTCGCGAGAATCTGGGCAAGTGCCGTGCCAGTACCCTGACCAAGTTCAGAAGTGTTCGAGAGAAGGGTGACCGCACCATCGGGCGCAATTTGCACCCAACTATTGACGCTCACGTTCGGGGTTGGTGGGTGGGGTGCTGCGATTGCGGCCAAAGGGTGACCGACCGCAACCTGCAATCCGCTTGCGGTGACGCCCTTGATAAAGTTGCGGCGGCTCGGGCTATTCAAAGTCGCGCTCATTTGCTTTCTCCGACGACCATGCCGGCGGCGCGTTTGATCGCGCGCCGGACGCGGTTATAGGTACCGCAGCGGCATAAATTGGTCATGGCATTCGCAATATCAGCATCATTGGGCAGCGGTTTTGCCGCAAGCAACGCTGCGGCGGCCATCAGCATGCCAGACTGGCAATAGCCGCATTGCGGCACTTGTTCGTCAATCCATGTCTGTTGAAGACGACGCAAACGGCTCGATGATCGTGACTCGATGGTGGTGACTTCCCCCGCGCCTATCGCGCTAATCGGCACCGTGCAACTTCGCGTAGATTGTCCGTTAAGATGCACCGTGCAAGCACCGCATAGACCAGAACCACAACCGAATTTGGTACCGGTCAGTCCAAGTGTGTCGCGTAGCACCCACAATAATGGAGTGTCTTCGTCAACATAGAGTTCGCGCTTGGCGCCGTTCACGGTGATTACATATTTCATTAGTCGCCTCAACCCTTAGCAAGTGTGTGGTAGTGCATGATACCTAGATTAAACGAAGGTTATGCCGAGTCACTGTGGAGACAGCGTTAGAATGAGATGAAACGCGTTTTGCTGGCAATACGCCGTAAAAAACCCGCGCAAATTGTGCGCATTTTCCCCCTTTAATTATTCATAGGCTCTACGGCTAATTTGGGTAGCTGAGATTTGGCGACGAAGTGCGGTATGCCGTTTTGAAGTCGGCGCGACGGGATGATCTCGAACGCAACTATTTCCCGCACACTTGGCTACGATGAGGCGGCGGCGCAAGAAAGCTTAAGTGAGATCGTATTGCTATCAATAATAATTATGATAATGAATAACCTTTCGGCTTACGCGATTGCAATCCCTCAGCCGCGGTAAAGGGTCGTAACATCATAAGCACCAGCCAACCCACTATGCGACGACCTTGATCCGAATTTCTTTCGCACCAATAACGGGGTTTCTGAATTTAGCGATCAACTCTGCTTCAAATTTTTTCGTGCCTTTAAAATGCGCATCTTTCATATGGCCGTAACCGCGAATATGCTCAGGCACTCTGGCGAGATCGATGACTGTATCGCAATTATCCGCGGATATTTTCGATAGCACCTCATCGATTGTGGCCAAATGTTCAACGATCAATTGTCCCTCCATTTTGCGCTCGACGGTGCGGCCAAAAAATGTCGAAGGCGGTGGCAAGCAGGCCTTTGAATTTGGCGAGTACGCCAAAGGCCGTTTTGCTGCCACCAAACCCGTCTTTCCTTGTGTTGGGTTCGCCGATTTTGTAGATCGCTAACCCGCCAAATCATAAGCCTGCTCAAGCCACAGCTTCACATGTAAATCAAAATCTGCGAGCGTGGTAATGCGCACCCGATGGCTGAGCATGCCGTTCCAGGTGCCGGCCAATTCCAGCTTGCCGGTTAGTTCGATATTTTTCAAACTCAGGCCGATATCGAGCCGCGTGGCGGTGGAGGGCTGGAGGATGGCGAATTGCTTTTTGCGGCGCACGCTGACGCAATCTTTTTTCGGCACGAACTCAATATCTTTGCCGAAGGTTTTGATCGCTTTACAGATCGCGTTATAGATGGGCCGCAGCGCGGCTTTATCGTCCGCAAACAAGGCTTCGATGGGATCAACTTCGACCACGGCATCGGACTTGCGTGCTTCATGCGCCACCAGATTGGCATAGCTGTGGCTCATGCGGCCTTCGGTTTTCAGATAGGCCACGATATCGCTATGGTTGGTGGTGCCGAGCGCACGGGCGATAGTGATCCATGCGCCGAGTGATTTGCCGGTGCGCTCCTGAATGTTGGCGCGCATTCGTACACTCTGGCTTTCGCTTGGGGTGGTATTCATATTCATTCATTCACTCCGCACTTTTTAAGCGCCGGCTAAACCTGCGGGTTTACGGTTTTTACAAAGGTTGGTGCGCGGCGTTGCCTGCTCGCTTGTTCGTAGCTATAGGCGAGCTTGATCAAAGTCGGCTCACTCCATGCTGCCCCGACAAATGAAATGCCGACGGGCAGGCCATAGACAGTACCAGCGGGCACGGTAATGTGCGGGTAGCCTGCCACCGCCGCCGCAGATGAAAAACCCCCACCGCTGTTGTCGCCTTTGATAAAATCAGTCAGCCACGCGGGCCCACCGGACGGCGCAACCAAGGCATCAAGCTTATGCTGCTTCATGATTTGATCAATGCCCTCTGCTCGTGAAAGGCGCAGGTTAGTGGCGAGGGCGTCGATATATTCCTGGCTGTCGAGCCCGCCTTTTTTAACCGCCAGCAGAAATGTTTCCTGGTTGAAATAAGGCATCTCGCGGGCGCGATTGGCGTCATTGAAATCGATAATATCCTGCAAGGTTTTGATTTTTGACTGGGGGACAAATTCGGCCAGATAGGCCGCCATGTCCGCTTTTAATTCATATTGCAGCACCTCAAATTCAGTGCGGCCGTATTTGCCGGCATTCGGTAATTCAACTGGATCAATCAGCACAGCACCCTGTGCGGTCAAGACTTTAAGCGCTCCTTCAATCACGCTAGCGACGAGATCATTCGCGTTGGTAATATTGGGGCGCACCACGCCGATACGCGCACCTTTGAGACCATCGACTTTTAGAAATTGGGTGTAATCCACTTTGCGCGCGTTGGCTTCCTGAGTGGCGGCATCGCGTGCATCACTGCCCGCCAGCACGCTCAGCAATACCGCTGCATCCGCCACGGTGCGCGTCATCGGCCCGGCGGTGTCCTGCGAATGGGCGATCGGAATAATGCCGTTGCGGCTGACCAGCCCCAGCGTGGGCTTGAAGCCGACCAGCCCGTTTACGTTTGCAGGCGAAACAATCGAGCCGTCGGTCTCGGTTCCCACCGCGACCGCAGCCAGACTGGCGGCGATAGCGGCACCGGAGCCTGAGCTGGAGCCGCTGGTGTTACGGTCAAGTGCATAGGGGTTTTTAGTTAAACCACCACGGCCACTCCAGCCGGATGTTGAGCGCGATGAGCGAATATTGGCCCACTCGCTCAGATTGGTTTTGCCAAGGATAACTGCACCGGCCTCACGCAATTGGGTGACGATGAAGGCATCGCGCGCAGGCTGGCTGCCGACCAATGCCCATGAGCCTGCGGTAGTCTGCATTTTATCGAAGGTCGCAATATTGTCTTTTAGCAACACCGGAATGCCATGCAGCGGGCCGCGCGCGCCTTTGGTTTTACGCTCTTTGTCGAGGGCCGCGGCGATGGCCAGTGCATCGGGGTTTAATTCAATGATGGCATTGATGCGCGGGCCTGATTTATCGATGGCTTTAATGCGCGCCAGATATTGCGCGGTGAGCGCTTTGGCGGTGAGCTTGCCGGCGCTCATCGCCGCTTGCAGGTCGGCCACCGTGGCCTCGATGAGGGTTGCGCCTACTTGATCGGTATTGCTGAATTTAGCCGTGGCCATGGCTTCCTTTCCACTGATTGCACCCACAGTGCCTGCACTGGCTATGCCGATCTGAATAAAATTTCTGCGATTCATGTTGGTTAATCCTGGTTAAATTAATTCGATTATTGAATAAGTGAAACTTTTTAAAAGGGTGGTCTTTAAATTGGCGGACTATTTATCGCGCAACTCCCGCCTTAAAATTTTTCCGACATTTGATTTTGGCAGTGAATCACGGAACACAATCGTCCTCGGGCATTTATACCCCGTCAGGTTTTTACGACAGTAGTCCATGATGGTGGCGTCAGTTAGGGCCGGGTTATTTTTCACCACAAACAACTTTACCGCCTCACCGGATTTTTCATCCGGCACACCGATCACCGCGCATTCCATCACGCCCGGACAGGAGGCGACCACATCTTCAATTTCGTTCGGGTACACATTGAAACCTGACACCAGGATCATGTCTTTTTTACGATCCACAATTTTGACATGACCATTCGGCAGCATGATGCCGATGTCCCCCGATTTAAAGAAACCGTCCTGCGTCATGGCCTTGGTGGTTTCATCGGGACGCTGCCAATAGCCGCGCATTACCTGCGGGCCGCGAATGCAAATTTCGCCTGGTATACCCAATGCCACTTCAGCTTCGGCATCATCGCGAATGGATATTTCGGTGCTGGGCATCGGCATGCCGACGTCCCCGCTGTAGGTGGTATTCATCACTTCATTGCAGGTCGCGCCGCTGGAGGTTTCAGTGAGCCCATAACCTTCCACGATCGGGGTATGGGTCAGGGAAAGCCACTTATCAGCCACTGCACGCTGTACCGCCATCCCGCCGCCATTAGAAATTCGCATCGCTGAAAAATCAAGGCTCGCAAAGCCGGGATGATTGACCAGTGAATTGAACATGGTATTAACCGCAGGAAGCACACTAAATTTATGCTTGTCGATGGCTTTGATCATGCTATCCAGATCACGCGGATTAGGAATCAGAATATTGTGGCCGCCCGTTTTTACTCCGAGCCACATGCACGAAACAAGCGAAAAAATATGATACATCGGCAGCGCACAAACCAGAATCATCTGGCTGGCAAGCGGGCCTTTATGAGCGTTATGCATGGCGGGATCCAGCCATGCTTCCGACACCAGTACATTGCCAAAAATATTGGAATGCACCAGCACTGCACCTTTTGAAACACCCGTGGTGCCGCCGGTGTACTGCAGGAAGGCAATATCTTCGGGGCCCAGCGCCGGTTTGTTGAATGGCAAGCTGCGGCCTGCGCTTACTACATCGTTAAACCAGACCGCGCCGCGCAGGCTAAATTCCGGCACTGTTTTTTTGACACGCCGCGCTATAAAGTTAATCAACCGGCCTTTGGGGAATCCCAATAAATCGCCTATTGAAGCCAGCACTACATGCTTGATTTTTGTTTTGGGCAATACCGCTTCAAGGGTCGTCGCAAAATTTTCAAGGATGATAATAATTTCGGAACCACTGTCGTTTAACTGATGCTCCAGCTCGCGTGGGGTGTAAAGCGGATTCACATTCACCACCACATAGCCTGCCCGCAGAACCGCCATGATCGCCACCGGATACTGGAGGATATTCGGCATCATCAACGCGATGCGCGCACCTTTTTGTAAGCCGGTGGATTGCAGCCACGCCGCCAATGCGCGGGATAGTTCGTCGACCTGGCCGAAGGTGAGGGTTTTGTCCATGCAGGTATAGGCTGCTTGATCATGGAATTTTTCAAAACTTTCTTCAGCCATGGCGGGCAGGGAAGTGTAGCGCGACAAGTCAATATCGTGTGCCACACCCGCTGGATAATACTTTAGCCACCATTTGGGTTCCAATGCAGGCGCTAAATTGGCCATGAACTGCTCCTCAGAAATGTTTATTATTTTTAATACTGAAAAATTATTTACGGGCGAGATATTTGCCCAATTCCATTTTAGCCAATGAGGCACGGTGTACCTCATCGGGCCCATCAGCCAGACGAAGTATGCGTGCCCAGGTGTAGGCATAGGCCAGCGGAAAATCTTCGGTCAAACCCGCGCCGCCGTGCGCCTGAATCGCCCAATCAATTACCTGCTGCGCGATATTGGGTGCGACAATTTTGATCATAGCAATTTCGGCTTTAGCGGCTTTATTGCCGGCTACGTCCATCATATAAGCGGCCTTTAGCGTCAGCAGCCGCGCTTGCTCGATCATGCAGCGTGATTCGGCGACCCGCTCACTCCACACCGATTGTGATGCAATGGTTTTGCCAAATGCGGTGCGGGACTGCAGCCGCGTGCACATCAACTGAAGCGCACGCTCTGACAAGCCAATCAAGCGCATGCAGTGATGAATGCGGCCTG
>ENA-OFCI01001310-OFCI01001310.1-metagenomes-genome-assembly--contig:-NODE-1310-length-11389-cov-4.194636_pt1 | contig 11389 bp, 4 predicted proteins | sample MGYA00153391_OFCI01 | MGnify analysis MGYA00153391
GAGCTGTGAGGTATGGCGCAGGTCTTCGAAGATCTGCAGCAGGCGACCGAGGTTGGCGTCATCGAGTGCCGCCTCGACCTCATCCATGATGTAGAACGGGCTCGGACGAGCCTTGAAGATGGCGATCAACAACGCGACGGCGGCCAGTGACCGCTCTCCGCCGCTCAGCAGCGACAATCGTTCGATCTTCTTGCCGGCGGGCCGCACCGTGACCTCGATACCTGTTGTCAGCATGCTGTCGGGGTCGGTGAGAATGATGCTGCCCGTGCCGCCCGGGAACAGGATCGGAAAGACCGTGTTGAACGCCTCACGGGTGTCTTCAAAAGCGCTCGAGAAGATGTCAACCATCTTCTCGTCGATCTCGTCGATGATCGTGAGCAGATCGGTTCGGGTGGAGGTGAGGTCGGTGAGTTGCTCGGTGAGAAACCTGTGGCGCTGCTCGAGCGCGGCGAACTCCTCGAGAGCGAGCGGGTTGACCCGACCAAGCTGCGCGAGCGTACGTTCGGCCTTCGCGAGGCGCGCCTCCTGCTCCGCGCGCACGAACACGATTCCGGCAGCCGCTGGCGAGGTCTCGGTGAGCTCGCTTGCACTCGCTACTGCCCCACCGTTTTCCGCCGGTCGAGTGGGTCGCCCCGCGACCGTTTCGAGACCCGTCTCCGCCGGTCGAGAAGCGCCATCGAGCGGAACAAGCTCCGCGGGGCCGTACTCGGCCACAAGCACGTCTTCAACGAGGCCGAGCTCCTCGCCGGCTCGCTCGAGGAGCGTCGACAGGTGCAGCTTCTTCTCGTAGACCTGCATCTCGAGTCCGTGCACATCCTCACTGATCGTCGTGAGCCGCTCGCGCAGCGCGTTCTCTCCGCGGCGCAATTCGGCCAACTCCTCATTCTGGGCCGCACGCTCGGACTCACGGGCGGCCAGCTGCACCCGGGCCTGGGACACCGAACGATCGGCCGCATCCAGAACCGCCGGGAGGGCGTCGATCACCGTCTGGGCGGATGCCACCTGTCGCCGCCGGATCACCGCGCGCCTGGCCGCCTCGTCTGCGGCCTCGCGCTCAGCCTCCAGCCGACGCTGCAACTGCACCGCGCGCAACTGCTCTGCCCGGGCGCGTTCGCGGGCAGTTTCCGCCTGCAGCCTGGCCTCGACTTCGCGTTCGCGGGCCTCGTCGAGCTCGGTGAGCACCCCGTCACGAGCGGCCACATCGAGGATGGGGCGCGGGCGGGAGACGAAGGTGCCGAGTTCCTGGGCGGCACGCTCGGCGGCGGCGGCGGCATCCGTCACGGAGTCCGCGGCGAGGGCGAGCCCGCGTTCGAGACGCTCGGCCTCCGCCGCAGCCGCTTCCACCTGCACGCGAACGCGATTGAGTTTCTCGGTCTGTGCGGCGAGCTGGGAGTCGAACTGGCGAAGAGCCGTGAGCGCCAGGGTGGACTGCTCCTTCGCGACCTCAAGGCGACCGCGCTGCTCGGCGAGGGCGAAGCGAGCCCGGTCGATGAGAGAGGTGACCTCGGTGAGCCGGTGCTTCGCCGCATCCCGGTCGGCGACGAGCTCGAGGCGCGAGCGCTTGGCTCCGGAGCCACCGCGCAACACGTACTCCGAGAGCACGTCGCCGGATTTCGTAATGATGGTCATGCCCGACTCCGCGTCGAGCCGCGACCAGGCGGATCGCGCAGTGGGGAGGTCGTCGGCGACGAGCACGCCGGCGAGCAGCAGTTGCACTCCCCCGGGAGCGGTGACGACGCTTCCCGCGACGACGATACCGTCGCCGGGGAGGTGCGCGCCAGCGACGGTGACGTTCGACTCACTGAGCACCACTTCTACCCGGCCGAGGTCATTTTTCGCTGAGTGCTCGAGCGCGTCGAATGCGGCGTCCCTGCTGTCCGCGAGTACCGCATCCGCTAGCGATCCGAGCGCCGCCGCGATGGCAGCCTCAAACCCGGGCTGCACCTGCACGTGTTCGGCGACGAGGCCCTGGATGCCGTCGAGCCTGGCAGCGACGAGCGCGCTCGAACCGTCCTTCTGGTCCATCGCCGATGACAGTGCACTGACACGGGCGGCGAGCGCGTCACGCTCCCGTTCATTACCGTGCAGGACTTCGCGCAGCCGGTCGATCTCGGCCTCGGCGTCGACGACCTCGGCCTGGGCGGTCTCGTAGGCAGCGTCGAGATCTGTCTCGCCGGTGTCCGTCAGCACCGCTTCGACTTCGAGCTCCACGAAGGCGATCTGGGCGACTTCACGGCGGTCGCCCGCGGCATCCAGCGCATTCTGCTGGCGCAGCACCTCCCCGCGCACTGCGGCGAGCCGGGACGCGGCACTGTCTTTCTGGCCGCTGAGCTTGGAGATTTCAAGGTCGTGGCGCGAGACGAGCGATGACTGGTACGCGATCTGCTCATCCAGCCCGTCGAGATTCGCGCGTGCCACCGCGGTAACCGCCTGCGCCTCCTGCCAGGCTGCCTCGGCATCCACGATCGTCGCGGCGATACGTTCTACCTCGTCCTCAGCGTCGGACACCATCTGGCGGGTGACGCCCTGGACGGAATCCGGACGGTCGGCCTGCTGTCCGAGCAGCGAGAGACGCTGATTGGCCAGGGAGTAGAGGTTGCGCAGGCGCTCCTGGACGGACTCGAGGCCGAAAGCGGTGCGGCGGGCGACATCCACCACGTCCCCCTCCTGCGATTGCTCAATGCGGTGCTCGCGCAGCTTCGCTTGGTCGAGCTGCTCCTGCAGCACGATGCGTTCGGTCTTGCGTTCGCTCTCGCTGCGGGTAAACGCCATGATCGCGGCGCGTAAGGTGACGACCTCGTCGGCGAGAAGTCGGGCCCGGGCATCCCGCACGATCGACGCGATCGACTGGGCCTCCTTGGCGATCTCGGCCTGGTGACCGAGCGGCTTGAGCTGCCGACGGATCTCCCCCGCGAGGTCGCTCAGCCGGGTGAGGTTGGCCTGCATCGCATCGAGCTTGCGGATCGTCTTTTCTTTGCGACGGCGGTGCTTGAGGATGCCGGCGGCCTCCTCGATGAACCCGCGGCGCTCCTCCGGACTGGCGTGCAGCACAGCGTCAAGCTGTCCCTGGCCCACGATCACGTGCATCTCTCGCCCGAGTCCGGAGTCGCTCAGCAGCTCCTGCACATCGAGCAGCCGACAGGTGTCGCCGTTGATGGCGTACTCCGAGCCGCCGTTTCGGAACAGGGTGCGGCTGATCGTGACCTCGGCGTAGTCGATCGGCAGCGCGCCATCCGCATTATCGATGGTGAGGATGACCTCGGCGCGCCCGAGCGGACCCTTGGTCGCCGTTCCGGCGAAGATGACGTCTTCCATCTTGCCGCCGCGGAGGGTCTTTGCGCCCTGCTCGCCCATGACCCAGGCGAGGGCGTCGACGACGTTGGACTTGCCGGAGCCGTTCGGCCCGACCACGCAGGTCACGCCCTGCTCGAAGGCAAAGGTGGTCGGCTGGGCGAAGGACTTGAACCCCTTGAGGGTCAGGCTCTTGAGGTACACCGGCCCGTCCTTCTTTCTCGCCCGCCTGCTGGCCCGCGGATGTCTGGCTCAACGGTACCGGAGAGGGGAGGTCATCCCGGGCAGGCGCTGCCCTCTTCCGGCGAACCGTGCTGCCATTCGTCAGCCATGCGGTGCAACGTTTGGCCGCGGGGCTGACGAATGGCGGCACGGTCGCACACTCTGGCGACTGCAGGGCCACGCGCACCCGACGATGACAAAAGTCACGGCGAGACCGTGAGGGGAGTCGTGGCGCGGGTCGGGGCGCCCGTCGAGGCTTGGGCTATGACAGCTCCCGCCATCCGACTCACCGCGCTCTCGAAGAACTTCGGCGCGGTTCACGCCGTCGTCGATGTCGACCTCCAAATCGACCGCGGCGAGGTCGTGGCATTGCTCGGGCCCAACGGCGCGGGCAAGTCCACCACGATCGATCTCGCCCTCGGCCTCTCGCATCCCACCACCGGTACGGCCCACCTCTTCGGCGACGACCCGCGCGCGGCACAACGCCATATGCTCCCACGTCCACGCCTCCTCGCGCTGGTAGCGGTCGAGCCACGACAGCGCGCGCGGACTGATCGGCGCGAGGCGACCCTTGCGGCCTTTGCCCTGCTGCACGCGAATCAGCTGTCGTTCGCGGTCAATGTCGTCCAGCGTGAGGGCGACTAATTCCGCACGGCGGATGCCCGTCGCGTAGAGCACTTCCAGCATTGCCCGATCACGCAAACCGGCGGCAGTGGTGATGTCCGGGACCGCCAAGATGCGTTCGACCTCCGCCACCGTCAGCGCGGGTTTCGGTAAACGCTTGGGCAAGCGCGGGAGTTCGATCACGCCCGCTGGCGTGTGTTCGAGATGGCCAGAACGCACGCACCAGCGGAAGAACCGCACCACTGCCCACAGGCGGCCATGCTGGCCCGCGATGGTCAGCGGCCGCAGCGCAGCCGGGTCGCCCGTGCCGCCACCTGCACCGTGACGTGACGGTGAGCCAATTTTTACGCGCAACAAATAGAGATGGCGTTGATAGCGTTCGACCAGCTCGCGCGTCACTGCGTGCAGGTGATGGATCTCACGCTCGGCACAGAACTGCACGAACCAGCGCAGCAGCATGCGTTGCGTCTCGATGGTGTGCGGCGAGTAGTGCCGGATCTCCATCGCCTCGGTGTAGATCGGCACCATCTCAACCAGCGTGCGACCAGCGGCCGCACTCATGACATCGCCTCGGCCAACTCGGCAGCGGCAGTTCTGCGGGTTGGATACGATGTGTCAGCCGTTTCTGAGATACCCCCCAGCCCCTCCAAAATCGCAATGTCTGCGTCATCTGTGCATTCGTCACTGATTTCACCGTTGTTTTTGTCCATTTCTTGGTTCCACACCCCCCGGACAACCGGGGGACCAACGGGGGACAATGGGGGGACCAACCCCACCACGTGGGGGGACCAAGTGGACGCCGTACCCGTGGAATCTGTTCCCGTAGAATCAGAGGCCGCCCCCAGGTCGGCCACGTTCGCCAACCCCATCACAAACGGTTGCCCGTCCTGCCCCTGGCCGTCATACGCCAACAGGTACTCGCTCGTCTGGCCCTGACTGCCGCCGCGTACCGGGAGCACATATTCCATGTCGATCAATCGCCCGAGGTGGTCGCGCACCTGGTTCTGACTGAAGCCCGTGAACTCGCGCACCGCACGCCGCGTGAAGCGCACCGCGCTGCGCTGGCGACCTTCCGCGACCGCACGAGCCGTCACCAATCCATCGAGGCGCAGCAACAGCGCGCGCGTCTGCGGCGCGAGTTCATCCAGCGACCGGCCCAGCACCGCAGCGGCTAAAGCATTCGCGGCGGCGATGTCGCCCAGCGTCACTTCAATGTAGGGAATTTCCTGGCCTGCGACCTGCGCCACCAAGCGCGGGCGCTGGTGCTGATGCAGGTACGTGATCACGCGAATCAGCCCGAGGTATTTCATGTGATCGCGGCGCGTGCGCGGGCGATCAGCGCGGAAGCTCAGTTGCCGAGCGTACGGGTTCACCACCGCGACGGATTCCAAGAGGCGTTGCGCGTCTTGGTGCAGCGTGCAGATGGCTTTGCTGCGGCTGCGCCGCAGCAGGCCGGACAGCGTTTCGCGCTCGCGCTGGGCCGCATGCACGCGCGCGGTCTGCTCAGCGCTTTCATCGACGGTGAGCACGATGCAGCGGTTGGCCAATTCCTCATCGATCTGCGGTGCGGTGGTGGTGAGAAACAACGCCACCGGGCCGCGCACCTCCTTGATCTTGGTCGTGATCTGGCCGGTCTCGGGATCTTTGATCGGGACAGCGAGGCTGATCTTTCCCTCCGATTGCAAGAGCTTGAGCGAGTACGCGGCGCGGCTCGCGCCTTCTTCTTCGGCAATCGCCAGTACCCGGTGTGAGAGGTCTTCTTCGATGTAGTGGAGAGCTTGGCCGGTCATTGCCGACAAGCACAGCCGTTCTTCTTCCGGCACGAACGCCAACGTCCCATCTTGCAGGCTCGTCTTGCCCGCCGCGCTGGGGGCCATCGTCAGCACCGCCAACGGCTGATCGAGACGACGCGACAGCGCGCACAGATACGAGACGACCTTGGGGGCCGCATCGCCGACAATGCCGCAGGCGTCGTAATCTGCCGCGATGCGCGCCAACAAATCGGGCGTGCGCAAGAACGCCCGCGCGGCGGCGTCCGCTTCCGGCGTCAGTGGTGGGCGCTTTTTTCCTGCGGCTGGTGAAGCGGCGCGGCGGCGGTGCGCGTCCCACGCTGATTCTGCGGCATCCAGCAACCGGCCGAGGTCGGCCTTGATCGCGTCCGCATCGCAGCGCGTCGCTTCGGCGGCCGCTGCGTGAAAAGCAGCGCGCTGCTTCGCCTGGCACAAATCGATGGTGTCTTGATGGAAGGCGGCGGCGCCTTCCATGTTGCTCCTTTCGCTGGGAGTTTCGTTGCGGATGAGCGTCATACGCAAACCGACCCGCAGCGCGGCCGCTTCGGTATTCTTGAACAACCCGCGCAGCCGGTAACGACGCGGGCCGATCTGCGCCGTGAGATCGTCCCCATCTGCGACCAAGAACGGCTTTTCAGCAGAAAAGTCAGCGGCTAAATCAGAAGAGCTGGCCACGGGCGCGGCACCCGGTGTTGGAGCTGGCTGGGGTGCTGTGGTTGGTTTTGGGACTGGTGTTGATGCTGGCGTTGGCGTTGAGGCGACCGCCCGCACCGCTGACGACGTGACCACCACCGGCCGAGATGCTTTCACTTCTTTAGCGGCTGGAGGTGCGACCGCAGGCAAGGCCACGATGGCCGCAGCGGGCGACGTGATCGACACACGCGGAGAACCGCCAACAAAGACCGCGTCTCGCAGCACGCCCGCGAGGGCGGCGGCGGGGTCGGCGCTCGCACACGCCAGACCGTTTGCGTCTTTCACCGCTGCCGGAAATTCGACGCGGTACACCGACGTGCCCGCCGCCATCAATTCATCCGCCAGCGCGGCAGCGCCAGCGTTGCCCGCGTCGTCGTTATCATACGCTAGATAGACGGATTTTATCGCAGGATCGGCAATCAGTGCGCGGTGGTGCAGCGTGAAGCCGTTCACGCCATACGCCGCCGTGACATGGCGAAAACCCCAACGCCAAAACGTTAGCCCGTCGATGATCGCTTCGCACACAATTACCGCGCCGTCGCTCTCGTCCTTCGCCGCGCGCAGCGCTCCCGCTGCGTTCCACGCCGCACGGTGCTGCCCGCTGAGGTAACGGTGGTACACCGTGCCCGTCCGTAAATTATCCGCCGTCATCCGACCATACATGCCGACCACCGCCCCAGCGGGATCCATCATCGGCACGACCACCGCGCCGAAAAATTGTTCATGGCCACTCGCCCGCAACAGGCCCAGCTTGGTCAGCTTCAAGCGCAGTTGCCCGCCTTCGCGCCGCGCCTTGTCCGGCATCCGCAAACCCAATGAGCGATCGGCGTAGCCGATCCGAAAATACCGAATCAGTTCGTCATGATCTAAACCACGCTTCGCCAGATAGGCCCGCGCCGCGTTGGCCGTGGCCAACGGATTCTCGTTCAGCGTCCGGTGGTAATAATCCGCCACCTGTGCCAACAGCACGTCGCCGTCCGCCTCGGGGTTGAGCGGGTTCGCGAGTCGCCGCGCACTGGTCTGCTTGAGCGCGCCCGTGGGCGACCCGGCCGGCCGCTGCGGATACGCCGCCCCGCCCGCCATCGCCGCAATGATCTCCGCCGCCACCCGAAACCCCACGCCATGGTCGAGCATCACCCAATCAATATTCGTCCCGCCACGTCCGCACGCCCCCAAACAGTTCCACAGATTCTGCGACGGATCCACCACCAGCGATGGCGTCTTATCGTCGTGAAACGGGCACAACCCCAACAGGTTCGACCCCTGACCTTTCAGCACCACACCCCGCGCCTCTGCAAGGCGCGTCAGCGGAATTGCCTGCTTTAATCGGGAGATTTCGATTTCGGGGATACGGGGCATGTGAATTCCTCGGTAAAACCGCTTGTCAATACCCTATACACTCGATGTGTATGTCGCCTGAACGGTCGTTTGCCGTCAGCATGAATACACTCAACTTGTATATTGTCAAACTCGTGGCAAACCTGATGCCTGAGAAAGGCATGTAGCATGCGCCTCATGGCCCGACCACAAAACCCACCAAGCCCCTTTGCAGAGCGCCTCATTGCGCTGCGCAAAGCACGCAATCTCACGCAAACTGATCTAGCAGAAGCCATCGGCTCGACGCAACGAGCGTTGAGTCATTACGAAGCGGTTGCCGATTTCCCGCCCGCTGGCGTCATCGTGGATCTGGCAAAGGCGCTCGGCGTCACCACCGATGAATTGATGGGCGCAAAGCCGCCAACCAAAATCGACAGCCCGACTGCTGATCCTGAGGCGCGTCGCTATTGGCGGCGCTTTCAGAGCCTCATGCAATTGCCCGAGAAAGACCAGCGCGCCGTCTTTCGACTGCTCGATACCATGATGAAAGGAAACGGCCCTAAATCACGGAATGCCTAACACGCACAGCTTCCGAAATGACGAACCCCCAGCCAAAGGCTGGGGGTTCGTGGTAATTTTTTCGCAGAACAATTACTCATTAGAATCTCAGAAACTAGGTGGCCTGTCCCCTTTGGATCACCCCGACCAAAGGCCGGGGGATTGGGGGCGGTTTTTACCGTTAGAATGAGACGGTTATTGATCGACTGTCGAATCAAGGTGGCCTGTCTTCTTTGGTCCGTCCCCTTTGGCCCCTGTGTGACCTCCATGAGGCGCTACCGATTCGGACACCTTACTCTCTATTAATTTTTTTAGACTTTTCACCTCTTTAGATAATGCCTTAAGCTCGAAACATAAAGACAGCGAAACCCCTATTCCCGGAAGGAAGAGAGCCGCGAATGCTGTTTTTACATCATCTATCTTTGCCAGTTTTAATTCGGAACCAGTTACAAAGTAATAGAAGTAAAATGCACACGATAAATAAATGAAAAGCGTCACAATCTCAAAGCTAGGCGAAAAATATTTTTTACTCATTATTTTATTTCAGAAATATACTGATTTGGGTAAAGGTGTCGTTGCGGGAATAATACAGGCAGGAATTACGACAGTTTCCGGGCATTTTTTAATACAGTCATCGAGATCATCTTGGATTTTTCGTAAATCAGCGGCTGCATTTTGTACGTCATCCAACAAAGCTGTCTCTGCGTCCCGGGCAAGTTTTACAGGCTCCTCGACGTTTTAAGTGGGTTTTCCTCGCATTGGCTTAACAAGCAGGCGCACGGGAGACGGTGTTTTCGTATGACATGTCCATGACCCCAATCGATCTTTTTACTCAAGGCCTGGGCCTGCAGGCACCGTGGCGAGTGACGTCTTCGGACTTTGACCTGACGGATGGTCTGCGGTTGGTGCTGTCGTGCGATGACACGGCGAGCCTGAGTTGCCCTGTCTGCGCGCGGGCGTGTCCGCGCTACGATGCCATCGAGCGCGAGTGGCAGCACCTGGGGTTCTGGCAGCACGCGACCCATCTGCGTGCGCGGGTGCCACGGGTGTCGTGCCCTGAGCATGGGGTGCGGCTGGTCAGTGTCCCGTGGGCTCGTCCTGAGCTGGGCTTCACGTTACTGTTTGAGGCTTTCGCCATGCAGTTGATCAAAGAGATGCCGGTGGTGGCTGCGGCCCGCTTGCTGGGCGTCACTGACCAGCGTCTGTGGCGGCTGATTCATCATCATGTCGACGTGTCACGGTCGCAGCGGTCGCTGACGCAGGTCAGCAAGATCGGCATCGACGAGACCTCGGCCAATGCGAAGACGCCCTACATCACCGTGGTGGTCGACATGGACACCGCTCGCGTGGTGTTCGCTACGCCAGGCAAGGACGGGGCGACGGTTGCTGCGTTTGCGACTGATTTCACCGAGCATGGCGGTGACCCAGCGAAAATCACCGACGTCTCGTGCGACATGTCGGCAGCCTTCATCTCTGGCGTCGCAAAGCACCTGCCCAAGGCTCAGATCACTTTCGACAAATTTCATGTCACCAAGCTCGTCTCTGATGCCGTCGACGAAGTTCGTCGAGCCGAAGTCGCCACTGGAGGCTTCGCCGCCATCCTGAAGAGCAGCCGCTACGCACTCCTGCGCAACGTGGAGACCCAATCCGAAGATCAGGCGGCACTCGCCCGCATCATCAACCTGCCACTGCTGCATCTCAAATCCGGAAGAGCCTATCGGCTCAAGCTCGCCTTTCAGGATGCCTACCGACTCATCGGAGACCATGGCGTCACCGCCCTACGTAACTGGTGCTCATGGGCACAGCGCAGTCGACTCCCGGATTTCCAGCGCGTCGCACGCACCATCCGCAGACATTGGGATGGAGTCATCCGCTACTTCACTTCGCGGCTGACCAATGCCGTCCTGGAAGGAATCAACAGCCTCATCCAATCCGCCAAGGCGCGCGCTCGTGGATTCCGAACCATCAAGAATCTCATTGCCATGGTCTATGTCATTGCCGGAAAACTCCCTTTCCCCACCGTCTCCCGTGCGCCTGCTTGTTAAGCCAATGCGAGGAAAACCCACTCAAAACGTCGAGGAGCCACATTAATGAACCTTGATTGGGGATCGCGTTGTTCAATTTGAGCACGCAAAATATCAATGGCCATCCGACTTTTAGTTGATCCGATACTATTAAAAAGAACTGAGAAAAAAACTGCGGAATCAGGTTCGATTTTTCCAATTGCTTGAATGAGCCATTCAATTGCACGGGCATCGCGGCTGTATCCAAGAATAGCCTGGGATCTCCTGCGCTCCAGGGTCCACCCCAATAGAAGTTCACCCGGGCTATCTTTACTGGCTCGAATGATGAGTGAGTCGATCGGAATCGGAACTACAGTCTGACATCGCACGCTGCCTTGATGCAGCTCGAGAACCTGAAGCACCTTGCCCGCGACAACACGATCTGTCCCCCCAAGCGCCACGATCAAGGGCCCATAGATGCGCGGGTCCGCCAACTGTCCCAAATCGAAAACAGTTTCTAAGCGAGCACCCAGGGCGGGGTCAAGAATCCGTTTCTTCAACGCGGCGATCACCTGGTCGTCAGCCATTTTCCATACGGCCACGGTGTTGTCGCGGTAGGTGATGCGCAAACCTTGCTCATGCGCCAGACGCTCCAACACCGACTGAACCGTCACGTTTTGAGCTTCGTAAGAAAACATCGTGCTGGTGCGGATCGACGGTGGTGCCGCACTGTCGAGGCCGACCTGATCGTTGAGATCGGCAAGGACTTCGCTCAGGTGATCACGGCGGTATTGGGCAGTGATCTTGGTCGCGAGTTGACGCGCCAGCACCGGACCCGGCTGTTCCTCCGGCAGGGCCGGCTCACTTAAGGATACAGGGACGTCGTTCGCT
>ENA-OFCI01001313-OFCI01001313.1-metagenomes-genome-assembly--contig:-NODE-1313-length-11366-cov-4.299266_pt1 | contig 11366 bp, 10 predicted proteins | sample MGYA00153391_OFCI01 | MGnify analysis MGYA00153391
GCGGCGACCGCCGAGGCGAAGCGACGCGCCCGGCCCGAACGCGCCTTTGCCGCCAAGCCGCCGGAGCCGCAAACATGACCCGCCAACAACAAGAGCGCGCCGCCCCGTGGCTCCTGCTCATCGCATTCCTGGTCCTGTGGGAAGCCATCTGCCGCGGCCTCTCGATCTCGGAATTCATCTTCCCTGCGCCGAGCGCGATCGCAGCGAAGTTGATCGAGCAGGGCCCGCTGATCGCCGGCCACGCGTGGCGCACGTTTTGGGTCACGATGCTGGGGTTCTCGATCTCGATCGTCGTCGGCATGTTGCTCGGCTTTTTGATCGGCAGTTCGCGCATGGCGTACGCGGCCATGTACCCGCTGATGACCGGCTTCAACGCGTTGCCGAAGGCGGCGTTCGTGCCGATCCTGGTCGTGTGGTTCGGCATCGGCGTCGGGCCGGCGGTGCTCACTGCGTTTTTGATTTCGTTCTTCCCGATCACCGTCAACATCGCGACCGGGCTGGCCACGCTCGAGCCCGAGCTCGAAGACGTGCTGCGCGTGCTCGGCGCACGCCGCTGGGACGTGCTGGTCAAGGTCGGCTTGCCGCGCTCGATGCCGTACTTTTTCGCGTCGCTCAAGGTCGCGATCACGCTTGCCTTCGTCGGCACCACGGTGTCGGAAATGACGGCCGCGAACGAAGGCATCGGCTACCTGCTGATCTCGGCCGGTTCGTCGATGCAAATGGGGCTCGCATTCGCCGGGCTGGTCGTCGTCGGGGCGATGGCGATGGCGATGTATGAATTGTTCGCGGTGGTCGAGAAGCGCACCACGGCATGGGCACACCGCGGCGCCCGAACCTGATGCAGACTTGGGGTTGGACAACGCCTGCGCTCGACGACCGCCCCTTGAACTCGACCCGACCGACCCGACCCGCACCGCCCGGCAACGACCCGACAGCGGCGCAAATGCAGCGCCACCTGCGCACGGCCAACGCCGTCGCGAAGCGCGCGCTCGAAGCAGGCCATCACCCGTTCGGCGCGGTGCTCGTCGGGCCCGACCACGAGACCGTGCTCAGCGAGCAGGGCAACATCGACACCGTGAACCACGCCGAGGCGGTGCTCGCGCGCATGGCCGCGAAGGCGTGGACAGACGACGAGCTCTGGACCTGCACGCTCTACACCACCGTCGAGCCGTGCTGCATGTGCGCCGGCACGCTGTATTGGGCCAACATCGGCCGCCTCGTGTACGGCATGAGCGAGAGCCGCCTGCTGCAATTTACCGGCAGCCACCCCGACAACGCGACGCTCGATCTGCCGTGCCGTGACGTATTCGCGGCCGGTCAAAAAAGCATTCGTGTCGGGGGGCCGATCGCCGAAGTCGAAGCCGAGATCGCCGCGCTGCACGTCGCGTTCTGGAAGCAGGACGTGCGGTGAGCTGCGCGCTGATTTCACGTTGATTCCACGCTGATGGCCTGGCATGGATCGCTTTCGCTGGCGTATCGGCGCGACGAGCTGCGCGGCGCACCGCGCACCGTGTTGCACGACCGGCACGATGGCCCGTTGCGCGTGCTCGCAAGCCTCTATCCCGAAGGCAGCGCGATCTGCCACAACGTGCTGGTGCACCCGCCTGGCGGCCTCGTCGGTGGTGACGTGCTCGCGATCGACATCACCCTCGACCCCGACGCCCACGCACTCGTCACCACCCCCGGCGCGACCCGCTTCTACCGCAGCACAGGTGAGACCGCGACGCAGCGTCTGCACGCAGCGCTGGCCGGGGGCGCGCGGCTCGAATGGCTGCCGCTCGAAACCATCGCCTACAGCGGCTGCCTCGGCGAAAACCTGATGCGTTTCGAGCTCGCGCCCGGCGCCGAGATGATCGGCTGGGACCTGCTCGCGCTCGGCCTGCCCGCCTCCGACCAGGCCTTCGTGCGCGGTCGTTTCACGCAGCAAATCGAGCTGCCCGGACGCTGGCTGGAGCGCGGCGTGATCGATGCACTCGACACGCGCCTGCTCGATTCACCGCTTGGCTGGGCCGGGCACCGCGTGATGGGCACGCTGTGGTTCGCCGCGGGCAGGTCGCTGACCGGCGCACGGCGCGAAGCGCTGCTCGCGGCGGCGCGTGAGGTGAGCGAAGGCGACGCGCTGCAGCGCACCAGTGGCGCGACCGCCGTGCACGACGGCGTGATCGTGCTACGCGTGCTGGCGCCACGCGTCGAGCCCGCGGTGGCGCTGCTCACACGCGTCTGGGCGGCGTGGCGGCGCGAGGCTTGGCAGTTGGCCGCGACACCACCGCGGGTCTGGCGCACTTGACGAGGTTCCAGCACGCACGGCGTGACGAACTTGACAGCCGCGCGCGCCTGCGCGGAGGTCGATACGCGAGTCGTGCGTTGTCGTGAATTCCTTCGCGGCGGGTTCTTCGGCGTGGCTGAGCAGCGCCACCGCGGCCTCTCTAGACTCCCGCCGATGCACACCGCTAACCCGACCCGCAACGTCATCCGCACCCTCGCCGCGCTGGGCCTGCTGCTGTGTGCCACGGCGCAGGCACAACCGGTGCGCAAGTGCCAGATCGACGGCAACACCGTGTACCAGTCCTCGCCGTGCCCGATGGAAGCGCGCGTCGCATCCGCGGTACCGCCAGCCGCCACGATCGACAATTCAGCCACGCCGAAGAAGAAGACGCTCGCCGACCTGCTGCGCGAACGTGACGGCGCCCATGGCGCCCGCCCACAGGTGCGCGAGCGGCAAGGCGACGGCGCGAACGTGTTGCGCGCGCGGATGGGCGCGGTTTGAAGTTCGCCTGCAGCGTCGATCAATCGTTCGCGAAGCTGTAAGGCCCGCCGCGCTCCAGCGCCTTTTTGTAGGCCGGCCGCGCGTGAATGCGCTTTAAAAACGCCATCAGCTTCGGCCGGCTCGAGTCGAGCCCGGCGCGCTGCGCGGCGGCTTCGAGCGGGAAGCTCATCTGGATGTCGGCGGCGCTGAAATCGGCACCGGCAAACCATTCGCTCTTGCCCAACTCGCCCTCCATGAAATCGAGCTGGCGCTTCAAGTTCGGCTCGACCATCGCGGCCAGCACCTTGTTGCAGATGCCCTTGGCGATCGGCTTCGCAAAGAACGGCATCGGGGTCACCTTGATGCGCTCGAAGATCAGCTTGAGCAGCAGCGGCGGCATCGCCGAGCCTTCGGCGAAGTGCAGCCAATATCGCCAGCGCAAGCGCTCAGGCGAGCCGACCGCGGGCACGAGCCGGCCGTTGCCGTGGCGCTCGAGCAGGTACTCGACGATCGCGCCGGTCTCTGCCACCGTGAGGTCACCGTCGGTGATCACCGGTGACTTGCCGAGCGGGTGCACCTGCACCAACTCCGGCGGCGCCAGCATGGTCTTGGCGTCGCGCTGGTACTTCTTGATCTCGTAGGGCACGGCCAGCTCTTCGAGCAGCCACAGCACGCGCTGCGAACGCGAGTTGTTCAGGTGGTGGACGGTGATCATGGTTTGGGCGTGCTCCGCTTTTCAGGTGGGGCAGATTGTGAGGCGGCCGTCGCGCGTTATTCTCATGGACCATGAGATCACGAACGAAGCCGCGGGCCGAGCGCCGGGCCGCCAAGGGCCACGAAGGGGACCACTCTGTGGCCCCAAGCCGGCCCGCGCCCCCTCGGGGGGCCGGCCGACGTACCCGTCGGGCGGGGGGCTGACATGTACGCGCCCTTTTTCGGTCTGAAGCACGAGCCATTTTCGATCGCGCCCGACCCGCGCTATCTGTTCATGAGCGAGCGCCACCGCGAGGCGCTGGCGCACTTGCTGTACGGCGTCAACGGTGGCGGTGGTTTCGTGTTGCTGAGCGGCGAGATCGGGGCCGGCAAGACCACGGTGTGCCGCTGCTTTCTGGAGCAGATTCCGCGGCGCACCAACGTGGCCTACATCTTCAATCCGAAACTCACCGTGCTCGAACTGCTGCAGTCGGTCTGCGAGGAGTTCCACATCCCCCAGCCGGCCGGCGCGCACGGCGAGCCGACCGTCAAGGAATACCTCGACCCACTCAACGAGTTCTTGCTGAAGACGCACGCCGTCAACCAGAACAACGTGCTGATCATCGACGAGGCGCAGATGCTCTCGGCCGAAGTGCTGGAGCAGTTGCGACTGCTCACCAACCTCGAGACCAACGAGCGCAAGCTGTTGCAGATCATCTTGATCGGCCAGCCCGAACTGCGCGATTTGCTCGCGCGCCCCGAGCTCGAACAACTCGCGCAACGCGTGATCGCGCGCTACCACCTCGGCGCGCTCACGGCTGACGAGACCGAGCGCTACATCCGGCATCGCCTCTCGGTCGCCGGCATGAAAAGCGCGCTGCCGTTCGACGCGAAATCGATCCACCGCATTCACCAGCTGTCGCGCGGCGTGCCGCGCCGCATCAACCTGCTGTGCGACCGCGCGCTGCTCGGCGCGTATGCGGTCGGCAAAGGGCAGGTCGACCGCGCGATCGTCGACAAGGCGGCGAACGAAGTGTTCGGCCGCGAGCACGGCGGCGTGCCGCATGGCTGGCACACCGATCGACGCACGCGCTGGAGCATCGCCGCGTTGGCCGGCGCGGCGATCGCGGCGATCGCGCTGTTGGTGTACAGCTTGCCGCGCGGTGCGGTGCCGGTACCGATGGCTGGCGCATCGGCTGCGCGCTCGACTTCACCCGCACCCGCAACCGCAACGGCAGCGAGCGCCGCATTGCCACTGCGCGGTGCTTCCGCGGCACTGGCAGCCTCGCGGCCCACGTTCCTCACCGCCGCCGACCTGCAGTCGCAATTCAAGTCGCTCGCGCACGACGAGCGCGATGCCTGGCGCGAGCTCGCCCCCGCGTGGAAGCTCACGATCGCCGACGACGCCGATCCGTGCACGACCGCGCAGCGCGCCGGCCTGCAATGTTTTCGCAGCGCGAGCACGACGCTCGCGCTGATCCGCCAGCTCGACCGCCCGGGCTTTTTGACGCTGCGCGATGCCGACGACAAACCGGTGTATGCGCTGCTGACCAGCCTGACGAGCAACAGCGCGACGCTGCGGCTCGGCACGGTCTCGCAGGCGATCTCGCTGGTCTCGCTCGCGACGCTCTGGCGCGGCGAGTTCGCGACCTTCTGGCGCGCACCGCCCGGCTACACCGGCAAGCTCGTCGATGCCGGTTCGGGCGCGCTCGCCGCATCGGTCGTCACGCAACTCGCCGCCTTGCAAGGCCAGCCGGTCGCCGCCGGTGAGGCGGCCCGGAAAGCGCAGGTGGCCTCGTTCCAGTTGTCGCAAGGCCTCAAGGCCGACGGCCTCGCCGGCCCGACCACGTTCATGCAACTCAACCGCGCCACCGGCATCGACGAGCCGCAGCTCGGCGGCAACGCACCGAGGCCCTGAAATGAAACAACTCCCACGCTCACTTCGTTCGCGCCCCCCAAGGGTCACGAAGGAGCCACTCGTGGCCCCTGAGGCGCGTCAGTGCCTTCGGCCGGCCGGGCGCCACTGACATGTCCTACATCCTCGACGCCCTTCGCAAAGCCGATGCCGAGCGAGACCGCGGCCACGTGCCCGGCATCCACGCGCAGCCGAGCTTCGGTGGCGCCATGCCGACGAGCACGCAGCCGGCCGCGAAACCCTGGCTCTGGCTCGCGGGTGGCGCTGGCGCCATGCTGCTGATCGGCGCGCTCGCGTGGTACCTGACGAGCATGCCGCGCGGCGGCCCCGAGGCGGCCGCACCGACAACGCCGACGGCATCGCCGATGACGCCAGCTCCCAGCGCCGCCACACCGCCGCCTGTTGCAACAACGGCTGTGCCGGCACCCACGCCGCCCACGCCGCCGAATCGATCGATCGCGGCGAAGACCGAGCCCACACCGTTGCCAGTGCGCAAGCCCAAACCGGCACTGCCAGCGTCTAGCGCCGCGCCCAGCGCCGATGCAAAACCGGCGGCCGCTGGCGACAAGGTCTACACGGTTGCCGAACTGCCCGACGACATCCGCCGCCAGTTGCCCAACGTCGCGGTCGGCGGCTCGATGTATTCATCGAAGCCCGCCGATCGCATCCTGATCATCAACGGCCAGGTGCTGCACGAAGGCGACAAGGTCGCGCCTGATCTGGTGCTGCAGCAAATTCGGGTGAAGACGGCAGTGATGAACTTCAGGGGCTACCGGTACACGATCGACTTCTGAGCCCGTATCGCAGGCCGCGCACGTCACGCGAAAACATTTCGCAACGACTGTTGCGCGCCTGCGCGGTGCCCGGCCGCTTTTAGGGATGGAAGCCCTCCGGGCCTGAGAACACACTAGTTCTCCGCTCCACCGTACCGGGGCTTCTTCGCCGTCGATCAATGAGCGAGGCTACACGCGTGTTGCACATCAGCCTGTTCGGCCAGCTTTCCGTCACGCGGCGCGTCGGCGAGAGCGAGTGGCAACCGATCGAGATCACGGGTCGCCCCGGCAGCCTGCTCGCCTACCTGGCGCTGGCACGCGGTCGATTTTTTCAGCGCGGCGAACTGCTGCTCACGCTTTGGTCGGACCAGAGCGACGCGCTTGCCAGCGCCGGCGCCCTTAACACCACGTTGTGGCGCCTGCGTAAGGCGCTCGAACGTCCGACCGGGCAGGCCGAGATCGTGGTCTGCGACCGCCGCGGCGCGATCGGTCTGGCCCAAGATGCGCCGCTCGAACTTGACATCGATGCCTTCACGGGCCTGCTTGCGCCCGCGCTGGCCAAGCCACTGGAGCAGCTCGACACGGCCGACTTGGTGGCGCTGCGGCGCGGCGTCGAGCTGTACCGTGACGACATACTTACCGGCTTCACCGACGCCTGGGCGCTGCGCGAACGCGAGCTGCATCGCCGCATGCTGCTCAACGCGCTGGCGCGGCTGATGCAGTTGAGCGCGCTCGCGCAAGACCACGCCGGCGCGATTCGCTACGCGCTGGACATCCTCGACCGCGACCCGCTGCGCGAAGACGTGCACCGCGAGCTGATGCGGCTCTACCTCGCGAACGGCCAACGCGCCATGGCGCTGCGCCAGTTCGAGGCCTGCCGCGCGGCATTGCGCAAGGAGCTGGCAATCCAGCCGATGCGCGAGACGATGGCGGTCTACCAGCGCATCGCCGAGAGCGCGGTCGGGCATGACGACACGGCAGACACCTCGCTCACGTACGACGCGCTGCTCGCCCCGGCCGCACGCGACGACGTGGCTTTACCCGGCCTGGCCGCGCGCCGGCTGGTCGAGACCGCACGCCGTCACCTCGCGCTCGCCGATGCGCAGTTGCAGCAGAGCCTGCCGTTGTTCGATCCGCCGCAGCTGCCGCATTAGTCGGCCGCAGCCCGGAGCGAACCGGCGCTCCCTACCCGCAGGAGAAGCAACATGACCGCATGGCAGGCTCGACACGGCCTCACCGCCGCGCAGTACCAGACCACTTTCGACGACTTGATGCGCTCAGGCTTTCGGCTCGTCGACGTGAGCGGCTACACCGAAGGCGCGACCGTTCGCTACACCGGCATCTGGCAGCGCCGTTCGGGCCCGGGCTGGCAGGCGCGGCACGGCGTCGCCGCGGCCGATTACCAAAACATGTTCGACACCCTGAGAAACCAGGGCCTGCACCTCGTTCGCGTGAACGGCTACGCCACGCCCGCCGGCACCGCGTTCGCATGCATCTGGGAAGACGGCCCAGCGCCTGCCTGGGAGGCGCACCACGGGCTCGACAGTGCGGCCTACCAGGCCGAATTTACGCGCCTCGCCGGGCTCGGCTATCGGCTGATCGACGTGAGCGGCTACGCCGAGAACGGCCAGGTGCGGTATGCCGGTGTCTGGCAGCAAACCGGCGGCCCGGCCTGGCAGGCCCGCCACGGCCTCGACGGCAACGCCTACCAGGCCGCGTTCGACACCTTGATGGCGCAGGGCTTCGTGTTGGCGCGCGTCTCGGTCTGCGAGGTCGGCGGCAGCTTGCTGTATGCAGCGATCTGGGTGCAGCGCGGCAGCATCGGCTGGCAGGGTCGCCACAACCTCGACACCGCGCAATACCAGCGCGCGTTCGACGACCTGCTCTACCAAGGCTACCGCCTGCGCCAGCTCTGCGGCTCGTCGAGCCCGAACGGCGCGCGCTTCGCCGGCGTGTGGGAAAACGAGCATTACGGCGCCGACCGGTTGCGCGGCGCGGAGCAGACCATGCAGCACTTCATGGCGCAGTTCGGTGTGCCGGGGCTGTCGATCGCCATCTCGGCACACGGCCGGCTGGTGCACGCGCGTGCTCTCGGCATGGCCGACAAAGCCCATGGCGAAGCGATGACGGTGCGCCACCGGCTGCGCATCGCGAGCGTCAGCAAGCCGATCACGTCGGTAACGGTGATGCGGCTGATCGAGCTGCGGCGGGTGGGGATGTCGAGCCACGTGTTCGGGCCGCGCCGGCTGCTCGGCACGGTGTACGGCAACGCGGCCGCCTACTCGGCCAACGAGCGCGCGATCACGCTCGAACAACTGCTCAAGCACACCGCCGGGATGCCGACCAACGACGGCAACGACCCGATGTTTCGTGAGCCGGCGCGCGACGCCGGCAGCCTGATCGGCTGGGTGCTCGACACGCGCGACCCCACGGGAGTTCCCGGCAGCATGTGGCAGTACTCGAACTTCGGCTACTGCGTGATCGGCCGCATCATCGAACGCCGCACCGGCATGGCCTATGCCGGCTGGGTGCAGCGCTCGATCCTCGATCCGGCCGGCGTGACCTCGATGCAGATCGCCGGCAACACGCTGGCCGACCGCGCGCCGAACGAATCGGTCTACTACGGCCAGGGCGGCGACGACCCTTACAGCATGCAGGTCGCCCGCATGGACGCGCATGGCGGCTGGATCTCGACCGCGATCGACCTTCTGCGCTTCTTGCGTGCCGTTGACGGGTTGAATGCCGAGCCCGACCTGCTGAGTGCCGCATCGGTCGCGCGCATGACCACCGGTTCGACCGCGCGCGCCAACTACGCCTGCGGCTGGAGCGTCGACGGTGCCGGCAACTGGGACCATAACGGCGCGCTGCCCGGCACGCTGTCGATGCTGCGCCGGCGTGCCGACGGCATCGGGCAGGCGGCGCTCGTCAACACGCGCCAGCCGGGCCCGGCACAGAACGCGATGATGGCCGCGCTCTACAAGATGATGGAAGACGTGACCGCACAACTCGGGCCGGCCGCACCGTTCGATCTCTTCGGCTGAAGGGACGCACGGCGCTCGCGCGACGCGGCTTTCAAGTCGTATGCGCCGGGGCCGTCGTGGTGGGTGCAGTTACCGGTGCCGTGGCCGGGTTGCTTGCCGGTGCCGGCACATGCAGCGGCTCGGTCGACATCGGCGGCGGCGCCACGCTGCGCAGCCCGGCATCGACCCCGCTGCGGCGCGCCTCTTCGGCTATGCGCGCGCCCGCGAGGCGCTCGCTGCCGGCGCGGCCGGCCGCGAGCTCGGCCTCGTGGTCGGGGTTCAGGCTCGAATTGCGAATGCGATCGGCCTGGGCCTGAGCAGCGAGCCGATTGAGCGGCACCGCGTCGGTATGAAAGTGCAGCTCGACCGAAGAATTCAGGTCGGCGCTGGTGTTGATCTCTTCGCTGCCCTGGCGCCGGTCGGTGTTGACGAACGCGATCGTGTTCTCGACCTCGGCGCTCACGCCCCACGCGCCGATGCCGAAACTGCCGCCGGCACGCACCCGGTTCGTCATGCTGTTCTGGCTCGCCTGATCGCGCGCCGCGGCGCTGCGGGTATCGATGTGAAAGCGCATCGCCGCGTTGATCTTGCCCTGGTCGATGACGATGCGCTGCATGCCCATCTGCACCATGGTCGCGAGCATCTGCTGGCGCTGGCGCGCGAGCTGGCGGCGGGCCAGCGGCACCAGTGCTTCGGGGTTCGCGGCACTGAACTCTTCCTGCGGGCCGACACCGAGCGCGGCGCGCAGGCCATCGGCCGGCGGCATCGCGGCGCCGGCCTTCAGGCGCAGCCGCGGCGGCTCCACATCCGCCGGATCAGGCGGCGCTTCCCCGGGTTCGAGCGACTCGGGCAAATCCATCTCGAAGGCATCGGGAAAGTGATCGACGAGCCAGGCGCGCACCTGGATCTCGCTCGTCTGCGTCTGCTCGAAACCGGCCGCGGTGCTCGACACCGCGTTGAGCAACTGCAGGAACTGCTGCATCTGCGCCTGACTCGAATCGTTCATCGCCTTGAACACGCCGTTCAAGAGGTCGGTCACGAAGCGGGGGAACGAGATCGCCTCGAGCGTCTCGCGCGTGGTCTGGCCGATCAGACGGGTCGCGGTGCCGAAGTCGGACGCATCGGCGAGTGCGCGCGCGGTCGGTGCGGTGGCTGCCGGTGCCGTGGTGCTGTCGATCGCCTGCTGCGCATCGCGTTCGTCGGCGATGCAGTCGGCCGCGAGTTGCGCGACCCGCACCATCGCCTGCGCGAGCCCGCGGCGGTCTTCGGCGCCGAGCGCGGGGTAGCTGCGCGCGCCGGCCAGCACATCGCGCACCGCCACGCGCAGCCACGGCGGCGGATCGGCGGCGGCGGCCGGCGCGCCGTTTCTAACCGGCTGCAACGCCGCTGCACGCCGGTCGATCGCGAAGCGCTGCGCCGCGGCTTGGGCGAGCCAGCGCAGCACCTGCGCGCCGGCCTGCGCACGTTCGGCGCCTTCGCGCGCGTGCGGCGCGGCGGAACCCGCCTGCGAGCGCTCGCCGAGCTCGATCAGCGAGTAGAAATCGCGCACCGCGAACGCCGTCTGCAACGCGCGCTGCGACAGCAACTGCACGGCCTGGCGGGTCTGCGCGAGCAGGTCGCTCGTCGCGAGCAGCGGCGCGCCGACCAGGCGCGTGGCGCAGAGGTCGAGCAACACCGAGCCGGCCTGCTCAAGGCCGACCTCTTCGCGGATATCGTGTAGGCCGGCGTTGTCGGCGAGCGCGACCAGGGCCTGGCAGAACCGGGCGAGCGCGGGCTCGAAGTCGCGCGGGTCGAACACCAGCCCGAGCAGGTGGGCGCGCTCGTCGGCGCTCAAGCGTTCGCGGCGCGTGCGCCAATACCGCTGCAGCGCCTGGCCGTGGTCGGGCAGCGGCACGTTGATCGCCCCGCTCGCCCAGAGCCCGGCGATGGTTTCGGCCGCACGCAGCAGGCCAGCTTGGTCGAGCTCGAAGACCCAGTAGAGCGTGGGCAGCGCGCCGAGCACACCGGCATCGCGCGGCGGCACGACCGGCTCGGGCAAAAGCCGCCTGCTGCAAGTGCTGCGCGCGCAAGGTGCCCAAGTGCTTGACCTCGAAGCGCTGGCAAATCACCGCGGCTCCGTGCTCGGCCTCGTGCCAGGCAGCCCGCAGCCCGGGCAAAAACAGTTCGATTCGCGGGTCTGGGACGCGTTGCGGCACTTCGACCCCACGCGCCCGGTTTTC
>ENA-OFCI01001314-OFCI01001314.1-metagenomes-genome-assembly--contig:-NODE-1314-length-11363-cov-4.698444_pt1 | contig 11363 bp, 6 predicted proteins | sample MGYA00153391_OFCI01 | MGnify analysis MGYA00153391
ACACATAGTAGAGCATCGCTGATTTATTTTCTTCATACATTTTGCGAAACGCTTCATTATGAACGTCGCTAACTTGGGCAGAATTTTCTAATTTCTCATTCCGCTTATCGCGGATAACTCCCATCTGACTCAACACTTGTTTATCTTGAGGAGAAATAGCCGTCTCAGCTAGAACTTTAAGTTGTGCGGCAGAAGTGTTATCGTTAACCCCGTAAGCTTTTTGAACATTTTTGATAGCGTTGGGATCGCGGGAATTGAGGGTGAATTTTAATTCTGCGATCGTTTTGTCTATCTCTTTGTTTTTAAGCTCTAAAATATATGTTTTATCGTCAGCAGTAATGCGTTCGGTCTGTCCCCTGGTTCGTTTGCCCGTCATCTCCTCCTTATTGCGTTGAATTTTGATTGTGTTAGCAGCTACAGTCGCACTAACGTTGATATCTTCAAATTTAGCAGAAACTTTACTCAGTTCTCGCGTCCAAGGAATCAAGTCAGCCAAACCACTTTTGATTGCTTCGTTGAGTTTATTTTGAGCTTCTTCTGCTGTTTTAATATCGATTGCGTTTTGTTCAGATAATGTTTCAAAATCCTTTTTGTTAATGGATTTATTAGCAAAATCAGTTTTAAGCCTTTCGCCTTGGTTTCGCGCTAGATCGACAGCACCTTGGGCACTTTGAGTTGTATCATCTAACTCGCTTTTAATTGAATCTCTCTCAGTGAAAGCTTTGTTAAATCGTTTTGTTAGGTCTGATGCTTTAGCTGCATCTGCATTACCACTTGCAAACAGACCACTTTTCTCGGTTGATAGCGCAGCAATCTCTATATCTTTTTTTGCAAATTTATCTTTAACAAGTTGCGATTGTTCGATTACTTTTTTAGCACTATCAGCAATTGCATCAGAAGCGTCTGCATATTCATTACGTCGATCGTTAGCGTTTTTCTCGTAGTAATTTGAAGTATATTTGCTCTTTGGTTTAGCTTCGGCTGATGTTACTATTGGATCGCCAAGCTTTTCTCGGAAGAATTTAGTTACGGGGTTGTTGTAAAGAGGATTGTTATAATCTTGTGGTTTAAATTCAAAAAGTTGATTAATTTTTTTTACACCTGGAGAACTCTGTACAGCGTTTATAGCTTTTTCTGTGAAGCTAGCATTTGCTGCTGGTTTGATGTCGCTGTCTTTTTCAGGTAACTCAGATGTATCAACTTTTCCTTTATTACCGATCTTAGAAGTAACAGCAGCTAACTTTACTGTTTGAGTTTGGATATCGGCGTAAGCGTTTCCAAATTTCTTGCTAAGATATTCAATTCCATCGCCAATTAAATAGAATCCAGCAACAACAGCACCTAACCTTAGTGTAGATTTAAGAAGTTCTCCACTATTGGTAAGACTTATTTTACTAAGAAGATCCATCGATTTGCCAAATAGATTCAGGTCTTTGGCAAGCTCAAATAGTTTTACACCAGCGTAAGCTAGGCTAGTTAACAATAATCCATTAATGGTGTTGCCAATCACTAATGAGTTTTTATTCAGTAAGTCTAGGGCACCAGTAAGTAAATCGATACCAACTTTATAAACAGAGTTAAAAGGTTTTGTGAAATCACTTTCTCCTTGTTGGTAAGTTGCCGCTAATTTATTTTTTTTAAATTCTGCTGAATCTTGAACAACGCCTTGACTTAATTGACTATCATTAAGTGCTTGACGCAAGAATGAAGATACGAATGTTTTAGGATCGCCTAGACCAGCACTCGACTGTTGAATATTACTAAATTGTTCTGCGCTATAACCCATCGATCGCGCACCAATAGCTCGAACATCAGTTATTCCCGCAGACTGTTGTAGTGAGTTGATTTTTTGAGCATCAACGCGATCGGAACCCAGAATTTCAGCGAATGTTGAAGTTAGCGCACCACTTTGCTGAGTACTTAATCCTCGAAGTTGTCCTAGTTTAATTATCTGTTCGGTAATTCGTTCGGAAGGTTTACCTTGAAGTTCTGTACCAAACGTCGTTCCGCTAATGCTTGCTGCCGTATCTAAAGCACTTAATCGAGATACGCCTAATTTATCAGCTATTGCCGTAGTAGAATTATATGAATTTTTTCCGCTTTGGACGGAATCAGAAGCTGCTGTAATCCTGATTGCTAGATTTTCGTATTTAGCTGCTGTGTCGATCGCATTAACCCCAGCCGCAAACAACATTTGACCAACTTTTTCAAGGACAAATAGAGTTCCAAAACCAGTAACTAGAGCTTTGATTGTGGAACCTAGTTGCCCGAAAGAATTGCGTAAGAAATTAACAGCGTTGCCAATCGCTTCAAATTTATTAGGTCTTAACTCGTCGGTCGGATCTGTTGTCGAAACGTTTGGGTTAGGAGCGGAGGTACTTTTTGGCGAGAAGAAGCTTTTGACTTTCTCTACAGTATTCTTAAAACTTTGAACGGGGGTGTCCATGAAGTCCATCATTGGAACCCGCGCAAATGGACTAACATAACCACCTTCAAGATTTCCATTTGGGTTTGGGTTACGTGCGTTTTCTGCTCGACGGGCAAGGATTCCTCTAGTAATAAATCCTTTTAATCCCTTAGAGATATTGGGAGCTTGACGAACTTCTGCTGGTTCAGCTTCATTCTGAACTAAATCGATCGCGGCGTTAGCTTTTGTGACAAAGTTAGCTTTTTGTGTAATATTGCCTTTGACTGTCGATCGTAGATGTTGTGCGCTTTCAATATCGCTGGCATTAGCATCAGAAAACCGTTCGATAAACGACTGAGCATCTTTGACTTCAGCATCTAATTTATTGTTAAGATTACGAGCGATCGCGATTTGACCTTTGGCGATCGCTTGCTCGATCGCATTCTTCTGACGTTCGAGCGAACTATAAATATAGTTGACTGTTTCCTTAGTATTATCGAGACTTGAAGGGGTACCAAGATAGTCGCTAATGGGTTGTTGTGTCGCGTTGCGTGGAATGAACCCTCTTACAGCTTCGTTTGCGTTACCAGCCAATCTTGGTAGGTTGGAGACTACTGAATTTTCACGGATAAACGAAAGGGGTGTGCTAATACTTGATGGTCGATTTGCATTTTTATTAACAACGGGGTTTGGTGGAGCTGGTGGAGCTGGGGGTGTTGGTGTTTGATTTACGTTTTTACGAGCCTGAGAATTTCTGGCAGCTTGCGCCACTCCTACTTCTACTACTTCAAATTCTGGTGGAGCTGGCGGTTTTGGTGATTTACCTGTTGTCCCACCTTTGCCATCATTCTGCCCACCAAATTTATTTACTGCTGTTTCAAAACGGATAACAGCGTCGTGGAATTTTTTGATTGAAGGTTCGAGATTAGCAAAATCGTTGACTTTGGTAGAATTACTGGTAGGGGGTGTTCCTCTGTTTGTTCTGGTTGATTTAGTTCGTGATTTAGTTTTGTCTTCCCAAGGATCGTCAACGTCTGGTAGCTCTGGTTCAAAAGGTTGATATTGTATGGATGGGTTCGGTTTTGATTCGCCCCAAGGATCTTCTGTTGCGTATGGATTTGGTGCTACTGGTTTGGGTTCAAAGTGTTTTCGACCTAACTTGGGATCGCTAAATTGAGCAATTTGTAGCTTGACTTCTTTAGCCATTTGTTGGTATTTGGCTCTTTCTGTCCCCACCGTACCTTCCATAGCGTCGGACAAAGCCTCATCCATTTCAAGTAGTTCTGCTTTAATTTCGTCGGCTTTAAGTCCACTCGATACACCACGGTTAGCGTTAAGTTCGGTGTGTGCTTTTCGGAACCCATTTACTTTTGTTCGGATGGCCGCTATTTGCCCAGTTTCTGGTGCGGCATTAAGGTACGCTGTTTCAAAATTATCAGCAATAGCTTTTAGCTCTTTGTGAAGTTCTCCCGTCGATGTCAAAACTTGTCGTCTGATTCGTTGCCAATCTTGGAAAAGCTCATGTTTATAAAATCTTAAATCGTCGCTTTTCATTTCTTTGGGATCGAGCTGTGCTACTCTTTTTCCCTCTTTTTTATAATCATCGATTTCTTGACGATGAAGAGGTTTTGGTGCGCCTTTGATAAAGTTCATCACCTCAGCAATGTTGGGGTCTGAATAATTTTCGTAAGGATGCTCCTTAACTCCCAGCACGTTTTGATTTTCACCTGGATAAGCAAGTCCAATTTTCTGAAGTACCTTATGAGTCACCTTTCCCAATGGCTCATCGGGACTAACAATATTCCGTTCTTTGGGTTGGCTCGAACCAATCATAGACGACGTACCAACACCCATATGTTCGTAATTATCATAACCCATCTGCCCAAAAGTCGTAGCAGCACGATCGGCAGTAAAACCACCACCGCTTTCCCCCATAAATTTAATCTTGACGTTAGGGTTCAACTCACGCGCAGCTACAGCTTGAGCAGCCATTTCAACTTCTTCTTTGCTATAACCTCGAATATGAGGTTTGACGATATTTTTTACTATTTCAGCATAGGAGTTAAATTCTTTTCCTACAGTATGATCGGCGATGTCACTATCTTTATTTGTAACCCAAATTGACTTAGTAGTGTCTGGCATCCGCGCTTTAACATCTTTGGCAATTCTTTTACCCGATAAACCATTAGCAGCAGCAAAACCTCCGACTGAAATAATTAGTTCTTCAGTTTCGTCGGTAACTACTTTTCCAGTATTTGCTACTCTTTTACCAGCAAGAATTTCCGCAGCTCTCGCTTTAACAAGCGGGATCGTGCGATCGTTGGTACTACGAGCGGTTGCTTCTTGCATTGATTTATCAATAGCTTTGGTGATGAAGTTAGGACTATCATTATCACCACCAAGCATAATATTTCCAATCTTTTTTGCACCTTTAGCAATTGCGTTCCCTATGCCACCGATTTCTTGTTGAATTTTATTGTCTTTAAATAATTCTTTTCTCGCAAGATCTAGTTTACCCAAAGCGTTGACACTAGCTTCTGATTTACCATCGTTTGCATCAAGACCAGCAACAACAGCATCGCCAGCTCTATACCTAATTTGAGCTATGTTTTTATCAATCTTTGCTTTTACCTTATTAAATTCATTTGCTACTTTTGAAGGCTGTGGATTTTGACTAAAATCATCGATTTTATGAATAATAGTTTCTCTAACATCAAAACCATAAGATTTTTTTAGACCCGTATTTACACCACTAAAGACACTTTTGCCTATTTCATTTCCTATACCGCTTAGTATTCCACCAAAAATACCTTTGACGGCGTTCTGGGCAATTCTAATGGGTATTGTGATGGGTGATAATACCAGTCGCCCAATGCTATTCTTTACTCCTTGCAGTGTTGATGGCAGTACTCCCGCGCCAAGGCTAATTTTGCGATTTCTCGTAACGTCTATAAGTCGGCGATCGAGTTCATTAATTTCTTTATAGCTGACGCTTACCTTTAATGGTTTAGCAAAATCAGCTTGGACTCTTTTGTAGTGTTCTTGCTTACTAGTTAAATGCTTATTGAGTGCTGTCAACTCGCGATCGTCAACGCGCATCAAGATGGGATCTTTTTGAATCCTTTCCATCTTCCTTCTCATTGCTACCGACTGAGCATCGATAATCTGTTGCGCTGGAATAAATTATCGACGAGGACCGTACTCAAACCCGGCGCCCGATTACGGGTTGCTTGATGAGGCGTTGTCTTGATATTCGCCACAGCAGTTTGCAACATCAGTTGGCAACATCAGTTGACAACATCAGGCGACAAATTTGAGAATGGCAAAATAGTGAATCACTGCGCCGCCGAGCACAAAAAGATGCCAGATGCCGTGCCAATGTTTGAATTTGTTGTCGAAGAAATAAAATACTGTACCCAGAGTATAGACCACCCCGCCGACTGCCACCCAGATAAATCCTGACCAGGTGAGCGCGTGAATCATCGGCACCACACCGATCACGGCCAGCCAGCCCATGACGACGTAAATAGCGAGCGAAGGATAGCGTTGACCGCGCGCCAGCGTGAGCTCTTGCGTGATGCCCAAAATCGCCAAACCCCACACCACCCCAAATAGTGACCATCCCCACGGGCCACGTAAAGTGACCAACGTAAACGGCGTATAAGTGCCGGCAATCAATAAATAAATTGCGCTGTGATCGAGCTTGCGAAAAACATTTTTAGCCTTACCGCGCGTGCTGTGATACAGCGTGGACGTGCTGAATAATAAAATCAAGGTTGCGCCATAAATCACGAAGCTGACGATTTGCCAAACATCGCCATGTAGCGCGCCGTGCACAATCAGAACAGTTGCTCCTGCCAGCGCCAATAAGGCGCCGAGCAAATGGGTATAGCCGTTGAATCTTTCGCCGTGATACATAAAATCCTGGTTGCGGTAGTTATCTTTAACTTGAGTTTTACGGAAGCCACTAAATTAAAACAAAACTGCATGACAGCTTCGCGTCCTCAAGCCAATAATTTTTCCATGCGGACTAATTCAAGCCTGTCGACTTTGGCCGTCCATAAATCCGGATTGACCGGGAATGGCCTGACCTCGCCGGTGAGTCGATACCCGCGACGTTCATAAAACGCGATCAACTCAGTGCGCACTGAAATAACATCCATCAGCATTTTGCGCGTGCCCCATTCCTGCAGCACCAGCGCTTCGGCAGACTGCATCATTTGCTTGCCCAGACCCTTGGCCTGCAACTCAGGATCGACCGCGAACATGCCAAAAAATGCAGCCGGTGCATCACTTTTATCAACGCGTTCGAGATGCACAGTGCCCAACAGGTGCTTGCTATGCTGGTTGATTGATTCAGCCATCAAAATTACTGAGCCCGCGGCTTCAAGCAGCACCACGATATCAGCGAAATCGGTACGCGACCCCTCGAGCAAATCAGCCTCGGTAGTCCAGCCTTTACGACTGGAATCGCCCCGGTATGCCGCATTAACAATCGCCGCAACGGCGTTGGCATCGGCAATAACGGCTTTACGAAAAAAAATATTATTCATGGGTTACATCATGGGTTACATCAACAGCTTCATCAACCGTGCGCTGTCAGCGTGTTGTCAACGTACTGTCAGCGTGCTGTCGTATGGCTATTGCGCAGGTAAATATTTCAGCGGGTCGAGTGGCTTGCCCTTATTGCGGATCTCGAAATGCAGCTTGACGGCATCGGTATCACTGGAGCCCATCTCGGCGATTTTTTGGCCTTTCTTGACCATCTCATCTTCAGCGACCAGCACTTTTTCATTGTGCGCATAGGCTGATAACCAGTTGTCGTTATGTTTGATGATGACGACGCGACCATAACCCCGCAGGCCGGATTTGTTGTAAATCACCTTGCCAGGGGCCGACGCCAGGATGGCGGTACCGCGTGCACCCGGAATATCAATGCCTTTGCTGAGATCGGTAAATGTGCCGCTCACTTTGCCTTTGACGGGCCATGCCCAATCAATGTTTTCATTACTGGACGCGGTGACGGCAGGCGCTGGAATAACCGTTATCGGCGGTAGCGCGACAGGCACAACATTGATAGGTGCAGGGATGGCAGATCCAGCCGTTTGAGTCTCATTACTCAAGCGAGCGTAAGCCTGATCGGTGTAAGGCACGCGCCCTGCCTTGGGCTCAATTTTCATTTGGGCGCTGTTGAGCGGGCGCGTTTCCAGCGCTGAAGAAGGGCCGGGCGATGGCGTAAAAATCAGCGGCGCAGTCACCGGTTCGCCAGGCTTTAATGTATTGGACGTATTTGACGCACCGGATGCCGCATCGGGCGATGTCAGCCGTAAATTATCACCAAGGCGAATCATATTCGGGTTTTCAATATTATTCCAGGCCGCTAATTCGCGATAATCCAGGCCGTTTTGAAGCGCGACAGAAATCAAGGTATCACCGCGTTGCACCGTATGCAGCTTGCCGGGATCATACGGCTTCGGCTCAGTGGCTGCGGCGGCCGTAGCGGCATCGGCAGGCTTTATGGCTGGAATAATGACTGCGGGTATTCTGGCTTCAGGCGGGCGAGCGTCGCTCACCGGTGCGGGTCGATTGGCTGCGCAACTGGCGAGCAACGCCAGCGCAATCGCGGCGGCGGCGGCGGCGGCGGCGGTTGCGGCACCGACTGGTGTTAAACGCTGCGCGGCTGATTGAAAGCGGCCAATGTATTTATGAAAAAGGGTGATCTTCATACAGTTCCTGAAACAAGGGGTACAAACCGGACGTCATGTACTATTTTTTCCACAAAGCCTTCTTCGCTACGATCAATCACATAAAGTTTTTGCGATTCCTGCCCCGCTAATCCAACGGGCAACACCATGCGTCCGCCGACGGCCAGCTGCAATTTTAGTTCTGGCGGCACATGGGTAGCCGCAGCCGTCATCAAAATCGCGTCGTAAGGACCACCATCGGCATAGCCAAAATGGCCATCGGCGTGTTTGAAAATAATATTGAAGTAGCGTAAATCACGCAGGGTGCGGCGTGCCTTGTCCATCAATGGGGCGATGCGTTCAACCGTATAAACTTCTTTCGCCAATTTGGCCAGAATCGCAGTTTGATAACCGCAGCCGGTGCCAATCTCTAGCACTTTTTTCGGCACACCACGCTCGCAAATCAGCTCCGTCATGATCGCCACAATTTCCGGTGTGGAAATGGTTTGCCCCAAGCCTATCGGCAGCGCTTTATCCAGCTCATACGCCCTCGCCTCCAACGCTTCTTCCACAAACGCATGGCGCGGCACATCTGCCATGACTTTTAATACCTGCTCGTTTTTGACGCCTTTCGCCCGGAGCGCATCGATCATGCGCGCGCGAGTGCGATCAGACGTCATACCGGAGCCCTGAAATTTGGCGGCGAATTTTTCGGTGGTGCTGTTCATTAATCGGCCATCCACTCAGCCGCTTGTTTCATTTGCGCATAGTGGGTTAAATCCATTTGCAGCGGTGTGACTGAAACACGGTTATTTTCGGTGCAATAAAAATCGGTGCCCGGCCCCGCATCAGCCGCCGCTCCTGCCGCGCCGACCCAGTACATCACTTCGCCACGCGGATTAGTCATTTTTATTGACGGCTCCGCCTTATGACGCTTGCCCAGACGCGTCACTTCAAAGCCCTGCAATTGATCACGCGGCACATCCGGCACATTCACATTCAGCAGCGTTGGCGTTGTAATCGGCGAACGAATATGCCGCTTCACCAACTCGGCCGCCACCCATGCCGCTGTTTCAAAATGCCGATGCTCACGCGATACCATCGATATCGCAATCGCCGGAATGCCGAGTAAAAAACCTTCAGTGGCCGCCGCAACCGTACCGGAATAAATCGTATCGTCGCCCATATTGGCACCGTGATTGATACCGGAAACCACCATGTCAGGCACAAAATCGAGAATGCCGGTCACCGCCATGTGCACACAATCGGTCGGTGTACCGTTCAGGAAAAAGAAACCATTCGGCGCTTTACGCAGCGAGAGCGGCCGATCCAGCGTCAATGAATTCGAAGCCCCGCTTTTATCGCGCTCTGGTGCCACCACGGTGATTTCAGCAAGAGGGGCAAGAGCTGCAGCCAGAGCGGCTAAGCCAGGGGCAAAATAACCGTCATCATTCGAGAGGAGGATACGCATAATTTTTTCTATAAAGTTAAAGCAAATTATGCCACATTGACACCCTCACCTACCCAGCTTCTTCAAGTATTGGACGTAACGGAGTGCGGGTGATTTTTCCCGTTTTCCCGGAAAGCTTGACAGGATTTTACCAAGCGCTTTTCTGAGGAAGAGCCAGCGCGTCTGATGGGGGGCAAAGGAAATCAGTAAAGCGCAATGCCCACGAGCCGTTTGCTAATTAATTAGAAATGACAATAAGGTACAGCAGCGGACAAATAGTGAGAGTTGGCGACAAGGTTCAGCTAGGCGACGACTCCGGGAGATTGGTGAGCTGGTCAATCGAGACTGACAAGTAAACACCTGAATAGCACAATCTGACCCAGATTTAAAGATGTTTGAACGAGCAACTTGGACACAACGGTGACCGGTCTTGTAAGCCGAATTCTGAGGGCCGAGCTCGCGTTAAGCGCTTCGAAAACTGCAAAAGCCAGGGCCAGGTCTTTCAATATTATATTGATTATTTTTAAATAATGAAGCCTACTCCCGCCAGTCGACACCAATGTACTTGATCGAAATTCCAAGAATTGTTTTGCATAGCGAACGCATCATTGAGCGCTATACTTCTTCAATGAGTTCAAACCAGTCAACAAAACCCCAATATCCAAGCGTACCTCCAACCCTTTTAGCCTCAAACACCGCGCCTACGTTAGAGTTTTGATTCACAACTATCGCTGTTTGCCCTAACCCATGCCACTCGCTCTGCAACGACGAACCCAAGGCTACTTCCCCTGCCGCGCAACGCTCGCTGAGAGTGCCGTCGCGTTAACCTCCACCGTCTCTAATTCAATCACCCTCGTGGTAAATATATTGGTGGGCCAAATCCGCAGCCACCACCGCCAGATATGAGTGGCGGATAAGGAGACATTTATGCTTATGAAGCGTGAATTAAGGGTCGCATGTACCAAAGCGAGGATGAGTTTGATTCTTGTGCTGTTTGTCGCCGCGTTATCATTTTCGCAAACTGCAGCCGCTACGGAGTGGGAGTTTGTTTGGGTTGGCGCGACGGCTCAGGGGTGGTTCGTGGTTCAAGGGACGGCGTTGTCCAAAGTCGGACAAGAAGAGATGCACTTCGATTTAGTTGGTACTAACGCTGCGAAATACACAGTGGATGTCCAACTGAAGAAAGATGGCACTGCGGAGGTAGGCTTTGCAGGACTTGGTGACGCATACGGTGGCATCACAATACTGAATGGAAAGTTCGTCAAGCAAAACATGAGATCGGGATGCCGCGTGGAAGTCCTTCAAGCGCAGGATGAATTCAACTCGCTTTCCATCGGAAATTTTAACGGAAAAGATTGTAAGAATTCCAAGGGAGCAGGCCTTGCGGGCTCCCCACGAATTAGGTCCCCCTCATCGCCTGGTCAAGTGCGCCCGTAGCGAAGGAAGCGCAGGGTCTCAACAATTACTTAACTACACCGTTAAGCAATTTTAAAATCAGATATTTCTGCGCCATAGGAAGCCGGGACCAAGTCTTTTAACATCACATTAATTCTTTTTAAACAAAGAATCCTATTCCCACTAGCCAGCACCAATGCACTTGTTCGAAATTCCAGGAATTGTTTTGCGCAGCGAACGCATCATCGAGCGCTATAATTCTCTAATGAGTTCAAATCAAAAAATAGAACCGCAATATCCAAGCGCACCGCCAGCCTTTTTAGCCTCAAACACCGCGCCCACATTGGAGCCTTGATTCACAATCACTACCGCTTGCCCTAACCCATGCCACTCGCTCTGCAACGACGAACCCAAGGCTACTTCCCCT
>ENA-OFCI01001316-OFCI01001316.1-metagenomes-genome-assembly--contig:-NODE-1316-length-11343-cov-33.078668_pt1 | contig 11343 bp, 7 predicted proteins | sample MGYA00153391_OFCI01 | MGnify analysis MGYA00153391
CCCTCTGTTGTTGCTGCCAAAGTTGAATGTACTTTCAATCCATGAGCATATTTACTATCTAGATATCCGACTCCTTTGACTGCTTTATGAGTAGTGTAATTTAATTCAGTTGTATCTTGTATTGCCAAGATAATTTGATGATTAGGGATTCTTGAAAGTGTCGCATCTACGTGTCCTTTCCTAAGCTGAGCTGGTTTTACGTATGGTGAATCCCAGAAATCGTAAGTAGCCTTAGTTTCTGCCCATGTTCCACTAGCTTCAGGCACACTGGATGTTGGTTTATCACTTAGATTAGAGACAATTTTCATGAATCTATTGGTTCTTCTTACATCTCCCAATTGAGTTTTTTCTAATTCTTGTCTTACCCATTGATTGATCATTTTAACCTCATTCCTGGGCGATCGTCCGATCGTTCAACAGCACAGATATTGATTTTTGTCAACTTTATTGTTAAGAAAGATGTTTATAAAGCATAGCTTAAGAAGGGGGATTTAGGGGGATCTAGCCTCAACTAAAAGCGACATTTATTATGTGGGTTTCAGTCTTAAGTTGTCCGCAATGAGCTCTGCCTAGGAACCAGCTAAATACTACCCCCTTTTTGAAACCCTTTTCTTCCACCACAAACCCATTCCAGCAGCCACCAATGTACCAACAGCAGTCATCGGTTCCGGCACAGGTTCATACTCATAAATTGCACTAACCATAGTGTTAGCCACAACCTTACCATCGAAACTACCTCTAACAGGATTCCCCGTAACTTGAGTAAAACCCGTCGTCACCAAACCTGCGATAAAAGTATCACCATCACATCCACTTAACGCACTTAGAGACGGCTGGGAATCATAACCCTTCGACACAATACCCGAAGCCGAACCGCTAACACGAACCGTAGCGCCGCTAGCAATCTTCGTTTCCGGCGGACTTGCTAACACACTCAAAGTCAAATTAGGGTCAACTTTCAACAGCGGAATATTCACAGCAATACTTGCATTAGTCGCCGCCGTTCCCATAAAATCTCCCGTCAAAGGAGTAATGCTGACACTGTTATTAATAGTAGACTTAACCGTAACATAAGCCTTTAATAGCGTTCCCAACAGCGAATTAAATTTGGGCAAAACCACATTCGTGCTGCTATTTAACGGCTGCGAACCCAGATCCACAGTATAAGTTTGAGTAAGAGTAGCAGCTTGTACAGAAAAACATTGACTAACAACTGCAAAACTCAAACTTCCGCCAACAATTCCTAACTTTTGACAAACATTCATTTCGATAAACCCCTAAAATAATCAAATTGCATTTCATCCGCGTTAATCAGCGTTAATCTGCGGTTAAAAACTCCAACTCCGCAAAACCCAATTACCCAGCAAGGACGCTAAATAACTCAAAACCCAAATAGTATAAAGTATACTCAGAGGCGCGTAAGCCGCCAAAACAAATCGCGTTTCCGCTGCTTCCTCAATCTCCTCCCTCCGCAACAAATCCACATAAAAATCAAAGGATCTTTGTCGCAGATTGTTAATACCAGTTCCAGCAACTAACAGATAATAACCGTCAAATCTATTCAACGGATTTAAGTTAATTGCCACTGTCAGCAATGCCGCCACCATCAACAAATAACTAATTTGATGCCAAACCGGATTTGATTGAGAAAACAGCCACATCCAAACAGCCAATGCCCAAATTGTTACTTGAATCAATACTCCCGCCGCTACTACTAAAACCCGCTGTTTCCGCCTGACTAAACTGTATTGATCGGTTGTATCTGTGTAACATCCGGGGATGAGACACATAAACAACAATCCGATTTCTTTAACAATACCGCCGTAGTGTTTGAGCGTGAAAGCGTGACCGAGTTCGTGCAAAGCTATTACTAGCATTGTCAGCAAGACAACTTTGATTGCATTGTCAATTTTTCCGGCTGTCAATAACTGCTGGTGCGAGGTGGCGACTTCCGCAGAGGAAGCCAACCATACTGCTACAGAGGAAGAGATGAAAGCGCACAGAAAAAAGCCAAATTCCCACGTCCAAATCCAGCGAAATTTGTCGATGTGCCGCGACAACCAAACATCGGGATTAACTAAGGGAATTGTGAAGGATAGCAGGTTAAATTTGGCTTTTGGCGGCTTGGTTCCTTCTAGCATTCCCGCTTGTGCTAAGTCTTTCAAGAGATTTTGCACAGCTTCTAAATCTAAGTCGTATTCAGCGAGAATATTAGTTAGTGGCTGTTGATTTAGTTGCAAGATTACCTGTTTGTCAAAGTCATCAACTTGCAGACAGGTAATGTCTTCGGGATTGCGAAGTATCCAATAGCCGTCGGGATGAGGTATCCACTGCACCGCTGATTTGAGTTGCATGGTAGATTGTCACTTTGGCTGACAAAGTTTCGATTTAATTGAATAGGAGTTACTCGTTTTTAGGCGGAGATTCTGATCCCCCCTAGAGCGTGTTTTCTAACCCGGAGATCCCCCCTAGCCCCCCTTAAAAAGGGGGGACAAGAGAATTAACTCAAAGTCCCCCTTCTTAAGGGGGATTTAGGGGGATCTAGACTTTCGGATCAAGCAGAGAGACAGTGGGTTTTAGGCCAAAACTCGATCCCCCTAGCCCCCCTTAAGAAGAGGGGGACAAGAGTTTTCACTAATTTAGGAATTACGCATTTTAGGCCGAAACTCGATCCCCCCTAGCCCTCCTTAAGAAGGGGGGGACAAGAGTTTTCACTCAAACTGAGTGTTTTTATTGAATTGTCTTGAATCGATCGCAAAATTATGTTTCTATATTTCCTCTGCTGCGTTTTTGAGCATTTCGAGCCGCCGAAAATCTTCCAGGAAATAGAAGGTTTCAAGGCTAACTTTTTCCCTGTTTCATGGAAACAGGAAAGTGTTAAAGTTGTTTGTGAAGAAGCTTTAGTGATATTTGCCTGGGTCTTAGACTCTAATCCAAATTTCACCTTGGTTCTTAGATTATCAGAGAGCCGTAAAAAAAGCAAGTGTAAATTCTAATTATTTTAGGAATTACGGATTGTCGGTCTTTCATTGCGAGGGAAACCTTGTGTAGCCGATGTTTCTAGTTGAGGCGGGGATTGCTTTCTGGTTGCAAGGCGCAATTCATAATTAAGTTGCCCGAACAAACTTTACACAAACTTTACGATCGCCAAAAGAATTTCTGGTGTATGATGACCGTGAAGAAGCTAAAAACCCGAGAAATTAAGCATTAACAAAGTATTTGTCCGATCGCCCACTAGACCGTAAGCTAAGCCCGGCAGATGTGAATCGATCGCCAATCCAGGAAATTTGTTAAGTTTGCGTAATTTCTCAAACAAACAGAAATTTTTGACGATTACTGAAAAATCCTTGTCAATAAAGGGTTTTGGTTGAATGTCTGAAGGCATTTAATTAAGTTCGTGCGATCGAATTCATATTAATCAGGGTAGAAAAGTTATGGGTTGGCTAAATTTTGGTGGCAAAAAACGCGATCGGGCTCAAGGTTTTGGGGATTCCAGTAAAACAAAGAGTCGGAAACGACCGAAAAGTTTTATCTTAGAAAAAATTGTGACTCCGAGTGCGGGTTTTGGGGATTGGGAGCACGAATTTGACCACTTACATCAGTTATTGGGTTCTTTCTCGCTGTCTGATTTACATTTACCTAATTTCTTTGCTGATGGTGGTGTTTGCCCGATCGACCCTTCTGGAGCACCAACTAACAATTTACCGCCGCTGATTGATTTTGACCCGCTGGGTCTGTACCATGATGGGATTGCCACTCAAACTCCTTACAATCCGGGCGGTGCGTTTGAGACTTTGCCGATTGCTTTAATTCCTGTCGATCCGCATTCGCCGAATCCTAACAATCCGAATGCAATCCGTCAATTGCTGGATTTTCCTTTAGCTTCTCAGCCGTTGGTGGGGAGTATTGATACTGGTGTGAGTGCGGATAGTCCTTATTTGAATTACGCGAATATTAAGAAGGGCCGCGATTATGTGGGCGGGGATGACAATCCGTTGCTGAAGCCTGGGGAAGGTAGCGAACACGGTACTTTTATGTTGGGGATTGTTGATGCGATTAATAAGAGTGCGCCGAAGTGGGTGGGAAGGGCGATCGATTCTGGGAGATGGGCTGATTCTTTGGTAGAGTTTGTGGATGCTGCGAAGGCTTCTGGACAGAAAAATGCGATCGCCAATCTCAGTTTGGATTTGACTCAGAAGAATGCTGACGGGAGTGTGACAACGCGCTATGAGTTGACGCCAGCAGAAAGAAGTGCGATCGAATATGCGCGGCAAAATGGGGTAATGCTGGTAGCGGCGGCGGGTAACGACGGCGGTGTGATGTCGGTTTTGGGTCAAGCTTCGCAGGAGTTTGACAATATTTTTACGGTTGGGGCTGGGGATATTAACGGGCGATCGAACTATTCTAGTTATGGTCGCGGCTTGGATATTGTGGCGGATGGCGGCACGACTGAACACCCCGGTTTATCGACTGTGGGAAATGATTTGGGGACGATGGCGGGGACTTCGGTAGCGACTGCGAAAGTTGCGGGGGCGGCTTCATTAGTTTGGGCGGCAAATCCTGCTTTGAACTATCGTCAAGTGATGGAGATTTTGAAGTCTACGGCGAGGGATTTGGGGCCGTCTGGGTGGGATGATGAGACGGGTTTTGGGTTCTTGAATACGTTGGCGGCGGTGGATTTGGCGAAGAAGACGATGCCGGAAGTTTATCGGCCGACTCCGTGGGTGACTCCTGGAACTTGGAGTGGTGAAGGGAAAGTTACGCCGGAGGAACGGGCGGCTAAAGGTGGAAATTCGATCGCGGCGGCTACTGTACAAGTATCAACTAATTTCTCGGATAGCGATCGGGTTGATGGGAGTCAGCCTGATAAATATTATCAATTTACGGTCAATGAGCCTGGTTATGTAAGATGGAATTTGACCAGTCTCAACCCTGTTTCAGGATTTCCCGATCCCCCGCAGGTAACTATTATCAAAGCTGACGGTAAGCCTGGATCTCATATCTTCAGTAAAGGGATTTCTCTTAGTTCTTCTGTGAGAACGGAGGGACAGACTTCTTTCTCAGGTGGCGATTTTTACGATCCGGGGACGTACTATCTCAGGGTCGGCAACGGCGCTGGGTCTAGTTTCAAAGATTACAACATATCAACTCAGTTTATTACTGATAAGGTTTCGAGTTTTACTGGGAATATACAGTACAGAACTCAGCCTTATTATTCCTTAGACAACAGCCTGCAAAGTGCGGTTTTTTCAGGGTCTGCTGTTTCTGAGTTAAGTAATTTATCAGGTGTTGTCACTTATGACAATATACAATTCAACAACCGGATTGCTAAGTATGGGGTGGAGGTGAATGAGTCGGGAAAAATCAGGATTAATTTGAATTCTCCCAACGGTAAAATGGAAGTGAGCGTTAAGAAGTTTATTGGTTCTGATGATAGACCGGAATCAATTGCTAGTCTTGAGGTTTCTGCTAACTCGGATGGATGGTTAGAACTCGATCTCAATAAAGGGCGCTATGACATTGAAGTGAAAACTCCCAGCGATTACTGGCAAGAACCTGATTGGAATTCGACTCAGCAGAGACTGGTACGACCTTATACGCTGAATGCCACTTTTACTCCCAATGCGCCACAACCCGGACAAGGGAAAGTTCCCTCGTCTGCTGGGGCGTTTGATAAGACAGTGGTGAGTAATGGGGTTGTTAATCACTATTACAAAAACGGGTATTTGACTGTGCAGCCTTCGGGCCAAGTGAGTTGGTATGGTTATCCATCAGGAGTTGTATCAATTTCAGTGCAACCACTTAACGATCCAGTTCCTTTGGTAGATCCTGATGGAAATTACTCAATCCAGACTGCCGCAAATGTATTATTGCCTTCTGGTGGTGCTGACTTAGGGGATGGGGTTAATAGCGATCAGGTTGAAATAGGGTATATTCTTAGTTCAATAGGTGGTAAGGATTTAAATGACTTCTACAAATTTAGCTTCGACAGCTTAAAATTAGTAAATTTTTACTTATCTCAATCCGGCACTGCTGCTCAGTGGTGGTTGTTCCAAGACCGAAATGGTAATGGTCAAGTCGATCCCGGTGAGGCAATTAAGACTGGTACTCTTACAACGAAACCACTCGATCTCGATGTAATTTTAGGAGCAGGAGATTATTACTTACAAGTAGGTTCTCTTTCATATGATGCGACAAGTGTATATACAGTGAACGTAACAGCACGATCGCTAGAAAATCAAGTCATTGCTAGCTACAATTCGGATTACTATTTAGTCCAGAATGGCCAACTTCGATTAATTCCCAACCAGGAAACATTAACAGCAATGGGAATTGCTGCGAATACAGTTAAAACCTTCTCGAATCAAGATTTAACTCTGATTCCTTTGGGACAGGCTTTACCTTCACGTAAAGACGGTGATGTATTTGCTGATTTGTCTGGAAATAATATTTATTTAATGGAGTCAGGAAAACGGCGTTTGCTTCCTAAAGGGTATACTCTGAAAGAACTCGGCATAAACCTCCCAGGTTCGCCAACATTTCCTGACAGCGATTTTAAAGATATCCCATTAGGAGATCCTTATACTCCACCGATTCCTCAATGGCAGAAAGATATTGATAACACATATCAGTATACCAGAAACCTATTAGGCAATCCTACTACTGACTATTTGCAGACGGGTTCTTCAGCAATGGGAACACAGGGTTACGGTCGAAAATACGATCATGGTACTGTCTATTGGACTCCTCAATCAGGGGCGATCGCAGTTTGGTATGCCTTCGCTGATACTTACAATGAAAATGGCGGTTATAGTGGCTGGTTAGGCTTCCCAACAAAAGCAAACGAGAACTGGAAAGATGGGCAACGAATTGATTTTGAAGGCGGATATATTTACTGGACAGCGCAGGATGGGGCGAAAGCTTATCACTTTAACGAATCTCCGAGTTTAGACAAAACAGTGGGTTACGACGGTACTAACACCCATCCAACTTACGTCAATACTTTCAACAACAATGGTGGATCGTCGGCTTTGGGTTTTGCTACTGGTAATGTGCATCCTGCGGGAACAGGAAATGGCTATCTTCAAGAATTTTCAGGGGGTTCTGAAGGTTCAGGGGCAATTATGAAGTCTGGTGCCAATGATAATTCTTTCTGGGTTGGCAGTGACTTTTGGAATGCTTACATCCAAACAGGAGGCGTGACTGGTGTTTTGGGCTACCCTATTTCAAATCGCTATGAGTTTAACGGCGGATGGAAGCAAGATTTTCAAGGTGGTTCCCTTTCGACAACCTTACCTTTAAATCCGGCTCCTAATTCTGGAGGAAATACGTCGTCGCCACAAGCACCTGAAATCATCAACCGAAATGGCGAAAGTGGAACCGGAAAGTTGATTCAAGGGATGAATTTCCGCAATTATCCTTGGCTCGACAGCAGCACTTTGGTTCAAGGAATGCCGATAGGAACAACTTTCACTATCCTTGAAAAGGTGACGACAACTGCCGATCCAACTCTCACACATAGTGATTGGTATCGGGTGCGGTTGAATGATGGTCGTGAAGGCTATTTCTGGGCGGGTGAAGAGTTTATTCAAAAAGTAGCAAGTGGGGGGAGTGCTGGACCGATTGGTGTTGGCGAAATCGGAGTCACACCTATTAAGGAAGGGCCGATTGGTGTTGGCGGAATTGGAGTCACACCTATTGACAATTCCAACGACAACACACCTGTATTCCCATCTATCTCGATCACCAGTGCCTACGATGCAAATGATGGGGATACTTTCGTTGTTGCTGGTAGTAAAGTCATAGTCATTGGTAAGACTAATTCACAAAATATCCGATTTTATTTGGGTGATATTCCTTTAACGCAAGGCAACATAAATTTTGATAATGATAATTTTTCAGCTACTCTAATAATCCCGCCTGGTGTTGCACCTGGAAGTTATCAAGTTAAAGCCGTTGTTAATAGTCTTACGGGTGATGCAACTTCTTCTGGATCTCTGATTAATGTTCAAGAAACTAAAAAGTCGCTTGATGATTCTGGCAACAACATAAATGTTAATCAAAGAAAAATTGCATTTGATAATCTAGTATCTACCAGCAATATTAAAAATTCTTGGGGGCAAATCTTACCTGATTATTCCACAGATTCTGCCAATAAGTCTGGGATATTAATTGATAACGATAGCTTTACATCAGAGGAAAATTTAGATAAATCTATTCGGATAAAAATGACTATGTTTAACAGCAGTGTCAACGATGCAATTGTTGAAGTATATGACTCAAATGGGCATTTAGGAGATGTAAAAATTATTTCAGGTTATGAACCTCCCACTGGCTTGCTAAAACCCGCTTATGAACTTATTAGTGTTTTGAACAGTAAATATCCTTTGGGAGATGTCAGGCGAACTTTAGAAAGTAAAGAGGTAGAGGTTACTATTCCAGAAGGAGGAATGGTAAAAATTAGTAGATCGAGTAAATTTGCAATTGCATATAATTCGATATTGTTAGCTCTTGAATTTTCTCAATTAGAACCGTTGAGTAAGAATGAATTAGTTAAGAAGACAATTCTGGATTTTTTAAAAGAGTTTCTGCTGGATTTAATAAAAGACTCAACAATTAACTTTTTTAAATCTGAACCAACTGCACAAGCGATACTCAGCTTCGACTTTATTGATGGGCAAAAAGTAGGTGGATTACTGGCCAAATTATTCAATTATTCATTGAACCTTCAACAAGAAAATAACCCGATTGTCGAGGCGTTAAAAGACTATTCTGTAGATACGGGAGAAGAAATAACTCAGAGTATGATTCTCAATACGTTATTGCCTGGCTTGGGAACGACTTTAGGTAAAGTAAAAGAAATTGAAGATCGTACTAATCTATTGTCACGGTCATTGGATCTTTATCATGCTATAGTATTAGAAAATAGTGGTATTATTACACTATCAAATGTGAATAGCTAATGAATTTATCTAAGAGAGCATCACCCTTGTAATCTGCTTTGAGAGGTGATAGTATATCGCTTTTGGGGAAGAGCGATCGCTCTACTTTCACCTCACACATTGCTCAAATTAGTTGTTTTCCCTCATCATTTCTTCTCACAAAATCGGAGACTTTTATCATGGAATACTTGCCTGTTGTAATCATTTCATCCCTAAATCTGCCACAAAATTAACAGCAGGTTTAGCCAGCACTGCGATCACGACGCATTTTATGTATTTATTTTTCTCAAATCAGAGCGATCGCTTTTTGGGGATGAGAGGGGCGATCGGCCTTTCTTTCTCTTTCTCAACTAAGCGCGATCTCCCCTCCCCTCATGTCCCCCCCTTCTTAAGGGGGGCTAGGGGGGATCTGGCCTCAACAATCACCCTCGATCAAACCCAACAACTCCCCACAAACCCCATCAAAATTCTGCAACACCTCAACATTCGTAAACCTGACAACCTTCAATCCATACCCCTGTAAAATCCCGGTTCTTTCTGCATCATATAGTTTCCCTTGTTCGGTAAAATGACTCTCGCCATCAATCTCAATTACTAATAGTAAAGCCGCACAATAAAAATCTACAATAAAATTGTCGATGGGGCGCTGTCTCAGAACTCGAAATGGGAAATTTCTCAGAAAATCTTGCCACAGTTTTTTTTCGGATGGAGTTAGATTTTTTCGCAGTTGTTTGGCGATGGGGATGAGTTTTGGGTTGTATGGTAGGTGGAAGTTTGAGTCGTTTAATAAAGGCATTATCTCCCTGGCGCTCCTTATTAAGGGGGGGACTGGATGTTAGTTTAAGTTTATGGTTGAGTTGTTTAGTCTTGGATTGATCCCCCCTAGCCCCCCTTAAGAAGGGGGGGACTGGATGTTCATTGAAATTGTTGGTGAAGGGGCGATATTTAGGGAATAGTTTCAGAATTAGTTTATCTCAAATGATGTCTACTTGACAACTAGGGCGATCGCCCTTTTGGAATAAATCAAAAAGTGCGATCGCTTTTTGGCTATTTTTGACTATGGAAAGTGCGATCGCTCTTTTGGGATGGAAAGGTCGATCGGCCTTTTGGGATGGAAAGGGCGATCGCGCATCATCCCTAGAAAAAGTGCCATACTTAAGATACAGTAACTCGGAGGATAAATCGCAATGTACACAACTTCCGACAAATCAATGGGTAAAGTTTTAACAACGCTGACCGTCAAAAATCGCATTGACGAAGCAAACGCACTACGAGGTCTGATTTCCGCCGATCAGGTTCGTTCCATCACCCTAGATAACGTTTTGGTAGACACGGGTGCAACTACATTATGCTTACCAGCTTTTGCGATCGCCCAACTCGGTCTTGAACTGCTTAAAGAAGTAGATGTCGCCACCGCCACAGGAATCAGCAAAGCACGAATCTTTCAAGATGCCAAGATATCTCTTTGCGGTCGAGAAGGCACTTTTGAATGTTTGGAATTACCGGGAGGCCGAGATGCTTTAATCGGGGTAATTCCCCTGGAAGCTCTGGGATTAGAACCCGACCTACGCAACCAAACTTTAAGGATTTTACCCTCCGAATCTGTAGATACTTACTTGACAATTATGTAGCTGTTATGCTCCGTGGGGCGATCCGATCGCATCCAGCCACCCATTCAACTCCCCTCCCTTCATGTCCCCCCCTTCTTAAGGGGGGCTAGGGGGGATCTGGCCTCAACAATCACCCTCAATCAAACCCAACAACTCCCGACAAACCCCATCAAAACTCTGCAACATCTCAACATTCGTAAACCTGACAACCTTCAATCCATACCCCTCTAAAATCCCGGTTCTTTCTGCATCATATAGTTTCCCTTGTTCCGTAAAATGACTCTCCCCATCAATCTCAATTACTAACAGTAAAGCCGCACAATAAAAATCTACAATAAAATTGTCGATGGGGCGCTGTCTCAAAACTCGCAAAGGGAAATTTCTGAGAAAATCCTGCCACAGTTTTTTTTCGGATGGAGTTTGATTTTTACGCAGTTGTTTGGCGATAGGGATGAGTTTTGGGTTGTATGGTAGGTGGAAGTTTGAGTCGTTTAGTTTTGGCATAATTCCGGTACGATCCCCCCTAACCCCCCTTAAGAAGGGGGGGACTGGATGTTAGTTGAAGTGGATGGTTTAGTCGCTTAGTCTTGGATTGATCCCCCCTAGCCCCCCTTAGGTCGGGGGGGACAAGATGTTGATTAAAATTGTGGGGAAGAGGCGATATTTAGGGAATAGTTTCAGAATTAGTTTATGCCAAAATATGTCTACTTGACAACTAGGGCGACCTTTTGGAATAAGGAATGAAAAATAAATAACTTAATGAATTACTCAGGTTGAGGTACGGCTCGATA
>ENA-OFCI01001320-OFCI01001320.1-metagenomes-genome-assembly--contig:-NODE-1320-length-11279-cov-20.499109_pt1 | contig 11279 bp, 10 predicted proteins | sample MGYA00153391_OFCI01 | MGnify analysis MGYA00153391
CGCCGCATCCAAAACCCCGATACCGAAACTTGGCAACGCTACCATCTCCACGAAAGCGGACTCCAAAAAGCACTTAAACAAGCCGTACGATCGACAACCATTACCAAACGCGTCAGTTGCCATACCTTCCGCCACTCCTTCGCTACCCACCTCCTCCAAAGCGGCTACGATATCCGCATCCAAGAACTCCTCGGTCACAAAGACGTCAAAACCACCATGATCTACACCCACGTTCTTAATCGGGGCGGTCGCGGCGTCATCAGTCCACTTGATGCATAGCTAGTAATTATGTCCTCTGATTATGCAACGATCGATTCCTTCTAAGTCGTCGCCTTACTTCAACAGGGCAAAGATTTCCTTCGCCGCTCGATCGCACACGCCCACGGACCCAAGTCCTTTGCTTACTTCTTCGTAATCTTGGAGGATTTTCTCCCGCTTTGGACCGGAGAGCAGCGCGAGGGATTCCTCTGTAATGCGATCGGACGTTAGTTCAAGTTTAGATAGATCAATTTTGGGTATCGGGAATGCGATCGCTGTTTGATTTTTTTGAAGTGGCGATCGCTATTCCTGTGAGTTGTGATTATTAGGCGATCGCTTTTTAGTATTTAGATGTACACTTAGAGGTACAGATAGGTTCAAAAATAATGCTGTCCAACATTCCGATTACAGAAGCAAGACACGAGTTAACCTCATTGCCTGAAAAGCTTACCCAGCAAGGCGGTACACTTGCCATTACCCGCAGAGGCAAGCCCGTCCTAGCCGTGATGACATGGCAGCATTACGAAGCAATACTCGAAACCATGGAAATACTTGGTGATGCAAACCTCATGGCTAACTTGCGTCAAGGTATTACCGAGGCGAAATCAGCCCAAGGAATGGATTGGGAATCCGCTAAACGAGAATTAGACCTGTAATGTATCGTATTGTCATTCAGCCTACAGCTTTCAAACTATTAAGAGAAATCAGCGATCGCCGCATCCGTCAAAAAATTAGCGATCGCATTGACAAGCTCAAAGAATCTCCCGAAATGCAGGGCAAACCATTAATCGGTGAACTAGATGGTTATTACAGTGTCCGTGCAGTTGGACAAAGATATCGAATCATTTACACGATCGAGCAAGCTCAAGTCACTGTGATGATTGTCGCCTTGGGGATTCGGAAAAATGGCAGTAAACAGGATGTATATGCTCTTGCCAAAAAGCTATTGAGATTAGGGCTGCTAGACGAGTCAGACGAGGATGGAAATGATGATTAAAATCCAGAATTAGAGAATGGAATTTTGGGTATTCGGAAGTGCTAGAAAAAGCGATCGCTATCCCTGTGAGTCGTGATTTTTAGGCGATCGCTCTTAACGATTGCTTCAATACTCAAACTCGAAGTTATCAAGAACAACCTTCGATAAATTAAAGAAATCAATTCAAACACACCTTATGCAGAAATTATTGATTTTACTGACATCGATCGCACCTCATTACCAAATGGAAAACAACCAGAATTCCCTGAAGCGCGATCGATATCTCCTGATTTTCAGCCGTATCTTGAATCGATATGTGTTGCTTGTGAACAGCGATCGTTCCATCCCGGTAATGTTTCGGTTTCATCTCTATAAACGATCGCATCAGCCTAACGTTGCCTATCACCCGACGCAGACAATCTTTGATACCTACAGATAACTTCTCGGCGGTCGGTGTGCATGGGCGTTGTTAGACTGCTTCGCGATCGCACTACAATAGCCAGGGCTGTTTCATTCTAAATCTCGACATTTTGTGCATCTACGAGAATGCTCCGTTCCAGGCATCAGAGATTTTCGTCTTCGATAGCTGAAACCACCTAGGCTCGTCGCCTAAACCTAGAATGAAATGACCCTGCTACAATAGCTTCGTTAGTTAATTGAGTTTGGGGTACCATGCGGCTGCGTACAAGGCATCGGTTTCATCGATGTCACCACCTCCGACAATCGGTTTTCCGTCTTTCGTTATATTGCCTGGTATCTCATAGCACATGATGGAATTACGATCGCTGTTTAGTGTTCCCGTCAATGTTGTTGGGTCTAGCGGCGTTAGCACTTGTTCATCGACCATATGGGGAGTCCATTCGCAGAGCTGGAAAAAGTAATCGTATGCTTTCTGCTTATCTATTAGGTTTACTAAGTCTCCCCTCATATGCTCATGAGGAAATCCAAGGGTATGACCCGTCTCGTGTCGGATCACTCTGCGAAATTCAGATTCAGGAGTATCTAGCGTGAAGCCTTCCAGACTCATAGTGGGTTCACCTTTCTCCGAGTAATGGAGGATCTCCGTGCCTAACCAAGACCAGTATCCTCCATCCTTGCCCTGAGTCTCCCGTGTAATTATTACCTGTGGCGCTACGCTACTTTCCACAAATTCCACGTTGGCTGTTCTTTGCCATGCATTCATGTGAGATAGGATCTTTTTTCGAAGTTCCACTTTGGTATCTTCATAAAAACCTACGGTCAATCGGACCCCTGTAGCTCGCCAACGCCTTCCGGTTATTAACGCAATATGCAACGGCGTAATTTCTTGTCGGAAAATGCCACGAAGCATTGGCAGGTGCTCAGGGTGATTGCGGCTATTTATCTCAACGGCTTTTTGTGCGGCTTTAATTTGATGCTCGTTAGGCAGTGGCCGGGCTGTACACGTTGCCTTTGGTGTTCTGCCTGTAGGTGCTTCCATTGGTTTGCTTGCTGCTGAACTAGCCAAGCCCGCAATCTTAGATAACATTTCTCGCAATTGTTGGATTTCGTTCTGGTAACACTGATTCTTACTCCTTAGGGGTGGAGCGCTCAATTTAGCTTTTGCGTCGTTAGCCTTGGTTGTCGCAAGAGCTTGGATTTTTTCTGCCACCTCCGCACGATTATTTTCTATTGCTTTTAGGATGACCGAAAACCTTGTTTCTTGTGTGTCAAATTTCTCGTCAAGAGGATCAAGAGCTGCGATCGCTGTAGAAAGTCTCCTCTCCTGTTGGTCATAGGCTGCTTCAAGATCAGCCAATGCAGAGATTTGATTGAAATTAATTATGCTTTTAGCTTCGGCAACAGAATATCTGCACTCATACAGATAAAAGTTTTGACAAATTATATCATTGGTAAAGAACTGATGCTCCTGCTTATTGTTCTCAATGATGTATAGAAACAACGTAAGACCTGGACTCAATGGCACAACCTTACTATCACGCATTAACTCCGTGCTCGTGCTTGACGTGAAACCACTAAGAATGCCTTGAATTGCATTAAAAGCTGTGTTGGCAATCAACAGCTGAAGGTTAGACATTTCCAGAATCGCCTGACTCACCCCTGGCTTGTTTTTGTCCTCCTCCGAAGTAGTTTTGCTCCCCGGAACCTCTTTTGCCGTTGCCCCAAAGATTGCACCCTGGATCGAATTAATCATTTTAGATACATTGTCGAGCGACCACTCACTCATCGTCGTAACGTGTTGATAATCTCCTTTCGCAAACTCGACTGAGTCTGAGAACGGAAGGTAGTGGGCTTTAATATTTTCGTTAATAGTTTTCCAAGCTGCGTCAGCTTGTATAGCTAAGTCAGCATTCGTATCCGCGATATACTTGGCGAACTCGGCATTTTTTTTAGCTTGATCATCGATGCTGTTTGACTGACCCATTAGATTTGTACCTCTAAGACATAATAAAAAATTACTGCACAACTAAACAGTCTGTCTATCAAGTTTACAAATCTACAGCGGATACCAAGATTGGTTCCTTGAAATCTGAATTAGTTCTTGATGGTTGATTGTCATTCTTCTTGCAGTCTAACGTTTAGTAGGTGGAAAATTTCCACATATCTACCTGAATCAGGGGTGATAGGCAGAAAAAGTCCGCATATCCCCTAAGGCAAAAGAAGAATCTTTCCACCTAATCCTTCTATTATGCGAAGAAACCCCGATTCTGTCAGCCTATCCCACCATGCAAAATCCACCAAAGAAAGAGGTTCTAGACCAAGCGCAGAATCCGCCTAAAAAGCTTCTAGAACAAGTTCGCGACGCCATTCGCCTCAAGCACTACTCTTATCGCACAGAAGGAACTTATGTTCAGTGGATCCGTCGATACATTTTATTTCATAACAAACGTCATCCCAATGAAATGGGAACACCTGAAATTGAAGCCTTTCTGACTCACCTTGCGATCGACCAACAACTGTCGCCGCCTCAACCCGAAATTAAGCTCTTAACGCGATCCACTTCCTGTATCGCCACGTCCTACAACAAGAACTCGATAGCCGCCATGAGCAAAACGGCCCATTAATCTTCCCGTCGTCCTCTGACCATGCCCCGATCGATTCTTTCATCACCCTACTTCAACAAAGCAAAGATCTCCTTCGCCGCCCGATCGCACACGCCTACGGATCCAAGTCCTTTGCGGACTTCTTCGTAATCTTGAAGAATTTTCTCCCGCTTTGGACCGGAGAGCAGCGCGAGGGATTCCTCTGTAATACGATCGGATGTGGCATTTGCTTGCAATAGCTCCGGCACCACCATTCGCATCGGCACCAGATTGACGGGAGACGCAAACGGGAAATTCACCTTCAAGGCATTGGCAATCCAGGTGCTTACTGGGCCAATGCGATAGACAACCACCTGCGGCACGTTGAACAATGCAATTTCCAGGTTAATCGTGCCGGATTTTGTAATGGCCAAATCCGCCGCCGCGATCGCCATTTGGCCGTCCTCTTTCGGAATTAACCGAGCCTTCAACCCATAGCTCTCGATCGCACGCTCCATAGCTTCTCGGAACCGATCGAGGGCTAGAGGAATGTAGAACGTGACGTTAGGAACTTGGTCCTGGATATTCTTTGCGGCTTCAAAAATGCGCGGCAGTAGCAGCTTAAGCTCTTGCCTGCGGGAGGCCGGGGACAGGACAATGATTTGCTCGTCAGGCAAAATCCCAAAGTACGATCGGGCCGTCTCGCGAGTGGGTGCGCCTTGGAGCCGATCGACCAAGGGATGGCCGATCCAGGTAACGCTAGCGCCTTTGGATTCGTAGTAGCGTGCTTCTTCGGGAAAGACGGCAAGCAAACGATCGGTGAGGGCGACAATTTGGTGCGCATTTTTGTCATTGAGCGACCAGACCCATTCCTGCGGCGCAATGTAATAGACGATCGGCACGTCCGGGAACCGTTTGCGAATAAACTTTCCCATGCCAACATTGGCACCCACGTAATCGATCAGAATCACCAGATCGGGTGGAAACTTTTCCAATTCGCGCTTAGCTTGGTGCTGCATTTTTAAAGTCGGAATCACGTAGGGCAACGCTTCCGCTAACCCAAAGGACGAGAGTGCAATGGTGTTGCCGAGCAATGTTGCTCCAGCCTCTTCCATACGATCGCCCCCCAACGCCACAACGTCTAGATCAAACCCCTGTGCCCGCGCAAATCTCAAGAGTGCCGCCGTCAGTAATGATCCTTGGAGATCGCCTGAGACTTCTCCCGTACTGATAAAAATTCGTTTAAAAGATTGGGCCTGCATACCCTGATTCACAAATGCCTCACTCATTAGCCTCGACCCGAGATTAAACCGCGTCGCCCTGGAAGTTGAGAGCGGCGAATAAAATGACTGAGATGCTGAACATAATTATTGTCATAGCGCTGCTCTAGTTTCTCCATGGCCTCCGCAAAGGTCATCTCCGATCGATACAGAAGTTTAAACGCTAGCTTCAACGCCTGCAAATCCATCGTGTCCAACCCCGCCCGCTGAAGCCCCACGCTATTGAGCGATCGGACCCGAGGCGGATTGCCCTCGACCATCATGAACGGCGGCACGTCTCGATCGATTCGGGTCATGCCGCCGACCATCGACAGTCGGCCAATGCGGACAAACTGATGAACGCCCAAGACGCCGCTGATTCGCGCCCCCGACTCTACATGGACATGCCCCGCCATAGACACTGAATTTGCAATAATAACGTGGTCCTCAATGACACAATTATGACCGACATGGGTGTAGGCCATGATCATATTATTGTTGCCAATGAGGGTGATTTCGTCCCCTCGGGTGGGACGATGAATCGTAACGTATTCGCGGATTTGATTACTATTCCCAATGCGAACCGGACCCATTGATCCGTCGTATTTGAGATCCTGCGGTTCGAGTCCGATCGCCGCTCCTGGAAAGAGCTGATTCCGCTCGCCAATGTGGGTATCTCCATCAAGGACCACATGGGGTCCAATAACAGTACCTGCCCCCACTTTGACCTTCGGACCAATAACAGCGTAGGCTCCAACTTGGACGGTCGGATGAAGTTCAGCGCCAGATGTGATAACAGCAGTCGGATGAATCAGGAGAGTGGCCATAGAAGCTATCGCAGGATAATAAAGCCTGGGGACGATCAGGTGCAAGGCACGGCGCTATCGCAACTCCAATGTGGGACGATCGTTTCCGAGGGGGTGAGTGATTAAGGGTGTGTGTGGGAGCGATTGCGGAGGAGATTACAGACAATTAGAGCACAGAGTTTCCTCCATAAAACGTGCGCTATTCAACGAGAGCGAACATTAATTCACCTTCAACGGCCAATTGTCCTTCGACTTCTGCTCGTCCCCGCATCTTTCCAAAACGACGGCCTTTAATGGACAACAGTTCCACGGTTATTACCAGTTGATCACCTGGCACAACCGGACGTCGAAACCGCACCTTGTCGATCCCCGCGAACATGAACAGTCCTTCAGGGACATCGGGCATTTGCCGCAACAACACGCCGCCGACCTGTGCCATGGCTTCCACCATCAGCACCCCCGGCATAATGGGACGCCCTGGGAAATGGCCCTGAAACTGAGGTTCATTGAAGCTGACGTTTTTGAGGCCCACAATGCTCTTCCCCGGCACAAAATCAATGATGCGATCGACTAAAGCAAAGGGATAGCGATGGGGCAGCATCTGTTGAATTTCTTCAGCAGAGAAGGTGGTTTTGCGGGGAGCTGTATCAGGAGCCGTATCGAGAGCTGTGTCGGGAACGGTGTCGAAGATCGTTTGAGTCATGGGGACGGTTTATATCTCAAAATCAGGGGTTGGCTCAGAGGGCGAAGCACCGAGAAGCTGTCGAGCAAGTTGGGTATGCAGGCGATGGCTGGCTTTGTAGGCCATGTAATGGGCGATCGGAAGGGGACGAACTAAGCTCAAATCACCGATTAAGTCTAAAAGTTTATGACGAACGGGTTCATTTGGAAATCTCAGCGGAGGATTAATCCAGCCATCGGGCGCGCACACTAATGCATTATCTAGACTCCCGCCTTTGATCAGTCCATTGCTCCGAAGCTGATCGATTTGGTGGGCGAGGCCAAAGGTGCGCGCGGGGGCGATCGCCGTCCCAAAGGATTCGACGTGCGGTGCCCAACTGTGCCACTGATTGCCAATGGCCTCAAGATCAAAGTCAATACCATAGCTAAAGCGCAATTCGGGTGACGGGATAGCCGCAACAAAGCTATCGCCGTCGCGCACCCAAAGGGGATCTTGCAGGCTCGGCGGGGAGGCGAGGCCGTTGGATTCGGCTTGATCCTGAAGCCCTGCGGCTTCGATCGCCTTCACCCATTCGATCGCCGATCCATCTAGGAGCGGCACCTCTGGGCCATCAATCTCAAGGCGGGCATTGGTGATACCCAGCGCCCAAAGCGAGGCCAGAAGGTGCTCGACGGTGCGAACTTGAGCATCTGGCGTCACTAGCTCCGTTGAAAGCAGAGTTTGCTGCACGACCATGACGGTGGCTGGAACCTCAGGTTGCCCTGGCAAGTCCGTCCGCACAAAGTATAATCCAACTCCTAGAGGCGCTGGCGCGATCGTCACGGTTGACGTTCGTCCACTGTGTAACCCTACGCCTTTACAGGTTGCAGGTTGGGCCACTGTCTTTCCCATTAGAAGCGCTCACCGATGCCGAAGTGAAAGCGACCTTGACCGCGATCGCCGAAGCCGTAGTCAATGCGAATCGGACCCAAAGGCGACTGAATCCGCAGCCCTAACCCATACCCGAAACCGCTACCCGGTTTTCCACGCAGTCCGGCTGGGTTTCCTTTCAAGTCTTTCCCGGTTCCGAGATCGGTTCCTGCATCTGCAAATAGCGCTCCTGAAATCACGGAGAAAATCGGAAAACGGTACTCAACGGTGGCTTGGAGGAAGCTCGATCCGCTTCCGACGTCGCCTTCTTCGTAACCCCGAATGGAGTTACTGCCACCTAGAGAAAATGCTTCATAGGGAGGGAGATTGCCGAGGGTTGTTCCGGCTTGGAGGTTGAAGGCAAATGCTTGAGGGCAGTCAGGAACTTTTGCCTTGGCTTGACAGCCTTGGGAGAGTTTCAACAGCTTCGTCGGGATGTATTGGCTGTAACTCCCCCGGAGACGGTTGAAGAAGATATTGCCGTTCCCCACGGGAATCGATTGCTCGGTCCCAAATCGTAGCAGGGACCCTGAAGTCGGACGCAAAGCATCGTTCCGCCGATCGTTTACAAAGCCTAATTGCAGCGTCAGTAGGTCATCGCGGCTTGTTCCGCTGGCGCTAAGGTCTCGGCCTGAGGCAGCAACGGGGGTTAATAATCCTGTGGTGGCATTGCGCAGCACCTGAGGCGCATTGGGGTCAATGATTCTTCCGTCGCCATCCTGAACCGTGATCCGCTGATACTGCAATCCGAGTGAAGCACTCCAAGGCGATCGCTCAAACACATTTTTCGAGAGTGGACGGCTGAAACTAATCCCGCCGCCTGTCCGGACGATTCGCACTCGATCGGCGTCCGTGCGGCCTGTATTTAAAATCCGGACATCGTTCCCCCCGTCATAGATGAGGGACACACTCCGACGACGGAAGCCGTTAATGGTGTAGCCTGTGCGGAATTGATCGCCTGCGATCCACGGATCAGAGAAATTGGCATCAAAGAGCAATTCTCGTTGACCTAACTGGAATTCTGCCCCTAGCTTTTGGTTGTTGCCGCCGAGGTTTTGTTGTTGGTAGCTGATGGTCCCAAACAGGCCACTGGCCGAGCTAACCCCGGCTCCTGCTGCGATCGATCCGCCTTTTTTCTCAACCACATTTACATTGACGATCGCTTTGCGCGGATCTTGCCCCGGATCAAGCGACAGTTTCACATCCTCAAAGAGACCCGTCCCCGCCAAACGGCCTAGATCCCGCTCAGCGGTTTTCCGGTTAAAAACACCACCGGGCTTCGTTTCCATTTCCCGCAGCACGATAAATTCGCGGGTCCGCCCGGAGGGCTTACCTTCTTTATTCAGTAGCTCCTTGCCATCCTTGTCAAAGTACCGAATGCGCATCGATTCAATGCTGCCCTCTGACACCTGAAGCGTCACGATACCGTCATCGCCGACCTTGGGTAATTCCGCAACTTGGGCCAGCACGTAGCCTTGGTCTTGGTAGCGCTTAGTTAGGTCTTGAACGCCGCGCTGCAAATCACGATAGTTTAGGGTGGTCCCATACTGGGTCTGGAATATTCCATCTACATCCGGTTGCTTGATGATCGCACTTCCTTCGACCCGGACCGCCTTCAGAACTGGGTTTGGGCCGACTTGGAAGGTGACTTGAACGCCGAGATTGGTATCTTTCGGTTCGGCTTGAACGGTAGCAAAGAAACCCGTTGCGAAGATGGCATTGATATCTTCTTGAAGCTGCGATCGCGTGGTAATTTGGCCAGGACGTGTCTTAATCACCCGATAAACTTCATCTTCAAGTTCGCGTTTTCCCGCACCTGCGACGACGACTTCAGAAACGAGCACCCGTGCTTCGGCAGCAGGCGCACCCACAGGTGGAATTATAGGTGAGGTTCCGGGCGGAGTTCCAACAGATGGCGCGATCGTTTTGCTTGGCGGGAGTTCTGGCGCTTGCGATGGCGTTGGAGCTAATTGAGGTACTACACGCACAGGCGCTTCGATCGTTGAATTGACGGGTTTACTGGGACCGCCCGGAGAAATTTTAAGGGTGTTCGGTGTATCTTGGTCGGCCTGCGCTACAACCGTAGAGGTCTGAACCGCTTCAAGATTGGGTCCATTCGATGCAATAAGTTCAGCCGTTGGTTCAACTTTTGGTTCAACGCTGGACTGGGCTGCAACCGAAAATGGCTCTACGATCGGTGGTTGGAGCTGGTTAGAAGGTCGGTCCGGGACGGTGGCAGATGCCAATATCATCGCATCTCGAACCTGGACTCCATTCGTTACTGAACCTTCTGCCTTTGCAGTTTGGGGCAATGCGATCGCGGCAGATGCTGCCAAAAATGCGACCCAAACGGAAGAAAAACGCCAATCACTCACGCTCAATTCACTCCTAAAACAACACCGAACACAACATCAACAGCAATTCAACCAATTACACTATCAGCAAATACCGCAAACACCTAATTTGTGTGATTTAAGGAACACAGGATTTGAATCCTATTTTTAGGACGTATCCCTAGCGATGCCTCCTAAAATATCAACCCTTGAGAGGGTCCATCGCATCAAGCTGCCAAATCAAACCCCTTAGATTAAGCTTGGGCAAGAACCCGTTTGAGAACTTGCTGATAGCCCTCTTCCACGGCTCCGAGATCCTGTCGAAAACGATCTTTGTCTAAGACGCGCTTCTTCGGATCGAGTTCCCCTTGTTTCCAAAGTCGGCAGGTATCCGGGCTAATTTCATCCGCCAAAATAATCCGTCCGTCCTTGTCGTAACCAAACTCCAGCTTAAAATCGACCAGCGTAATTCCACATTGATTAAAAAAATCTTGAAGGATGACATTAATCTGCAAGGCCATCGATCGCAACGTCTCCACTTCTGCATCTGTTGCAATATTCATCAGCCGAATCCGATCGGTCGTCAGCAACGGATCGCCCAACGCATCGTCTTTAAAATAGAATTCGACCAACGGTGGATTGACTCGCGTCCCCAGTTCTAGGCCCGTTTGTTTGCAGAGACTTCCAGCGGCAATATTGCGGACCACGACTTCGAGGGGCACGATCGTCACAGCAAAAACCAGCATGTCGGTCGGCGTCGGTAAATCAACAAAGTGCGTCGGAATGCCTTTCGAGGCCATCAGCTTGAACAGGTGCGCTGAGATGGCGTTGTTGATTTCCCCTTTGCCGCGAATGGTCCCTCGCTTGAGGGCATTAAAGGCCGTCGCATCGTCTTTAAACCGCGTTAGCAGCACATTTGGATCGTCGGTCGCATAAAGAATTTTCGCCTTGCCTTCGTAGATTTTTTCGCCTGCGGGGAATGCGGTAGGGTCAGCCATAGTGGATAGTGCCTAAGTTGCGTTGCAGAACAGCGGTCAATAGTTTAGCGCGAGTT
>ENA-OFCI01001321-OFCI01001321.1-metagenomes-genome-assembly--contig:-NODE-1321-length-11274-cov-5.352616_pt1 | contig 11274 bp, 9 predicted proteins | sample MGYA00153391_OFCI01 | MGnify analysis MGYA00153391
AGCCGCTCCGGCGGGTGCCCGTCCAGCCAGCCGTCGAGGTAGCCGGCCGGCGTCGCCGCCCGGACCAGGTCCAGCGGGCCGTGCATGAACGCCTTGCGGGCGCGGGCGGACGCGAACTCGTGCAGCGCCTTGCGTACGGCGACCTCCCGGTCCGGGTGCGCTGCCTCCCCGCAGGCCGTCGCCATGATGGGAACGGTCTCGCTGCCGGAGCAGCCCACCGCGTACACGCCCGCGACCCCGAACTCGGTGCTCGCGAGCTTGACCACGACGTCGATGCCGGCGCTGCGCAGCTGGGCCAGCAGGGCGAGCGAGTCCTCGTCACGCAAGCCCTCGAGGTCAATAACGGTGCCCCGGTCCATGGCCCGGAACGCGGTGGCGTTGCCGTCGCGCTGCAGCACCTCGAGCAGGGCGTGGGCGACCGCGCCCCGGATGTCGAACGCGGCGCCCTGGCCGTTGGTGATGACCGTCGTGAGCCAGCCGTCCGGCGGCGGTGGGCCGGGCAGGTCCTGCATCGCGCCGGCCACCAGCTCGGCCGGAACCAGCACCTCCTCGTCGTCGCGCAGCCGGGTCATCGGCAGCCACTGCAACGGCCGGTCGTCGTCGTAAGCGCTGCCCGCCTCCAGGCAGAGGGTGCGCGGGTCCTGCACGCGGTCCGCGCCCTCCTGGGCGACGAGCTTGGCGTACGACGCCTCCACGCGCTCGGCAGTTGCGTTGGACCGCCCCGAGAGCGCCATCTCGGCCATCTCGCCGAGGGCGCCCGTACGTGCCTGCTCGCGGTCGGCGCCGTAGCCCAGGCCGCTGCCACCCGCGTGCCTGGGCGAGGTCGACAGCGCCGCGCTGTGCAGCGGTACGTCGAGCACGTCGAGGCCGAGGATCGGGAACTCCACGACGTCCGGCGGGAACGACGCGAGGTAGCGCTCCGAGGGGCTCGCCGGGGTCACAGCTCCTCCAGAAGGACCGGGGCGGCGTCCGGCGGCCCGGACAGCAGCCGATCGACCAGGTGCACCACATGGTCGGTCGTGACGCCGGGCACCCCCTCGAAGGGCGTGAACACCGCGCCGAACTCGAGCTTGGCGATGACGTCGCGGTACTCGCGCAGCTCCCCGTGCGACAGCGGGATCTGCGCGTGGAACGCCTTGTGTGCCGAGAGCGCGAACGGGCTGCCGTCGCCCGCCAGCTCGACCTTGAGCGAGTCACCGCAGAACAGCACACCGCGACGCTCGTCATGCAGGACGCTGTGGCCGTCGAAGTGGCCACCGGTGCGGTGCAACACCAGCCCCGGGCCGAGCTGGAGCACGTCGTCGGCGGGCCACGTGACGCGAAAAGCCTTGGTCCACAGCAGGTCTTTCACCCCGACGCAGACGACGCGCGGCTCGAGCTCCTGCTGCACCTTCCACAGCGCGCCGTAGCCATGCACGTGGCTGGCGGCCAACACGTCGAGCCCGCTGCGGCGCAGCTCCTCGATCGCCTCGATCGAGTACCAGGGGGCGCACTCGAAGCCGACCGGCCCGGCGTCGCTCTCGATCACCCAGCCCTTGCTGTCCAAGCCGAAGCGTGGCGTGCACCCGAACTCCGTGATGCCCGGAACCGGGCTGGGACCCCACGAGCACGTCACGAGCTCGTCCACCTGCGTGGCGGTGAGGAACTCGAAGCCGTCTCGCGGCATCGCGTTGCGCACATCCGCGCAGACCGGGCAGGAGAGCGGCCCGGGTGCGGGCCAGCGCTGCCAGTGGCCGCAGTTCGTGCACGCGTACGCGGGAAGGTCGGGCAGCAGACCGCGGTAGGGGTTGGTGCTGGTCACGGGCAGGCTCCGGCTCTGTTCAGGGCATCCACCAGCGTGCGGTGCAGACGCAGGTCGCGTTCCGGGTCGTACGGCCAGGTGGCGCGGCCCTCGACCGCCGCGGTGAAGGCCTCGAACTGCAGGCCGAACGGGGAAGCCTCGCCGAACGGGACCGCGACCGGGTCAGGTGCGTAGACGACCAGCGAGCCGCCCGCCGTCTGCCCCATCGTGTCGACAGCGACGGCGAGGCCACGGGTGCCGACAACCTCGAGCCGGCGGCGCGGCAGGGCGTCGGGGGTGTTGTAGGCGACGTGCAGGTCCACCAGGACGCCGGCCGGTGTACGGCCGTGCAGCAGGGCGCCGTCGTCCACCCCGTAGCCGTGCACCCGGGTCTGCAGCACGGCATGCAGGTCGGTCACGTCCTCACCAAGCAGCACGCCGACCAGGTCCAGGCCGTGCGGCGCCAGGTCGATGGCCGCTCCGCCGCCGGCCCGGGTAGCGTCGACCCGCCAATTGTCGTGCGCACGGCCGTCCGGCGTCCAGTTCCCCGGCAGCCAGCAGCAGTAGACGATGCGCACCGCGGTGATCGTGCCGAGCTCGGGCAGCAGCGCCCGCAGGCGTACGTGCGCGGGGTGCCAGCGCTGGTCGTACGCCGTGCCGAGCAGCACCCCCGCGTCGCTGCAGGCCCGCACCAGGGCCGTCGCGTCCTCGGCGTCGGCGGCGAGCGGCTTCTCGCAGAGCACCGCCTTGCCGGCGGTGGCCGCTGCCTCGACCAGCGGGCGGTGCGCGGAGTTGGGCGACGCGACGTAGACCGCGTCCAGGCCCGGCACCGACAGGAAGGCATCGAGGTCGGTGCAGCGTGGGGCGTCCCCCGGCATCCGCGCCATCGCGGCCGCATCGAGGTCGTGCAGCGCGACGACCCGCACGCCAGGGACGGCGAGCAGGGCGGGCAGGGCGTGGTCGCGGGCCACCCAGCCGCAGCCCGCGATGCCCCAGCCGGTCACCAGCCCACCGGCAGGTCCAGCAGCAGCCGGCGACGCGCGGCGTCGGCGGGCAGCGGGTCGGGCCACTGCTCCGGAAGGTAGGACGACCGCGGGCCGTACTCCTCGGCGTACCGCTCGCTCGGCCAGCGCAGCCGGCCGCCGGAGTAGAGCGGGTTGGCCACGAGCGGCCCCAGCGGCTCGGCGAGGTCGTGGGGGGCCGGGGCGCACGGGTCGCCGGCGACCAGCGCGACGGCCTCGCTGTGCTCCAGGTCGGCCGCCGCGGCGCGGACCGGGGAACGGCCCTCGAGCAGCGCACGGGTGAGCTCATCGTCGTCGTACAGCAGGTCGGTGCCAAGCAGGTCGGCGTACTGCTGTGCGCGCAGCGGCTCCCCCGAGGACAGTCGGTCGGCGACGTGGGCATGACCGATGACGACCGTGCCCCCCTCCCCCGCGAGCGCGCGCATCGCCCGCACCGCCTCGCGCTTCGGCAGGAAGTACAGCGCATCGTGGCAGAGCACGTACCTCGGCGGCCCCGATGGCAGGCCGGGCGGCGGGCCCGCGAGGTCGACGCACATGTACGCCGCCGCCGGGCACACGAAGCGCTGCGCCAGCCAGAGCTTGGCCCACACCACGTCCAGGCCGACCAGGTCGCGCACCCCCCGGCGGGAGAGCTCGCGCAGGTAGTGCCCCGTCCCGCACGCCACCTCCACGACCGGTCGGTCCGCCGGCCAGTGCTGCTGCAGCAGGGCGAGCCCGGCCAGGTACGTGGGGTCGGACCACCGATGGGCGAAGTAGTCGGCGACCCGCCCCATCCCGAGCAGGTCCATGGCCTCGCGCAGGGTGGCGGCGTGCACCACTTTCTCGAGCTGCTCGGGCGGCGGCGGCGCCTGCCCCCACCAGTCGTCGGCGTCGGCGAACAGCAGCACCCGCGCCTCGTCCACCCGGCCGCCCGCAAGCAGTCGCTGCACACGCGCTGTGAGCTCCGGGCGCCCGCAACGCAGGTACGGAATGCCGTCGACGACGGGCGGGGCGCCCGGCCCGGCGCTCACAGGCCCGCGGCTGCGAGCACGCCGGTGTGGAACGCCTGGACCGGACCGGCGTGCACCAGCTCGAGGTCGTCCAGCGCCTGGGTGGCGGTGAAGCCCGCCGCCCGCGCGTGGTGGTGCACCTGCAGCACGCGGTCCAGCACGTCCGCGGCATGGAAGGCCTGCGAGGCCGGGGCGACGGCGTCGGCGCGCAGCACGAGTACGTCCCGCAGACGGTCGGCCAAATCCACCGGCAGGGCCGTAAGTTCACGCTCCTCGAGGGTGTTCATCACCCGGGTCAGGTGCTCGCCGAGCAGCACCTCCCCCGCGAACCCTGCGTCGGGCAGGAACGCGTTGTGCAGGTGGTGTGCCAGGCCGATCAGGAACGGCACGACCGGGTCGGCGCCGACGAGCGGGGCGATCAGGACCCCGTACACGGCGACGGTGAGGCAGTGGTCGCCGTGGCTCTCCGGCGGCTCGACCAGGATCCGAGGCAGCCCGGGACAGGTCGCGCCGGCACGAGGCTGGCGGTTGAGCACGCCGGCGAGCAGCGGCGGCGGCGCGACGGGGCGTCGTACCAGCGGGAGTGCCTCGCACAGGCGCTCGCGCACCTCGACATGCAGCACCCCGCTGACCTCCGCGAAGGCGCGTCGCAGCACAGCCGCGGCCTCGCGCCCGGAGAGCCCCGCCGCGCGCAGCACCTCCGCGTCCGCCTGCTCGACCTGGCGCAGCAGCGCGGGGACGACGCCGCCGAGCCGGGCCCGAGCTACCGCGGCCGCCGTCTCGGACAGCGCGACGGGCTCGGGGTCCTCGCCCTCGACCAGCCTCGCCCACGCGCGGCTGAAGGCCTGCTCCGCCAGCGAACCAGGTGCCGAAGCGACCCGGACGCGCTTGGCGTCGCCGACCTCACGCAGCAGCGGCGCGAGGGCAGCCAGGGCGGGCAGCAGGGGAGCGGTCTGCAGCTGCTCCGAGATCACCGCTCGCGGGCCAGCCAGTTGAGCAGCGCGGTCTCCTGCCGGTGCAGAGCATGCTCGGGTGTGCTGCCGTCCGCCGTCATCGGCGCCTTGAAGAACCAGCCGAGGTGACGCTGCACGCCGCCCTCCCCGCGCTGCTGCGCCAGGTCGAGCAGGCGGGCGATCTCGATGACCAGAGGCGCGGCGAGGATGGAGTCACGGCACTGGAAGTCGACCTTGATCTGCATACGCTGCCCCAGGAATCCGACCAGGTCGATGGCGTCCCAGGCCTCCTTGGAGTCGCCGCGCGGGCGGTAGTAGTCGATCCGCACGACGTGGTCCTCGACCGGATAACCCAGGACCGACTCCAGCGCCTGGGCCTTTGTGGCGAGCTTGCTCTCCAACGAGGCCGGGTCGTCCAGAGCCAGGCCGTCGCGGTTGCCGAGGATGTTCGTTGAGTACCAGCCCTCGACCCGCAGCGCCCGGCTGCGGAAGGCCGGCGCGAGCACCGTCTTCATCATCGTCTGACCGGTCTTGCCGTCCTTCCCCGAGACCGGTACCCCTCGGGACTCGGCCAGCTCCACGAGCGCGGGCACGTCGGCCCCGAGCGACGGCGTGAAGTTGCCGTACCCGACGCCCTCGACGATCGCCGCGTACGCATAGATCATCGCCGGCGTGATGGACGCGTCGTCGGCATCCAGGCCGGCCTCGAAGGCCGCCGCGGTCTGCAGGCAGGGCGAGGCCAGATCCGGCCAGCGCTCGGTGGAGGCGAGGTTGACCAGGACGAGCCCGTCGAGCGCCTCCTCTTTCCGGAAGCGACGCAGATCGGCCCGGATGGCATCGACCTGCGCGCGACGGCCCCGTGCGAGCACGACGTTTCCGCCGGACACGTTGCGGCAGAAGTCCTCGTCGCCGGCGGCGGGCCACGGCACGAGCGCCGACAGCGCCGCTCCGGCGGCCTCGAGCTGACGCGGGTCGAGGACGCCGTGCTGCTCGGCGGCCTTGTGCAGGTCGCTGCCGTCGAGGTCCCAGCCCCGGACGACGAGATCGTGGTAGGGGACCAGCCCGGTGGCCTGCTCGACAGGGACGCCACCGACGTCGAGGCCGGCGAGGGGAAGGCCCTCGGCGGTGCCCCCCAGTCGAAGCAGCTCGAGGCCGGCGACCGCGGTGCTGGCAACCGCCCCACCAAGACCTACCAGGGCTAGGCCGACGCGACGGACGGAGCCGTCATTTCCGTCCGCTACAGCAGGTGTGGCACTCATGGACAAGGTCGGCTCCAGGGTCGGCGCAAGGGCTGAGCGGCGTTGAGCAGCGCCATACTGCACCCACGTATGTGCGGCCGCACCCCCGGGCCGGATTCGCGAAGGACCCGCTTCGAGCACCGTCTCCCGGCAGCGGTCGCACCGCCGGCCAGCCACATCCACCGGCTCGCCGCAGGTTTCGAGCACGGCAGCCCGCCGTGGGCAGTCGCCGAACTCTCGATGACGGTGCCCGGTCGTCACCGCCTGCGCGGGATGACGAGGACCACGAGGAGTGTGATGAGGCTGAAGATCAAACCGAGGACACCGAACAGGATCGCGCTGTAGCCCTTGCTCTTGGCCACAACTGCGCAGATGACACCGGCGATCACGCTGCCGATGAGAGCAAAGACACCGCGGATGCCGCGCAGGATGAAACCGGCGGCCTCGATGTGCTGCTCGGGTGCCGCCAGCAGGTGCTGGTGCTGCAACATGTGCATCCCGCTTTCGCTTGTTACCAAAGGTCAGCGCAGGCTAGACGTCTGTTCGTCCTTCCAGCACAGCGACCCGTCGACGAGTCGGTCCGGCGAGCAGGCCGCCCGTCCGGATGTGCGCGGCCGGGCCGCACGCTCAGTGCGTACCGACCGGCAGCGGGTTGCGCTGCTCGGGGGCAGCGATCAGGGCGGCCACGTCGACGTGCAGCTGGCTGAGATCCCTTCTGAACACCTCGGCGGGCATCGGCCGACCCAAGAGGTAGCCCTGGGCGGCGTCGCAGCCGCTGCGCTGCAGCATCCGCAGCTGCGCGGTGGTCTCGACGCCTTCGCCGACGACAGTCAGGCCGAGCCCGTGCGCCAGGGCTACCGTCCCGACCACGATCGCCCGGTCGCCCGGGCAGGTCGGGGCGTCGGTGACGAAGCTGCGGTCGACCTTCACCTCGTGGACAGCGATCCTGCGCAGGAAGCTCATGCTGCTGTAGCCGGTGCCGAAGTCGTCGACGCTGAGCCGAACCCCGAGCTCTCGGAGCCGGCTGAGTACGTCGTCGACGACCTCGAGGTCGGCCAGCGCCAGCGTCTCGGTGATCTCCAGGGTGAGGCGGCGCGCCGGCATACCGTGCCGTATCAGGATCTGCCTGACCTGTTCAGGCACGGACGGCGCGAGCAGGCACCTCGCCGACAGGTTGACGCTCAGACTGAGATCAAGGCCGCCGACCTCGGGCCAGGTCAACGCCTCCCGGACAGCCTTCTCCAGTACGTACATGGTCAACGGGATGATCATGGAGCTGCGCTCCAGCACGGGCACGAAGCGGCCCGGCGACAGGAGCCCGCGGACGGGATGCTGCCAGCGCACCAAGGCTTCGGCGCCGATCGTGCGGGCGGTACGTAGACACACGACGGGCTGGTAGTGCACGACCAGCTGCTCCTCGGCGATCGCTGTCTGCAGCTCGGCCACCAGGTGCAGACCGACCCGGTCGGCGGGGTCCATCGACGGGTCGTACAGCACGACGCCGTTGCGCTTGGCCTTCGCCTCGTACATAGCGATGTCGGAGCAGCGCAGCAGCTCATCGACGGCCACCCCGTCCCGGGGCGCGACCGACACCCCGACCGATGCCTCCATCGGCAGCTCGAGGCCGTCCACGGCGAGCGGCCCGTCCAACCGGGAGAGCAGCGCTTCGGCCGCCGTACGCGCCGCCGCGCTGTTGGGAATGTCCCGCAGCAGCACGGCGAACTCGTCGCCGCCGACCCGGCCGAGCAGGTCCTCCGGCCGCAGCGGCCGCCGCAGGCGCTCCGCGACCTGGACGAGCAGGCTGTCCCCCGCGGCATGCCCCAGGCTGTCGTTGACGACCTTGAAGCGGTCCAGGTCGCAGTACAGGACGCCGACCCGGGCCGCCGGGTCGTCCTCGAGAGCGCTGGCCAGCCACTGCCGGGTGAGGAAACGGTTGGGCGATCCGGTCAGCCCGTCGTGCAGCGCGCGGTTGGCCAGCTCGAGCTCGGCCTCGCGCCGGCCGGTCACGTCCTCGATCTGCAGGACGACCCGGGCGGGCAGCGTCGGCGGAGCGATCCGGGCTGCGGTCAGCCGGCCCCACAGCTGGGTCCCATCGGCGCTGCGGAGCACGCGGTCCACCGTCGAGGTATTCGCCCCGCCCAGGCGCAGGCCATCCCACCAGTCCCGCCATGGCAGACCACCCTGCCCCGCAACGACATCTGCCACGTCCATCCGGGTCAGCTCGTGCTGGCGCCGGCCCAACATCCGGCACAGGGCCTCGTTGACCACCAGGATCGCACCGTCGTCGTCGAGCAGGGCCCCGCCGATCGGTGAGTGCTCGAACGCGACCCGCCACTGCTGCTCGGATGCGGCCAGCTCGGCCGCGGCGATCAGGTCGTCCGAGACGTCGCGCGCACAGATCAGCACCGGCGTCCCCGGCTCATCGAGCAGGTGCTTGGCGGCGACGTCGACCCACAGACCGGTCCCGGCCGCCGACACCTGCAGCGTGGTGCGGGCGCTGCCGGTCGCGAGCACGTGGCGGAGCATCTGCCGGACGGCGGCGCACTGCGCCTCGTCGGCGATCGCGGTCCAGATCCCCTCGTCGGCGCAGCGCTGCAGGTCCCAGCCCAGGACGTCGGCGACCGTGTCGCTGGCGGCCAGCAGCCGCCCGTCGGGCCGCACCCGCAGCACGAAGTCGGCGTCGGTTGCCGCGAGTGTCGGCAACCAGGCGCCGTGCTGTGGCTGCGCGGCGATGTGCAGGGTCATGCTGGGGCCATCGGCACGGTGGCACCGGGCCTTGACGCGGGGTCGCTCAGATCGCCAGCCCCAGCCGGTACGCCCGCTCGGCGAGCGCGTCGTAGCGCACCTTGACGTGCCGGGCATCAGCCAGCGCATCGTGCAGGCCGCCCTCCTGAGCCGGCAGCGGCGGCCGGCCCAGGTGCTCCCACAGCTGGCGTACGTCCATCGTGAAGCGCGGCAGCGCCCGCGGCAGCTGCGGCATCGCGCCCCACAGCTGGCACAGCGCCACGTGGTCGTACGCGCCGTACCAGGCCCACAGGACCGGCTCCGGCCCGAGAAAGGCCAGCAGCTCCTCCCGCAGTCGCGCGCGCGGCTGCCAGGTCGAGGCGGGCGGCAGCTGCGGCAGGACGTTGTCGCGTACCCACGGGTGGACCGCGAGCGGGTCGAACTCACTGCTCACGGCGTAGAACTCCCGGCCGTCCTCGCCGACGGCGCCGATGGACACCAGGCTGATCTCGCGCGCCGTGTCGCCGAACTCGAGGTCGTAGAAGATGCGCACCGCCCTATCGTGCCGGTCTATGACCTTCTCCCTCGTCGCGCGCAGCTCCGACGGCTCCCAGTGGGGTGTCGCGGTCGCCAGCAGGTTCCTCGCCGTCGGTGCCGCCGTCCCGGCCGCCGGGTATGCGGTCGGTGCGATCGCGACCCAGTCCTTCGCCAACCTCGCCTACCGCCCCGACGGGCTGGCCATGCTCGGCCGGGGACTGCCGGCGCAGCAGGTCCTGGACACCCTCACCGCGGCGGACGAGCTCCGCGAGCAGCGCCAGGCGGGCGTGGTCGACCGGGCCGGCGGCGCTGCCAGCTTCACCGGCAACCAGTGCCATGCCTGGGCCGGCGGCCGCACCGGCGACGGCTGGGCCGCCCAGGGCAACATCCTCACCGGTCCGGAGGTCGTCGACGCCCTCGCCAGCGCGTACGAAGGAACCGCGGGTCCGCTCGCGGTCCGGCTCGCGACAGCGCTGCTGGCTGCCGACCGGGCCGGCGGCGACCGGCGCGGCCGGCAGAGCGCCGCGCTGCTGGTCGTCTCAGAAGGCGGCGGGTACGGCGGCGGCAGCGACGTGCTGGTCGACCTGCGGGTCGATGACCACCCCGACCCCTGCCCGGAGCTGCTCCGCCTGCTGGACCTGCACACGCTGTACTTCGGCAAGCCCGACCCCGACACCCTGCTGCCGCTGACCGGTGCGCTCGAGCAGGAGGTGGGCGAGCGGCTGGCCCGGCTCGGGTTCGCCTCGCTAAATGACTGGGCCGGCGTGGTGAACCTCGAGGAGCGGCTGGTCCCGGGCTCGATCGACCCGCTGGTGCTGGACCAGCTGCGCGGCGCGTCCTGAGACCAGCGTGAGCGTCCTGGCGATCGAACGCCGGGACGACTGCACAACGCCCTAGTCCCCGAGCAGGTCCCGCACCACGGCCCCGATGGCGCCTGCCTCGAGCAGGAAGCCGTCGTGCCCGTACGGGCTCGACACGACGACGAGCGGCAGCGCGCCCGGCACCCCCGCGGCGATCCGGGCCTGCTGTTCGGGTGGGTAGAGCCGGTCGCTGTCCACGGCCACCACGGCGGTGCGGGCCGTGACCCGAGCGAGAGCCGCCTCGACGCCGCCCCGGCCGCGGCCGATGTCGTGGGTGTTCATCGTGTCGGTGAGCGTGACGTAGCTGCCGGCGTCGAACCGGCGCAGCAGCTTGTCCGCCTGGTGGTCCAGGTAGGACTGGACCGCGAACCGCCCCCCGTCGAACGGGTCCTCGCCGTCCTGCGGCGCGCCCCCGAACCGGGTCTCCAGCTCGAACCCGCTCCGGTACGTGAGGTGTGCGACCCGCCGCGCGATCCCGAGCCCGGTGTGCGGGCCGCCGCCGGGGGCGCTGTCGTGGTAGCCGCCGCCCTGCCAGCCGGGGTCGCCCTGCACGGCCAGCAGCTGCGCGGTCTGCACGCCGATCTGGTCGGCGCTGGCGGCGGCGGTCGTCGCGATGGCCGCCAGCCGCGCGACCCGGTCCGGGTGGGTGACCGACCACTCGAGCGCGCGGTAGCCGCCCATCGAGCCACCAACGACGAGCGCCCACCGGCGTACGCCGAGCCGGTCGGCGACCCGGCGCTCGGTCTCCACCTGGTCCCGCACGGTCAGCGCCGGCCAGCGGCTCCCCCACGGCCGGCCGTCCGGGCCGGCCGAGGCCGGGCCGGTGGTGCCCTGGCAGCCGCCCAGCACGTTGGGCGCGACGACCCACCAGCGGTCGGTGTCCAGCCCACGGCCGGGACCGACGAGCGGGTCCCACCAGCCCGCCGTCGGGTGCCCCGGCCCGGCCGGCCCGGCGACGTGGCTGTCCCCCGTCAGGGCGTGCAGTACCAGGACGGCGTTGGTGACCTCGCCGGCCTCGAACCGCGGCGTCCCCCACGTCTCGTACGCCACCGTGACGGCCGGCAGCTCACCGCCCCGCTCGAGCCGCTGCCGGCCGACCTGTACGAGCGCGGACTGCACCTCGCCGTGGTGCCCACGCGCCGCCTGCACCAGCGCACCGTCGACCCGCGCG
>ENA-OFCI01001322-OFCI01001322.1-metagenomes-genome-assembly--contig:-NODE-1322-length-11274-cov-3.288707_pt1 | contig 11274 bp, 11 predicted proteins | sample MGYA00153391_OFCI01 | MGnify analysis MGYA00153391
CCTTCGCGTGCGCTGCGTAGTTGCGACCGATGCACAGAATCTTCGACGGCGTGACGGGGCACGCGAGATCCGCGTCGGTCCACGGGACGCTGTCGTGCTCGACCAGACTGGTGACCTGCAAGCCCTCAGCCATCAGGGCCGACACGATCTCGCCAAGACCATGGTTCCAGGAATGGGTCGTGTTGGCTGTGAAGACCACATCGGTCTCGACATAGGTGCCGCCCTCGTCCCACACCGTTGCTTCATCCCGCTCGAAGTACGGAAAGTCAACAACGAGGAGACCATCCGGCCGCGCGTCGGCTAGCGCCCAGAGCATCGGATGCCCCTCGCGGATGAACAACCGGCCACCGGGCTTGAGTAGAGCTGCGACCGTGGCCGCCCACCGAGAGATGCTCGGGAGCCAGCACAGCGCCCCGATTCCAGTGAAGACGAGATCGAACTTTTCGCCGCCCAGGGCGGACACTGCGTCATACACATCGGACTCGACGAAGCTCACGTCGTCCTCCGACCTCGCGACCAAGGCTCGGGCCTCTGCGAGCGCAGCCGACGAGAAGTCCAGCCCGGTCATCCGGGCGCCGAGGCGAGACAGGCCAACGGTGTCGGTGCCGATGTGGCACTGCAGGTGAACCCCGCGCAGCCCGCTCAGGTCACCGAGCAGCGCGCGGTCGAACTGCACCACCCCACTGATGTACGCCGGGTCTTCCAGGAACCTTTGCACGTTGTAGTCGGGCGAGGCAGCATGCGCCGGGGCCCGTTCGTCCCAGCTTGCACGGTTGAGGTCCAGGTAGTCGTCATCCATGCGCGCCGTCCTTGATCAGGTGGGTTTGTCTTTGGCTCAGATGAGGCTGCCCGGGTCGGCCGGGACGTCAATCGCGTTCTCCTGCAGAGCTGTCAGCGGTATGACGTCCAGGGCCCGCTCGTGCGTGGAGGCCAGAACTACGGGAGCCGCCACGCCATCGAGGTAGGCCTGCATCCAGCGGATGGCCACGACACACCAGCGGTCACCCGGCTGCAGGCCGGGGAAGCCGTGTTCAGGTCGCGGCGTCGAGAGGTCGTTGCCAGCGCTTTGCTGGTGAGCCAGGAAATCGGCGGTGACGACCGCGCAGACAGTGTGGCTTCCCACGTCCTGCGGCCCCGTCTCGCAGCAGCCATCGCGATAGAACCCGGTCATCGGGTCTGTGCTGCACTCCTGCAGAGGTCCCCCGAGAACATTCAGCGCCAGCCGGTCAGCAAGACTCATGCGCCCATCATGTCGGATCGACTCCGCGATGTGATGGGCGCTGTGCCGAGCGCCGGAGCGCCGTGCGATCAGCCGCCGAGATGAGCAGGCAGCCTCACGGTCAAGCGATGGATCAGAGCTTGTGCATCTTCTGGGTCGGGGTGGCCACGCGTCGCGAGCCCGACCCAAAGTCGGCGTCCACGGCAGCAGTTCCACTGACCGAGACGACGCGACCCAGGCCATGGCGGTCATGCGCAACGCGGTCGCCCACACAGAACACCTCGTCCGGCGGGATCGCATCGCGAGCTGCATTGAAGGGACTACCTGGCAGACGCCGCCTGGGCGCGGAGGGGGGCATGTCCCTATTATCCCCCTCCTAGTACCCTCCTTCTGACAGCGACCTCAAAAACCGCTCTCCGTGTCCCGAATCGCAGACCGACTCGAGCTGCATCAAATCGCTCACCTGAGCACGCCGTGTGCGCTCAGCATGGCGTTCAGTTCAGTGGTCGAATTCCCTCCGGCAGCGCCCCGCCGGCGTGCAGCGCGCCGCTGAGATCCTGAAGCGCCGTGAGCACGGCCCGCTGGGTCCACGGACCGAACGACAGCCGGGCGACGCCCAGCCGCTGGAGCTCGGAGGAGGGGACCGAGCCCGGTACGCCGATCAGGCTCACCTTGCGCTCGCCGATCCCTGCGACGAGGCGCTCGACCGTTGGGACGTCGAGGCGGCCAGGCACGAACACGCACGCGGCGCCAGCGTCGAGGAAGGCCCGACCCCGCTCGATCGCGTCAAGCAGAACCGCCTCGGGGTCGCGATCCCCAGCCTTGAGGAACGCATCGGTGCGGGCGTTGAGGACGAACCGGATGCCCTCGGCATCACCGGCCTTGACCGCTGCGACGACCGCGGCCACCGACTCACCCAGGGGCCGCATCGCATCCTCAAGGTTGGCGCCAACCGCCCCCACACCGATCGCCCGGCGCACGGTGTCTGCCACGTCGCCATACCCGGACTCCAGGTCTGCGCTGACCGGCAGGTCCACCGCTGCGACGATCCCTCCGATGGCGTCGATCATCAGGTCCAGCGGGATCTTCTCACCGTCCGGGTATCCATGTGACGCGGCGATCGAGTGACTCGCCGTGGCCAGAGCACGGCAGCCAGGCGAGTCGGCTACGACCTTGGCGCTCACGGCGTCCCAGACATTGACCAGCACCAACAGCTCGGGGTCGGTGTGCAGCTTCAGGAACGTGGCAGCCTTGTCCGAGAGAGTCATGGACGCGACCCTAACGCCGCCAACTGAACGGCGCCTGTGAGCTCGGCGATCAAGGCCCCAAAGACCTCATGGTGCAGGTCGACATCGGCCTTGGTGGTGACCGGCGACATCAGCGCCATGTTGTGGAACGGCGTCAGAACGATGCCGCGGTTCAACAGGTACAGGTGGATGAGGTCCTCGAGCTCGCCGTCGGCGCTGGCCGCCGACTCGGTGCCGTTGCGGGGGGGCGGGTTGGCGAAGCGGTACTCCGCACGCGCACCGAGCTGACTCAGGGACCAGGGCAGGGAGTACCGGTCGATCAGGGACTGCACGCCGACCGCGAAATACGTTGCCGTGTCGATCATCTGGGCGAAAGCGTCGTCGGTCAGGACCTGCTCGAGCGTCACTCGGGTGGCCGCTACCGAGAGCGGGTTGCCGGCCAGGGTCCCGCCCACACCACCCATGTCGACCAGGTCGAGGTCGGTGCGGGCCAGCGCACGCTCGGCAAGCTCCGCACTCAGCCCGTAGGCACCCATCGGGATCCCGCCGGCGATCGACTTGCCGATGACGAGGATGTCGGGCTCCAGCCCCCATGCCCTTGTCGCCCCACCCGGCCCCGCCGAGAAGGTGTGGGTCTCGTCGTTGATGAGCAGCGCGCCATACCGGCGGGTGAGCTCACGGACCCCGGCGAGATAACCGGGCTCCGGCAGGACGATCCCGATGTTGGTCAGCGCGGGTTCCATGAGCACGGCCGCCACGTCGCCGTGCGCGAGCTGGCGTTCGAGACCTTCGAGGTCGTTGAACTCCGCGACCCGCGAGGTGAGCGTGACGTCGACCGGGCCGCCGACATTGCCCGGCCGGCTCATGCCCTCACCGTCAGGTCCGACCACGATCAGCGACTCGTCGACGCTGCCGTGGTAGCAGTAGCTGTTGAACAGGATCTTCGGCCGCCCTGTGAGTGCCCGGACCAGGCGAATGGCCCAGCGGTTCGCGTCGGTGGCGGTCAGTGAAAAGCTCCAGCGCTCGAGGCCGAAACGGCGGGTGAGCTCGGCCCCCACCCATTCGGCATCCTCGGTCGGCAACATGGTGGTGATGCCCCCCAAAGCGCCAATGCGGTGCTGTATGGCGGCCACGGTCGCCGCGGGCGAGTGCCCCGCCATGGCGCCGGTGTCCCCGAGCGCGAAGTCGACGTACTCGAAGCCGTCTATGTCCCAGACGCGGTTGCCCAGCGCCCGGTCGAAGTAGACCGGGAAGCCCCCGGCCTTCTTGTTCATCCAGGTCATCGGCACCTGGCCGAACAGATGGTCCGCGGCCTCGTATGCCGCCCCGGATCCCGGGTGCTTGGCAACGAAGTCTCGCTGCTCGCGGGCGTACATCCGGGTCACCTTGGCGCGGTCGATCATGGCTAGCTACTCCTTTGAGTCCTGGGCACTCGACCCTAGCGCCGTGGATGTTCGTGGCGACATACCAACGGACGACTCGCGAGGTCGAAGCTGCCGTCGCGAGAGGCGAGTTCGAGGACCCCGGCTGGGTGGGGCGCTGACGCATCGACAAGGGTCTCTCCCCAAAAGCCGTCACCCTCATGGTGTGGCCGCTCAACTTTCGGGCCGCTTTCGGCTATCCACACTTATCCGCTGAATTGACATGGATTAGCGTCACTGGCACGGTTCAGCCAACCCGATGCGATGGGCGCGGACGGCCGGAGGGTTTGTCATGGCGGAGCAGAACACCCCGAGCAGGCCGCTGCGGTTAACCGGGATTCTGCGCCGCAAGCCGATCGAGGACACCGGCGAGGAGTCGGGTCTCGAGCGCAGCATCAGCCTGTTCCAGCTCACCGCCATCGGTCTCGGCGCGATCATCGGCGCCGGGATCTTTGCTCTGGCCGGACCGGAGGCCAAGAACCACGCCGGTCCGGCCGTCTCCATCTCGTTCATCCTCGCGGGGGTGGCGAGTGCCTGCGCGGCGCTGGCGTACGCCGAGTTCGGTGGCCTCATCCCCAGAGCCGGGTCCGCCTACACCTACGGCTACGCCGTACTGGGAGAGGGCGTGGGCTGGGCCATCGGCTGGGACCTGCTGCTGGAGTACACCGCGATCGTCGCTGTGGTCGCCATCGGCGTATCGCAGTATGTGACCTACCTGGTTGCCAGCTTCGGGGTGAGCCTGCCCGCCTGGATGCTGGGGGCACCCGGTACGGGGGCAGGGCACAAGGTTGACCTGTTCGCGATCCTTTTGTGCCTGGGGGTGGCCTGGCTGCTGAACCGCGGGATCAGGTCCAGCGCTCGGATCGAGACCTATCTGGTGTTCGTGAAGATCGCGATCGTGCTCGCGGTCATCGTCGTGGGTGCTTTCTACATCAAGCCCTCGAACCTGACGCCCTTCGCGCCGTTCGGCTTCAGCGGTATCGCCACAGGCGCCGCCACCGTCTTCTTTGCCGTGTTCGGGTACGACGCGATGAGCACAGCCGCCGAGGAGTCCAAGGACGCCGAGCGCAACCTGCCCAAGGCGATCATCTGGTCGTTGGCCATCGCCATGGTGCTCTACCTGCTGGCGGCCACGGTGCTGACCGGTATGCAGAACTACACAAAGCTCTCGGACAGCGCAGCGTTCGCGTTCGCGTTCGAGTCGGTCAACCTGCACATGTTCGCCAGGATCGTGGCGCTGGGCGCGATCGTGGGCATCATCACGGTGCTCTTCTCGTTCTCCCTGGGCGCCTCACGCATCTGGTTTGCGATCAGCCGCGACGGGCTGCTGCCCGCGTGGTTCGCGCACACCAATGCCCGGCACTCTCCGTCCCGGCCGGTCTGGATCGTCGGCATCGTGGCAGCCGCCATCGGCGGGTTCGTGCCGATCGGGGACGCAGCCGAGCTGACCAACATCGGCATCCTGCTCGCGTTCATCGTGGTGTCCGGAGCGGTCATCGTGTTGCGCTACCGCTCACCGGACCTGCCGCGCACCTTCCGGACACCCCTGATGCCGTTCATCCCGCTGCTCGGCATCGCGTTCTCGATCTGGCTGGTCAGTCAGCTGCAGGCGGTGACGTGGGCCCGGTTCGTGGTCTGGTTCGTGGTCGGCATGCTGATCTACGCGTTCTACGGATACCGGCACAGCAAGCTCGGCCAGGGCATCATCGTCCACACCAAGAACGGCTGACCCCCAAGGGCACGATCACTATCGAGTGACGGACCGGGTCCAATGACGAGACCCAGGCGGGAGGATCAGCGAGGCGGGGTGAGCCCGAAACGGGCGATCACGTCGGGGAGCCATTCTGGCTCGCCGAACTGCAGCCCGTATCGCTCAGCCAGGGCGGGCACCTGCGCGGCTTCTGGCAGTCCAGCCGCGAGCAGGTCGGACAGCTCCCGGAAGAAGTCCTCGAACCCGGCAGGGCTGATGATCTCGATCATTCTGGCCGGGACGCTGCCGGCGTTCCACATGGCGTGCATCTCATCGCGTGGCTTGGTGATGTATCCACCCGGCCCCAGGACGACCTCCCGGGCGCCGGACCTGAAGCCGATCTCTCCCTGCGTAACGATCGAGTACTCGTCCTCACGGGTGTGCAGGTGGGGCGGTACCAGAGCCCCGACCGGGAACGGGTGCTCGACCACGGAGACCATGCCGCCCGTGTCATAGCCCCAGAGCTTGAAGTCCACACCGATAGACCCGAGGTTGCCGGTCGACCCTTCGCCTGGATGCACCACGGTCAGGGGAGGGGGTTCGGTTGTCGTCATACGGCTCGCCTGCTCATGTAGATGGGTGAACAGCTATGTATTCTGAATACTGTTCCATCACCGTGAGAGGGATGTCAAGAGTTGAGTGAACATCACCGTTCTCCCAATATCCGCAGCTATCGGATGCAGAAGCGGGTCGAGGACGTGGCCCAGACGCATCAACGCATCGTCGATGCCGCTGTCCAGCTGCACGGGACAGTCGGGCCGGCGATCTCAGCGCTCGCCGAAGCGGCAGGAGTGACCAGACTGACCGTTTATCGGCACTTCCCCGACGACTCTGCGCTGTTCGCAGCCTGCAGCCAGCACTGGGCCTCGGGTCAGGTCCTTCCGAACCCCCGGGCATGGCGCCAGGTCAGCGACCCAGCTCAACGGCTGCATGCTGGGCTGTCCGATCTCTACCGTTTCTATCAAGACGCCGAGCCCATGCTGACCAACGTACGGCGCGACCGAGCCTCAGTGCCCGCAGAGCTGAAGACGAGAAACGACGCAACCGATGCCGGGTATCGCGACACACTGCTGCGGCCGTTCGCGCTGCGCGGGAGGCGCCGAAACAATCTGCGCGCCGTCCTGGGCCATGCGGTGTCCTTCTGGACGTGGCGATCCTTGTGTCTGGACAACGGTCTGACCAACCGACAGGGTGTCGAGGCAATGACCGCACTCGTCCTGGCCACGGCCGAGAAACGACCGGGCGCTGAGCCCGATCCCTAGCGCGTCAAGCGCCTTGGGGGCTTGACAGCGTCAGGACGTCAGGACGTCAGGACATCAGGACGTCAGGACGGTGACGGTGGCACCGTCGTCGCGTGACTGCACAACGCCTTTGTCGGTCGCCACGAGAATCTCCAGGAGGCCCGCCTTGTCACGGCTCGCGCAGACCGCCTCGGCACTCGTCAGGGTCGCAGCGCCCTTCTTCCAGGAGCTTCCGGCGTCCTCGCTGACCACAAGTCCGCCCTGGCTGGTCACTCCGACGACGGTCTTGGAGTCGGCCCACGCGGTCAGCAGCAGCGGCGGCGCCGAGGCCAGTGGCACCCAGGTCGCCCCTGCGTCAGTCGAGCTGAACAGACCCTGGCCGGTCGTGGCCAGCACCTGCGAACCGTCCGGAGCTGCTGCGAGCGAGCTCGGTTCCACGGACAGGCCACCTTGCGACCAGCTCTTCCCATCCGTTGTCGTGCGCAGGACGCTGTCAAACCCCGTCACCGCGGTGGACGAGGCGGTCAGCGCGTGAAAGTCCGACTGTCCGCCCAGGGACATCACGGTCCAGGTGCGCCCCGCGTCGGTTGACTTGATCAGCCCCACGGGCGCCGGTAGGTCGACCCCCTCTGCCGGGTGGCCGGAGGCGTAGAAGGTCCCCGGTCCGGTGATGGCGAAGCTCATGAGGTCAACTGTCGGGCCCACCTTTTGCCAGCTCGCGTCCGACTGGAGCACGAAGAGCCCCTCGTGGGTGGCGAGGTTCACCTTGCCACTGCCCGGGTCGCGGCTGATGCCGTGAACATGCTCGCCCGGCAGCGCCGCGGCCACAACACTCTTTGGCGCCGGCGAAGCACCTTGACTGCAACCCGCCAGCGCGAGCGTGCCAGCCAGGCCGACACCAAGGATGGCGGCCATCGCACGCCGCCGCTGCGGGCTGTGCCCGGTCGTCAGTCGCAGTCCGGGTCGGGAGAACACTGGTCGGGTCATCATCGATGGGTCCTCTTGATAGACGCTGTGGATGTGCTGGTTGATGGGGTGCGACAACAGCGGCGCCTCGTGGAGGTGGCCGGTTGGCGCGGCGTCGAGCCAGGCGGTCAGCCGGCCGTCGTCCGGTTTGAAGCCGTCAGTGGGGAGAACCGGCGCAGGCGCAGGCTGTTGCTCACCACGAACACCGAGCTGAACGCCATCGCCGCGCCCGCGATCAGTGGGTTGAGCAGTCCGAGGGCGGCCAGCGGTATGGCAGCGACGTTGTAGGCGAAGGCCCAGAACAGGTTGCCCTTGATCGTCTTCAGGGTGGAACGAGACAGCCGTATGGCGTCCGCTGCTGCCCGCAGGTCCCCGCGGACCAGGGTCAGGTCGGAGGCCTCGATGGCCACGTCGCTGCCTGTGCCCATGGCCAGACCGAGGTCGGCCTGGGCCAGTGCTGCAGCGTCGTTGACGCCATCGCCAACCATCGCCACTACGTTTCCTTTGTCCTGCAGGGCTTTCACCGCGGAGACCTTGTCGGCGGGCAGGACCTCGGCGATGACGTCCTGCGGCTCGATGCCGACCAGGGCCGCGACCGCATGGGCGGCCCGGGCGTTGTCACCGGTGAGCAGGATCGGCCGAAGCCCGAGGGCGCGGAACTGGGCGATGGCCTCGGCAGAGGTGTCCTTGATGGTGTCGGCCACCACGATGATGCCGCGGGCGGCGCCGTCCCAGGCCACCCAGACGGGGGTCTGGCCCTGGGCCTCCGCCGCGTCAGCTGTGGCAGCCAGGTCATCGGGGGCAGTGATCGACCACTCCTTGGCGAGCCATGAACGCCGGCCCACCAGGACAGCATGGCCGTCCACGACCCCGGAGACTCCCCTACCGTCGTGGTTGCTGAAGTCCTCGACCGCGGGCAGCGTGTCGTCATGATCAGCCTTTGCCGCAACGGCGATCGCCTTGGCGATCGGGTGCTCGGAGGCGTCCTCGAGGGCACCCGCAAGAGTCTGTACCTCGGCCACCGTCTCTGCGACGGCCGCGTGGACCGCGGCCACACTCATCTTTCCTGTGGTGATCGTGCCGGTCTTGTCGAGCAGGATCGTATCCACCCGATGAGTGGACTCCAGGACCTGTGGCCCCTTGATCAGGATGCCGAGCTGGGCGCCGCGGCCGGTGCCGACCATGAGGGCGGTCGGGGTGGCCAGGCCCAGGGCGCAGGGGCAGGCGATGATCAGGACGGCCACTGAGGCAGTGAACGCCGCGGTCGCGGAGTGTCCGGTCAGCAGCCACACCGCCAGCGTGCTCAGAGCCAGCAGGATGACGACCGGGACGAAGATGCCCGAGACCCTGTCGGCCAGGCGCTGGACCTGCGCCTTGCCGTTCTGGGCGTCCTCGACCAGGCGTGACATCTGGGCCAGCTGGGTATCGGCGCCGACTCGCGTAGCCCGGACTATGAGCCGCCCGCCAGCATTGACGGTCGCGCCGACCACGGCATCGCCGGGGCCAACCTCGACCGGAACGGACTCGCCGGTCAGCATCGAGGCGTCGACCGCAGAGGACCCCTCGGTGACGATGCCGTCGGTCGCGACCTTCTCACCGGGGCGAACGCTGAACACGTCTCCGACGATGAGCTGGTCGACCGGGATCCGGACCTCGACCCCGTCGCGCAGGACTGCGACGTCCTTGGCGCCCATGTTCATCAGGGCGCGCAGGGCAGCCCCGGACCGTTTCTTGGCCGTGGCCTCGAAGTAGCGTCCGGCCAGGATGAAGACGGTGACCACCGAGGCGGCCTCGAGGTAGATGTGCGCTGCTCCGCCCTCGCGTGAGGGCATGAGCTCGAAGCCCATTCGCGCGCCAGCCATCCCCGCGCCGCCAAAGAACAGTGCCCAGAGGGACCACAGCCAGGCCGCGCTGACACCCACCGAGATCAGGGTGTCCATGGTCGCCGCGCGGTGGCGGGCGTTGGTGAACGCGGCCCGGTGGAACGGCAGCGCACCCCACACTACGACGGGGGAGGCCAGGGTCAGGGACAACCACTGCCAGTTGTCGAACTGCAGGGGTGGAATCATCGACAGCAGGAGCACGGGCAGGCTCAGGATCGCGGAGATGACCAGCCGTTGTCGCAGCCGGGAGACCTCGTCGTCCTTCTCCTCATCCTGCTCTTCATCGGCCGACGCGCTGTCGATCTTCGGGGCGGGCAGCGCTGCGGTATAGCCGGTCGCCTCGATGGTGGAGACGAAGTCAGCGGGGGTGAGGGACCCGGAATACGTCACCTTGGCCTTCTCCGTGGAGTAGTTGACCGTGGCGGTGACGCCTTCAAGCTTGTTCAGCTTCTTCTCGATCCGAGCGGCGCACGAGGCGCACGTCATCCCGCCGATGACGAGCTCGACGCTGTTGGTCTCGGTGACCTCGTCCTGGGTGGTGGTCGTGCTCATGGGGTTCCTCTCCTCGTATGTCTGCTCGGGGCGCCTGTTGTGACGCGCTCAGCTGGAAGCGAGCTGGTACTCGCCGGCCTCTTCCAGGGCAGCGGTCAGCTCGGCGTCGGTGATGGCCTTGTCGGCAGTGACGCTCAGGGCTGACGTGCCACCGGCCACAAGGTCGATCTTCACGTCAGTCACGCCGGGGACGGCGCGGAGCTCGGTGGTGATGGCGCCGACACAGTGAGCGCAGGTGAGTCCGGTAACGGGGAAGATCTGGTTGCTCATGGTTCTCCTTGAAAGTGGTGCTGCTGGGTGATCGCCTCATGTGGTCATGGGGCACAGATAGTCAGGAGCGCACCAGGCGGGCAATCGCCGCGGACGCTTCCTTGAGCTTTTCGGTTGCCGTGTCTCCGCCGGTGTGAATGGCGTTGGTGACGCAGTGGCTCAGGTGCTCCTCGAGCAGAGCCAGCGCGACCGCCTCCAACGCCTTGGTGGCCGCCGAGATCTGGGTGAGCACGTCGATGCAGTAGGTGTCCTGCTCGACCATCTTGTGCACGCCGCGGACCTGGCCTTCAATCCGGCGAAGTCTCTTCAGGTGGGCGTCCTTGGTGGCCTGGTAGCCCGGCGCTGTATCCACGGTAGTCACTCCTTCGCATGTACCCGGTGGGGGTATCGCTTTTCGACTTCACCATACCCCCATAGGGTATCACCGCCAAATACGGCGAGGCGCTCCCAGGTGAGGCCCGGTCGGTACAGTCGGCCACGCCATGGCGCCCCTTCCACCCACATCCTCATGGGCGACGACCGGAGCCAACGCCGCGAAGGCATCGCGCAACGACTGCACCAGGAAGATGCCTGCCGGGCCGTCGGCGTCCATCCCGAGATCAACGAGGCTCCGGGAGCGAGCGGCGATGAGCATCAATCACCGGTAACGCCTCACCGCGACCACACTCGCGGATGTTGTCGCTGAGGCTGCCTCCTGGTCGCTGAACACGGCGGAACAGACGCGC
>ENA-OFCI01001323-OFCI01001323.1-metagenomes-genome-assembly--contig:-NODE-1323-length-11271-cov-2.612340_pt1 | contig 11271 bp, 11 predicted proteins | sample MGYA00153391_OFCI01 | MGnify analysis MGYA00153391
ACCGCAGCGGCCCGGCGTTGCAACCGGGCGCGCGCGCCTATGCGCGCTCGTGGATCCGTGACGGCGCGCTCACGTCGGCAGCGCTGCTGCGGCTCGGCCACGAAGCCGAAGCTCGCGACTTCCTGCAGTGGTTCGCGCCGTTCCAATTCAAGAACGGCAAGGTGCCGTGCTGCGCGACCGCGCGTGGCGCCGATCCGGTGCCTGAGAACGACAGCGACGGCGAGTTCGCGTTCGCGGTCGCCGACCTGTGGCACCACACGCACGACGAAGCGTCGGTGCGCGCGTTGTGGCCCAACGTGCGCGCGGCCGTCGCGCACATGGAAGCGCTGCGCCAGAGCGAGCGCAGCGACAAAAACATAACGCCTGAACGCAGCATGTACTTCGGCCTGATGCCGCCCTCGATCAGCCACGAGGGCTACTCCGACAAGCCGGCGTATTCGTACTGGGACGACTTCTGGGCCGCGACCGGTTACCGCAGCGCCGTCGAACTCGCGCAGGCATTGAACCTGCTCGCCGACGCGCAGCGCATCGCCACGCAGCGCGACGAGTTCAACACCGACCTGCTGCGATCGCTCGACGCCAGTACCCAGTTCCACAAGATGAACGTGCTGCCCGGCGCTGCCGATCGCGGCGATGTCGACCCGACCTCGAGCACCGTCGCGCTCAGCCCCGGCGGCTTGCTCGGCACCTTGCCCGATGCATTGGTGCGCAACACTTTCGATCGCTATTGGCGCGACTTCCAGGCCCGGCAAAAAGACGAGGCCGCTGGCATTCGTCACGGCGACGGCGCCTACACGCCCTACGAATGGCGCAACGTCGGCGCCTTCGTGCGGCTCGGCCAGCGCGACCGTGCGTTGGCGGCGATGAAATACTTTTACCGCGATCGACGCCCAGCCGGCTGGAAGCAGTGGGCCGAGGTCGTCGTGCGCGATGCGCGCGAGCCACGCTTTCTCGGCGACATGCCGCATGGCTGGGTCGCCTCGGACCAGATTCGCTCGGTGCTCGACCTGTTCGCTTACGAGCACGAAGGCGAGCGCGCGCTGGTGCTTGCGGCCGGCGTGTCGATGGCGTGGCTGGCCGCGCCCGGGTTGACGATCGACGGCTTGCGCACGCCCTACGGCGCGCTCGGCTGGCATGCGCAGGCGCGCACGGCAGCGGGCCGCACGTCGATCGAATTCGGTCTGAAACCGATGCGCACGCTGCCGCCGGGTGGCATCGAATTGCGCGGGCCGTGGCCCAAGGATGCGCGGGTCTGGATCGATGGCCGCGCGGTCGCGACGCCGGCCGACCGGATCGCGCTGCCGCGCGCACCGGCTCGCGTGCGCATCGAGTTCACCGAGCGCGCCGAGCCCGCCGAGCCCGCCGCGGGCCAGTGACCTCTTTGCCCCGACGGCGGTCCTCAAGTCGGCGCGCACCCTGCCGATAACCCCGACAGAGACCCAACTGCACATCCCCATGCCCCGCCGCGCCGTCATCGCCCTCGTGTTCGCCAGCGCCAGCCTGCTGGAAGTGTTCATAGACGAGGCCGAGCGCCGGGCCTGGTTCCTGTATGAGGCCAGCCACCAGGCTCCTCCCACGGCGTAGTGCGCCGGGAACGCATCATGCAGCGTTGCTGAGGTCGGCCGCCGGAGACGACGATGCCGGGCACCTGATCCGTGGGCCGCCGCACCTGGCACACACTGACCTGGAGAGTGTCATGAGCGAACACCAGACCGAACCTCGGCAGGATGCTCCTGCAAAAGGTTGCTGTGGCTGCGGCAGCGGCATGTCCGCGGCTGCATCAGGCACCCTGGCTACTGATCCAGTCTGCGGCATGAAAGTGGACCCTGCCACGTCCAGGCACCGCTTCGACCACGGCGGGCAGACCTTCCACTTCTGCTCGGCCGGGTGCCGCGCCAAGTTCGCGGCCAACCCGGACAGCTACCTTAAGCCCAAGGCCGCGGCGGCTCCTGCCAAGCCCGGCGCCATCTACACCTGCCCGATGCACCCGCAAATCCGCCAGGCCGGCCCCGGCAGTTGCCCGATCTGCGGCATGGCGCTGGAACCTGTGGAGGTGTCGGCGGAGGCACAGCCGAACGAGGAGCTGGCCGGCATGAGCCGGCGCTTCTGGATCGGCCTCGTGCTGACCCTGCCGGTGTTCATCCTGGAGATGGGCAGCCACGTCCCCGCACTCGGCCTGCACGAGCTTGTGCCGCCCGCCACGTCCACTTGGGTCCAGTTCGCCCTCGCGACGCCCGTCGTGCTATGGGCGGGCTGGCCGTTCTTCCAGCGCGGCTGGGCGTCGGTCCGCTCCGGCCACCTGAACATGTTCACCCTCATCGCCCTCGGGACGGGTGCGGCCTACCTCTACAGCCTGGCCGCCACCTTCGCGCCGGGCGCGTTCCCGGCGGGGTTCCGCATGATGGGCGGCGCGGTGCCCGTCTATTACGAGGCGGCCGCCGTCATCACGGTCCTGGTCCTGCTCGGCCAGGTACTGGAGCTGCGCGCGCGCGACCAGACCGGCGGCGCCATACGGGCGCTGCTGAACCTCGCGCCCAAGACCGCCCGCCGCCTGCGCGACGGCGGCGAGGACGAGGAGGTGCCGCTCGGCGAGGTCCAGGCCGGCGACCGCCTGCGCGTCCGGCCGGGCGACGGCGTCCCGGTGGACGGCGTGATCTTGGACGGCCGCAGCGCCGTGGACGAGAGCATGGTGACGGGCGAGTCCATGCCGGCGGCCAAGGGACCCGGCGACAAGGTGGTCGGCGGCACCGTCAACGGCACCGGCGCGCTGGTGGTGCGGGCAGAGGCGGTCGGCGCCGGCAGCGTGCTGTCGCGCATCGTCGCCATGGTCAGCGAGGCCCAGCGCAGCCGGGCGCCGATCCAGAAGCTGGCCGACACGGTCGCGGGCTGGTTCGTGCCCGCCGTGCTCGCCATCGCCCTCACGGCGTTCATCGCCTGGGCCATCTGGGGTCCGGCGCCGGCGTTCTCCTATGCGCTGATCGCGGCGGTGTCGGTCGTCATCATCGCCTGCCCTTGCGCGCTTGGACTTGCCACGCCGATGTCCATCATGGTCGCGGTCGGCAAGGGCGCCGGGGCCGGCGTGCTCATCAAGTCGGCCGAGAGCCTGGAGCGGATGGAGAAGGTGGACACCCTGGTGGTGGACAAGACCGGCACCCTTACCGAGGGCAAGCCGCGCGTCACCGCCATCGTCCCGGCGGCGGGGCTGACGGAGGCGGACGTGCTGCGGCTGGCCGCCAGCCTGGAGCGGTCGAGCGAGCATCCGCTGGCCGCTGCCATCGTCGCCGCGGCCAAGGAGCGGGGCATCGCCGTCGAGGAGCCGTCCGGCTTCGCCTCCGTCACCGGCAAAGGCGTGACCGGCACCGTCGAGGGACGGTCGGTGGCGCTGGGCAATGCCAAGCTGATGGCGGACCAGGGCATCGACCTTGGCGGCCTTGTGGGCAAGGCGGACGAGCTTCGGGCGTCCGGCGCGACGGCCCTGTTCGTCGGCGTGGACGGCAAGGCGGGCGGCATCATCGCCATCGCCGACCCGATCAAGCCGACCACCCGGGCGGCGCTGGACAGCCTGCGGGCGGACGGCATCCACGTCGTCATGCTGACCGGCGACAACCGGGTCACGGCCGAGGCCGTCGCCCGCCAGCTCGGCATCGGGGACGTGGAGGCGGACGTGCTGCCCGAGGACAAGAACCGGATCGTCAAGGCGCTGCGCGCCGAGGGAAAGGTGGTCGCCATGGCCGGCGACGGCGTGAACGACGCGCCTGCCCTGGCCGAGGCCGACGTGGGCATCGCGATGGGCACCGGCACGGAGGTCGCCATCCAGAGCGCCGGGGTGACGCTGGTCCGCGGCGACCTGGCCGGCATCGCCCGCGCCCGGGCGCTCAGCCGCATGACGATGCGGAACATCCGGCAGAACCTGGTGTTCGCCTTCGCCTACAACGCCATCGGCATCCCGGTCGCAGCCGGCGTGCTGTATCCCGTGTTCGGCCTCCTGCTCAGCCCGATGATCGCGAGCGCGGCGATGAGCTCGCCCCGCAGCGTGGGTCTCACGAAACGGTCGACCTGCTGAGGCGTGCCCATCTTCACGATGGGAGGAAGCGCGATGCCGTGACTCCCGAGGCCCACGACCGTGCCGACGCTCTTGCCCGCGAGCACTAGCTCCTCGGAGGCGACGAGAACGTGCGTGACGTCTCCGCCTCCGCCGCCGACGCTCTCGGGATAGCCGATGCCCATCAGCGAAGCGCCCGCCAGGTCACGGTAGAGCTCGCGAGGAAATTCTTCGGCCTCTTCCCAAGCGTGCGCGTGAGGCGCGATCGCAACGGAGGCGAATTTGCGGGCCTGCGCCCGAAGCTGCGCGTGCACCTCGGTCTCGAACAAATAGGTCGGCATGCGCGCAGACTACAACTCTCGCGTGCTATATGCCGCCGCGTGATCCGACTCGACGGCGTGACCAAACAGCATGGCAAGCAGGTCCTCTTCATGGACGCGCAAATGGGCGTGTTCAAGGGAGAGAAGATCGGCTTGGTCGGACCCAACGGTGCGGGCAAGTCGACCATCTTCCGGCTCATCGTCAAAGAAGAGCACCCGGACGGCGGCCAGGTGTCGATCGATCGCGGCGTCACCATCGGCTACTTCAGCCAAGACACGGGCGACATGGGTGGCCGCAGCGTGCTCGAGGAGACCATCGCGGGAGCAGGCGAGGTCGCGGACGTCGCGCACGAGCTGCACGAGCTCGAGCACGCGATGGCGGACCCCGACAAGGCGGACGAGCTCGATCGCGTCGTCACGCGCTTCGGAGAGGTGCAGGCGCGCTTCGACGAGCTCGGCGGCTACGCGCTCGAGAGCAAGGCGCAAGAGATCTTGGCAGGGCTCGGGTTCGATCCCGAGGTGGTCACCGGAGACGTCGCGAAGCTCTCCGGAGGCTGGAAAATGAGGGTCGCGCTCGCGCGCATCCTGCTCATGCGCCCGGACGTCTTGCTGCTGGACGAGCCCACCAACCACTTGGACATCGAGGCTATCCTCTGGCTCGAGGGCTTCTTGCGAGACTTCGCCGGCGCGCTGGTGATGACGAGCCACGATCGCGAGTTCATGAACCGCCTCGTTGGCAAGGTCATCGAGATCGACGGCGGCGAGCTGGTCACGTACTCGGGCAACTACGATTTTTACGACAAGCAGCGCCTGCTCGCCTCGGCGCAGCAGCAAGCCCAGTTCGATCGGCAGGAGGCGATGCTCGAGAAGGAGCGCGCGTTCATCGCCCGCTTCAAGGCGCGAGCGAGCCACGCCGCCCAGGTGCAGTCGCGTGTGAAGAAGCTCGAGAAGATCGAGGTCGTGGAGCCGCCGCGCACGCGCAAGGTGGTGGACTTCGATTTCCGCGCACCGCCGCGCTCGGGCGAGGACGTCGCCAAGCTGGATCACGTCAGCAAGAAGTACGGCAACAAGGTCATCTACGACGGCTTCGACTGGCTCGTTCGTCGCGGCGAGCGGTGGTGCGTGATGGGCAAGAACGGCGCAGGCAAGAGCACGCTGCTCAAGCTGATCGCTGCTGCAACAGAGCCGGACGACGGAAAAGTGACGATCGGCGCCTCGGTGAAGCTGGGCTACTTCGCGCAGCACGCGATGGACGTGCTGGACGCGGACAAGTCCGTGCTCGAGACGCTGCAGACCAGCTTTCCACTCGCCACGCAGGGCACGCTACGCACGCTACTCGGCGCGTTCGGCTTCTCCGGAGACGACGTCGAGAAGAAGGTGAAGATCCTCTCCGGCGGCGAGAAGGCGCGCGTCGTGCTCGCGACGATGCTCTTCGATCCGCCCAATTTCCTGGTCCTCGACGAGCCCACGAATCACTTGGACCTCTGGACCAAAGAGATGCTCATGCAGGCGCTCGCGAAGTTCGAAGGCACCATGCTGTTCGTCTCGCACGATCGTCAGTTCTTGCGCGCGCTCACCAACCGCGTCCTCGAGATCACCCCCACGTCGCGTCACGTCTACGGTGGAGGCTACGCGGAGTACGTGGACGAGACGGGCCGCGAGGCCGCGGGGCCAGCCTAGCCCGCGGGGCCGGCGTAGAGAGTTCTGCTAAAAAAGACACTCCGTCGCTTGACGAGAATTATGCCGAGTGCCATCTTCGTCTCATGCGAATTGGCCTAGTGGGTGGCATCGAGCGCTCGCGTAACTTCTTGGTCGAGGCCGCGGCGAGCGCGGGGCATTCGCTCGAGGTGCACGACGGCGAGGTCGGAGGTCGCGGTGCCGCGGTCTTGGCGGGCGTCGTGGATCGCGCGGACGTCGTCATCATCTCGGTGGGTATCAACAGCCACGGCGGCGCGCTCATCGCGAAGGACCTGGCGAAGAGGAGCGGGCGCCCGTCCGTGATCATTCGTAACCCGAGCAAGTCGGCGCTGCTCAGGGCGATTCGAGAGCTACCGCCAGCGCCTGCTCGACACTGAAGACACGATCGTAGATCGCGCGGCCGACGATCACCGCGTCGATGCCAGGGTGCTTTTTGAGCTCGCGCAGGTGATCGAGCGATCCGATGCCGCCCGAGGCGATCACGGACATCCGCGTCTCACGCGCGAGACGTGCCGTGGCCTCCACGTTGGGACCGGTCTTCGTGCCGTCACGCGAGATGTCCGTGTACAGTACACCGAAAATCGGCGACCCCGTGAAACTAGCCGCCAAATCGATCGCGCTGATGGTGGAGACCGACGTCCACCCGCTCGTCGCGACCATGCCGTCCTTGGCGTCTACGGCGACGATGACTTGCATGGGGTGTGCGGCGCAGAGCCCGCGTACGAGCTCGGGATCGCTCGCGGCGAAGGTGCCGAGCACCACACGCTCCGCGCCCGCGCGCAGGTAGCTCTCCGCGGCCTGCCGTGATCGCACGCCACCTCCGGCTTGCACGCCCGGTCCGAACGCTTCGGCGATCGCGCGCACGAGCTCGAGCTGCTCGCAATGGCCGGCACGGCTGCCCTCGAGGTCGACGACATGGAGTCGCGAAGCACCGGCCGCACGAAACGCGAGAGCGCGCGCGACGGGATCGTCGTCATAGACGGTGACCTCGTCGTAGTTGCCCTTGTGGAGTCTCACCGCCTTACCGCCGAGCAGATCGATCGCGGGGACGATCACCATGACGTTCGCCAAAACCGCGAGAGGAGTCGCAGGCCCGCGCCCTGGCTTTTTTCAGGGTGAAACTGCACGGCGAGGACGTTGTCCCGGCTCACCGCGGAGACGAAGGTCTCACCGTGCGTCGTCCGACCGAGCACGCAGTCGTCGCTGACGGGGGCGACTGCGTAGGAGTGCACGAAGTAGAAGTGCTCGGCTGCGGGGAGCCAAGTGTTGTCGCGCGCGGGCTCCACGGTGTTCCAACCCATGTGAGGGACCTTCACGCCGGGACGCGACGGCAGCTTGCGCACGACGCCGTCGAAGATCGCGAGACCGAGGCTCTTCGGGTCCGGCGCCTCTTCGCTCGAAACGAACAAAATCTGAAGACCCAAACATAGACCGAGATACGGCTTGCCCGCGCGGATGGACGCGACGAGCGCCTCGCGCAGTCCGCCGTCGAGCGCTCGGGAGCAATCACGGAACGCGCCCTGGCCCGGGAACACGACGACGTCTGCGCTTCCGATCGCGTCCGGATCGCCGGAGCGCGCGAGCGTGATGGAGACGCCCGCATCTGCGGCAGAGACAAGGAGCGCGCGCTCGACGCTCGCGAGATTGCCCATGCCCGTGTCGACGACGACGACCCTCTTCACGGGACGAGCACCGTTCCGACGCTCCCGGGCTCGCGCACTTCTCTGGCTAAATCACCGCGCTTCAGCCTGCCGACGATGTGCACCGAAGGGACGCCCGACGCGATGGCAGCGAACGACTCCTCGAGCTTCGGGATCATGCCCTTGTTCACCACTCCCTCGTCGATCGCCTTTTTTCCGTCGGCGCGAGTCATGCGCGGAATGCGCGAGGTGGGGTCTGCGAGGTCTCTCATCACACCGGGCACGTCACTTACCAACAAGAGCGCCCGCGCGTGCGTTGCGAGCGCGACCTGGTTGGCGACGATGTCCGCATTGATGTTGAAGACGTCCCCGTAAGTGTCGCAACCGAGGCACGCGAGCACCGGAACGAAATTTCCTCTCAAGAGAAGATCGAGGAGCTCGAGGTTCACGCCCGTGACGTCTCCGACGTGGCCGAAGTCGATAGGATCGGGGCCCGCACCGGCCACGACCTTGGGGGCTCGCTTGACGGCGCCGATCGCTCCGCTGCTCGCGCCGTGCAGCCCTACCGGCCTCGCGCCGGCAGCGTGGAGGCGAGCGCACAGGTCGACGTTCACCTTTCCAGCGACCGCCATCTTGATGACCTCGAGTGTGGCGGCGTCCGTGATGCGACGCCCGGCGACGATGTTGGGCGTCTGACCGAGCCGCTTCTGAAGGTCCGTGGCCTGAGGCCCGCCGCCGTGCACCACGATCACCGATTGGCCTGATTTCACGAGCTCTACGACGTCCTCGGCGATCACGAGGACCTCGGCCGAGTGGACGACCTCGCCGCCGAGCTTGATGACGACGGGGCCTTTGCCTTCGAGCGTCACGGCCAGCCACCTGGGTCTTCGAGGGTGAGCGTCTCGTCGAGCCCGAGCATGAGGTTCATCGATTGAATACCTTGCCCCGCGCCGCCCTTGATGAGGTTGTCGGTCGCAGAGAAGATCGCCACAGCGCGGAGCCCGTCTCTCACGTCTCCAGGTTGGAGTCCGACCTCGGCGAAGTTCGATCCGCTGACCGCGACGACCTCCGGGAGTCGCTTCGAGGGCACGCGCACGAAGGGCTCCTTTGAATAGAACGCGGCGTAGAGCGCCTTGAGTTCCTCCGGCGTGGTGCTCTCGGGGACGTGCACGAAGCTGGTCGCAAAGATGCCGCGCGCGAGCGGCGCGCTCACGGGGACGAAGCGCAGCGCGAGGTCCTTCGCCCCGGCGTGCTCGAGTGTCAGGACGATCTCGGGGATGTGCTGGTGATCGAGCGGCTTGTACGTGCGTAGGTTCGACGCGCGCACGGGGTGATGCGTGCCGGCGCTCGGCGCGATTCCGCTGCCGGATGAGCCCGTGATCGCGACGATCTCGACGCCACCCGTGAGCAAGCCGGCCTTCGCGAGCGGCAGCAGCGCAAGCTCGATGGTCGTCGCGAAGCAGCCGGGCGACGCCACGTACCGAGCGCCTTTGATCGCCTCACGATTGAGCTCGGGCAGCCCATAGACGAACGTGCCCTTGGTGAGCTCGTCAGGGCAGGGGTGAGGAGCTCCGTAGTACTTTTGGTAGACGGCCGGATCGCGGAGCCGAAAGTCGCCGGAGAGATCGACGACGCGTGCGCCTGAAGCCATGAGCTCCGGCATCTTCGTCGCGCTCACCTTGTGAGGCAGGCCGAGCAGTACGACGTCCATCCCCTTGGCCGCCTCGGCCGGTGTGATCCCTTCGAACACCAGATCCGTTCGACCTTCGAGGTTCGGATGAACCGCGCTGAGGGGCTCGCCGATGAAGTCGACCGACGCCACGCGGACGAGCTCGACGAATGGATGATGAATCAGCCGTCGGATCAGCTCGGCGCCGCCGTACCCGCTGCCGCCGATCACCGCCGCCTTGAAGCGCTTGCCCATGGCGCGGCACGCTACGAGAGAAACTCGGCAAAAAGAAGCCGCCTCGAGGATGTGAATTGACGCGCGTACTACATGTAGGTAGTCACACTGAGAGCGCCTCCGCGAATCCCCACCGTCGTCACGAGTTCGTGACTGACCCGCCCTACCGTGATCGAGAACCCCCCAATGATCCTCACCGGTTTCGCCGACCCCGACAAACCCAATCTCGATCACGCCCCCGAGAGCGAGCGTCGCCAGAACGCGAGGCTCAGCGTGCCCCCGCAAGCGCCCCGGCATCTCCTCCAAGATGAAGCGTGGGACAACGGGACGCCTCGCACCCAGCCTCCGCCCAGCAAGCCGTAGCGGCGTTCCATCTTTCGGGGCTTGCCCGATCGTGGCATGAACGTGCGCATGTCGAGTGGACGAGACGAGGTCGCAAACTGGCTCGCGCAGCGTGGCGCATCGATGCAAGAGGAGATCGCTGAGCTCGTCGCGATAAACTCGTATACCGAGAACGTCGAGGGCGGCCGTCAAGTCGGACGCGTGCTCGCGCAGAAGACCTTCGCGATTGAAGGTCTGACGCACAACGCTGTGGCCAGCGCGCGCTTCGCCGACCACCTCGTGTTCGCGTCGAACGGAGGCGCGGGCCGCGATCCGATCGCTCTCGTCGGACACCTCGACACCGTCTTTCCGCCGGGCACGTTCGAAGGGTTTCGGCGAGACGGAGACCTCGCGCGTGGTCCTGGAGTGCTCGACATGAAGGGAGGCCTCGTTGTCGTAGCGTTCGCGTTGCGGGCGATCGCGGAGACGGTCGGCCTCGCGTCGATCGCGCCACTGCGCCTCGCGATCGTGGCGGACGAAGAGGGGGGCTCGCCTGAGGGGCAGGGCGTCATACGATCCGCGATCGCGGACGCAAAGGCGGCGCTCGTGTTCGAGGCCGGACGCAAGGGCGATGCGATCATCACGCGTCGCAAAGGGACAGGCGCCGTGAAGGCCTTGGCGATCGGGAAGGCAGCGCACGCGGGCAACAATCACAAAGAGGGCGCGAACGCGATCTGGTCGCTGGCGCGCTTCATCGAGGCCGCGCAGCTCCTCACGGACTACGCGCGGGGTGTCACGGTGAACGTCGGTCGCATCGAGGGAGGCACGAGCAAGAACACAGTGCCGGACCGCGCGACGTGCGACATCGATCTACGCTTCGAGACCACCAAAGACGGCGAAGATCTCGTAGACGCCCTGAAAAAAGCCGCGATCGCTGCGTGCGTGGACAATACACGCATCGAGATCACCGGCGGCGCCGCGCGTCACCCGCTCGAGCGAACGCAGGCGAGTGCGGCGCTCATGAAGAGCTACGGCGAATGCGCCAAAGAGAGCGGGCTCGGCGACGGCGAGGCGGGGCTCATCGGGGGCGGCAGCGACGCGAGCACGTCGAGCTCGATGGGCATCGCTTCGATCGACGGGCTCGGACCGCGCGGCACGGGCTTTCATACGAAGGACGAGCTCATCGAGGTCGCCACGCTCGTGCCCAAGGCGCAGGCGCTCGCGCGGTTCCTACTCTCGTTCGGCAGACGATGAGAAACACCTGGACCGTGATCGCCATCGTGGCCGTGGCCGCCGCGCCGGGGGCGGGGGCGGTAATCACGGTCGGGCCGGAAATGATCGTGGCAC
>ENA-OFCI01001324-OFCI01001324.1-metagenomes-genome-assembly--contig:-NODE-1324-length-11241-cov-5.165832_pt1 | contig 11241 bp, 10 predicted proteins | sample MGYA00153391_OFCI01 | MGnify analysis MGYA00153391
ATTTCGTTGTAATCGGATTGCCGTCGGGAACCGCCGCTATTGGCCGTTGTTTGAACCTAAAACTGGCCAACGCTAACGACAACCGAATTGCTGCTTCGCCTTTGCCAGATCAAGTGCACTCAGTTTCTTGAGGGTTGTCGCGTCAATCATGTTTACCTCCTCGCGCAGCAGACGAAAATCTTCGCCAGATTGCAGCCACACCACATACCCACAATACACTGGCACGTTCGCAAATTCACTTACAAAGTCGGCAGCGGCATAAATACCTCTTGGTGCGCTAGGAGGGTCTTTGTACCAAGTCACTTTCCTGACTTTGCGACTCACCAAGTCCCCCGAGGTAGAGTTGAACTTCTCTTCGCGCCGCTGCCAGTCCGAAAACGAGACCGAACCTTTCCGTGACTCTGAAAGCAGCGCATAGGCCTCTGCATACTTGCGATTGTCGCGAAGACCAAAATAATTTAGCGTTAGAACTTCAATTTCTGCATCACTCGTGGCACGCATCGTACGCGCGCCAGAGGCAGCAGGCTCACCGGCGGCATTTGGGACTACTGCCTTGGCCTGCGATTCACACTCGATACGTTGAACGAGGACAAACTGCGTCTTGGCAGCACCATCAGTTATTGGCTCCTGTTTCTCAAACGTGAATTTTCCAAACGTTGCAGAGTTGGGAGCGCACATCTCGCGCGCCTTTTGAAGCAGCTCGCTTTGAGCTTCATTGACCTCAGTGACCGTTGAGCTTGATAGCTTAAGAGTGTGGCCGGCTTGATCACTGTCGATTACGGAAATTGCCACTTCGCGCTGCGCAGTCGATGCGGTTTGCTTTTTCATTGAAGCAGCAATACTTTTATTTAGTTCTGCGAACTCTTGCATTAGCTTGTCACACGCACTCTTGGTCGCTTCGCAGAGTGCAGTCATTTGGATATAAATGGCGCCGTCTTTCGACACAGTAGCTCTTTTGACTAAAGCGGGATGCGCAGGATGGCCTTCTGGAGTAAACGACCACAACGACTGTGTCTGGCTATCTTGGATGATCGTCCATCCGCCCTGAACAGAAACGCTGGCGCTTGGCTTTGCTCTTAATGCCGCTAAGGCCGCGGCGACAGAATTGAATCCGACGCCCTGGCTTTGCGCGAACACGAATGTGGGAAGCAATAACAGCGAAAGCAATTGCATCCATCTAACAGTCCTAGTCAGCATATTGTTCATCATATTCAATAGATTCGCATATGGAATCAGAAAGCATCGGCGTACGACCGCTAAGGGCCGTCTCTTACCAAGTATATCAAGCGTCGACTCACCCTGTCAGTCCGAAGTTCTGTTGACATCTTGATAGGCTAGCATGGACATTAATCGCTGTTCTTTGTCCCCATCGAAGCCGCAGGTGTGAACCCACTCCTTCGGGTTCTCGTATGTGTCGAAGAGCATATCCCACCACACGAGGTCGCCGTAGTTATTCTTGTGACGATTGAACTGGTGATGAATGCGGTGCATTTCCGGGCGCTGAAAAATGAACCCCACCCACCGTGGCGTTCTCACATTGGTGTGGTAAAAAAATTCGGCGACGGCGGTGCAAAGTGTATAGATGGCAGCGCCTTCGATCGATAACCCGAGCAGGCTGTAAACCAAAGCACTCCCGATTAACGAATTTACGATCATCTCGCCGGGATGCTTATAAAAAGAGGTAACGACTTCAAGGCGCTCGGCGCTGTGGTGAATCTGGTGGAACCCAAGCCATAGAAAGTCGTACTCATGGCGCCAGCGATGCCACCAGTAGAAAACAAAGGTCGCGATGAAATAGGCCAAAAGGCCACTGGCGGCAGGCGACAAATGGGCTGAAACATGAAAAATTGACGACGCGGAAAGCCACTTCTCCCACGTTACGCCGGCCAACAGGACAACCCCCAACTGGACCGCATTGATAAGAAGCACACGGAGCGGCCACGTACGCACCGTGGGTAGTGGCCAACCAGGCATCCAACGTTCAAGAACGAAGCAACCGACAAAGATAAAAAGAATGGTGACGATCATGACGCTACCCCTTTACGTTTCTCTGGTATTCGTTCGCCGACGAACCCGTTCACAGAGCCGAAAGACGAGGGTTCCGGCTGCGGCAGTGGCCAGAAGATGCTTCAAGGTGTGCCCGCTAATAAATCCCAAGGCCGACAGGATTTCATGGTCGTGCAACTCCGCCGCTTTGGCGAGGATATACAGTAGTAACGCACCGCCGAACCAAATACGGTCACGCCCGTGCGCGCGATAAATGGCTTGCCATAACGGAATGAGAATGAGTGGCAGACCTTGTAGCAGCAAGTAGGGACGAAGATCACCGGCACCGCGTCCTTCTGTAAAAGACCACCATGCCACACTGACCACCGCGAATAACGCCAGCAATGCTGTATCTCGCCGTACGTTGGTGTTCCCCACCGTTTCCGCTCTGACGCCGGCGAGGAGTCCAGCACATGCCAACACAATGGGCAGGCGATCCCAGACCAGACGCGCGTTGTCCGGCGCGAGATGATAGAAGCTGGAGCCCACGGCGGTCATAATTAAACCGATGAGAAAGAGGCGGTACCCAAACCACCCGCGCTGAATCGCAGGATGATCGCGCATCGGCTCGAGAGTCAGCCAACCTAAAACGCCGACCACGGCAAAACCGATGTTGGACAGCACATCGGCTGTATGCGGTATGCCGAGCCATGCGGATTGGTCAGCAAAGTCGTGATAGTGGGACAACTGTGCGATCGGCCCGTGCAAAGCGAGGAAAGCAGATGCGACAAGGGTGATGACGAGTGGGATACGGGGTGATAGACGGTTCATGTTCGCGGCCTCCAAGTGATGACAATGGCAGCGTACCAAGAGAGCCCATTAAATGACACCTTGACGTGCGATATATCAACTGATACGCTATTAAGTATTATTTAATGATACTTATTATGTCTGAGACACGTCAGCTCATCGCAGTCATCAAGAAACAACTCAAGCGTCAGGGCATGACCTACCGCGACCTCGCCGCGGCGTTGAAGCTGTCTGAGCCGAGTGTGAAGCGTTTATTTGCCTCCGGTCGATTTACCCTAGATCGACTGGCGCAGGTGAGCAACCTATTGGGGTTTACGTTGGCGGAGTTGAGTCAGGAAGCGGCCAGCAATTCCCCACAACTTTCAATGCTGACTAATCAGCAGGAAAAGGAAGTCGCCGCCGACAGTAAGCTGCTGCTTGTCGCCGTCTGTGCGCTCAATCATTGGACCTTCAACGATATTGTTTCAACCTACCGGTTGACTGACGCGGAATGCATCGAGCGACTCGTGCACCTTGATCGATTGGGACTCATTAAACTTCTTCCCGCCAATCGGATTCGTGTCATCGTTTCGCGCGACTTTGATTGGCAGCCCTTGGGGCCTATCCAAACATTATTTCGCGACGCCGGTCAAAACGATTTCTTGACGGGTGCCTTCGTCAAGCAAGGCGACGTCATGGCTTTTGTTCAGGGGATGCTCACCCAAGCGGGGGCACTTCAGATCCAATCAGAACTTAGAAAAGTGCGGCAGAAATTGGCCGAACTTCATCAAGAGGCACTGGCGGTACCGATGGACCAACGCCATGGCACCGGCTTGCTGTTTGCACTTCGTGAGTGGGAGCCGGAGGCCTTTACTAAATTACGTCGATCGCATTAACGATCTGGTACTCGCGTTCGGTTTCAGGCAAATTGAGACTACCTTACGAACGACCGCAATTGGCCGGTTTCACAATTCTCTTACCGCCGCGCTGACCCAATATTGAGCCGACTACGCAAGCTCTAAGCGAATCTGCCGCCCCACGATCGCAGCTGCCCTCGCGAGCGTAGAAATTTGCACATCACAATCCGGATTCAGCAATCGATCAAGCTGAGTCCGGCTGGTGTGCATCATCCTCGCCATTTTTGCTTTCGAGATCGATTGCACTGCCATCGCTTCTTGCAGTTGCCACGCGACGACTTCTTTGATCGCGCGGGCCTCAAACTCACCTAGTACGCCCTCGCCACTGCATATTCTCTGGCCTATCCGTACCGCCGCGCTTCAATGGTATTTTGTGGTCTACAACATAGACTGGGCATTCACCAGAAGTCCTGCCTGTTGAGGAGATGGATGCGGGTTTTCAAATCTTGCTTTTTGCTTTGGGTCACGGGCGATGCGACTCCTTGAATCGCGCGGAACGCCCACCGCTTTGGTGCTTGTTCGAGAGTGGCGAATACCGCTTCGTGATGCACGGCGATGAATATTAGATGAGCGCGTTGACGCGCTGTTTGTACCATTGCGCGGTTTCGCATCGACGGGCATTTCAACTCCAGTGCGTATTTCGCGGAACGTGACCGCCTGTTTCGCCTGATGGTGACCGACAGGCAGGTGTTGCATGGACTTTGGTTAATATTATCTCAATCGGTCACGCTTTCGGTGAAACGTCGGTCACGCTTTGGTGAAATCGGTAACGATAGTGGGTTGCGGGCGGCGTTGGTCATGCGTTCACCTTCTCGCGTTTACGCATGGACTCACCGGCGAGCGTGAGTTTGTGCGCCGCATGCAGCACACGATCAAGGATAGCGTCGGCTAACGTGGGGTCGTTTAGATACGCGTGCCAATGCTCAACCGGCAACTGACTCGTTATAACAGTGGCGCGCGCGCCGACCCGATCATCGAGCACCTCCAGCAAATCATTGCGCGCCATCTGCGCAAGCGGTGCCAAGCCCCAGTCATCGAGGATCAATAAATCTGTTTTTGCCAATGCCGCCAGACGCTTGCCGAAACTACCATCGCCATGGGCGATATGTAGCTCCTCAAACAGTCTGGGCGTGCGGACATAAGCGACCGACAGCCCCTGCCGACAAGCCTGATTACCGATGGCACATGACAACCATGTCTTGCCGCAGCCGGTCGCCCCGGTAATCACCAGGTTCTGATGGGCGCGAATCCACTGGCATGTCGCAAGCTGCGCCATTTGGGCTTTATCTATTCCTCGCCCGCCGTCATAGCGAACATCTTCCAGGCAAGCTTGGGAAGACTTGAGCTTTGCCTCTTTAAGCAGACGGGTAAGGCGACGATTCTCGCGCCAGCTTTGTTCCTGATCGACGAGCATCGCGAAACGCTCGTCAAACGACAGCGCGGCGCAAGCCGCACTGGTTTGTTGTTCCTCAAATGCGGTCGCCATGCCCGGTAACCTGAGGGCTTTTAAAACGCGTACAGTTTGTTGTAACAGCATAGGATGTGCTTTCTTAGTAGGTGGTGATGAATGGTGGTGGTGCTTGTTAGTACTGGTTGGTACGGGGTGTAGGGTCAGTGGTAATAAGTTGGGCCGCGTACATTGGCGTGTTCGGGCATCAGCAGGCAAGCTTCGGTTGACGGGGTATGCGGCTGGCGGTCAAGGCCTTTGTCCAGGATTGAGGCAACGGATCGGTAGCTACGCGCGCCGAGGCGCAAGGCACGTTCGCAAGCCGCGTCGAGCCGGGTAGCACCAACCGTGCGGGCGAGGCGCATGAGACCCAAGCAAGCGCGGTAACCTTGTTCCGGATGGGCTTTTTCGGTAAGGAGTCGCTCCACGAACTTGCCCGTCGACACCCCCACCGATTGCCCCCATTGAGTCAGCTTTGCGGGCGACCAGTCGGCATGGGCACGGTGCGCGGCTGGCATGTGCAAGCTTATGGTCGAGTGACCCCCTTGACGATCACTTCGCGGATGGCTGGCCACACGCTTGCCGCGGGCGAAGGCTTCAATGGTGGCTTCGGTAATGCGCAGCTCAACGGCCTGGCTAACCAAGGCGTGAGGCACACTGTAGTAATGACCGCTGAACTCGATGTGATAGTCAATATTGACCCGAACGCGTTTCCAGTGGGCCATCACGAAGGCGGTGGCTGGTAAGGCCCGCAGATACGGCGCGTCAAGTGTTTCAAAGGCCGATTGTCGGCAGCCAGGCAGTTTCTTGAATGGCCTGTGATTGAGTATCGGCAGTAATTGAGCCACCGCCATGTCCAATTCGGCGAGGCTAAAGAACTGGCGGTGGCGCAGTCTGGCCAGAATCCAGCGCTCGACGACTTGCACCCCGACTTCAACCTTGGCCTTGTCCTGCGGGCGTCGTGGCCGGGCCGGCAGGACGACAGTGCCATAGTGGGCGGCGAATTCGAGCGTGGCGCGGGTTGGCTCAGGCTCGTATCGATTGGCGTGGGCAATCAGTGCGCGCGGGTTGTCCGGGACGATGAGTGCGGGCACCCCGCCAATGTAGGTGAGCGCCCGGGATAGTCCGCATAACCAGTCGGCCTGGGTCTGACCGGCGGTTGCGCAGGCGAAGGTGTAGCTTGATGCGCCCAGTACGGCCACAAAGATGCTGGCGGGTCGAATCTCGCCAGTGTCGGCATCGATCAGCGGCATGCTGGGGCCGGCGTAGTCGGCGAAGAGTTTCTCGCCTGCGCGGTGAACCTGGCGCATGGAGCGCTTGAGTTGGCCTGCCCATGCGCGGTAGTGGGTGCAAAAGGCGGTGTATTGGTAGCTCTTGTCGCCGACGGCGGCGCGATATTCTTCCCACAGCAAGAGCAGGGTGACGCCTTTCTTCTTCAGCTCTTGATGAACCTGGGTGTAATCGGGTACGGCGAAGGTGGGCTGGCGTGAGACGGGTTGCTGATAGAGGCGTTTCTCGAGCGCTTGATCATCCATTTCGGGCGGCAATGGCCACCTCAAAGAAGCGGCCTCGGCTAGCTTGATGTACTTCGCAACAACCCCTTTGGAGAGGTTGAGCGCGCGTGCGATCGCTTCCAGACTCAAGTCGGTGGTGTGGCGGTATTGCAATGTCTGTCGTATCTTGCGCATGGATAGTCTTTCTTGGGGCATGTCTGCTCACTTTTAACAAAGTGGCAAGACTACCCAATCTATCCATGCAACACCTGCCTGTCGGTCACGATCAGCGTGAAACGCCGGTCACGCTCTCGTGAAACCGCGGTCACGCTTCGGCGAAATCATCGGTCACGATGGCGTGAAATACGCAGCGGCGTCCCTCTCGACCGAGAGGTTATGTGTTGCTGCCAGTTGCTCGGCATTTTGAACATACTGGACGCTACGATAACAGTCCAGCTTCCAGTTACTTGGGTGCCTCACTGTTATATTTTTTTGTGTTGATCTCATTGGCATCATGCCAAGCTGAAGAAAACTAATTTCGCCGAGCGACGCAGCCAAACTTGCGAACAACTGCTCGAAGTCTTTGGATGAGTTAACCCTATTTTTACCGTGCTCAATGGTAGAAGCGAATTGGCCGAACCACTCTTTATCTGCGACCTGAACAGTCGCCTTGGCAGAGCCTTCGAGAGCAGATAGAACCCTAGTTGAATATTTTTTCCATTGGCGTAGATCAGTTGAGTGCTTAATTTCGAGCCAAGCGTTTCTTCCGAACAAGCTCTCAAATAGATGCTTTAGGGCATACCCATCTTCTTGGTTATATCTCACCATTTCTTCCTAGACACATAACGATTGAGCTCATCGGCGCGCTTTAGCGCGTCTGATGTAGCGAGTGGTTAGGCCGCATAAAGGTAGATCACGTTTTCTACCATGTCCTGTATGGTAAGTTTGACACTATGACCTCAGGATGATGTAGAAGTGGACTGTGCTTTGCCAAAAGGAAGCCCACCTTTTGTCGAGCAAGCTCTGGTTCGGGGCAAGGGCCAACATGCACGGAGTCAATGCGAATGGTTGGCTCGCCGTGACGTTTACCACCATCACGAAGCGAAAAACTAAAATGAGATGCAATCGTGGAGATTCCGGGTCGAAATTCCATTTTGGAAACATGCATAGGCTTAGATATTAGCCGCCATTCCTCTTCAGCTTCGAACCCCGGGTGCTTGAAGAGTGAAGCATAGCGATTGATGTGGTAAGCAAAGCTCCCTCCATTCTCTTCAAGCAGGAATCTCTCGACGTCGTCCTTTGGGGGATTTAGCCTCTCTTGCTCAATGTTTTGAGCAAGGGCCGCGTCAATTAGTGAACCAAGAATGCGTTCCTGCGTACTCTTCTTGTAAATGCAAGCTGCGAGGATGAAATCTTGGGCTTCTGCAAATTCTCTCAGAGTCGAACCCTTTAGATCGATCGAATATCCGGTCCCAGTCCCGTTATAACCACGCCATTGCGATAGGTCGTCTGCCCGTGAAGACCACGAACAGACGCAAATGTTTATTCCAGCATTGGCTGCTGCTTTGTGCAGATAACCAAGATGCTTTTTCTTCTGCTCATCAGATTCTTCCTTGATGCGTGAGGAAATCAGAGATTCGGCCATTTCTTTTGCGTACTCAAATTCTTTTCGATCATTCAAATTATTTACGCTTGTCGCCCAGATTTCGCCAGTGGAGACAATCCCCAGCAGTCCATGCTGACTAGTGTAGTGATGCAGCATTCCTGGAGGTTCAAGATCGATGTGCCGTTGTACCTCATTGGTAATATGAGGGACACGCGATTCAGGGTTTGGAGCGTTGGTTTCGATAAGTTCGTACATGGGCAGTAATGCAGTCTAACGAGGCTGTAGAAAAACCTAATGTTACCGCGAACTCGCACGACGGTGTTGAGTCGAATTGACATAGCAAACTCTCATAATCAAAGGCGTAAGCGTCAATTTATTTCTGCAGCCGAGGAGGGCTTGAGAACTAAAAAAGGTCGCGTCGATTCTTTGATGGCTGTCCGTGGCTAAATCGCGCTAACCGTCATGCTTACTCCGCGCGCCTTGCTTCTCTTACTTTGCTTTCACCGCCACAACTTCAATTTCCACCAGCGCATTGGGCACGACCAAGCTGGTGATGATGGTGGCTCGTACCGGTTTGTTGGGTTGCTCCTTGGTGCCAAAAAATTGGCGATAGGCGTCGTTCATGCCTGCAAAGTCGGCCTTGCCAGTCGCGGGATCGGGCACCAGGTAGACGCGCATTTGCACCACATCGCTCATTGCCAGGCCTTATTCCTTGAGGATGTTTTGGATGACGTTTAGCGTATTTATCGTTTGCGCTTTGGTGTCGCCCTCGATCGTCGCTTTTATTCCCTTCGTCGGGTCGGCCGGCGTGGGCGCGGGTAGTTGCCCCGAAACGTAGAGTGTATCGCCTGCCCAAATTGCGGTGGCGATGATGCTACGGTCAGACTGAATGCGATTGACGGCGGTCTGTGCGAACGCGGTTGTGCAGCAGAAGGCAATAATCAGGGTTGCGCAGGTAAGTGCGATGCGATGGTTAGCCAAGGCTATCTCCTTTATGGATGGCAGGTTGATGATAATTTCAAACAGCAATTTAAGTCTTAATGCGTGACGCGATAGCCGCGATGGCGCGATCCGCCGACAGAATCGCGCCTTCTTGCCAACCCGTGAGATTTGATAAATGCTCGCCTGCCAAATAGATTGCGCCATCAGCTTCATGCACCCCAAGATAGACGCGGTCCTTCTGCGCATCCGACCAATTCGCCCAGCCGCCGACGCTATAGGGAACATTTGGCCAAGCGACACTGGCGATTCGCCCGTTTGTTTGTTGTAACGCCGCGTCGCGCCCATACCACACCACACCACACCACACCACACCACATCACGCCACTAGATAATCCTGAACCGATAAAAATACGGCAGGCTATTCGGCACAAATGGCGCCTCAACATTGCTCCGCATCGCCCAGGCGTGCACGATTTGGAACAGCGGAATCACCGCTAGATCGTCGCGTACAATCATGAGCGCTTGGCGAATCAGCGCGTCGCGCGCGTTCATATCCAGCTCACGATTGACGCGATCAAGCAAGGTATCGAGTTTGGGGTTGGCATAGCGGCCCCAGTTTGAGTCACTACTTCCTGACTGCCCTGCCTTCAGACTGTGAACAAGGCCTTGCATGGGCTCGAACGCGTCCATGGTTGGCGCGCCGTAGCCCATGATGTAGAAACTCGTATCGTATTTTTCCAGCTTCGGAAAAATATTGGTGAAGGTCACGAGATTGATCTTACTCGTGATGCCGATTTGTGCGAGCTGCGATGAAATGCCTTGGCACAATTCACCAAAGGGCGCTTGGTTTAGGCAATCGCCGGTGACCTCAAAACCCTTTGCATAACCCGCGTCAGCCAGGAGCTTTTTTGCGCGCGCCAGATCAACGCTCTGGCGCTGATCGAGATCCCCCGCATACCCCTGTGCTTCCTTGCCGACCATGAGCGCGGTGGGCCGGCCATAACCGCGCATCACTTTTTTGACGAGCAAATCGACATCGATGGCAAGTGCCATGGCTTGCCTCACACGCAAGTCTTTAAACGGGTTCTTGCCTTTGACATTGCTGTACAACAGCTCATCGCGCTGTTGATCAAATGCCAGAAAAAATATCCTGGGCTCGCTACCGATTTGCAACTTGTAGCCGGGCGTGTTTTTGATGCGGTCACGGTCTTGCAAGGGTGGGTCGGCGATGAGATCGATTGAGCCTGACAGCAGTGCGGCGATGCGCGTTGGCGCGGATTTGATCGGCGTCCACTCAACTTGGGTGAGATTGCCACGATCATTTGCTTGCTCACTCGCGGCGCGATTCCACCATGTCTTGTTTTCCATCAGCACCATCTTCACGTCAGGCTGGCGCGAGGCGAGTATGAACGGCCCGGTGCCATTGGTGCTGCGCGAGGCGAAGGTTTCCTCTTTGTCCTTATAGTTTTGCGGTGTCAGGCAATGGTTTTTAGTACTCCAGATTTTGGACATGATACGAAAGTTCACCAAGTGATTGAGCAGCACCGGGTTCGGCTCGGCCATGATGAGATCAACCGTGAGCTCGTCGATCCGCTTGGCGGCGCTAACGCCTTGCACGGTGGAGCGGATGGCAGAGAGCGGATGCTGTACCCGCGCCAAGGAGAACACCACATCGTCGGCCGTGAACGGCGAGCCATCGTGAAACTTTACATTCGGCCGCAGTTTAAAGCGCCAGGTTTTGGCATCGGGCTGGCTCCATGAAACGGCCAGTGCCGGGGCGAGTTTAAAATCTTTGTCGCGCGTGACCAAGCCTTCGTAAATGTTGTTCAGTAAGCGTCTGTTGACAACCAGATCAGCGACGTGCGGATCAAGCGTAGTCGCATCGTCGGAGAGCGCCATGCGTAGCGTTTTGGCGTCGGCGAGTGAGGGCCATAGTGTGATTGAAAGTGCGATTGCGATTGAGATTGAGGTTGAGAACAAAAGCGACAGCATTGATACGCTGCTGGTAAATACCAACGCCTTACAAAACGATAACAACGATAACGGTTTTAGAAACTTGGT
>ENA-OFCI01001325-OFCI01001325.1-metagenomes-genome-assembly--contig:-NODE-1325-length-11235-cov-7.635331_pt1 | contig 11235 bp, 5 predicted proteins | sample MGYA00153391_OFCI01 | MGnify analysis MGYA00153391
CCGACCATTGCCCCCAAAACGGTGAGGCAATTAACTGTACGAAGGCGTAAATGCTAGTTAAAAAGGTAGTGTGAATCGCGATCGTTTCACGCGGAACTGCTGCTGAATGTAGATGCTTGAAGAAAAAAGGCAGTACGGGTAGACTCACTCCGAAGCCGATCGTGACTACGAATAAACAAACAAGTAATAAGAATAGCTTTTTAATCATTTTGCAACTTTGTGGGAACTACTTGTCTCCAAGTAATTGCTTGAATTGGGCTTGGAGATCGACGAGATGAACGCTGATTAGATTGGGTAGCACGATATTGGCAGCTCCGACGCGAGTAGCAGGGCCAATCCCAATTGACCCCATCCCTGCGGCGATCGCGGCTTCAATGCCCACGGTGGCATCTTCTATTACTACACAGTGAGCGGGGTCGAGTCCTAATCGTTTAGCAGCGTACAAAAACACGTCTGGGGCTGGCTTAGGGCGTTCGACACTATCACCATCAGCGATCGCATCCACCAGATTGGCAATGCCTAATTTCTCAATGACAGTTCGCGCATTTTTACTCGCAGAACCGATCGCGATTTTAATTCCCGCTCGTTTGAGTTCTTGTAATAACTCGACGGCTCCTGGAAACAGATCTTTGGGCGTAATTGTTTGAACTGATTCCTGGTAGTAGCGATTTTTGCGCTCCATCATCTCCTGAAGTGCGGCTTCTGGGTACTGCTTGTCGCCGACGATGTGCATCAGCGATTCGCGGCGAGACACCCCACGGAGAGCTTCATTCGCCTGTCTGTCAAAGGGCAGTTTTTCTTCATCAGCCAGTCGTTGCCAAGCTCGGTAGTGATATTCGGCAGTATCTGTCAACACGCCATCGACATCGAAGATATAGCCCTCAATCGCTGGAGCTAACGAGGGCGATAGATCGAAACTGTGCCAAGTGCCGCGCCAGTTCAGTTTGAATTTGAGCCGAGTCCAATTCGGTGGCAGATGCGGAGTCGCGACCGGGCCATTTTCCGTCAGTTGGATACCGCCGAAGCCAAATACTACTGATTGCCAGACCCCGCCTGCTGAAGCTGCATGAATGCCATCTGCTGTGTTGCCACGAGTATCTTCGAGATCGACTGTGGCTGCCTGCATAAAGTTTTTATAGGCATCTGCTGTTTTACCCAGGTTTGCCGCGAGGATCGCGTGAATGGCGGGACAGAGGGACGATCCATAGGTACTGTCGGTGCGGGGTGCATAGTAGTCCCAGTTCTTTTGGAGGACATCGCCAGCGAATTCTGGCGTGTCTCGCATCAAGTAGAGGAGCATCAACACGTCGGGTTGCTTGAGTACTTGTGTCCGATTCGTTTCGTCCATACCCAGCAAAGCTTGAATCGATCGATCGCGGGGTTCGTAATCACTCAAATTGATATCTTTGAGTTGGAAAAAACCATCGAATTGCTCGATCGGCCCGATGTCAGCATCATTAGGGATATAAATCTGAGCAACGATTTCATGGATGTGTAGCAGTGCCTTTGGTGTGAGTTTCAGTCTTTGTGTCAGTTCGGCAGCACGATCTGGAAAAGTGTGCTGCAACCACTTATAGACGGCGATCGCCTTTTCTAGATGCCACTGCACCAGCCGATTGGTGTAGGCATTGTTATTCACCTGCTCGTGGTATTCATCGGCTCCGATGACCCCGCAGAGTTCGTATCGTTCGTGTCTGGCATTCCATTCGACTCGACTTATCCAGAAGATAGCAGTGTCGAGGATGATTTCGGCTCCATAGTCGCGCAGCCAGATGTCGTCACCCGTTACCTGCCAGTATTGCCAGACGGCATAGGCAATGTCGGCACTGATATGAATCTCGCGATCGCGGCACCAGATCCGCGTAGCTTCTGCATAAGGATCTTCCAAAATCGACCAGCGGGGTGTCATCTCATCGCCAGTAGCGGCACTTTCCCAGGCAAACATGGCTCCTTGATACCCACTATTTGCTGCTTTGCGTCTTGCTCCAGCTAGGGTGTGATAGCGGTAGTTCAATAAGCTGCGGGCGAGATCGGGTTGCGTCAAGGTGAAAAAGGGCAAGATAAATATTTCGGTATCCCAAAAGACGTGTCCCCGGTAGCCCAAACCCGACAGCGTTTTGGCAGGAACGCTAACTCGACTGTTATCAGTGCATTCACCCATGATGTGCGAACAGGCACCGATTACGAGTTGAAACAGGTTGTAGCGAACTGCCAACTGAGCTTGAGTATCTCCCTCAATTTCGATATCGCTTTGCTTCCAAAATTCGTTCCACGCCTGCTGATGCGCCTCAAGCAGTAGCGTATAGGATGGCAGACTAGCCAATTTAGCTTGAGCCGATTGAACGGGTAGTTCCACATCCTGGGATGTAAACAGCGTCACGACCTTCTCTACACCTACGGTCTGCCCTGCTGTGGCGATAAATGTAGTCCTCAAGGTGGGATAATCGAGCGAATTTGTCACCTGCACGATCGCATCGGTGCCAACCGCCGTCATTTTAGCCGCTATACCGAGTTCGATCTCAGAAGTGCGGGTACGAAGGTAGAGCCAAACTCCTTGCTCCATCTTGCCCCGATTTATTTGCTCCCAGTGGTCGAAGCCTTGATTGTCATGATAGCCATTGATGCTGGATTGGATCTCAATTGTGCCATTAAAATCGACAGGCGTAATCTGGCAGCGCAGTCCCAATACTTGATGATCTGCCAAGCTAGCAAAGCGATCGAACTTTAAATCTACGGTATTGCCAATCGGGCTGCGCCAGCGGATCGATCGACTCAGAATCCCGTGCTGCAAGTCCAACTGCCGCTCGTAATGGAGGATTTCGCCGCGATCGAGCCGAAACCGCTCTCCATTGACCACAATCGTCAATGACAGCCAATCAGGACAATTTGCTAGCTCGGTATAAACCCCAGGCACATCGTCATATACCCCATGCACTAGAGTAGCTGGTAACGCCTTGGGGTAGCCTTCTTCAAAGCTGCCCCGCGTTCCTAAATAACCGTTGCCGATCGTAAATACGGTTTCTCTAGCCCGCAACTTCACTGGGTCGAATTCAGGTTCGATTAACGTCCAGTCTGAATAAATCAGATTGCGAGTGGAAATGTTCGCTGAAGTTAGGTGAGAGAGAAATTGTAATTGAGGCTTAGAAGGTGATTGAGTCATGGCTAAAGATTTCCATATAAAACAATAGTGAGAGTTAGACTGCAAGATGACATGGATTATTTCAACCTCTGCTGTTCGGGATATCCCAGCATTTGATGACGAGCCAGATAAATGATGAGTGGTGGCAAAATAATCCACTGAATGACGGGAACTTATCCCTAGCATTGGTACTGCCAGTACTGGCACCCCATAGACTTGAAAACATTAACTCGATAAATTTCGTTGGCGTAGCCTCTCCAATGGAGAGTGCCAATGGTAAATGATATTAGACATAAACCCCCTACTTTTCACACATTAGTCATTTATGATTATCATCATCCACCCATCATCCGGCTACTGACACCATCGGTCGTGCGTCCACTCATTTCACTCGGATACACCCGATAGATGGCAATTACCTCCGCCCGCCCCCACGAGTCGATCCACGTTCGATTGATAGCAGGAGAAAGTGTAGGATTAATCTCCTCGATCGATTTTTATACCCGTGCGATCTCTGCTTTCTCAGTCAGTCGTTTGGCTTGTCCTGCCACGATTACACTCCGCCAGTGGAGCGAATCATTAACTATTTCTTCGACTTGGAGGCAGATTTCTGGACAGGCATCAATGTCATGAGTCTTCATACCCTCGGTGGTAAATAGGTAAATTTTTTCACCTTCGAGGTAGTAATGCATTGGCATCACATAGGGTCTCCTTTCATGAATGAAACCAAGATGTCCATATCCAATTTTTCCTAACAGTTCGTGGATTTCTTTAGAACTCATTTCGTCAATTTCTAACATAATTATGCTCCTGTAGAGTATCAATCATCACACTATTTTTATTCCTGAATATCGATATTAGGTTGAAGACGTGTGGATCTCGCGAGGTGTTTTTATTTCCTGCTGAGAAAGGTGAGACGATAGTAAACAATGAATCATTTAGGGCAAACCTCATTTAAACGCTTTGATTAAAGCCTCAAATTGCACTCGTGGTGACTTATCATGAGGCGTTACGGGCGGGATCTGACGATCGATCCCCAGAAATTCATAAACCGCCATCTGCGCCACCCGCACTGAATATTCGACCGTAAACACCACATCCTCAGGAATCTCAACGAACTGACTGATGAAAGCAAGGTTGCGAGAGTTGTGGGGAATCGGGATTGGTCGATCGGTACGCAAACGCGGCATAAACATACTGGTGATATACGGCATTCGGCATGGAATACAGTTTGCTGATGCTACATTATCCAAATCAAAGCGGAGATGACCGCAGAGTTCTTGCAAAATTTCAGCCCCATTGCACTCAGCCATTGGTTTGGGGACGAAATTACCTACTCGATCGGGAAACAATGAATATCCCCAGAACACCTGTACATCGGAAGGCTGATTAATAAAATGAGGTTGATAAGCGAGGACGATCGACATCAACCAGTTAGAATCTTTAAACGTCACCAGTCCGCCAGTTCCGGCTTCATTGCCGCTAAATTTGCACATCTTGTCAAAGAATGCCGGATTTTTGAGCGTGACGGTAAAAGATTCCCAGCAAGACTCAGCGATACTGCTATTGAATGCCGCCGGATTCCCAAATCCAGAGTTTTCCGCTGCTAGCTTTTCCCATAGCTGCCAACTGGTACAATCCTGTTTGGTTAGCTGCGGCGGCGCACTCGTCATCGAACCCAAACTCGAAGCATCAGTCATTGAGCCATTCTGAAGAAAAACTAGATCGCCATTGTCAACACCAATAGTTTTACTTTCACCACACTGTTGATAATGAATACCTGTCACCATCAACTTATCTGTGGCGATATGCTGCTCTAAATCCGTTACTTGGCAATCGACATAAAAATGAACATTTTGATCCGCCAGCCAACTCTGCAAGGGACGAACAAAAGAATCATACTGATTGTAGACAGTGCGCTTCACCCCTCCTAGGATTTCAATTCGCGTGAACTCAAGCATAAAACGATGTAAATAACGCTTAAATTCAACGGCACTATGCCACGGCTGAAAAGCGAAAGTAGTCGCCCACATATACCAAAATTCCGTCTCGAAAAATTCTGGGGATAACCAATCGGTAATGCAACTAGCACCCAACTCGGCTTCACTAGCCAGACTAAGTTCCAGTAATTCCTTACGATTTGGCATCGAAAAGCCCATCGAACTAACTGGGACTTTTGCTCGCCGACTATCTACCAGCCGCGCCATCGAATTTGACTTATGCTGCTGATTGAACTCCATCGTTTCATCAAATACCGTTTTTCCTGGCAAACTCAACGAGGGAATTGACTTGAACAGATCCCAAGTGCATTCATAATTGTCGGTCGTCAACATTCGCCCCCCGCGCAGGGAATAACCATCGTTTGGGTTCCCTGCTCCATCCAAACTCCCGCCCATAATGGGTTTGGCTTCGAGAATAAAAATATTTTCACCAGAAAATGCGCCATCGCGAATCATAAAGGCTGCAGCTGCCATTGAGCCAATTCCACCACCCAGTAAATACGCTTTAGATTCATTCATGTCAATTAACTCTCCAAAAAGATTGGTTTAATTATGGTTTGAATTTCCGCATTGGCTTCTGCCTCTGTTACTCTGCATTGTTGTTGTCGCTTGACTTACCAATTGAACGGGCTGAATAAAATTTGAATCATATTCAGTGATGCCGATTAGTGCGACCACTGCCAATTCAAAATCTCAGGCATATCTTCTCCATTTTTGATAATGTAATGCCTGTGCTCGATTAGTTTGTCGCGTAGAAGCTGTTGTGCGTAGGCACCGATCGATTGGAGCTGTGGGAGTCGATCGATAACATCTTGAGCCAGATGAAAGCGATCGAGATCGTTGAGCACCACCATATCGAAGGCTGTTGTTGTAGTTCCTTCTTCCTTGTACCCGTGTACATGAAGGTTGTGGTGATTGGTGCGGTGACAGGTGAGGCGATGAATCAACCCAGGATAGCCATGATAAGCAAACACGATCGGTTTATCGCGGGTAAAGATGCTATCAAAATCTCGATCGTTCAAACCGTGGGGATTTTCGCTCGAAGGCTGAAGCGTCATCAGATCGACGACATTGACCACGCGGATTTTTAAATCAGGAAAGTGTTGACGCAAGAAATCAACCGCTGCTAAGGTTTCAAGCGTTGGTACGTCTCCAGCACAAGCCATCACCACATCGGGTTCGCTGCCTTTGTCATTACTCGCCCAGTCCCAAATTCCAATCCCAGCAGTACAATGTTTGATGGCAGCATCCATGTCGAGCCACTGTAATTCGGGCTGCTTGCCAGCAATAATTAGATTCACATAATTACGACTTCGCAAACAGTGGTTAGTTACCGAGAGCAACGTATTGGCATCGGGTGGCAGATAAACACGAATCACGCTTGCTTTCTTATTGACGATGTGATCGATAAAGCCTGGATCTTGATGAGAAAAACCGTTATGGTCTTGCCGCCAGACATGAGAAGTGAGTAAGTAGTTAAAAGAAGCGATCGATCGCCGCCAAGGAATGTCATGAGTGACTTTTAACCATTTGGCATGTTGATTGAACATCGAGTCGATGATATGGATGAATGCTTCGTAGCACGAGAAGAAGCCGTGGCGACCCGTTAAAAGATAGCCTTCTAGCCAGCCCTGACACATGTGTTCGCTCAAGACTTCCATCACCCGACCATCTGTGGCAATATGGTCGTCCGTTGGCAAGATCTCGGCAGTCGAGACGCGATTGGTCACTTCCAAAATTGCATTCCAACGATTTGAGTTATTTTCGTCGGGACTCATCACTCGAAAATTGCGACTGTCCAGGTTTAACTTCATCACATCTCGCAAAAACTCCCCCATGACGCGGGTCGCTTCTGCTGTGATCGTGCCCGGTTTTGGAACTTCAACCGCGTAGTCCTGAAAGTTCGGCAGCTTCAGATCTTTGAGCAATAACCCGCCATTGGCATGAGGATTTGCTCCCATCCGGCGATCGCCCTTAGGCGCGAGTTCTGCCAACTCTTCCAGCAATTTCCCGCTGTCATCAAACAGTTCTTCTGGCTGGTAACTCTTCATCCAGTCTTCCAGCAGTTTGATATGCTCTGGCTTGCTAGCGAATTCGGTTAAAGGCACCTGATGAGCGCGAAACGTATTTTCAATCGGAATTCCATCCACAAATTTAGGCCCCGTCCATCCCTTGGGAGTTTTCAGCACGATCATCGGATGTCGGGGACGCTTTGAGCAGCCATTGGTGCGGGCATCGTGTTGAATCGCTCGGATCTCATCAACGACGAAATCTAGGGTTGCTGCCATCTGTTGGTGCAAGATTTCGGGGTCGTCTCCCTCTATAAAATAGGGCTTGTAGCCATAGCCCATCAGTAGACTTTCTAGTTCCTCTGGGTCGATCCGCGCCAATACTGTCGGATTGGCAATCTTATAGCCATTCAAATGTAAAATTGGCAGAACTGCACCATCACGGGCAGGGTTCAGAAACTTGTTGGAGTGCCAACTGGTTGCCAACGCTCCAGTTTCAGCTTCTCCATCGCCAACGACGCAGCAAACCAACAGATCGGGATTGTCGAAGGCGGCACCATAGGCATGAAGCAGTGAGTAGCCCAACTCTCCGCCCTCGTGGATCGAACCAGGTGTTTCTGGCGCAACGTGGCTAGGAATTCCGCCTGGAAATGAGAACTGTTTGAACAGCCGCTGCATCCCCTCGGTATCCTGAGAGATATTGGGATAAACCTCGCTGTAAGTCCCTTCAAGGTATGTGTTGGCAACGATCCCTGGCCCACCATGACCTGGGCCGATTACATACATCACATTCAGATCCCGTGCTTTTATCACTCGATTGAAATGAGCGTAGATAAAGTTAAGACCTGGAGTTGTGCCCCAATGTCCCAGCAGTCGCGGTTTGACATGTTCGAGTTTGAGCGGTTCATGCAGAAGTGGATTGTCGAGGAGATAGATCTGACCGACTGAAAGATAGTTCGCGGCACGCCAGTAGGCATGAATCTTTCGCAGTTCTGCTGCTGTCAGGGTTTTAGGTGCGATCGGAGTAGCGACTGTCATATTAGGTAAGTGGTAGAAGTTTACAACTGGAAATTTCAAAAACAATCGGAACAGTACCGAATTAAATCTTTTTCAAACTTATGAAAATACGTGACTTATTCTGCGGTGATTAACGAACCACTATAGATTCAAAATTTATTTGATTTTCGGTGTCATATTAATTCGATTGCTCCTAATCCTTAAACCGAATGGTGCGTAAAGACATGGCATTAAATGAAACAACAACCGTTGAAACACTCATCAAGATTGCAGCTATTGCTGGCGTTAGTAAGATACCAAACGGCACCCCAACTCCGGCTGCTAAGGGAATAGCAACGACGTTATACCCTGCTGCCCACAGCAAGTTCTGCACCATTTTGTCGTAGGTCGCTTTCGCCAGTTTGAGCGCGTAGGTAGCATCAAGCGGATCGCTTTTAACCAAGATGAGATCGGCAGACTCGATCGCCACATTAGTTCCAGCCCCGATCGCCAGTCCTAAATCTGACTCGGTTAAAGCAGGTGCATCATTGATCCCATCGCCCACAAAGGCAGTCGGTTTCTCGGCTTTGAGACGATGAATTAATGCCGCTTTATCTTGTGGTAAAACACGAGCGTAATAGCGATCGATCTGCAAATCCCCCGCAACAGATTTGGCAACCGCTTCGGCATCGCCCGTAATCATCACCACCTGCACGTCCATTTTTTGGAGTTTGACAACCGCTTCTCGTGCCGATGGTCGCACTTGGTCGGCTAACCCAAACAGCGCAAGAACTTGCTTGTCGTTCATCAGGACGATTGCACTTTCACCCCGAGCTTCACGTTCTTGTAGTCCCTGTTGCAATGCTGGTGGAAACTGCACTTTCAACTCCTTTACCCATTCAGGTCTGCCGACCCGATAGCGTTGACCGTCTACTACGCCTTCAACGCCCTGACCAGGAACAGCTTGGAAGTCACTGGCTTTGGAAAGCTGAAGTTTGCGATGGCTGGCTTCTTCGACGATCGATTGTCCGAGCGGGTGTTCTGATAAGGATTCTAAGGAAGCAGCAATACCCAGAGCTTTGACCTCATCGATACTATCCGTATAAGTTCGTTGTACACCAAAGTGTCCAGTCGTCAATGTTCCCGTTTTATCCATAGCGATTGTTTTGATGCTTTTTGCTCGTTCAAAGGCTTCTCGATTTCGCACCAAAATACCGTTTTTAGCAGACATGGCAGTAGCATTGACTAGCACCAAGGGAACCGCTAATCCTAACGCATGAGGACAAGCAACTACTAACACAGCCACCGCCCGACTAACTGCAAATGATAGATCGTCTGGTTTAATCGATAGCCAAACGACGAATGCAAGCGTAGCGATCCCGATCGCAATTAAAGTTAACCAATAGGCGAGTCGATCGGCTAGCGATTGAAATTTACTTTTAGAGGTCTGCGCTTCCTTAACCATCCGCATAATCTGGCTCAAGGTGGTGTTATCTCCAGTCCGAGTAACCTTAATTGTCAGCGCACCCTCGCCATTGACCGCTCCAGCGACCGCTTCATCAGGGGCTTTTTTGACCACGGGGCGCGACTCTCCCGTAAGAAAAGATTCATTGACATTGGAAGTACCCTCGACGATCTCACCATCGATCGGCACTTGTTCGCCAGGACGAATTAGAATTAAATCGCCCTCAACTAACGTACTCACTTGGACATCTTCACTTCGCCCATTCGTCTGCTTGTGAGCGACAGAAGGTACTAATTTTGCAAGTTCACCTAGCGCATTGCTAGCTCCTTGCACCGAAGCCATTTCCATCCAATGACCGAGCAACATGATATCGACTAAAGTTGCCAGTTCCCAGTAGAAAGAATCTCCCTTCAATCCGAAAGTTACTGCCACACTGTAGAAAAACGATACGGTGATAGCTAGCGCAACCAGCGTCATCATGCCAATTTTACTCTGGAGTTCAAACCAAGCTCCCTTCAGAAAAACCCAGCCACCGTAAAAATAAATGATCGTTGAGAAAATCGGAATCACCCACTCTGATCCCGAAAACTGGATTGCTTTGTAATTAAACCAATCCTGAAACATTGGCGCAAAGTAAAGCACTGGAAGCGTTAGCACCAAACAGATAAAGAAACGGCGCTTGAAAATCTCTGGGCTGTGTCCGGCGTGTTTATCGTGCCCAGCGTGTTCGGCATGAGTGGGCGGCTGACCATGACCATTATGGTTGCCATGTGGGTCGGGATTAGACTGATTTCCTTGAGGTGGTCGTTCGTGTCCTTCGTGCCCACCAGATGGAGCGGGTAGGTGTTGTTCGTGTTGACTGTGGTCGTGTCTCATCGATGAATCCTCCTAGTTTGCTGTGATGCCTTGGATCGATGGCAATAGACTTCAGGGCACTCCCGATCGTTGATTTAGGTTGGATCGTCACTAGAATTTTGCGATCGCCTCCGGTGAGCTACGCCAACGAAAACCCCACTGTCAACGCCAGAAATGAGCGCGATGCTAATGACTCGATCGATGCCACAATCCTTACACATCCGTTTTAACTATAAACAAACAATCTGAGAAACTTATGAGCAGGTTAGAAAAGCTGACGTTCTCGCGTAGATTCATCACGATCTGCACGAAAATTTTGGGATAGAACATGCCACAGTTCAGATTGAAGGGGATTCAGGACAAGCTTACACTCTTGCGCTGGAGAATGTGTTTTAATCGTTGAGATAGTATCTCTCCTAGTGTATAGATTAGTTTTTGGTGAGAAGACATATTTACTCAATTCAGTTCTTCCGCCAACACTTTTTGATAAACTTTGGAGAGCATTGGTGTGATTAAATTATTTTCCGTGCCATAGCCGAGGCTTGTCCAAGTACCAGACAAAAGCTGTAAAACCCGATCCAATCTCCCCTGCTCCAGAAGAACTGCAATGTCTGTTTTCCAAGCATGACGACCTTTAAGCCAAGCATATACCACCTCATCTTGTGACTGTGGCTCAAAATTATCAGAATTTCTAGTTAAATTCGATCGCTTGGAGCGATACTGCTTCACCTTTTCCTGCCAGGTAGAAGTAAGAATTTGATAGCGACCTGC
>ENA-OFCI01001326-OFCI01001326.1-metagenomes-genome-assembly--contig:-NODE-1326-length-11235-cov-3.135152_pt1 | contig 11235 bp, 11 predicted proteins | sample MGYA00153391_OFCI01 | MGnify analysis MGYA00153391
ATCATGCCCCACTTGGTGGCACCGAGGGCGAGTGCCCCCTCGCGCTCACCGATGGGCGCTTGGGTGAACACCTCGCGCATGATCGAACTCGTGATGGGCGCCACCATTAGCGCGACGACGATGCCCGCAATAAAGGTGGATGCCGCGAATGCAGTTGGGCTTGCGAGCGGATCGCTCACGTCGAACCCATTGACTGCAAAGATCGGGATCCACCCGAGGTAGGTGGAGATCCACTGCGAAACCGGAAGGATGGCGCCGCTGAGGAAGAAGACACCCCACAGTCCATAGACCACGCTGGGAACAGCGGCCATGAGGTCCACCACCGTCACGAGGGCGCTCTTGATTTTGGCTGGTGCGTACTCGCTGATGTAGAGCGCTGTGCCCAGCGAAAGCGGGAGGGCGAAAGAGATGGCGGTGAGAGCGATGAAGAATGTACCTGCGAGCACGGCGGCAATCCCGAACTTGCCCGAGTTCGGGTCCCACCTCTGCTCGGTGAGGAAGGAGGGACCGGCCACTTGGAGCGCCTGGAAGCCCTGGTAAAGCAGGAACAAGCCCACGAGAGACATGACTGTGACCACAATCGTGCCGCTGCCGCGCGCAATCCATCGGAACGCGATATCCGGCCCGTCGCTCGCAGAGATGAGGCGTCGTGGCGTGTCAGTGGAAGCCGTCACCGGTGACCCGATGAGCTCGGTTCGAGTGCCGTTTGTGTCGAGGTTCGATTCGTCGGCCACGACCGCTGTGGAATTGCTCTTGCTATAGGACACGAGCACCCGCCACGACTAGGACGCCCGACAGGGGGGCGCCCGACGGCAGTGATGCGCTCGGATTTACGGGGTCCCCACAAAACCGTATGTGTGAGCGCCGCGACATCCGGAGCGCGAACATCGGGCTTTCTCTCTCGGGAAGCTTCACGAAAAAACTGCGGGGGTCAACCGACACGGGATGGCTGCTTTCTTACTCGGGTAGCACCCCCGAAGAGGAGCGGTCCTAGTAAAAGTGCCAATCCCTAACCACGCACCTCGCGCACACGTACGCCAACCTGACGAGAGGTGAACAGTGTGTGTCAGAGATTTCAGCCGTGCTGGCACCGAAAAACCCGTTCTGTCACCGAAAGGAACCGAGAGGAAGGAGAAAGTGGGCACCCCTCACTCACGGCTAGATTTCAGGCGCTTGCGCCCAGCGAGAGCGGGTCCAAAGAGAGATCGTCTCGGCAGCATCCATCACTGCAGTTTGGCCCGGCTGATGCTCGTTCATGATCTGATGCGATCGCAGCCGAACGTCAAGGGTGGTGGTGCTTTAGCGCTTGTTCACACGCGTGTACTTTCGTGTTCATTCACATGACCTAGGTTCCCAAAAATGAAATCTTTGCCCGCGCTTACCTCGATCCTCGCCATATTGTTTTTGGGAGGGTGCTCACCAGTGCTGAGCATGGTCGCTTCGTCACACTCGCCGTCTCCGACTTCAGCGTCACCGTCGCCGTCGCCGTCAAGCCAGGATTTCTCGCTCGGTCCGGTCGCGCCCGACGCAACCATGGTGATCAAGGCCGTTGCCTTGGCAGCCAACGGTTCGAAGATGGCAGTGGAAATGCGGGTTCGCCAATCCGTGCCGGTCGACGACATCGGCTCTCACACCGTCCCTGACGCCCTCATCTCGGCGTGCGGACAAGTGATCTCCCCAGCGACATTCGCTACCGACAGATGGAGTTTCACTCGGGTAAATGTCTCTGCGGTGTCATCCTCGGGCGAATGGCCAGCCGATGCTCGGATCAATCTGCAGCCCTCAGCGACGAAAGTACCTATTGCCTCCATGAGCTTTCTTTCCGAGGCCAGTGGCGCTGATGGATCGGCGCAGTGCCGGCTCGATAAGTACTTTGCCAGCGCGGGGAAGGGCGCGGTCAGTATTGGACTCCCGCACGACGCACAAACCAATGGCAAGCAGTTCACCGGATGGGCATCGCATTCCTTCGGCTTCACCGCCGGAACCGGAGTGACTCTGTCAGACTGCTCGATCCAGGTGACCCAGAATGGCGAGCGTCTGGGTGGTTCTGGGATATCTCGGATTCCGACTGGCGCCGCATGCATCAACTTGATCCCCGCTGAGGGATCGGTGTTCTGAGACGCTCTGCGACGTCAATCGTGCGACGGAGCGCTAATATTTCTGACTAGGCGCCAGGAGACGGGCTCTGGCAGACCCCTGGCCCGACCAATCTGTCGGGCTGAGGAATGGGCCTGACTGAGCGCCTCAGTTCGTGTCCACAATGATATAAAAACAGACTTCGTTGATTCGCCCTCAGCCGCTGTGCTGCTCCGTCGCGCGGTCAGAGGGTGACGTGCTCATGCTGTCCTCGGCGAACCCCGGGATCGATCGGGCGAGCTCCCGCAGCCAGGTGGGAGGTGACCAGCGACAGCTCAGCGAGCTCGATGGCATTGCGACGATCCCGCTCTGTGCCATACCACCGCGCACAGATCATTTCGACCTCGCCGTCGAGCAGGGAATACCAGCCGTACTCCCCCCGGCGCTGATGACTCGTCAGCACGATCTCGCGCAATTCCGTCGAGCCGCTCGTGGCGAGAGCATCCGCCTGGGCGTCTTCGAAACGCTCGAAGAGATTGGCACTTCGGGCAAGCATCCGGTTGTTCGCGGAGACCAGGTGCCACACCACGATGCACTCGTCCTGGCCGGAGGCCACGGAGTTGACCACGCGTGGCCCGTGCCCCACGACACGATCGAAGTGGTCGATCCAGAGCTGGAGTTTCGGGCTCCGCGCCGTTGCAAAGCGCATAAAGACTATGCGAGAACCGACCGTCATCGTCTTCGAATCCTTTGTGCTCGGGTAAGCACCCTCGGGGGGCACGAGAGGATTCAAGGGTTCGCGCTTGAACGCCTGCCCTCAACATCATTGCCAGCAACCTGCGCGCAGATGAACAAACAACGCTGAACCTTCCGCGAAGTGAACTTCTCAAAGTGCAAGCGGTTTTTTCGGTGTCACTTGCCGCTCGTGCCGACCCACGATCAGGGTGAGCGACCAGCGGATGAATGACCAGCGGATGAATTACCAGCGGATGAATGACCAGCGGCAGTCGGCGGAGCAGCGCGAACGTGCGGCGCTGGACCAGTGTTACTCGGGGCTCTACCAGCGCTCGGCGCCGGCCAGGCTTGTGGGGCGGGGGCGGTAGCCGAGTTGCTTCCGCGCCGCAGACAGGTCGAGGGTGCGCTCGAGTCCGAGCTGGCTCACCGCATACCGGGTGACCCGGGGGCGACCGCGACGGCTCATCCGGTGCGCGAGTTCGACGGCGGACGCGAGCGCAAAGGCGGTGCCGTACGGGATGCGGTGCAGCGTGACATCCGACCGCCCCTTTTTGGCAAGAAGTTCCGCGAGCACCTCGCTCAACAGCACCGGGGCGTCATCGCCCACGTTGAAGACCCCCGCCGGAGCGGTGAGATCGAGTGCCAGGATCACGGCCGCAACGAGATTGTCGATGTGGGTGAGGGTGTGATCGACCGCCGCGCCCTCCGGCAGAGTGAGCCTCCCTCGACGGATACCCGCGAGCAGCCGCGGCAACAGCGTCGTGTCCCCGGGGCCATAGACGGCGTGTGGCCGAAGGATCACGGCGTCGACACCGATCAACTCCGCCTCCGCCGCCGCCTTCGACTGCGAATATGAACTGAGGAATCGCTGGGCCAGCCCCGTCGATTCGTCGGCGTTCACGGTCGGCAGATAAGCGTCGTACACGCTCGACGTGGAGAGATGAACGATGCGTGCCCCGGGAAAACTGCGCACGACGTTGCGGGTGCCGTCCCGGTTTACCCGCATGGCCGCGTCGAGGGGCGCCCAGTCGTCGGCGAGGGCAGCACAGTGCACGACCGCATCGACCGAGGTCTCGGAGGGCAGTCTGCCGCGGGCGACGTCCCAGATGCGATAGTGGCTGGCATCGGCGACGTGACTTCGATAGGACCAGCCGCCGGGAGTGCGTCCGTAGCCGACCACCTCGTGTTCGAACTCCGGCATCGCGAGCGCTGACGCGATGACACCGCCGATGAAGCCGCTCGCCCCCGTCACCGCGATTCTCATGTCAGTGCCCTGACTTGAGATATTGCGAGACCGCCTCGGAGAGCGCTCTGCGATCCAGCTTGCTGCTGCGCCCGGCCCGCGGCAGTGTGTCCGCGACCAGCAGGAGGTCGGGCAGCACCGCGGCATCCACGAGCCCCGGAAGGGCGGCGCTCACCGTTTCGATCACCGGATGCTGCGCACCGAAGCCGCGCGCAACATCCGCCCCCGCACCCCGCGCGGCCGGCACGATCACCAGCACGACGCGATCGTCGCCGATTTCATTCGGCACACCGACCATCGCCACGTCCGCGACCCCGGTGATGCCCGCGATCACCGGTTCATAGAGACCCGGGTATACGTTGGTCGACCCGCGGATGAACATGTCCTTGCTGCGTCCGTGCAGCACAAGGGAGTCGCCGTCGAGCTCAGCGAGATCCCCCGTATTGAGGCAGACGAGCGGATGCCCCGGAAGGTCGGCGAGGTACCCGAGCGCGAGGCCCTCCCCGGCGAGCACGAGCTCCCCGTCGCCCGCCGCATTCGTCTCGATGCGGGCCTGGATGGCAGGGAGCACTGTTCCCACGTAGTCCCCTGCCCCCTCGAAGGCGAGCTTGTCGTCACCGTCGGCGATGGCCACTGGCAGAATCTCCGTCATGCCATAGATCGCGCAGACCCGCACCGTCGGCCAACGCCGCTTGACCCGTTCGAGCAGCGGGCGCAGCACGGGGGCGCCGCCGATCAGCAGGGTCGCGAGCTGCGGCGTCTTCTCCGGGTGCTCGTCGAGCAGCGCGAGCAGTGAGTCGAGCGCGGCCGGCACCATGAAGAGCGCGTCGGTGCCGGGCAGTACGTCGAGGTAGTGCGCCGGCTTCGCGCCCGCATCCGTGCCGACCGCAGGCAGCCGCCAGTGCGCCCCCGCGATGAGGGCGGGGATTCCGATCATCAGCTGGTCGGTGAGCAACCGGTCGCCCGGCGCGAACCGCACGTGCGCGGCGAACCCGGCGAGCCCGGTGCCGAGCGAGCTGCGGGAGTGCACGACGGCTTTCGGCGCGGCAGTCGTGCCACTGGTGAAGATGATGAGCGCTTCGGATCTGGCTCGACCGGCAGAGGTGAGACCCCCAGCGGCTCGCCGACCGGACAGCAGCCTGCGCAGCCGCAGCGCCCCGCGCGGCACACCAGGCAGCCAGGGTCCGGCGACGATGTGCCTGGCGTGCGGAACGACAATCGAATACGGCGGAAGCTCGAGTCCGCGCCGACGCGCGAGTGATTTCAGCGGCCGGGACGACGCGAAGTAGAGCAGGGATTCTGCGGCGACCCAGCGCGGAGCGGCGAGAGCGGCCCGTGCCCGGAACATCGACTCCCCGGCCCCGGGGTCGGCGAAGACGACCGTGCCTCCCGCCGAAATGATGCCGAGGGCGAGACAGATGCCATCGAGGCCGGGGCGCACCGAGAACAGCACGCGATCCCCGGCGCGGAATCCGGCCGCCTCGAGTGAGACAGCGACCGAGGCGATGCGTGAGTCGAGATCGCGGTAGGCCAGAGTGCGACGGCCCTGGCTGAGAGCCGGGGCATCCGGATGCTCACGGCACGAGTCAAGCAGCAGGTCGAGCAGGTCGACGCTCACCTACCGACCACCACCGTCGCATAGCTCGGAATCAGCACACCACGGGCGGGCCGCCGAGAAATGACGCGAAGATCCCCCTGAGGAGCCGCCACGAGAATGGCATTACAGACCAACCGGATCTGCGCCATAGCGAGCGGTGCCCCCAGGCAGAAGTGCGACCCGGCACCGAACCACAGCTGGCGCACAGTCGCTGCGGTGTTGGCCTCCGGATCGAAGGGACCCAACGCACGATTGGCCGCGAAGGTGGCGAGAATCACGCGGTCCCCCGGGCGCACGGCAACCGGGCCGATGGCATCCGCCGCCACGACCGACCGGAGCATCACCGGGGACGGCGTCGTCACGCGGAGCGCCTCGGCAATCGCCGGCTCGACTAGGCTGCGATCCGCCGCAATGAGAGGTAACCACCCGCTGTCGATGAGCAGGCATACCAATCGGGGAATATACGAGACGAGGGTCTCGGTACCGGTGAGCACGAAGGCGCCCACCGCCCCCATCGCCTCGGATTCGGTGAGGCCGAGCGCGCGCATCCGCCCCGGAACGGTGTGCTCATCGCCAGCCCGGTAGGCGCGCTGGGCATGCGAAGTGAGTTCACCCATCACCACCCGGGCGCGCGCGACCTGCATCGGCGCGAGTTTCGTCCGGGTGAGGCGCACCATCGACGTGATCGACGAGACCCTGTGGAACAGGACTGTGGTCAGCTCGGCGGAATCGAGACCGACCAACCGGCTGATCGCGATGCTCGAATAACGCCTCACCTCCTCGACCAGGTCAACCTGCTCCCCCTTCGACAGCCGCTCTCTGAGCTGCGCGACCGGCTCACCGAGACTCTCGGCCACCATCGGCTCGACGAAGGACGGAGCGAAGATCGGAGCGAGTTTACGCCGAAGGGCCTGGTGGTCCGCACCCTCCATGTTGAGCAGGACACTCGGTCCGAGCACATCGGTCCAGAGGTCGGCCGGCGAACCCGGACCGGTCTTGGTGAAGCTCGTGGTGTTCAGCAGAGTGGAGCGCAGCAGCGCGGCATCCCGCACCAGGATGCCGAGACCGGGCACCCGGAGCACCGGACCGCGCGCCGCACGCAGCACGGGATAGGCGATCGGATGCGCCGCGCGCATCACCCGCTCCTCCCACCGCGCGGCGAGCCTCTTGGGAGCCGGGCGGTCAGGGGTGAGCGTCATCGGATGTCCACGTGCTCGGGCCGATACTGGTGGTCTTTGTACCAGAGCAGAGTGTTCTTCAGGCCCCAGGCGCTCACCCGGCGACTCGATCCGAAGACCACGATGTCCCGTCGACGGGCGTAGCGCGGTGTGATCCGGCGCACCGCGTTGACCAGCGCGCGATCCTCGTGCAGGTCTTCGATACGGGTTCGAGGGAATCCGCCGCTTGCCAGATAGAGGTCGGCCGTGATGCCCACGTTGCAGCCCGCGGCCATCATGTAGGGGCCGAGGTATTCGGGTGATTTGTTCTCCCGTCGCACCCGCCCGAATGCCTCCGCGAGATGCACGGCGCCGCGCAGGCTCATGCGGGTGAACCAGGAAAGGCCCTCGTCGGTGCGCGGCACAAGCTCGCCACCCACCAGTTCCAGCCCATCGACTGTGAGTGCCCGGCGCATGCTCGCCGTCCAGTCGGGGCGAGGGAGGCAGTCGGAGTCGGTGCGAGCGAGGATGCCGGCACCGGCGGCGATGGCGGCGCGCATCCCGGTGTCCGCGGCAGCTCCGGTGCCCTTCTGCGGCTCGTGGATGACGCGCCAGCGCGGGCGGTCCGCCGCACACTGCTCAATGATGGCCACCGAATCGTCGGTGGAGCCGTTGTCGACGAACACGACGTCGAAGTCCTGGTCATGCTGCGCGGCGAGCGCGGCGAGCGTCGGCCGGATCCATCCCGACTCGTTGAAGACCGGCACGACGACGGCGAGCCTCGCCGAGATCGATGTCGTCACAGTCGAAGCACCATCACACCGAGGCTGATACCGCCGGCCAGCCCAATCAGGGCAACGAGACTTCCCTCGCGGATGCGCCCGGCATCCCGTGCAAGCAGCAGCTGCAGCGGCAGGGTGACCGAGGCGAGATTGCCGTGATCCTCGATCGTGATGATCGTCTTGTCGCCGGCCACCCCGAGACGTTCAAAAATCGGCGGAAGATACGGCAGCGCCACCTGGTGGATGGCCACGAGATCGAAGTCACTCCAGTCGAGGTCGAGCTTCTGCAGGGTTGCGAGCACGGCATCCGGTCCGAGATCGAGGAAGGCCTGCTGCAGCGCGGGACCGTCCATGTCGAAGTGGCTGCCGTTCTCGGCGTGCGGGTCCATCGATCCGCCGGTGCCGAGCGTGCCGATTCCCCAGTGGCTGGAAACCGCCACGAAGGTGGAGCCGAGGATGCCGGAGGTATCGCCGCTGCGCTCGAGAATCACCGCCGCTCCCCCGTCGCTCATCGTGTAGCCGGGGAACGACCGGAGGAACTGCTCCTTGCTCTCGAGCCGCCAGCGAACCGCATGCGAGGGCTGCTCGCCGCTCGCGATGAGCACCCGCTGATACTGTCCGCTGACGATGAGGGCATCCGCCACCTGCATCGCGTTCAGCACACTGTTACAGGCGTTCTTGATATCCATGACCGGGCAGTCGAGGCCCAGTTTCGACGCGACGATGTGACTGGTCGCCGGCTCGATCAGGTCCTGGCTTGCGCTCGCGAAGATGAGGAGATCGATCGGTCCGGGCGAGTCAGCGAGAGCCGCGCGCGCTGCGGCCGCTGCTAGATCGGAGGTCTGCCAACCGTGAGGCCGCAGATGCACTTTCTTGACGCCGGTGAGGCGTCCGATCATGCCCGTTGCCAGCTTCAGCTGTGGATTGTGGCGCCGCAGATCCGCTTCGGTCTGGGAGGTCGATCGTGTCGTCTCCGGGAGGTAGACACCGAGTCCGGAAACACGTGATCGGGAGGTGTGCACGGTACGACACTAGCTGCGGCGCCCGGTGCGGCTGTGCGCCTCGGCGTGTTTCGCCTCGAGCGTCTCCGTCTCGATCGTCTCCGCTCCGAAAACCTAGACCTCGAGAACCTACGCCTCGAGAACCTCGCTGAGCTCGAGCCAGCGAAGCTCGAGTTCGGCCATCGAATCCTCGAGGGGCTTGAGTTCGCCCTGCAGCGCGGCGAGCCCGGTGAAATCGCCCTGGTCATGGCTCGCGAAGCGATCATGCACCACGGAGATCTGGGTGGTGACCTTCTCGAGCTTGCGACTCACCGATCCGAGTTCCTTCTGCGCATTGCGCAGTTCGGCGCCGGCAAGCTTTGTTCGTCCCTTCGAGTTGACGCCAGCGGGCGCCGCGCTGGTCGAGACCCGGTGCGACTCCGTGACGGTCTGGCCCTTGGTGGTCTGCTGCGACCGCAACTGCAGGTACTGGTCGACGCCGCCCGGGAGGTGCCGCATCCGCTTGTCGAGGATCGCGTACTGGTTGTCGGTGACGCGCTCGATCAGGTACCGGTCATGACTCACCACAAGAAGGGTGCCGGGCCACGAGTCGAGCAGGTCTTCGATGGCGGCGAGGATGTCGGTGTCAAGATCGTTCGTTGGCTCGTCCAGAATGAGCACGTTGGGCTCCCCGAGCAGGATGAGCAGCAGTTGGAGACGGCGACGCTGGCCGCCGGAGAGGTCCTTCACCTTGGTGCTCAGCTGCGCAGACATGAATCCCATGCGCTCGAGCAGCTGGCCGGGAGTGAGCTCCTTGCCGCCGGTGACGTAAGAGCTCTTCTGGCGGGCGATGACATCCATCACCCGGTCTTCGAGGATGTCCGCGAGCTCGCCGAGCTGCTGGCTGAGGATCGCGACCCGGATTGTCTTGCCGCGCTTTACCCGGCCACTGGTCGGAAGCAGGGTGCCGGCGATGAGGCTGAGCAACGTGGACTTTCCGGCACCGTTCACGCCGAGGATGCCGGTGCGTTCGCCCGGCGCAACCCGCCATTCGATGTCTTTCAGAATCTCGACGCCACCGGTCGTGTGGCCATCCGCGTTCGTGGTGCCGCCGTAGGTCACTCCGACATCGAGCAGGTCGACGACGTCCTTTCCGAGGCGGGCGGTGGCGAGCTGGCTGAGGGCGACGGTGTCGCGGGGGGGCGGTTCGTTCGCGATCAGGTCGTAGGCGGCATCCATCCGGAACTTGGGTTTGGTACTGCGGGCCGGGGCGCCGCGGCGCAGCCAGGCGAGCTCTTTGCGGGCGAGGTTCTGGCGCTTCGACTCCATGGTCGCGGCCATCTCATCACGCTCGACCCGCTGCAGGATGTATGCGGCATAGCCACCCTCGAACGGCTCGATCAGCTGGTCGTGCACCTCCCAGGTGTCGGTGGACACCTCGTCGAGGAACCACCGATCGTGAGTGACGACGACGAGTCCGCCCTGGTTCGGCGACCAGCGCTTGTTGAGGTGCCCGGCGAGCCAGGCGATGCCCTCGACGTCGAGGTGGTTGGTTGGCTCGTCGAGGAAGATGACGTCCCAGTCACCCACGAGCAGTTTGGCGAGAGCGACGCGGCGGCGCTGGCCTCCGGAGAGTTCGCCGATGGTGGCCTCCCACGGCACATCGAGTAGCAGTCCGTCGATGACATCGCGGATGCGGGCGTCCCCCGCCCATTCGTACTCGTCCTTGTCGCCGACGATGGCGTCCTTGACGACGAGGTCTTCCGGAAGCAGGTCGGCCTGGTCGAGCATCCCGAGCGTGACGCCGTTGCGGCGGGTCACGCGGCCGGCGTCGGGTTCGATGCGCCCGCTCAGCAGGCGAAGCAGGGTCGATTTGCCGTCGCCGTTGCGCCCGACCGCCCCGTCGCCGTGAGCGTGACGGTGTGTGCCCCGCGCGTGGAAAACTGAACAATGAATGTTTCGGTCTGCCCGATCTTTCCCTCGAGGCTATCGACCCACACGAGCTTCGAGCCGATGATCGGATTGCAATCCACGTCGCGCCCCGTCCCGACGAACGCGACGTCCGTGCCCACCATGCGAGGTTCGGTGCTCGGATGGTTGATCTTTGCGTCTGGGCAGAGGCTGGCGCCGTCGGGACCAGCTCCGTCCGCGCGCGCATCACCCTTCGCGCTCGCGTCTCCCGCGTCGGTCCCGCCCTCTACGGCAGCGTCGGAGTCGACGAACGTATAGTCTTTTCCGAGACCGCTGCACGCCACGGTGGCTGCGGTGAAACCAGCCCAAATAAGAACCCTTATTTTCATTCCAATAGAGTAGCAGAGCCGCTCGGCCCTTCTGCACCGGGCAACGCATGCATGGGTGCGCGCGCACGCACATTCGCTCACGCGGGGTCGATCCCACAGACAAGCTCGAGCGGCTGCCCCGTCGCGATCGAGCGTTTCAGCTGAGCGTAGCGCCAGTACGTGTAGACGACGGGAATGAGCTCGAGCGTGAGGAAGGCGCTCGACAAGAGGCCCCCAACCATCGGAGCGGCGATCCGCTTCATCACGTCGGCGCCGCTGCCCGTCGCCCAGAGCAGCGGGACGAGACCGATGAGCATCGTGCCCACCGTCATCAGCTTCGGCCGCACCCGGAGAACCGTGCCTTCGGTGTGGGCGTGGATGATGTC
>ENA-OFCI01001328-OFCI01001328.1-metagenomes-genome-assembly--contig:-NODE-1328-length-11231-cov-4.114084_pt1 | contig 11231 bp, 11 predicted proteins | sample MGYA00153391_OFCI01 | MGnify analysis MGYA00153391
CAGCTGATCTTCCCCGATGAGAAGACACTGGCGAGTGTGAAAGTCTTCCGCACTCTCACCGGTGCGGAGGAGAGCAAGTTCGGCGCCGCTTTCCAGGCCGTACTGTTGGGATCTTGATGGCCTCGGGAGCGTTCGCCGAGTCCGGCGCTGACCTCGAGCTGGTCGGCATCCAGAAACGGTTTCCCGGTTTCACCGCGATCGAAGAGATGGATCTGGTCATTCCGGCCGGGTCCTTCTTCGCCCTCCTCGGGCCATCCGGGTGCGGTAAGACCACCACTCTGCGTCTCGTCGCGGGGCTAGAGGAGGCTACCGCCGGTCGTATCCTCATTGGGGGTAAGGACGTCACAGACACGAAGTCGTTCCAGCGTCCGGTGAACACGGTCTTCCAGAGCTATGCCCTGTTTCCGCACATGTCGATCATCGACAACGTTGCGTTCGGTCTCCACCGTCGCAAGATCGCGGATGCCTCGACCAAGGCCCATGAGGCGCTGCGGCTGGTCGAGCTCGACCACCTCGCCACACGTCGTCCCTCGCAACTCTCCGGTGGGCAGCAGCAGCGCGTTGCTCTCGCGCGTGCGATCGTCAACCGCCCGGCCCTCCTGCTGCTCGATGAACCGCTCGGCGCGCTCGACCTCAAGCTCCGCCGCCAGATGCAGCTCGAACTCAAGTCGATCCAGGAGGAGGTCGGCCTCACCTTCCTGCACGTGACCCACGACCAAGAGGAGGCCATGACCATGGCCGACACTGTCGCGGTGATGAATAAGGGTCGCATCGAGCAGCTCGGGTCACCCGAGGTGCTTTATGAGCTTCCCCGCACGGCCTTCGTGGCCAACTTCCTCGGCCAGTCGAATCTCTTCACCGGGCCGGTGGCCGGCACCACCGCCGACAGCATCTCCGTCGACATCGAGGGCTGCAAGATCGTCGTACCGAAGTCGCGCGCGCAGCGTCACTCGGGTCAGGTAACCGTCGGGGTTCGGCCGGAGAAGCTCACTCTCCATCTGTCCGAGCCGGCGTCGGCCTCCGGTACTAACATCCTCGGACCGGGGCGGGTTATCGACGTCTCGTTCAGCGGCGTGAGCACCCAGTACATCATCGCGATTCCCGGGCACGGATCCGTCGTTGTATTCGTGCAGAACACCGGTGCGGGCCCGTCGGTCACGGAGGGCGCGGAGGCGTGGGTCTCCTGGAATGTCGAGCACGGGTTCGGCCTCGAAGACGAAGCTCCTGCCGAACCGCGTTTCGATGCGGACACGGACACCGCGACGATCGCCGTGCAGAAAAAGCGGTCGCTCATGTCGGAGCTCAGGGGAGCATAAGTCCATGGCATTTTCCGCATTCGCCACGGGTACCGCGCAAGAACAGGCCCCGCGGCGCAAGAGCCGCATCGCCCTGTTGTTGCTGCTTCCGGGCATCCTCTATCTCGTGTTGTTCTTTCTCGTGCCGCTCGTATCGCTGGTGATCACGTCGTTGCAGTCGCCGTCGGCTCTCGGCGACATTGGCCAGTACCAGACGGGCTTCGACTGGCAGAATTACGTCACCTCCATCACACAGTACGGCGGCCAGATTCTGCGGTCGTTCTTTTACGCGGTGCTCGCGACAGTATTCGCCCTGCTGTTCAGCTATCCACTCGCCTACTTCATCGGGGTGAAGGCGCGCCCCTGGCCGCTCCTGCAGAACCTCATGCTCGTACTCGTGATCGCTCCGTTTTTTATCAGCTTCCTGTTGCGCACCCTGGCGTGGAAGTCGCTGCTCTCGGACGAATCGGGCTTCGTGACGGGACTCAAGGCGCTCTCATTGCTCGCTCCGGATGCTCACGTCACTGGCACCCCGGTCGCTGTCGTCTTCGGGCTCACCTACAACTTCATTCCGTTTATGACGCTTCCGCTGTACGCGGCACTCGAGCGGCTCGACACCCGCTATCTCGAAGCGGGAAGCGACCTCTATGCGCATCCATTCACTGTCTTTCGTACGGTGACCATCCCGCTCTCGATGCCCGGCATCGTCTCGGGGGTGCTGCTCACCTTCATCCCCGCGGCCGGCGACTACGTGAATGCCAGTCGAGAGTTTCTCGGCGGCACCGGTACGTCAATGATTGGAAACGTGATCGAAAGCAACTTCCTGGTGCTGCTCAATTACCCTGCCGCAGCGTCGTTGTCGATCATCCTCATGGTCGTGATCCTCGCGATCGTCACCGTGTATGTGCGCCGGAGTGGAACGGAGGATCTGCTGTGACCGTGCAGGAAGGGCTCGCCATCGCATCGGCGGTCGACACGCCGAAGAAATCACGTGGACCGCGAACGCGCTTCAGCCTCGGAAGCTGGCTGCTGCCGGTCTACACGGCGCTCGCGCTCGTTTTCCTTCTCATCCCGATCGCCTACACGTTCATTTTCTCCTTCAACGACTCGATCAAGTCGAACATTTCTTGGCGCGGGTTCACCCTCAATAACTGGATAAACGTCTGCGATGCGCAGGACGTGTGTTCTGCCTTCGGCAACAGCATCCTGATTGGCATCACTGCCACGCTCATTGCCACTACCCTCGGTACGATGATCGCTATCGCGCTCGTACGTTATCGATTCCGCTTCCGGTCGGGCATCAGCCTTCTGCTGTTCCTTCCGATGGCGACTCCCGAGGTGGTGCTGGGAGCCGGTCTCGCCGCCGAGTTCCTCGGCGCGGGAGTGGAGAAGGGCCTGGTGACCATCATCATCGCCCACACGATGTTCTGCATCAGCTTCGTGGTGGTCACGGTGAAGGCGCGCGTCTCAAGTCTCGATCCTGCCCTCGAGGAAGCCGGGCGTGACCTGTACGGATCGCCAGCCCAGGTCTTCTGGCGGATCACCTTCCCGCTGCTGCTCCCGGGTATCATCGCGGCGGCGCTGCTGTCGTTCGCCCTGAGTTTCGACGACTTCATCATCACTTTTTTCAACTCCGGATCGGCCACCACGTTCCCCAAATACGTGTACATCGCGGCCTCCCGCGGGATTCCGGCCGAAGCGAATGTGATCGCATCGGCAGTCTTCCTCATTGCCATCATTCTCGTCGTCTCGCAGCAGGTCAGCGCTGCGGTACGTCGAAAGCGCCTCGAGAGGGTTGGCTAATGCACTATCACGACCGAGTTCGTCTTGCCGGGCTCTGGCAGAGCGAGATCGATCTCTTCCGCGCGGCACGCCCGCGCTCGGCAGAGCTGTTCGACCAGGCGACACCGCATCTGCCCGACGGCGTTCCGATGCTCTGGATGGCCAAATGGCCTGGCCCCTGGCCCGTCTACGTCGAGTCCGCCGGCGGTTCACACTTCGTCGATGTCGACGGTATCGACCACGTGGACCTCTGCCTCGGCGACACCGGCGCAATGTGTGGACACGCGCCGGCCGCCACCGTCGCGGCCATCTCCGCGCAGCTCGCGAAGGGCTCAACTTTTATGCTGCCGACTGCGGATGCTGCTGCCGCTGCCGGTCTGCTGGCCGAGCGCTTCGGGGTGCCGGCCTGGCAGTTCAGCCTCTCTGCCACCGATGCCAACCGCAGCCTGATCCGTTACGCCCGCCAGGTGACCGGTCGGCCAAAGATCGTCGTGCACGATTACTGCTACCACGGCACCGTTGACGAGGCCTATGCCACCCTCGATGAATCGGGCGCCGTCGTCGAACGACGAGGCACGATCGGAGCGCCGGTACCACCCTCTCTCACCACCGCTGTCGTTCCGTTCAATGACGTTCCCGCGCTCGAAGCGGCTTTTGCCACCGGCGAGATCGCGGCGATGCTGATGGAGCCGGCGCTCACCAACATTGGAATCGTTCTTCCCGACCCGGGGTATCACTCGGCCGTTCGGGAACTGTGCACCCGCTACGGGGTGATCCTGATCATCGATGAGACGCATACTCTGTGCGCGGGTCCTGGCGGAATGATCGCTCGCGATGGTCTCGATCCCGATGCGGTGGTCGTCGGCAAGAGCATCGGTGGAGGTATTCCCGCTGCGGCATATGGCATGACGGCGTCGTTCTCCGCGCTCGTACGCGACTCACTCGACCTCGAGGACATCGACGTCGGGGGAGTCGGCGGCACTCTCGCGGGCAATGCAGTCTCGCTCGCGGGCATCCGCGCGACCCTGTCAGAGGTGCTGACCACAGAGGCGTTCCCCGGCATGATTGATCGCGCAACCGAGTGGACCGTCGGCGTGCAGTCGGCGCTCGACGAGTTTGACGTGCCCTGGCAGGTCACCCAGCTCGGCGCCCGCTCCGAATACAGCTTCCGGGCCACCGCGCCGCACGACGGTGCCGAGGCCGCAGATGCTGACGATTTTGAGCTGCAGCAGTACCTTCACCTGCATGCCCTCAACCGAGGCATCCTGATCACGCCGTTTCACAACATGGCGCTCATGGCACCGAGCACCACGGCGGCAGACGTCGAGCGGCACACTGTCGCGTTCCGCGAGGCGGTCGTCAGCCTCTACGCCTGAGGGTGGCGCAGGCGGTTCACCGGGCGGCGCACGCCTGTGGTCGCCCGGCCTACTCTCCGCGCACGAGCTCCGACACGCGGATAACTCCGACCGGAAGCCCGCCGCCGAGCACCTTCTCCGTGGTCAGCGTCCCGACCCGATCGGCATCCTCCACCGAAATGGCCCCGACCGAAGCGAGCAGCTGGAGAGCCACGAGAGATGTCGCCCTGGCACTACCATCGAGCATCTTCAGGGCGACAGCCGTTCCATCCGCCGCTCCCATCACGATCACCCCCTCGGCTCCTCCCTTGGTGAGAAGGCCGAGCTGTTCAATCACCACGGTGTTTGCCCGGCCCGGTCCGTCGATGGCCCAGGGCTCCGCCAGAACCGCGGCCGCGAGCAGCGCGGCGGAACCATCCCGAGCCGCCGAGACCCGACCGACGGCAATCGCGAGTCCGCGCAGAGTGGTGGCAAATACCGGGGCGCCGCAGCCGTCCACGCCAACCTGTCCGATCGGCTCCCCGGTGAATTCCTCCACCGTGTCCCGGATCAGTTGTTGCAGCGGATGCTCCGGGGCAAGGTAGCTCGCGCTGGGCCAGCCGTTCTCCACGCAGGCCAGCAGGAACGCGGCATGCTTGCCGGAGCAGTTCATCGTGACGCGGGCGGGAGCGGATGCCGCCGACCGCGATGCGCTGTCGAGCGGCCAATCCAGCGGACATTGCAGCGCATCCTCGCCGAGTCCGGCTCGCGCCAGGAGCGAACGCACGACGTCCACGTGGGCCGAAGTCCCCGAGTGACTCGCCGTCGCGAGCACGAGTTGCGCGCCCGCGAGCGACACTCCCGATCGGAGTACCGCGATCGCCTGGAAGAATTTGAGCGACGATCGGCCGTAGACGAGAGCATCCGCGTCGCCAAGCGAGCGCACGATCGTGCCGTCGGGCGAGACGACCACCGCCGCACCGAGATGGCGCGACTCGTCGAGCCCAGACCGCGAGAGGATCGCCAGTTCGACGACGCCGGTGGGTCCGAGGGGGTGGCTCACAGTGTTGCGAGCGCGTCGTCGAGCACTTGGAGGGCTTCCTCCAGCAGCTCAGTCGAGATCGCGAGCGAGGGCAGGAAACGGATGATGTTGCCATAGGTGCCCGCGCTGAGCAACAGCACCCCGTGCTGGGCTGCGAATGCCGTAATCGTGCCGACCGCGGCGGCGTTCGGCGTGTGGGTGCCCGGCTCGACCAGCTCGATGGCAATCATCGCGCCAATGCCGCGCACGTCTCCGATCACGGGGTAGCGCGCCTGCAGTGCGAGCAGGGCGGGCTTCAGAACGGCTTCGATCCGCGCTCCCTCTGCAAGGAGGTTCTTCGACTCGATCTCATCGAAGACGGCAATGGCGGCAGCCGCGGCGACGGGATTGCCGGCGAAGGTGCCCCCGAGGCCACCGGGGTGGGAGGCATCCATGATCTCGGAACGTCCGGTCACTCCGGCGATCGGAAGGCCGCCAGCGATCCCCTTGGCGCTCAGCACCATATCGGGCACGACGCCGAAGTGTTCGATCGCGAAATACCTGCCGGTGCGAGCCATGCCGCTCTGGATCTCGTCGGCGACGAACACGATCCCGTTGGCGGTGCACCACTCGCGAAGTGCCGCGAAGTAGCCGTCGGCGGCAACGACGAAACCGCCCTCGCCCTGGATCGGCTCGACGACGAGGCAGGCGAGGTCGCTTGCACCGACGGACTTCTCGAGGTACGAGATGGTGCGGGCCGCGGCATCTGCACCGCTCAGTCCGTCGTGGAAGGGGTAGGAGTTTGGCGCGTGGTGCACGTCGCTCGCGAAGGGACCGAAGCCGAGCTTGTACGGCATGGCTTTGAAGGTCATCGCCATGGTGAGGTTGGTGCGACCGTGGTAAGCGTGGTCGAGCACGGCAACCCCGCTGCGCCCGGTGTATTTTCGCGCGATCTTCACGGCGTTTTCCACTGCCTCGGCGCCGGAGTTGAGCAAGACCGTCTTCTTTGCGAAGTCGCCGGGGGTGTGCTCGGCCAGGAGCTCGGCAACGCGCACGTAGCCCTCGTACGGGGTCACGGTGAACATCACGTGCGTGAACGCGGCGAGCTGGGCGGATGCCGCGGCGACGACGGCCGCGTCGGTATGGCCGATCGTCATGACGCCAATCCCCGCGCCGAGGTCGATGAACTGGTTGCCATCGACATCCACCACGATCGCCCCGTGGGCGCGCTCGATGAACACGGGGAGGGCGGACGCGACTCCGACCGGGATCACCGCGAGTCGCCTCTCCTGGAGCGCCTGCGACCGCGGTCCCGGAATCGCCGTGATGATGCGACGCTCCGGCATGATGTCAGAGGAGATCAGAGTGGGGGTGAGGGTGTCGGTCATGACCAAAATTCTATCGCCGCCAGGGCGTAGCGTTCAGAGTGTGAATCACGAACATCACTTCACCGTCTCGCTCGAGTGGACCGGAAACCGCGGAACCGGAACGAGTGATTACCGGTCCTACGGGCGCGATCACGTCGTGCGGGCCGAAGGAAAGCATGAGATCAGCGGGTCGTCAGACCGGGTCTTCCACGGCGACGCCGATCGGTGGAATCCCGAGGAGATGCTCATCGCCGCGCTCAGCCAGTGCCACCTGCTCAGCTATCTCCACGTCGCCGCCAGCAATGGCGTGGTGGTGACGAACTACACGGATGCTGCCGTCGGCATCATGGAGCAGACGGCGGATGGCGGCGGCCACTTCACCTCGGTGACCCTCCGCCCGATCGTGACCATCTCGTCGGGCGACCCCGACCGTGCCCTCTCACTGCACCACGAGGCGAGCCTCAAATGCTTCATCGCCAATTCGATGAACTTCCCGGTGGGACATGAGCCACGGGTGGTTTTTCAAGAGAAATAGCGGGCCCGATAGCGCGACATTCAGGGTTTGGTCAGCTTGATCAGGGGATGTGCCCCCACACTTGCGAGGTGAAGAAAACACTCTCGGTCCTCGCAATCGCCGCGTTCGCCTTTTCCCTGGCGGCGTGCAGCTCCTCTCCGTCGGCGGACGGTTGCACCCCAACGGCATCCGGGTCAAATTCGAGCAAAGTGACGGTCACCGGCAAGTTCGGTGCCGCACCAACGGTCAAGTTCGCCAATGGTCTGAGCACCAAGGAAACCGAACGCTCCGTGGTGATCGACGGCAAGGGCGAAGTCGCGAAGGCGAACGGCACCGTTGAGGTCGACTACACCGCCTACGATGGCGCTTCCGGCAAAAAAATCGATTCGACAAAGTATGAGAAGGGCGCGACGACGGCGTTCCAACTCAAGGAATCCAGCATCCTTCCCGGCATGATCAAGGGTCTCAAGTGCTCGCCGGCCGGCAGCCGAGTGGTCACGGTGATCCCGCCCGCAGACGCGTTCAAGGCCGCCGGCTCCGAGGGCCTCGGCGTCAAGGGCACCGATTCCCTCATCTTCGTCTTTGACGTCGTCAAGGTCACCGCCCCGGTCTCGGTGCTCCCGAAGGCGAATGGCGCTGCGCAGCCGGCGGTTTCGGGCCTGCCGACGGTGAAGCTTGCCGCGAAGGGCGAGCCGACCATCACCGTTCCGAAAGTCGACGCCCCCACGAAGCTCACAATCGAGGACCTCAAGAAGGGGACGGGAAAGACCGTGAAGGCTGGCGACACCGTCACCGTTCACTACACCGGAGTCGTCTGGGCTACGGGCAAGACTTTCGACTCCAGCTGGACCCGCGGCACTCCTGCGAGTTTCGCCACCACGGGAGTCATCCCCGGATTCGGCAAAGCACTGGTCGGCCAGAAGGTCGGCTCGCAGGTGATTGCGGTGATCCCGCCCGCTGACGGCTATGGTGCGAAGGTGCCACCGAACCAGACCGACATCACGCCGACGAGTACCCTGGTGTTCGTCGTCGACATCCTCGCCACCTCTTAGGAAGCACCGGCGAACGGGCTAACGTAACCACATGCGCCGCGTCATCATCCTTGGGTCGACCGGGTCGATCGGCGTGCAAGCGCTGGAGGTAATCGCGGCGAATCGTGAGAGCTTCGAGGTGGTCGGCCTCGCCGCTGGATCGCAGCGTGCCACCCTCGAGTCCCAAGCGGCGGTGTTCGGCGTCGAGCACATCGCTCTCGGCGAGAGAGAAGCCGAGCAACTCGTGCGAACCGTCCAAGCGGACGTCGTGCTGAATGGCATCACGGGATCGGTAGGCCTCGGCCCGACCCTGGCGGCGCTGGAGGTGGGGGCAACACTCGCCCTCGCCAACAAGGAGAGCCTGATCGTCGGTGGCGAGCTCGTGATGGGCGCCGCCTTCCCCGGCCAGTTGGTGCCCGTCGATTCGGAGCATTCCGCGATCGCGCAGGCGTTGCGGGCTGGCACGGCCGCGGAGGTGCGCCGACTCGTGCTCACAGCATCCGGCGGGCCGTTCCGCGGGCGCAGTCGGGAGTCGCTGCGGGACGTGTCGCCGCGTGAGGCGCTCGCGCATCCGACCTGGGACATGGGACTCGTGGTCACCACCAACTCGTCGACCCTGGTGAACAAGGGGCTCGAGATCATCGAGGCGCACTACCTGTTCGACGTGCCATACGACGATATCGATGTGACGGTGCATCCGCAGTCCATCGTGCACTCCATGGTCGAATTCGTCGACGGATCGACCATCGCGCAGTGCTCGCCGCCCGACATGCGGCTGCCGATCTCGCTCGGTCTCGACTGGCCGAATCGCGTGCCCGGCGTCGGGACGCCCCTTGACTGGACCACTTCGAGTACCTGGACCTTCGAGCCGCTCGACGCCGAGGCATTCCCCGCGGTGAATCTCGCGAAGCGAGTCGGGCGCGAAGGGGGTACCTTCCCCGCCGTGTTTAACGCGGCCAACGAACAAGCGGTGCTCGCCTTCCACGCCGGGCGGATCGGCTACCTCGATATCGTCGACACGGTCACCGCCGTGGTCGACGCGCATGACTCTACGGGCGTGTTGAGCCGCGAATCGCTCGCGGAAGCGGAGCGTTGGGCGCGGGCAGACGCCGATCGCCTAATCGGACTGCACTGATCGGACTGCGCTAATCGCCGTTGCCATGATCGCCTTTACCCGGGTCTTCGGTCTTGCCGGGTTTCACGTTGTTTTGCGCGGTGATTGCCGCCTGAAGGTCTGCGCGAACAAGGGCCATCGCTGCCGAGATACTGTCGTGGCGAGCCGCACTGATCTCGCCGCGCGCCCGGGCGTCCGCGAGCGTCACGGTGAGCTCGTCGAGGCGGGAGAGCGCCGCGGCCGGATCGCCGCCTGCAGCCGACGAGCTCACCGACAGCACGGCGGACTGGAGCCTGGAGGCAGCCGCTGACGAGTAGGACGAGGTCGTCGGGGTCGCTGCCGGCGCGCCGTTTCCAACGCAGCCGGTGAGCATGAGCGCACCGACCACCAGTCCCGCAAGCACGGTCGCGCGCCTCACGGGGCCACGCTCCGCTGCAGTTGTCGAAGATGGTCGCCCAGGGGTCCCGACACATCCGGATAGGCGACACTCGACGCGGCAGGCTTTGGCGACGGCGAGGTGCTGGATTCCGCGGGCCCCGTCGTGCCCGGGCGAGGCAGAGACAGAGCGAGCACGATCACGACGAGAAGGAAAGCGGCAGCGGCTCCGATGAAGGCGAAGCGCCGTCGCCGAGAATGCGTCGTGGGGGACGCGGGAGTCGCGGGAGTCGCGTTCAATGTCGGCAGGCCGAGGACCACCGTCGGATCAAGCCTCTCCGTCGCGGCGAGCACCATCGTCGGAGCGTACTCATCGGGGGTGGGCAGTAGCTTCGTGGGGTCAAGGTGTTCGGTCGAAAGCGACACAGTCTCCTGCTGCTCGGTGCCGGGGGCTGACGCCTCGAGAAAAGACGGCTCGAGGAGAGTCGCGGCAACGCTCGCAGCATCCGGCCGGTCTTGGGGCTGCCGAGCCGTCATTGCTGTCAGCAGCGTCCGCCAGGAGTCGTCGATGGTGAGCGGGATCTCTGGTTCCCGGGCCAGCCGCGCGAGCACCGCCTCGATCGCGGTTCCGGGGAATGCCCTCAGCCCGGTGAGGCCCTCGAGCAACACAAGTCCGAGCGAGTAGACATCGCTCGCCGTTCCTACCATCGCGCCCTGCGCCTGCTCGGGACTCAGGTAGGTCGCGGTGCCGATCACGGTGCCAGTCGCCGTCATCCGCGCGTCGTCGAGCAGCCGGGCGATACCGAAGTCGGCGAGCTTGGCGAGTGGTGCACCGGGGGTGGAATGGTCGTGAGGAAGAAGGATGTTGCTTGGCTTCACATCGCGATGCACGACGCCCCGCCGGTGGATATAAGAAAGAGCCCCCGCGACATCCGACCCGATCCGGGCAATAAGCGCTGCCCCGGGTGGACCGTCGAGCAGCTTGGTGCGCAGGTCGATCCCGTCCACGAATTCGAGCACGAGGAACGCGCGGCCGTGATCGCCGACCCCTCCCTCCGCGACAGCGTCGAACAGCGTGACGAGGCCGGGGGCGTTGAGCGAAGCGAGAAGCTGCACCTCGTCGCGCTGCCGACGCACGTCGTCGGCGTCCGCGAGTTCGGAACGGAACACCTTGAGGGCCACCGTTCGGCCGAGTGACTCATCGACGGCCCGGAAGACGGTCGCCATGCCGCCTACCCCCACGACCGATTCGATGCGGAAGCGGCCACCGACCATATCGCCGGCGGCGAATTCGGCGGTCGACGACCGGTTCGAATTAGTGCTCATTGTTCCATTGTGCGCCATAGAAAATCACAAGCCACCCCACCGCCGACCCTCAGCCTCGGGCGGATACGCTGA